>ERZ651776.226-NODE-226-length-83154-cov-4.822454_pt1 | contig 83154 bp, 78 predicted proteins | sample MGYA00514761_ERZ651776 | MGnify/ENA metagenome assembly ERZ651776 | reverse complement strand
TAGGTGATAAATCTTTAAATAAATAATATGCTGTAGTTCTACTAGAGTTTATATTGGGATTGCTAATGTGATCATTTGCATATAACCCTATAAAATCTGAGGCATCAACCAGAGGTCCATTAATAACACAATACCCTAAATCAAAAGCGCCATATACAGTTGATGGAGGTATAAATACAGCTCTTGTACCAAAAGGTTTATAAGCCACATTTAAGCCTGTAGTAACTTGTAAACTTACTGACGCTACTGTTGAGTTTATTTGATTCAAACTCAAATTAGATGACAATACGTTTGCAACCTTAGCAGACGCTCTTGTCTGATTGATCGTTTGATTTATAGTATTATAAAGAGTGTTGAAATTTGATGTCGTGATAGAAAAACTAGTATCATTAGGTTCAATCGCTACTTGAAATTCAAAATCAAAAGATTGTAATTTTTGATCTCCATTCACGATATCTTCCTCAGTCATCACATATTCTTCATTATAAAAGTCTATGTGTTCATAATTTATAATGCCTTCGTACAAGTAAAAAAGATCTTCTATAGGAACAAATTCAATGCTATAAAGTTCGCCTTCATTGAGTTCTTCGCGTAAAGGATCAGCTATTTCTTTATACGCTTCACTTGAGAGTTCGCTCAATTTCTGATCTGCCATGTTGAGGATGTTCATGACTTGCTCCATATCTTCTTCAGAGTTTTCAAAATCCTTAGAAAGAGCCTCCGTTTTTAAATGTTGAGCTTCTTCATTAACAATGATTTCTTCTTCACTTTCGCAAGAAAAATAGCAAGCGCTTATAAAAAGTATTAAAAGCATATTAGATATTTTTTTCATATCATAAATTTTAATTTTACCTACTCTGTTTCAATATGAGGCTTTTCGGATTCCGCCTTGTGATCGATCAATCATAAGACAGTAGCAGGGATTTATTTTTATGACCCAAAAAAATAGAATATTCCGTGATGAAATATTCTATTTTACTCTTTTAAAAATGAATCGATTTATAAAAGGGGCTTAATTAAGGGCATACTTCAACTTCATAGTAAAATTTTCCACCATGATATTTAGTATACCCTGGTTTATAACATATTCCTGTAGATACGCCATTCACGACATCAAAATCTTGATAATCTGTCAAGGAAAATCGAATTTGTCTTTTTGATGGATTCGTAATTAGGTATTGTTGCTTAAAATAATTTAAAGGATTATCAACAAGTACATCCATAACTGAATACCAATTATGCCAGATTTGATTGTTATTTGGTTGATTCGTGTCATCTCCAATACAATCTGGGTGTATATGATTATGCCAAACATAATTTTCCATACATTGATTTAATGTATTATTAGCTTTAGGTCTTTGAGTGTCAAATACTCCTAGATAAATTAAATATCCAACATTAGAACATTGGGATGGTTTTGTTTTATATGAATTTGCATATCCTCTAAGGAAGTCTGCTGCATCTATTGTATTTGGTTGTGAATTTGAACACCAACCTAATGCATCATACGCATACACTTCTCCTGATGGAATTGGAAATTGCGGTCTTGGAATAGCGCTTCTTCCTGATACGAGAGACAATGAAACTACAGCAACTGTTGGGGAAACAGCGACTAAATCAAAGTCAGAAATTAATAAGTTTTGAACCTCTGATTCATCTACAAAATTATTAATTGTAGTACTGACGGCACTATGAAATTCGTTAAAACTTTCGTTTCCAATAATATATGTGCCTTTCTCATCTAGCGTAATAGCAACCTCAAAATTATAATCACTACTTCTAATGCCATCATCAAAGTTTTCAGATTGTTCTTCAGTCATTATTGTTTCTTCTCCTCCTTGATTTGAGAACATTGAATTAACAACGCCTTCATATACATAAAAAATTCTTTCCAATGATATGTTTTCTGTGTCTGACAATGTTGCATCTTCTATAAGATCGTCTTTGAGAGTAGAAGCCAATCCTGTATACTCTTCATCTTCCATCTCAAAAAATGTAACATACGCTGCATTTAGAATTCCTTGACTTTCTTCTTGGCCTTCTTCTTGATTTTTAGTGAAATCTGCGTTTTCAAAGATTTGATTATCATCCACTACGATTTCTTCTTCGTGGTCACAAGAAAAGAATGAAGTACAAATACATAGCATTAAAAATACGTTTGCTATTTTTTTCATAACATAAACTTTTTAATTTTTCTTACTCTATTCCAATATGAGGCTTTTCGGATTCCGCCCTGTGATCGATCAATCATAAGACAGTAGCAGAGATTTATTTTTATGACCCAGAAAATATATTATTATTTCTGATGTATGACCAAAATGTAATTCTATGACTCTTGATAACTTTTGCTTTCGCGAAAGCAAAATAAAAAACTACATATCAGTGAGTTAGTCTGTGGGAATAGATTTTTGTCGTATACGTAACATTTTTAAAAATTTACAATGTAGCATTGCGTTTTCTTTTTCTGAAGTATAATAGTATTATAATGAATAGGATACTCCCAATGAGTATCAAGTGGTATGTATAAGAAACTTCTATTAAAGCATCTGAATTCCCAGTGAGTGTTAGTGAAGCCCAGAAATAGGGGAATGTGTTAGAAAGTTCATTGCGTTTTAAATAATCTAGTTTAGCTTTACGTAATGCAGCTGATTTTGAACTTCCTTTTTTCAACGATTTGAAAAAAGATACTGAAATTGTATTTGTTGCTTTTTCATTGGCATTCCATTGAGAAGCGATTACACTTTTAGAACCCGCATGAAAGAAGGCTCTTGATAAACTTTCAATGCCTTCTCCTTTTTGTAATTTTCCATCACCCGTCTTACAAGCATCTAGAAATACTAAATCGTGTGATCGATTCCTGATATATATATCTTCTAGAGAAATTAAAGTATCGTGCAATGCCAACCAAGGCTTTTTTGTTTTTTCATCTATTCCTGCATGCGTATTTAGATGAAGGATCATATTTTTTTTTGACGTGTTTAAAAACTTTTCTCTGGTAGCTTTTTCCCTTACTAAAATATGAGAAGGAAATAACGAAGCAATCTCTTTTGTAATGGATTCGCTGTTTTTCAAATCTACTAACTCTTCTGACTTAAAATGTACAGGTGCAATTCCTATATAAGAGGTAGAAGGTACAGTTTCTTGAGTGTAAAGATTTTGAGATACGGAAGCAGAATTGAGATAAGAAACTTCTGCAATATTGATAAAATAATTATTTTTTAGAATTGGGTTTTTACTAACTATTAAAGCATCAAATGGGAAATTATACAGTTTTCCATCTGAGATAATAGCTAGTTTTTTCTTTTGTAGTTCTTCCATTGCTCCTTCCCAAGGGAATAAGGTTTTGAAAACATCAAACCCTATTTTTGTGTATTTTTCAACCTCTGCTCTAGATAAGGAAGAGTTGGTATACATATCTTTTAAAAAATCAATATCTGTAATTAATTTTTGGTAGTCTTCAAGTTGAAAAAAATGGACTTTATCTTCTTGAATCCATAAGCCGTAGCCTTCTTCTTCTCCAAGTATATATTCGATCGCATTGGTGTTTTTTTCTTTTAAAAAGTTTTGAAAGTCTCGTAATGTAATCAGCTTTGGTTTTAAGTTACTTTCATAATATTCTGGAAAGCTATTCCTTAAAGAATCTATAAACTTTATGTGTTTTTGTTCTGCTTCTATATATGTGTTTTGAACTCCAATATTCTCTGGAGATGTTTTGAGTTTGTTCCTAGCTAAAAGAACTTCATAATTAAGATGAGCTTCTTTTTCTATGAGTTTGTTTGGAATTTGATATTGATTTTTTAATTGAATTTTACCTAATTGCTCTAGAAGATATAGGGATTTGTTTTTCTCCATAAAATAAAATGCCTCAACAGGTTTGTCTAATAAAAAACAAACCTTTACTGCTTCCAAATAACTATTTACTCCTTTGCTAATCCAGAAAAGCTTAGACCCTTTTGTAGCGCTATCTAATCGCATTACAGAAATTAAGTCATCAACGGCATAGAGTATATTTAATGATTTTTGGAGGTCTTTTTTATCGCTATTTTCTCTATATAATTTTATCAAAGCTTGAGATAAATCAATCAAACTTGATAACAATTCTTGTTTGTAAGGGGTGTCCTTCATTTCTTTTAAAAAAGAAGTGTTTCTTGAGAAATCTACCTTTATACCAAGTAATTGAATTGCTTTTTGGTGATATTCAATTTCTTTTGTAATGATAGGCGTATGATAGTATCCTAAATTATTATAGGCTGCAGAACTATTAATACTATCTGTCGTTGCTATTACTTTTTGAAAGTATTCTTTTGCCTTTTCTGATGCTCCAAGTTGAGAATATATTTCTCCTATATTTATGTAGATACTATTAAGATCATTTTCGGAAGTTTCACTTGTTGTATTCTCTAATGCCTTTTGATATGCAAATAATGCTTGCTCACGCTTCTGATATCCTCTATAAATAATTGCTAGCGAATTATATAATAGCATAGTATCTCCAGGATAAAAAGCCTCCTTTCTTTTTTCTAACTCTTGTTTATGGTATTTGATATTAGCAAGAAACGTAGTATCGGTAGGACTCATCTCTGCATACGCTATCAATTTTTCTAAGTGAGCTTGTATAAGTCTATCTTGATCATTGTGTATTGGATAAGAATTGAGCACTTTATCAAAGTATTCCATGGCTTTAAAGTAATCTCCTACACCTTGATAAATTTCTGCTAATCTTAAGAGACTTCTTAACTTATAATCTGTATACTCAATTGCGTTTGCGAGACGGTGTAAGTCTTTCAGTTCATTTTGTGAGTCATCTAGATATTTATAACATATTGAGCTCAAGTTTATACTTTTGTGTAAGTCTATGGTCTTAATATCTGGAATAGATTCTCTTATTGAAATTGCTTTTTGTGCATTTTCAAGTGCTTTAGAATACGCCTTCTTATAATAATATTGGACGCCAAGTTCGTGGCAAATTTTTGCATAGAACTTCGTGTCTTCTTGTTGATATTTATTTTTAAAACCTTCTAAAGATTTAATTTTTAAATCTCGATTTTCTATTTTTAAAATGGAGTCTAGCTTTTCTTTAACGTTATTTTGACCAATACAAAATGTAAAGCTTATACAAAGGAAAATACAAAAGAAGAATCTCATAACTATTCATTTAATTCTCTAATCTATACATTTTTTAGTTTTATTAGTTCAACTAATCTCGCTTTTCAGCGAAATCAATTGTATCATAATTTAACACTTAGAGCGATTTTTAGTATTCAGAGCGTGTTCTGGGATTTAATACTTTTTATTTTATAATTTGCATATACTGTACTGGTTTTGAAAAATAATCAACAGAAACTGCAAATTGTTGACTTAAATCTACTCTTATATTTTGAGAATTGTTTGATAGGAGTTCAGCAACCTTAGCTGAAACAAAAGGTGCCGCAAAAGATGTTCCTCTAAAATACGAAAATGTATTTGGATTTTTTAAAGGAAACGTAATCTTGTTTCCAATAGCATAAAAATCTACCATACTTGCTCCATAGTTTGAAAAGAATGTTGCATCACTTAAGTCATCTTTGGCCGCAGCGATAGCTAAGACATAATCTTGTGAGAAGTTAGATGGATAATGAGGTTTTGCATTATTGTCTTGATTTTTATTTCCTGCAGACGTCACTATGATGGCATCTGTGGTATCAATTAAATCTGAAAACATATTATAAATATTAAGATCTGAAGTTTCCCAACCAAAACTTAGGTTAATTACATCAGATTCTTTATCTATTGCGTATTCGAGTCCGCAAAGTGTATTGAAAAAAGTAGATTTTCCATCAGCATCGGCTATTTTAACTGGTAAAATTTGATGTTTAACAGCTGTATTTTTTAGTTGGTTGTGAATAATATAGGAAACAACAGTACCATGTTTTTTATCATTATCATCATACGTATTCTTATCTTGATTGACAAAATCCCATCCTGATTCTTCTCCACAATTCCCATTTAAAGCTGAATTATATAAAAAGTCTCCTATAAATCCCACCTGCTCTGTATCGACACCTGTGTCTAATACAGCGACAGTAATACCGTCGTTAGTAGATACAATTCTATTTAGATAGTCATTATTAAAACTACTTTCTATATAGACTACCTCTGATGGGTCTCCTGGCGGGTCTTCTGATGGGTCTTCTGATTCTATAGCAACTGCATGCAAAGGCATATCATATCCTTGATTTTGCGCAACAAAATCTACTTGATCATCGTTTTTTCTTTTAATCACTTTTACAGTAGGTTCTGTAACAACACCTTGATCTAGTACCCACAACTCATACTTTTGATTTCCGTTGATACAATCGCAAGTTCTATAATGAATAACACCATATTCATTTCTTAATGTTTCTTTTTGGGCTTCAGAGACTTCTGGTTGGTATTTAATTATAATTTCGTCTAGAGGAACAGTATCAGATTCAGGGCTATCTGCAAAGGAACTTACTATTTCTGGCGCTTCGCTGTCTCTATATTCATCGTTCTGTAAAATTATAAAATTACTATTTTCTAAGAAATCATTTTCGTTCGTAGTACAAGAAAAGCAAACGAATACTATTCCGATAAAAAGGAAGAATCTTTTTTTCATAATGAGTGTATTTATTAATTTATAAAAGTTCATCTATCAGTAGTTGATTAAAAAAAATATGACCCATTTTTTTTTTTATAAAAAAATGGGCTGATGTGTTAAAGAATCTATAATACTGTTCAAGTTTACAACTTCGTAGAATAATACTTTAAATAAAGTCCTATTTTTGACTGACTTGTGATTTGAATATGAAACATAATGAAAAATATCTGGATGCATTGATAAACAATGATTCTGATATAATTTTAGAAATATATACGAAGTTTTATCCAAAAATAGCCTCTTTTGTTTTGAGCAACAAAGGTGGTTCTGAAGATGCTCAAGATATTTTTCAAGATGCATTGATGTATCTTATTTATGTTTATCAGGAGAAATCCATTCAAATTAATTCTTTTGAAGCCTATTTATTTACTATTTGTAAAAATAATTGGCGCCGTCGATTAAAAGATAAAAAAGAATGGGTCACGAAAGAGGGTATTTATCCACTAGCAGACAAAACAACGAAGACCAGTTTATTTATTTTAGAACAACAACGTGAAGAATTGTATACTAAAAATTTCGCCAAGCTTTCTGAAAATTGTAAAGATGTATTGACGCTATACTTCAATACGATGAATTATAGCGACTTACTTGATGCGTTTTCCTACAACTCAATTGATGTTGCCAGACATCGTGTTTTTAAATGTAGAAAAAAACTAATACAGTTGATAAAAGGAGATAAAAACTATCATACATTAAAGGAATGAATTCAAGCGAAGAACATACCAGCCAAAAAAAGATTGATTCGTATTTGAATAATACGATGTCCACATCTGATCGTTTGCTTTTTGAAAAAGAAATGAAGAATAATGCTGATTTAAAAGAAGATGTTCTTCTCCAAAAATCAATTAGTGAGGTCATATTTAATCATCATGTACCACATATTGAAGATTCTTCAAGAGATCAAGAACTTGCTATTATAAAGAAAACGTTAGAGAAAGAAGCCTATCAAAAGTATAACAGAAATATTGAAAAAGCGGCTTCTATTTATTCAGGAAAAAGTAAGAAAAGGAAGTTTTTTTACTTTGGCTCTATAGCGGCTACAGTCTTAGTTTTTATAGCTGTTTTGCTATTTCCTAATGAAGCCTCTTTTGAAACCTTATATGCTGAGTATTCGAACTGGGATGAGCTTACTTCTTATGTAGAACAAAGTGAATCGCAGGATGAATTTCCCAAAGGAGAGCTTTTGTACAAAGAGAAGAAATATGCAGAAGCTATTCAGTTTTTTGAAACCTATATAAAAGATACGGATACTACATTATATGCAGCAGGATTGATGTATTTAGGCGCTTCTTATTTTAAAGAAGGTGATTATGAAAAAGCGATCGAAACGTATGATGTCCTCATACATTCAGATAGTTATGATAATTCAAAAGGATATTGGTATCAACTTCTTATCTATCTAAAACAAAAAGATGAATCAAAAGTAAAAGCAACGATTCAAATCATTCTAAGTGATCAAAACAATTATAAATACAACACCGTTTTAGAGATGGAAAAAGATTTGTAATATTTTTATATTTAAGTGTATTTAAAATACAGCTCTAAGAGATTACCAGCGTAGCGAGGTAATCGTTTTAAATCATTAAGATCTATAAAAACCCTAAAAACATAACTGTTTTCAGGGTTTTACAGGTTGAATAGTGAGCTTAAAAACATAGATGCCTACGTATTTTAAACATTCATTTATACTATTCAAATCATCAATTTGTAGTAGGTGAGCAAACACCGTTCGCACAATAGCCAGTTGGGCAGTGTGGTAAACCTGTTAAACAAGCATAGCCATTTGTTCCTGGACCGCAATTTTCTACGTATTCAGTAGGACCTCCTCCTCCATGGATAGATTTCTGTTCTGTTTTGTTTAGAGCCGTGCCTAAACTTGAAATGTTTTTTAACATAGTAATATTTTTATAAATTAATAATACTTCTAAGTTAATAAAATATTTGATTATCAGCAAATTACGTAAAAACCGTACATGTATATTAGTAATAAAAATTTTTAGATGGCTAAAAAAGGAAATGTTTTAAACCAAAGCAAAAAACCAAAAGTAATTGGAACTGTATAGGAATCTTTCAAGTTTTTTTTAATTTCTGCTTACTATCTGTCTTTTTATTTTTCGTCTCAGAAAAAGTGATCATCCGTATTCGTTGAAGACAACTATTCATTTTTAAAATGAATTTATAATTATTTCTTGTGATCTATCGCTTTCGCGAAAGCGTATAAATAGAATAAAAATCGTTTAAATACGAAGGTGTGTTTGGCTATCAATGATTCCGAATAGTGTATTTATTGAGGTAAAGAGCACTCCTAAAGAACTGAGTGTTGTGTAATTTTACTCTTTTGAGAGTCTCTTCTTTTTTGTATTTCTAACGTTATGTGAACCCACCAGCATTTTTAAGTTCATTTACTGACGCTTGTCATTTTATTGTAGGTTTTCTATTTGCACCTTTAGGGTAATCAGTGAACTAAAAAGAATGACAACTATGGCAAACCAGACCACTTATTACAAAAGTCGTAAAGAGCTTCAAATATCTATAAAGCAAATACTGCCTAGCCTTATTAAACTTAAAAAAGAGGAAAATAGAATTGCTTTTAATCAATTGCTTTTAGAAATATTACCTGAAATAAGACGATATATTATTAAAAGAGTACGTACTGCGATCCAAAAAGGGCATTTTACGAAGAATAAATACATTGCCAATGACTTCATAGATCAGTTATTTATTGAGATCTATGACCATATTGAAGACTTCTCAAATGAAGATGAGTTTTACGTATGGTTATATAAGAAGACTAATGAACTTATTGATGACGTCATTGTTGAAGAGGAATTTGATGATCTATTCATGAAAAATATAGACGACTACTCTAAAAATGAATGGGATCAAATGCAAGAAAAATTTACTGCTCAAATTGACGGAGATCTTATTATGAAGGAAGAACTCAATGATATTTCGTATCACAAAGACACCTATAAGTTAGATGATGTATTTATAGAAAACACAGAAAACGCACTTGTACAAAAGATAGATAAAGCCTTACATCAAGAAGAAGTAGACAGGCACATACAAGTAGTATTTCACAATTTACCCACCCCTATGCAAAATGTGTTTGAGCTATTTACAAAACAGCATCTTACACTCGCTGAAATTGCAGAAATAAGGAAGACAACTATAGAAGAAGTTCAACAACTTCTTCATGATGCTAGACGAAGTCTGAAACTAAGTTTTTTTAATAGATATGATCTTGACTAACAGCCCTTCCACAAATGAACTATAAGGATTATTATAAAATATTAGGCGTTACCAAAGACGCTTCTGCTAAGGATATTAAAAAAGCATATAGGAAGCTTGCCGCTCGGTATCATCCAGACAAGAACCCTGACAACAAAGAAGCAGAAGAAAAATTTAAAGAAATTAACGAGGCAAATGAGGTATTGAGTGATACCGAAAAACGGGAGAAATATGACACTCTAGGTTCAAATTGGGAGGCATATCAACATACTGGCGATGATTGGAGAGACTATGCAAATCAACAAAATCAGCAAAAGCGTTACAGTAGAAGTGGTTCTTCAGCGTTTTACGGAGATGGAAGTGAAGCAGATTTTTCGAGTTTCTTTGAGACATTCTTTGGAAGTGAAGGCGGTAGACAAGCAGGAAGACAAGGGAGAGCTGCATTTTCTGGCGGCAATATTCAAGCTGAAATGCCTATCACGTTACTTGAAGCGTATCAAGGAAGCAAACGCACTTTTGAGATTCATAATGAAAACTTAAGGATTACTATAAAGCCTGGTTCTTATGACGGTCAACAATTGAAGATAAAAGGAAAAGGACAACCAAGCGCAGGAGTAGGGAATAGAGGCGATTTATATATTATTTTAAGGGTACAGCCTGACCCTAGGTTTGAAAGAAATAAAGATGATCTTCTTTACAATGTCTCCATAGATTTATATACAGCCATTTTGGGCGATAAAATAGAAGTTCCAACACTTTCAGGAATGCTAAAAATCACTGTACCCAAAGGAAGTCAAACGGGAAAAATATTAAGACTTAAAGGCAAAGGAATGCCTAAATACGGTACTCCATCTTCCTTTGGTGATCTACTTGTTAAACTGAATGTGATATTACCAAAAAATATCACGAAGCAAGAAGAATTGTTATTTAAGCAATTAAAGGAACTACAAACGCAAAAATAAAACACCACGTATGGAGTATAAAATTAAAGCAAGTTCAACATCAAATAGCGGTGCTTCTATAGCTATTAAACAAAAGAATATTAGTTTTGGAATAACTTCAGAATCTGAAGTCGTTTTCCCGAACCCTGCCGAATTATTCTTAGGGTCTTTTGCCGCTTGTATTCTTAAAAATATTGAGCGATTCTCCAATTTAATGAAGTTTACCTATTCTGGCACAGATATTATTGTGAAAGCTATACGTATGAATACACCCCCTAAAATAACGGATATCGTATATGACCTAACGATCTATTCGGATGATTCCAATTTGAATGTCAATTTACTTAAAAAGAACATAGAGAAATTTGGTACGATATATAATACCGCAAAGTTGTCTTGTAAAATAGAAAGCACGATCAGAGTTTTAGAATCAAATGCTAATCCATTAATTAATAATTAAAACAAATTGTGATGAACCTTCAAAAAAGATATTATTATGATAACCATATTACAAAAAAGCACCTATGATCGAGCGGATAGCTTGGACTATTTTTTAGATCTTTATCATCGCTTAAATATGCGTTTTTGGGCAAGCGACCTTCTAGAGAAAGGACTGTCTCCTAAACAAATCAATGAAGCAGTGAGGACTGCTATTAAAATTGCTAATTCTTCGGGTCTTGAAACTCGTAAACATTTTAAACCTATGTTTAATGGAACAAGGGAAGGCGTCATTCAAGATTGTAAGCTCTCTCTCTTGGGCTATGGACTAGTTCTTCTTAATGCAGATAGTGATCTTTCAGTTGTAGGAACATTTCAGGTAAGCTTACTAGAAGAATTCTTTCACGTTAAACCATAACGTTAAATATTGATATTATTTTTCATAAAAAGGTCTTTAAAAAAGATGGATGACGACACATTTGTTACTCGATAATCGAGATTTAAATGCCTTGAGCTAGTTTATTTCAAAAATATTTTAAACAGTCTTACTGTAAAATGACCTTCGTCATTTCAACATTATTGTTCTCATAGTTTCTTTGCAGTCTAAATGAACTCGTCATGAAAAAAAGTAAACCATCATTAGTTGTTATCATACTATCTAGCGTATTGCTTTTGGTAAGTTGCGGACCCATTATTATCTCTCCATACCCTCAGAATCCACCTCCAGCATGGTTTTATCCAGATAGAATTCAATCTGTACGTTATGTATATTTTCCTGATTACTTTATCTACTATGATCTTTCAGCAAGGCACTATATATACTTAGAAAATTACGTCTGGACTCGAGTAGATGTACTTCCACCTAGATATAGAAGCATTAACCTCAATCGAAGTAAATTTGTGCGTGTGAAAGGATATAGGGAACGTAATATTCAAACATACCATAGAGAAAATCATTCCCATACTCCTAGGTATAGTAGAACCTCAACCACAAGAGAAACAAGAGGAAGAAGGACAACCAACAAGGGTTGAAACAGTCTGAAAAATACTTCAAAACTCTAGGCTGAGATGCTTCCTATTTGAAGATTGAAGTCTGCATTATATTTTGGTAAATAGGTTTGATTTATTCAAGTAATTCATAAGCCTGCTTAGCGATTTCTAATTCTTCATTGGTAGGAATGACTAGTATTTTTACTTTGGATAAAGAGGTGTTGATCTCTCTTATTTCTTTAGCTACTTCCTCGTTTTTAGAATGATCTATCGCTATTCCTAAATAGTCTAAATTTGAACACACCATTTTTCTCAACATACTAGAATTCTCACCAATTCCTGCGGTAAATATAATAGCATCCAACCCATTCATTATTGATGCATAAGAGCCTATGTACTTTTTAATGCGATACGCATTTATCTCCATCGCAAGGATACAGTTTGTATTTCCTTTTTCAACCCCAGCTTGAATATCTCTAAGATCATTATAACCTGTAAGACCTAACATTCCGCTTTCTTTGTTGAGCAAATTTTCAACGTCGTTTACGCTATAACCTAGATTATTTACCATATAAAAAATGATCGAATGATCTATATCACCACTTCGAGAACCCATAATGAGACCCGTAGAGGGCGTAAATCCTAAACTATGATCTATACTTTTACCATCAACAATAGCTGTCATACTGCAACCATTCCCTAAATGAATAGAGATGATTTTTGATTTTTCCAATTTCAAGTAATCAATCGCTCTTTCAGAAACATACTTATGACTAGTTCCGTGAAAGCCATATACCTGTATCTGATGTTCTGTAAAAAACATATTAGGAATCGCATATTTTTGAGCTACTAACGGAATGGTTTGATGAAAGGCAGTATCAAATACCGCCACTTGTTTTACAGAAGGGAATAGGTGTTCTGCAAGCAGAATACCTTGAAGATTATGAGGATTATGCAGAGGAGCTAAGGATGCGTACTGTTTAATTTTTTCCTTCACTTCAGCATTAATGATCGTAGTCTTTGAAAATGAATTCCCACCATGCACAACACGATGCCCCACCATGTGAATGTCACTTATCTGCTTAATCACTCCTTTTTCAGGGTCTAGCAATAAGCTTACAACTCTTTGTAAACTATCTTTATGTGTTTCTAATCCGCCTGTTTCCTGAATATTAATATGATTTGTATTATAGCTAAGGCGAGCGTTTGCAGAACCTATTTGCTCGACAATCCCTTTACATATCACTTTTTCTGAAGGCATCTCAATACCCTGAAATTTTATAGACGAACTTCCCGAGTTAATGACTAATATATTCATGTTGATTCTTTTGTTTAACCTGTATTATGTATTAAAAGTATAATAGATTTTCTAATACATACTTCAGATTTATATATCCTGTGCTTGAATAGCAGTAACAATAACTGTATTAAAAATATCATCCACCGTACACCCCCGACTTAGATCATTAACGGGTTTATTCAATCCTTGTATGATAGGACCGATCGCCAGTGCTTTTGTCTCTCTTTGCACCGCTTTATAAGTATTGTTTCCTGTGTTGAGATCAGGAAATATAAACACATTGGCTTGTCCTGCAACTTCAGAATTAGGCATTTTGGTTTGACCCACTTGCATATCTACTGCGGCATCGTATTGAATAGGTCCTTCTACTTTTAGGTCAGGGCGTTTTTGTTTTACTATTTCTGTTGCTTTTCGTACGCGTTCTACATCTTCACCTATTCCAGAAGTACCAGAGGAGTAGGATAACATAGCTATTTTAGGTTCAATACCAAAAGCCACACTCGTACCAGCAGAAGAGATAGCGATTTCTGCCAATTGTTCTGCTGTAGGATTAGGGTTAATCGCACAATCTCCATAAATGCTCACACGATCTTCTAAACACATAAAAAACACAGAAGAAACCAAAGCAACTCCTGGCTTTGTCTTAATAAACTGAAGCGCAGGAAGAATCGTATGTTGCGTTGTATGTACCGCTCCAGAAACCATCCCATCTGCCTTCCCCATATACACCATCATGGTTCCAAAATAGGAGACGTCTTCCATGAGGTCACGTGCCATGGCAAGATTTACATTCTTGTGTTTTCGTAGTTCATATAACGCTTTCGCGAAAGCGTCAAAATAAACAGATTCACTAGGATTAATAATATTGATCTTATCAAGATTCAGATCTAGATCTAAGATTCCCAGTTTTGTTTCTATTTCATTTTTATCGCCCAGCAACGTGATAGTCACAATATCCTGATCAATTAACTGTTTTGTGGCTCTTAGAATACGCTCGTCTGTTCCTTCTGGTAATACAATATGCTTTTTATGGACTCTTGCCTTTTGCAATAAGTTATACTGAAACATTCTAGGTGTAATCCCGCTCGGCTCAAAAGTAATTAAACGCTCTATCAAAGCCTCTACATGGACATAGTTCTCAAAATCACGAATCGACGTTAGTATCTTTTGCGTATTTTTTGCATAAATCTGTGATCTAATGGCTCCTATCTTATTGGTGACAGAAAACGTCCCTCCTTGAACAGATATGATAGGAACAACGTCTGATAAACCTTCTATGAGTTTACTAATGGAGTCTTCGGGTACTAACCCTCCAGTAAGTATGATTCCTGATATAGATGGATAATTTGCCGACACATTTGCTTGCAATGCTCCTAAGATAATATCGGCACGATCTCCTGGCGTAATGACCAGACCATTTGCTTTTAAATGGGTAAGATAGTTGCGTAACTGCATAGCACCCACGCTAAAGTATCCTGCTTGATTATCTAAAAATTCTTTTCCAAACAGTACCTTGGCATCAAATGCTTTGACAATTTCATTAATCGATGGGTTTGCCAAAACAGGATTGAGCGGAATAGCATTCACGACCACTTTTGAAGGTAACTGTTTTTTCAGTGCGATCACGACTCGTTTTTGATTTTCAGGAACTACTTTGTTCGCGATAATAGACACCACCTCCACTTCTTTGTCCTTAAATAAGTCGTATGCAATTTGTAAATCTCCAATAAGTTCTTCCAGTGTTTTTCCTACACCGCTAGATAGAATGATGACGGGAATACCCAAATTCCGTGCAATTAAAACATTGATGTCGAGTTCGATCATAGATCCTTGACCCGAAAAACTGGTGCCCTCTACAATTACAAAATCAAAGCGTTTTTCTATAGCCTTGTATTTTTTAATAATCGTGCTAATGATTTGGTCATCTTTATCCTCATTTATTTTCCGAATCACCTCACTTCTCTTGAATGCATAGGCTTCTTCAAATTTTAAATCCAAATTAAAATAAGAGGTGATTGTATGGATATGATTATCGGTTTCTCCAGGTTCGAAGTCATCGATAATAGGTCTAAAATACCCTACTTTTGCGACCTTTCTGAGTAATAAATACATAAGCCCAAGGGAAACGATTGACTTACCACTATTGGACTCGGTAGTAGCAATATATATAGCTTTGTTCATTAATTTAATGGAACTTTTTGACTAGTAGTGTTCAAAACTCTAAAAATCTATTAGATAAAAATGACGATCTCCTTAGGATGAAAAAAATGGTGTAGATCATCTAAAAAAGGTACTGTAAAGATATGACTTAGATCATTTAATTCCCATTTATTAGGGTAACGCTGTTTTAAATTTGTTGCTACGCAACTCCTTGAAAGAGTTAGTAGAATTAATCCTACTTTTTCAGAGGGATTTAAGGCTTGTCCTAAATATTAGATCGGATCCAATACATTAAAGCTTGCTTCGGAAATTTATAAATTATGTTTCATTTAAAACCTAGTAAGCTTGTCTCGAAGATTATTAATTTATCTCAGTTTTGGAGCATGAGCCCTGTAATGTCTATGCAGAGAGATTTAGTTTACATATAGATGACATTCCTCTGAAAAGAAAGTAACTCCTATGATTTTAAAAAATAGAGTAGCTGTTTTTTTAGATCCATTTTCTCCAATTTCATTATTTCAAGAAAAAAGATATTATTTTCTAAATGGATATGTAAGTGGGCCTCTTTTTTAAATTCTTCAAGTATTTGAAAAAGCGATATGATAGTTTATTGACTTTGCAACAAAAATCAATACCCTATTTTAAAAATACAGCGGCAGTTCTAAAATTTTAAAGAACAGACTGTCTTATCGCTTGTTCTTTTAATGTTGTCATACTTTTGAAGCAAATGTTATTATATTTTAAAAAAGCCAGTGCCATTTTCTAATTGATCAGTAAGACCTTTTAAGGTGGTTTCTTCTAGCATCATTTTAAGCTCTCTTCTTACTTCCTTAAAGCGCTCGTGTAGTAGACATATTTTTAGTTTGTTGCATTGTTCAAGTCCCAAGTCACAACCGTTATATAGCCTATCATCGTTTACAGCTTCTACAACATCACTAAGTCTAATGGTATCTATAGTTTCTTTAGAAATTTGAAAACCCCGTGAGGTTCTTTTACGGATATAATGATATTAGCTTTTACAAGTTTTTATAAAATTTTAGCCGTAAAAGCACTGGGAGAATTAATTACTTTGGAAATATCAGTAAGGTTTACGCGCTCCCCATTACTAGATTTCATAGTAATGAATATCAAGAATCGTATTCCGTATTCGCAGGCCTTAGAAAACATGTTTCTTCTTATACTTGAGTACTACAAGTATAAAGGACAAAATTATCCGAATTATGATGAATATCATATTTTCAGACAATTTTGTCCTCTAATTTTGGCATATCAATAGGAGGGTCCTTTTGATCATTACCACACTAATGTCAACTGATTTTTTAAAATACCTAATACGATACACATGAATAACATAATCAAAGCATCCTTTCTCTTAGCATTAGGACTCCTAATAAGCTGTGGGGGTAAAGAGGAGAAACAGAAAGAAAAAATTCAAATTGGACAAAAGACAAATGTTGAAACTAAAAAAGAGACTCCCGTATCTAATGAAGTTCCTGCCTCTAAGAGAATAACTCTAGAGAATAAAGGAGTCGGAAAAATTACGTCATTAACACTTGACGCAACCATAGATAACGCTATGGTAGAAAGAGGAGCTGCTCTTTTTAAAACCAACTGTACCGCCTGTCACAAGACGACAAAACGTTTTATAGGTCCAAATCCTACAGGAATTTTAGAACGTAGAAGTCCAGAATGGATCATGAACATGATTTTAGATCCAAAATTAATGACCGAAGAAGATCAATGTGCAAAAGACTTGCTGGTCGAGTTTAATGGCGCGGCAATGGCAAATCAAAATCTGACAGAACAGCAAGCCAGAGACATTCTAGAGTATTTCCGAACCTTAAAATAATAGTATTATGAAAACCATCCAAATATGTAAAGTAATCCCATTGATTGTACTTCTTATTACATTTTACAGTTGTAAAAATGACACCAAACAAGAAACAATTTCTACTCTAACAGCTCAAGAAGCTATATCTGAAAGTCAAAAAGGTCAAGCGTTTATAGATGATGATAGCTCTACGCCTAATGTGTTACAAATAGCGATTGACTCGCCAGATCACACCACACTCGTGGCTGCAGTACAAGCAGCAAGCTTAGAAAATGCACTCGTAAATGCAGGACCATTAATGGTTTTTGCTCCTACCAATGAAGCTTTTGATGCGTTACCCGCTGGGACTGTAGAAGATTTACTCAAGCCAGAAAATAAGGAAAAGCTCGCAACCCTATTAAAGCATCATGTAACTGCTGGTAATTATGACAAGAACTTTTTGAAAAAATTTAAAAAACTAGGACAAGCAGACGATACAAATGCTATTGTTGAAGTAAAAGGAGATGATGTATACGTAGGAGGAGCCAAAATAATAGCAAGCATAAAAGCAGGAAATGGTATTGTGCATGTAGTTGACAAGGTCATTCTACCAACATCAAATTAATTACAATCAGGAAAATAACTAAATACTAGAACCAATGAAAAAATATAAATTCCAACTTTTATCATTATTTGGCGCGCTTATGTTGCTTACAAGTTGTGGTAACAATAATGGTCAGAATACATCAAGTGGTGCATTAAACTCTAGTGCCGCAGAAAAAGTATATGTAGCACCTGGTGAACACGATGAATTCTATGCATTTATGTCTGGGGGGTACAGCGGTAACTTGACGGTATACGGCTTACCATCTGGCAGAATGTTTAAAGAGATTCCTGTTTTTTCTCAATTCCCAACCTCTGGATATGGCTATTCTGAAGAGACAAAACCTATGCTAGAAACCTCTCACGGTTTTGTTCCTTGGGATGATTCTCACCATCCAGATATCTCTCAAACCAATGGAGAACTAGACGGACGCTGGATTTTTATTAACGGTAATAACACGCCTAGAATAGCAAGGATAAGTTTAAGCACTTTTGAAACCGAAGAAATTATCGAAGTCCCTAATAGTGCCGGTAATCACAGTTCTTCTTTTGTTACTGAAAACACCGAATATGTAGTGGCTGGGACTCGATTTTCAGTACCTATCCCACAACGCGATATGCCCATTAATGAATATAAAGGAAACTTTAAAGGATCACTATCCTTCATCAGTGTGGATCCAGAACACGGACACATGGATATTAAATTCCAAATAATAATGCCTGGTTTTAACTACGATCTTTCTCATCCAGGACGTGGGAAATCCCATGGTTGGTTCTTCTTTACCACTTACAATACGGAGGAAGCAAATTCTTTACAGGAAGTAAACTCTTCTCAGAATGATAAGGATTTTATTGCAGCCATCAACTGGAAGAAAATTGAAGCCTATGTAAATAATGGCGGTGGTATTAAAGTACCCGCAAATTATGCACACAACGTGTATGATGAGTCTACACATTCGGCGACAAGTATGATGAAAAAAGAAGTACTTACCGTAAATCCATTGGATGTGCCTGGTGCCGTTTTCTTTTTACCTACGCCAAAATCACCTCATGGTTGTGATGTAGATCCTTCTGGAGAATATATTATAGGTAATGGTAAACTCTCTGCAGATTTAACGGTACACTCATTTGACAGAATGCTTGCAGCCATCGAAGCTAAAAAGTTTGATGGAGAAGCGTATGGGATTCCGATTCTGAAATTTGAAGATGTACTCGCTGGTACGGTAAAAAGTGGTGGTTTAGGACCTCTTCACACCGAGTTTGATGGCAAAGGAAACGCATATACTACCTTCTTTATCTCTTCTGAAGTCGTAAAATGGAAATTAGGTACTTGGGAAGTAATTGACAGAAAACCTACCTATTATTCAGTAGGACATATTATGGTGCCTGGTGGTAACTCTAGAAAACCTTTCGGGAAATATGCCGTAGCCTTAAATAAAATTACCAAAGATAGATATCTACCTGTAGGGCCAGAGATGGAACACTCAGCGCAGATTTATGATATCTCTGGCGAGAAAATGGAACTTCTTTATGACTTTCCTACCCACGGTGAACCGCATTATGCTGCTGGAATTCCTGCGAGTATATTAGCGCCTAAGTCTAAAAAGTTATACCGATTAGATGAGAATAAACATCCGTATGCAGTAACCAGTCCAGACCAAGCGCGTGTAGAACGTAAAGGCAATGAAGTGCATATTTATATGTCTACCATCCGTAGTCACTTTACACCAGATAATATAGAAGGCGTAAAAGTGGGAGACAAAGTATACTTCCATATCACAAACCATGAGCAGGATTTTGATGTCCCTCACGGGTTTGCTATGATAGGTCAGAATACTTCAGAGTTACTCATCATGCCTGGACAAACCAAGAGTTCTCTTTGGGAGCCAAAACAAGTAGGCGTATGGCCTTTTTACTGTACAGATTTTTGTAGCGCATTGCACCAAGAAATGCAAGGATATGTCAGAGTATCCCCAGCAAATTCTGATATAGAATTAAGTTGGTCTTTGGATGGAGATTAATGATTGGTTGGTTGTAAGCAGGCAGTTCTTTAGAGTGCTGCCTGTTTATACTATACCACTTAAAACATAAAATAAGATGAATAATTTGTTTCTGTTGCATTCAAATTTCAATATAAAATAAAACCGTAACTAAGGCTATGATTTGATTTTCTATTTCATTTGAACACATCATAATTCAAATTCTTTTATCTGATTTTACATTCTAAGTGGTATCATATGTATTCTTTCTTAGTACGCTTTCGCGAAAGCGTACCCTCAACAACTCTTATTCTAATGAAAAAAGCAAGTATTCTTATGATCCTTGGCGCCCTATTACTAACGGGTTTATTTCAATTCCCGTTGTGGAATATTATGCTGGGAGCACCTCAATATCCTGAACCTTTGGGGATGAATATTTACATCAACGGCATTCAAGGAATGAACGAATTTGATATTCAAAATATTGATGGGCTTAACCACTATATCGGGATGAAAATAATACCAAAACCCAATGAAATGTGGGAGTTCACGGTATTCCCGATCGTTATAGGAAGTATGGCTGCGTTAGGTTTTTTAATAGGACTTCTAGGTTTTTTTGGCAAAGTAAGTTACCACTGGTTTTTAGGATGGCTAGTACTGATGACCATTTTAGGAATTATGGGAATGTATGATTTTAATGCCTGGATGATAGACTATGGAACAAATCTCGACCCGAATGCCATTATGAAACTACAAAATCCAGACGGGACACCTATGAGTTATAAACCGCCACTATTTGGACATCAAAAGTTATTAAACTTTGATGCGTATTCCTATCCGCGATTGGGAGGGTATCTCATGGGATTAGGAATGGTATTCACACTCATTGCATATTGGATAGGGAAACGTTCTAAAACAACAAACTAATGAAAACACGATTCAAAATATGTTTTGTATTTTTCACATTATTCATCATGATTGGCTGTAGTAATGGACCTAAGGAGATAGATTATGGGAATGATGGCTGTCATTTTTGTAAAATGACGATCGTTGATAAAATACATGGAGCCCAATTGATTACTGATAAGGGGAAAGTATTCAAATTTGACGCCACAGAGTGTATGGTCAATTATATGACAGCTACTAAAGAACTTAAAGTAGCTGAAGTTTTCACAAATTACTATGAGGCTCCAACAGCATTTATTGCAACGCAAGATGCTACATTCTTAATAAGCGAGAACCTACCAAGCCCTATGGGAGCAAATCTTACTAGTTTTCAAAGTAAAGAAAATGCAGCGAAAATTCAATCAGAAAAGGAAGGGGTTTTATATACCTGGGAAGAATTAAAAATCTATTTAAGTAACTAACTGTATGTGTCTACTCAAAAACTTTCTCATTGGTAGTATGCTCTTTTGTGGTTTACAAATAACGGCACAAACTATTGAGGTTTGCAATGGCTGTCCCGTGAGTTCACTTAAAGCAGCCATTAAAATGGCTCAGGCGGGTGATACTATTTTAGTAAAAAGGGGAACGTATAAGGAGTATAATATTGTAGTAGATAAACCGCTTACCATAAAAGGGGAAAACTTCCCTGTCATAGATGGTGAAGATCAAGGCGAAATCATACGGATTGTTTCAGATCATGTCACGATAGATGGCTTGTTTATCGTGAATGTAGGAACAAGTTATACAAGTGATCATGCAGCCATACGCGTAGTGAGAAGTGAGCATTTTCTAATACAACATGTGGTGCTGGAGAAACTTTTTTTTGGCATTTATATTGAAAAATCAAACCATGGAAAAATTTATCACAATACAATCATTGGAGATGCTCAAGACGAATATAACTCAGGGAATGGTATACAGCTTTGGTATTCTAAACATGTAGTAGTAGAAAAAAATAATGTTCAAAAAGTGCGTGATGGTATCTATCTAGAGTTTTCAGATAATATTACGATCAATGAAAATACAAGCACAAATAACCTACGCTATGGATTGCATTTTATGTTTTCTAATGATGATCTCTATACCAATAATACCTTTGAAAATAATGGAGCAGGGGTGGCGGTCATGTTTTCAAAACGGATCAAAATGCTGAATAATACGTTTAAGAAAAACTGGGGTACTGCTGCTTTTGGCTTACTCTTAAAAGAAATAAATGATGCCGAGATAAAAGGGAATGTATTTGAAGAAAACACAGTTGCCATTAACATTGAGGGTTCTAATAGAGTAGTATATTCTGGGAATGATTTTATTAGCAATGGCTACGCTATCAAAGTACTAGGTGCTTGTTATACCAACACCTTTGAAAAAAATAATTTCCTCTATAATTCCTTTGATGTTTCCTACCATAGTAAAATCAATGATACTATTTTTCAACACAATTATTGGAGCAGTTATACAGGGTATGATCTCGATAAGGATGGGGTAGGAGATGTACCCTACAGACCAGTTAAGTTGTTTTCATACATCGTAAACAAAACTCCAGAAACCATCATATTAATGAGAAGCTTATTTATTGATATTATAGATTTTTCAGAAAAAGTATCACCCGTATTTACACCCGATAATTTATTGGATATGACACCACACATAAAACGGTACAAATGATCAGCATAGAACAATTACATAAAAAATTTGGCAAGAATCCAGTGCTTAAAGGCATAGATTTAAACATCTCCCAAAAAGGGATCGTTGCCATTTTGGGTCCCAACGGTTCGGGTAAAACAACCTTGATCAAATCTATCTTAGGAATGGTCATTCCTGATAAAGGAACTTTACTCGTAGCTAATGTTCCCATAAACAAAAACTGGAAATATAGAGATCAAATAGACTACCTCCCACAAATAGCCAACTTTCCTGCAAATCTCACTGTAAAGGAACTTATCCGTATGATAAAGGATGTACGCAATCGTCCAGGAGAAGATAAAAGACTAATCAAACTATTTAAACTAGAACCTTTCTTATCAAAAAAGTTGAATACACTTTCTGGTGGTACTAAGCAGAAGGTAAATATTGTATTAACGCTTATGTTTGATAGTCCTATTATTATTCTAGATGAACCCACAACAGGATTAGACCCTATTGCATTGATACATTTAAAAGAACTCATCAAAGAAGAAAAAGCAAAAGGAAAAATCATCTTGATGACCTCTCATATCATGAGTTTTGTAGAAGAAATGGCAGATGAGATTGTGTTTTTACTTGAAGGCAAAGTGTACTTTAAGGGGAATATTGAAGCACTTAAAAAACAAACAGAAGCCCCCAATTTTGAATATGCTATTGCTAACCTTTTAATCCAAGAAGATGTTTAAAATTTTAAAATATAGTTTTTTTGATTTAATACGCAGTAGATGGAGTTATGTGTATTTACTATTTTATTTATTGCTAGGATGTGTTCTTCTTTTCTTAAATAATGATCTTTCAAAAGCAGTCATTACTTTGATGAATGTAATCATTATCTTAATACCGCTTATTGGGACTATCTTTGGCGTGATGTATTATTACAATTCTAAAGAGTTTACAGAGTTGTTATTGGCACAACCCATTAAGCGATCTTCTATATTTATTGGTCAATATTTAGGCGTTGCATTATCGCTTTCTATGAGTCTTATTATAGGGCTTGGTATTCCATTTATTCTTTATGGATTATTTCAGTCTAATGAGATTTGGGACTTTGTATTATTGCTTGTGACAGGCACATTTCTCACTTTAATATTTACAGCAATTGCCTTTAATATTGCCTTGTATAATGAAAATAAAATAAAAGGATTTAGTTATTCTATTCTCTTTTGGTTGTTTATGGCTGTTATTTATGATGGTTTATTTTTGATGTCTCTTATCGCATTTCAATCGTATCCTTTGGACTCCTTTTCGATAGGTGCCACACTATTTAATCCTATTGATTTATCTCGAATTTTAATCATATTAAAATTAGATATTTCAGCTCTATTAGGGTATACAGGGGCTGTTTTTCAGAAGTTTTTCGGAACGAGCTTTGGTCTTTTAGTTTCTATAGCAGCATTGTCTTTATGGGTAATTGTCCCACTATTAAATATGTACAGAAAATGTAGAAAAAAAGATTTTTAAGCGATGGTTGTTCCAACGTATGATTCTATTTTTTGAGATCACTTCACGTATTGGGTCTAATGGATGGATACTATTAGGCTATGGTAATCGATATCTTATTCAATTTTAAAAAAGGAGAATTTTGCTTTCGCGAAAGCAAAAAAACATTGCTATTCACTTGTAGGTATTCTTTGTATTTCTCAAGATTATTAATAGACTATTTTATTTCTAGCGCAATACTTAAGGAGTATATTTGTTGGTTAACAAACAATAATTATAAATAAAAAATGAATCAAATTATGAAAAAACATTATCTATTAGTATTGGCTTTATCTAGCTGCCTTTTTTCTTATGCTCAAGATAAGGGAGATTTTGAATATGGTATTTTTGGAGGACTTAACATCTCAAATATCTCAACGATAGATAATGAAGACGCGTCAAGCTCTAGAGTAGCTCTTAATATAGGGGCATACGGCGATTACTATTTTTCAGATCGTTGGAGTATAAAGGGAAGCCTTATTTATGATCAAAAAGGATGGTCTGACGGTTTTTTTGCTGATGAGACTGAAACGTTTACCACAGATTATGCGTTAAATTATTTAAGTGTCCCAATCGTAGCCAACTGGCATTTTGCAAAGAAGCGTAACTGGTATTTGAATGTAGGACCGTATGCTGGTTTTTTATTAAGTGGCAAGACTACAGAGAATGATATTGATGTTTCTGAAGCTTTTAAGAGTACAGATTTTGGATTGGCTTTTGGGATAGGCGTTAAGATTCCAGTAAATAATGATCAACATCTTTTCATTGAATATGGAGCTCAATCTGGATTCACTGATATTTTTGAACAAAACGAAGGAGAAGCGATTAGAAATGGTCGTAGTAGTATAAATATTGGTTTTTCGTTTTAATTTTATTTAACTGTTTTCTTACTATCGATAGCGTGAGAGATTCAGAAAGATGAGACACCAAGACAAATAATAAGATAAAGCCTTTGCAGAGATGCAAAGGCTTTATATATGTAAAATACTTCTATAACGCTTATAACGTACACGCAAAATATACTTGGAATGAATTTTAAGCCAGTCCTAAAGCAATAAAAACTAAACTTTATTTCCTTAAGTAAGTTCGTTTTTGGGTGTCTTTCCTTGTTCCCAACTCGTTAGATTCTCCATAGTAGTCGTCGCGATATTGGTTAAAGCTTCTTGGGTAGCAAAGGCTTGATGTGGCGTGAGAATAACGTTAGGGTGTTGTAGTAATTGATCTAATAGCAGGTCATTAGGTTTTGCTGAAGACCTGTCGTAAAAAAAGATGCCACTTTCATGCGCGTATACATCTGTTGCATATCCTTTTAATACATTTGTATTGAGACTTTCTAATACTGCTTTTGTATCTACAATTGCTCCTCTTGCGACATTTATTAAGTATGCGCTGGGCTTCATATAGGCAAGAGTTTCCTTATCCATAAGATGATGTGTTTCTGCATTTAAAGGAACACTGAGTATTACGACATCACTTTGCTTACAAAGCTCCTGAAGAGGCATATAGGTGACCCCAAAATTGTGTATTAGATCTTCATTTTGCGCAATATCTGTAGCAATAATAGTGGTCTCAAACCCGTGAAGAATTTTAATGATCACAGCGCCTATTCTACCCGTTCCTATGATTCCTATTGTTTTTCCTTTCAAATCTATTCCTACGAGATTAGAAAGTGTAAAATCATACTGTTGCACTTGTTTATTTGCTACGATAATTTTACGATTTATAGCCAGTAAAAGTGTAATAGCATGCTCTGCGATAGCATGAGGAGAATAGTCGGCTGCATTGGCTACGTGTAGCCCTAATTTTTGAGCTTTAAATATGTTTACATTGTCATAGCCAGCAGATCGTAATGTGATGTAGGATACTCCAAAAGCTTTAAGTTTTTCCAATACATTGGGAGATGCGTCATCTGCCGAGAATATAGAAATTGCATCATAACCAACAGCTTTCATTGCGGTATGTGTTGTGAGTCGTTCTGGAGTAAAATGTAGTGTATGTGTATTTTGATTTGCTTTTTCTAAATAGGGTATTTCAAAATCCTTTGCAGAGTAAATGAGTGTTTTCATAGATTAGATTCCCTTACCATTATTTATAATAAGTAATTCTTGTTCTTCAAGAGCCCAAAGAAGTATACTAATATAATCTTTTATAGCTTTGCGTGTACTTTCTGGTTGTGTTATATCAATACTACCTCTCCAGATAGTTTCTCTCTCTTTTGTAGGGCAAATACAATAGAGCGCAGACTCTGCGTGATAAACGGTGTATACCTCTGCATATTCGTCTTCTGTGTAGATTTTCTGATTGCTATAATAATCTTCTTCAAAACTATTAAAAAGGGTGTCAAAGCCATCGTATGACTGTAATAAGCTTTTTCGGTCTTCTGCACCTATAATTTTTGAGACTAAAATAGCATCATACCCTTCTTGAAGCATCGCATTTTCTAATAAATCTAGTTCTTCTCGTGTTTGTGGGCGTTGGGTATAGTTCTCATCAAAAAACTGATTACTCTCTGTGGCTTGTACTCCTTTTTTTTGAAGTTCGTTTGCGAGTCTTTTTTCAAAACGTTCTCTATTGCTCACATCATTGGTCATTGCCAAAACAAGTACTTTTTCTGCAACAAATATTTCTATATCAGGATTTTTCCAATTCTCAACTAAGTCACTTGAGTTACAACTTGTCAAAAGCAGTAGTACACTACTCAATACGCTATAAAAAATTGTTCTCATACTATCGTTTGCTTAAAAGTGTTTTTTGTTTTCTCTTTTTTAAACTGGTTTTCATGACATCAAAAATGGCATTTTTGACCTGTCTATACTGCTCATTAAAATCGTTTATTTTTAATTCTAGCAATAGGTGTCTGTCTTTAAAGGCTTTTTCTTTTTGACGCTCGTTAATACCATCTACCAAGACTTCGAGATCATTGCGGTGTTGTTCTAACAATTGTCTTATTTCAGGAATTACTTTTTTATAGCTTACTAGTTCTGAAATGAGTTTTTTTGTTTTTTCAAAATCGGTTTCTGAGAGTAATAATAAGGTGTTGTCACTTAGAAGTTCTTGTAAAAAATGCCATTCTATCTCTATAAAATCAAGTTCTGATTGCCATTTTATAGTGGTCTCATGGATTTCTTCTGGGCTGTGCCATTCTAAGTATTTAAATTTATATTGATTAGTGTACATAGCGATTTTTATTAGGGTGAGTACGCTTCTGTCTGCCAGCAGGCAGGTTTGTGAAAGCGTATACATAAATAGTAGTAGTCATCATAAGAAGTATAAGGCAGTTTTTTTTCTTTTAAATCACTGCCTTATACGACTCATAATTATGCAATTTCAATCTTACGCTTTTGTGGTGCTTTTATTTCTTTGTTTTTTTGAAGCGTAAGTTTTAAAATACCATCTTGATAATTTGCACTTACTTCTTGTTTTTGATTTACAGTAGGAGGAATTTGGAGTGTACGTTCGAAGCTTTTATAGCTAAATTCTTTACGAGAATAATTTTCTTTTTCTTCTGCATCTTCTTCTTTTTTTGAGGCACTTACAGAGAGAATATCATCTGCTACTGTGACATCAATCTCTTCTTTTGAGAATCCTGGAACGGCAAGTTCTATCTCAAAATGATCATCATTGTCCTTGACATTCATGGCAGGCATACTTGTTTTTTTTGTAAAAAAATCATCTTCAAAAAAGTCATCTGTATCCATCCAACTTGTAATGTCTCCGATCAACCACGGAAGTCTGTTTCTGTTAAATTTAATTAGTGACATAATTATTTTATTTTAGTTAATACATTAAAAGTACTATGGAAGGGTATCAAAAACTATGATATCAATCAGTAATAGATTAAAATGCCTACTTTTTATTATGTTTTAAGATACCTCCGCAGTATTCAAATATTTCAGATTTAAGGGTTTTATAAACTGTGATAAATTGAGTGTAATCCGCAGAAACCATTTGCTGTTTTTTATCAAAAGATGTGTTCAGAGAGATTATATCATGAGACTCCATCAATCCTCCTAATTCATTATCATGATTGACAACACGTTGCCGTATCTTTTTATGCTTTTCTTTGATGTCTAAAATTTGAGTTTTGAAATGCTCAAGGCGTTCAAAAAGAGTAGGCGTATTCGGTTCAAATACATAAGAATGTATGAGTTGTTCAATAAAATGAATTTCATTTTCAACAAATAGAAGATTTGATTTCCATTCTTTTGCTACTAGATGATAGTTGTTCTGTTCATTTTTGATCTGTGTTTCCATAATCTTGCGACGTACCTTTTAGTTTATAAAAAGATAAAATTAGGACCTCTTAAAAAAAGAAACTATGACATTAATCAGCTATATAAATTTCTGTTGTTTGATGAAGGTTTGGGATTTCAATATTCCAATGAAAACGATGTTGTAATTTGACTCTAAATGCATCACAAGCACTCGCTTCTCCGTGTACTAAAAATACTTTTTCTGGCACATTTTTTATATCACTTACCCAATCAATTAAATCTTGCTGATCTCCATGTGCAGAGAGGCTTTGGATCTGATGCACTTGCGCTTTTACAGGATAATATTTTCCATAAATTTTTACTTCGTGTAAGCCTTCTTGTAACTGGCGTCCTCTAGTACCTTCTGCTTGATATCCTACTAATAATATTCTAGTGGTTGCGTTATCAATATACTGCTTTAAATAGGTAAGTACACGTCCTCCTGTCACCATCCCACTACCAGCAATCACAATTTTTGGAATAGGTTTATCAATAACTTCCCAGGTTTCTCTATACGATGTAACAATATGAACGTGATTACACATTGCTTTATACTCTTTTGGGCTTATTTTATGCCATTCTGTAAAACGTTCAAACACAGAAAGCACATTATTTCCCATAGGACTATCTACATACACAGGAATATTTGGAATGCGATTTTTAAGATGTAATTTCCATAGGATGTACATCAATGTTTGTAATCGTTCTACAGCAAAGCTTGGGATAATAAGGGTACCTCTTGTATGGACCAATTCTTTAATAAGAGTAATTAACTTTTCTTCTGTATCATCTTCTTGATGTAATCTGTCTCCATAGGTGCTTTCTAAAAAAAGAAAATCTGCCCATTCGGGTTTTTTAGGAGGTCTTAACAAAAGATCTTGGGGTCTTCCTACATCTCCAGAAAATACAAAAATGGTTTCATTTATTTTTAATTCAATAAAAGTAGCTCCTATAATATGCCCTACAGGCATCCACCTACAGAAAATTTTATCGTGTAATTCTATCCATTTTTCAGGTTCGATTATTTTAAACAGTGTGATAGTCTTCTGTGCTTCTTTTTCGGTATAAAATGGAAGTGCAGGACTGTGCTTTGTAAATCCTTCTTCGTTAGCGCGTTTTGCATCTTCTTCATGTATCCTGGCACTGTCTTTTAGAATAATAGATGTAATTTCTAAGGTAGGGGAAGTACCTAAGATATTGCCTTCAAATCCTTGTTTGAGTAGTCTTGGTAAATATCCAGTATGATCAAGATGGCCGTGGGTTAATACAACAAGATCTATACTAGAAACATCAAAGGGTAATGGTTCCCAATTGCGCTCTCTTAATTCTTTAAGTCCTTGAAACATTCCGCAGTCTAAAAGAATATTAAAAGAAGGGGTTTCTATAAGAAACTTGGAGCCTGTCACTGTTTTTGTAGCGCCTAGGAAATGAATTTTTATTTTTTGAAGGGAGGTTGCTTTAGGCATTGCAGAGTAGTTTTATTTCGTTAGTAATTTGCTCTTTTCGTCCTTCAGAAATCCCTAAATGATCTAGGTAAAAAACAGCTTTTAATAATTGTTTACAGAGTACAATACCTCTATCTAACAAAAACACTTTTTCTCTATTTGAGAGCAGTGTAGATACAGTGATAGGGTATAACCCAATTCGATCAATTCTATCTTTAAGTCCGTTGCCTTTTGGAAAATCCCAGCTTAAAAGATATAATTGAGCACATTTTCCATATTGTATAGCATCTGATGTAAAGCGCGTATTTGTGACTACCCAACCTTCATATTCATATTCTTGAGATTGCGTGGTGGTGATATCGTTATATCTAGAATGAATGTATAGCGGTATTTTTACATCACAATTACGTCCTTCTTCTCCATGAAATTTACACTCGATAAATAATTTTTTAGTATTCTTTATAGCGACCACGTCTATCTCGTGGGTAACACATTTTCCTTGTACATATTGACCTACTGCTACTTGAAATCCTGAGTGACCCAAGATTTCTGCTATAAAATGTTCAAAGGGAAATCCTGTAGGACCTAATTCATAAATAGCTTTTTTAAGTTTGTATTTGGAAGCAAAAATAGATTTCTTCTTTTTGAGTAAAACAAACGCTCGATTATAGATTTCTCGGGTAGAAATGCCTTGATATAATTCGTCTCGGACAATATCTATAATTTGTTGAATGTCTTTTTCACTAGCACCGCTATGCCGAAGTGACTTTTTGAGTTTTGGTAATGAAAAATTTACCTTTTCTCCTGATGATTTCTGTACCTTAATAGTTGATTTTTCTTTCACAGTTTGAATATTAACGAATGGAAATGTATGAGAGATCAACTCTTTTTTTAGTGAGCTTATTGTTGGTATGCTTTCGCGAAAGCGCATAAAAAATAATACCCATCATTCTAATGGTACTCTTTGAAAAAATCGCGAATCAACGCTTTTGTCTGGTTTTCTGTCATGCTATCTGCAGTCTTTAAAACAACGACTTTACTCGAGAGCCTTTCATAGTTTTCTTTGAGTTCTTTTCTAAACTTTCCAGCTGTTTCTGCTGGTCCAAAAAGTGCTAATTGATCTACGTCTACTATGTTTTCTGTGATGTTTTTAAAATAGTTTTTCAATTGTTTTTTCTCGTGTGCTAGGTATTTACTATCGTGTATCACATCTTGTGGCCCTCCTTTTAGTCTAGTTCCAGATCCTCCTTGTACGTTATATTCTTCTACATCTGACGTAAGGATTTTAAAATCTTCTTTACCTTCTGTGATATAAAGGATCAGCGCTTGACGCTTATCCATCCAGATTCCTATATTTTTCATGAGTGTTCTATTTTAGTTTCTAAAATCATGCAAAGCCATAATGGGAACTCTTGCGTACATCCCAATTTCTTTTACCATAGGTCTAGAAAATATACTTCCAAAGAAGGTATGTTTCTTATTTATAAAAGCAATCATATCACTGTCACGGCTTTCTACAAAATAGCGTACAGCATCTGATATCGCTGAGCCATGAAGGAAATGAAAGGTGTAGTCTACGTCTTCAAAACTTTCTTCTAATAGGCGTTTATTATTTTCTTGAGTAGCATCTAGCTCGTCATCTTCAGCTAGATGGACAATGCGTATCGCTGCTTTTGTGAGTTTTGCTATCTCTGTGAGATAGTGTAATTCTCTATGCTTAAAGTGTGTTTTATAACTAGTAGGAAAAACAATTTCTTTGAGTGTTCCAAACCGAGCTTCTTCTGGTACTGCAATGACAGGACAATTTCTCAACTTTTCCATAGTAAGAATAGCATTACTTCCAAAAACAACGCCGCTTGCATTGCTACTTCCTTTGGTGCCCATAATAACCATATCAATATCTTTTTTTTCTACGATGTCTTTAAGTCCTTCAAGTAATGAGTTAAACTGTGATATGGTGTAAAATGAATGATTATCATTAGGGTCTCTAAAAGAGAGCATTTCTAATATTTTTGCGAGCCCTTTTTCTGAGCTTTTTTTGGCTCTTTCAAATTCCATTTCGCCAGGCTCTGGAACCATCATACTCTCAAGGGCATATCCTGTGACCGTATATACATTAAGGATATAGAACTCACATTCTTTATCTTTAAACAGATCGGTTGCATAGCTTATAGCATTCCACGCATTTTTTGAAAAATCTGTAGGTAATAAGATTTTGGTTTTCATAATAATGAGGATTTTTTGGTTGATTAAAATTAACGATCGTTCTTTAAAACAACTATGATATATATCAGTCAGTATTTGTAAAGACTAATAATGGAATTGAGGTGTGAAATCCTATATTTTCTACAATGTTTTCTTTGAAAAGCTTTTGTAGCATACTGTGCTTGTGATATGTGAGTACTAGTAGGTCAACATTCATTTTTTTAACAAACTCATTCAGTACGTTTTCTTTTTTAGAGGTGTTAGAAAGCCAATGCGTGGTGTATTCGATATCTGATAAACTTTTCTTTATTTTTTTATAATTAGTTTCAAAAACATCTTCAGGATTTTTTTGATCGTAGATATGCGTGATTTTTATAACAGCATCATTAGAGGTTGCAATGTCTTTTAGTGTGGTAATGGCGTGAGTATGTATAGCGGTTTTAAAATCGGTTGCGATCGCAATAATTTTTGGAGGCGTAAAATCTGCATTTTCAGGCACAACAATGACGGGGAGTTTATATATTTTTTTGATCAGACGTATGGTCTGACTTCCCATAAAAAGTTGCCGTATGCCTGTAGCTCCTTTTGTTCCCATAACAATAAGGCTAACAGGTTTTTCTTCTTGTAATTTATAGATGCATTTAAACAAAGGGAAACCTGTCATAAGAGTTTCAAAGCTAACGTGTAGTCCTTCTGTATCTCTTGCGATTTTGTGAGTCAACGCTTCAAAATTTTTAGAAACTCTTTGTTCAATCTCAAGATATAATTCTTCATTACGTCCTATATCTATTCTACTTGTAGAGGTTGAAAATTCTGTCTCATAGGAATGGATAAGGATGATGGTGTATTCTTGATTCGGAAAAAGCCGTGTAGCATATAATAAAGCATTGTATGCATTTTCTGAAAAGTCTGTGGGAACTGCTATGTATCTCATAAGGACTCGTTTTTAGATAGAATAAAAGTAAGAGACACAGAAAGTGAAAACTATGATATTAGTCAGTAAGTGATGGTAATACTAAAAATGGAATGGTGGTATGATGTACCATTTTTTTAATGATGGGTTCACGTACTATTTTTTGAAAAAGACTTTTTGGGTAATTAATCATCGCAAGCATATCAATTTCAAGTTCCTTATTAAAAATAGTAATAGCCTTTTCTACCGTATTAAAATGAGGTATTACATGAAAATTGGATGCAACTGGTATCAATAGGTTTTCTAGTGTTTCTAAATGTTCTTGCTGTTCTTCGGTAAGTATTGGGTCATAATAGACCTCTATGACTCGTAATGATGCATTCCATTTTTGAGTAATTTCAATAAGAGTTTGTAATTCTTCTTTTAAGTAACTTCTCGTAAAATTGGTAGCAAAAGCTATTTTTTCAGGGTTTTTGTAAATACTATTTTCAGGTATGATAAGTATTGGTTTTTTCAGAGACATATTGACAAGGCTAAACGTGTTACTCCCCCAGAATACAGTCTTAAGACCTGTAGCACCCTTGGACCCCATAGCTATAAAATCATAACGATCTATGTCTATAGCCTTAATGGCTTCTTCTAAAGCGCCTCCAGAAGATATTGTTTCGTAGGTGTGCTTTTGGTTTTCGTTTAAACCATTAATTTTTGTCAAAAGTTGTTCTATTTTTTCATTAGCCACTTTCTTACAACTATTGTAGATAGCACCTACGCGATACGGACTTTTACCAAGGAGTAATATAGGCGAAGGCTCATACGCATGATATAACGTAAATATCACTTCTTCATCTTGTAATAAGAGTCGTACATAACTGAGCGCACTATAGGCATTATCTGAAAAATCGGTAGGCACTAATATATGTTTCATAGTTATTTTTTTTCAATAGCTGGGATCACTAAAAACGGGATTTGTGTATGATGCGCAATCTTGTTAATCACTGGGGTAAATAATAGATTTTCAAAGAAACTATGCTTGTTATGTACCATTACTAGAAGATCAATACGGTGTTTAGATTGAAAATCTTCTAAAGCTTCTGAGACATCCATGCCGTCACTTATGTAAAATTGATGCGCATTGCCTTTAAAATAAAGATCCATTTGATTTTTGACTTCTTCTTGTCTCTCATCAAGTGGCACACCATAGTATGCGTTAAGAAGAATAAGTCTGGAATGATGAATACTACATAGATTCTTTACGAGTGACAATCCTATGTTTTCTATAGATAGATTGTAATCTGTAGCAAAGAGAATGTCTTTAGGATCTTTATACGTAAAATCTTTGGGTACACAGAGTAAAGGCACCGTTGTTTTTTTGATAGTGTGCATGGTTTGAGATCCTATAAAAATTTCTTTTAGCCCAGACGCTCCCTGTGTTCCCATCACAATGAAGTCAATTGATTTAGATTCAGTAAGGTCTACAATCTCGTTGACTAGCATATTACAAGAGGCAATTTTTTCAAATTGATGTTTGTCATTTGAGAATGTTGTAGTAACATCATCAATAAGGCGTTGAAGTTTGTGTTCTGAGGTGTTTTTGTAAATCTCTCCTAAATCTATGTTTAATGAAGTATGATACTCATAAATAGTTGATGTGTATAGCGACGTAGGCGTATAGGTATTCAGAAGAAAAAAGGTACATCTTTCATTCTCCATTAAATGGATGACATAATGCAATGCATTGATCGCATTATCTGAAAAATCGGTAGGGATGAGTATACGTTTCATTTTTTATCTTTTTAAATTTTGAAAAACTAATAATGGAATCTTGGTGTTGAGGCTTATGGCATCGATATTAGATTGATTTAATAATTCTTCCATGTAAGAGTGTCTAGAGTTCACCATAACAATCATCTCTATGCTTTCATCAGCAATATACTTGTTGATTAACTTTGTGATAGGTCCATAATCTCTTCGTGCATATAGGACGTTATTGTCTTCTAAACAATACTCTATTAATACTTTATTATCCTGTTGCCTCAATGAAAGCCGATCATAATCTGATAGATATAATAGATGTATGGTGGCTCTATAACTTTTTGCTAAACAAGACAATAGTTTCATTTCTCTTTTTTTACAAGGGATCATAAAGTCTGATGGCAATAAGATATTTGTAGGTCGCTCGTATGAGTATTCGGCAGGGACCCCTAAAACAGGGCATTTTACATATTTAAGAATCTGTAATGTGTGACTTCCATAGGTAATGGTCGTATCATTGGTCCTTCCTTTTGTTCCCATGACAATGAGATCAATATTTTCAAGTTCTACAAAATCGTTGACTTCTTCTAGTAGGTTTCCAAAAACAGCTTTAGTAATATAACTATGCTTAGGATCTGGATAGTAGTCTTGAATCTTTTTTAGGAAAGTAGCTAGTTCTTTCTCTGCTTTTTCGCTTTGTACTTTTATGTGTTCTTCAAGAACTTCTTCAGAGACAGTTCTTACGTTTTTATACACCTCATTTGCGTACGAATGAAAAATATAAAAATGGCATTTCTCATATTTAAAATATTGGATAGCGCATTTTAATGCATTCCAAGAGTTTTCTGAAAAATCTACAGGAACTACAATCTTTCTCATGAGGATAGTTTTAAAATTTTATATTCAAAACTATCTTATATATAGCTAACTAAATATGATTTATGTCAGCTACTTTTTTATTCATGTACAATTAAAAAAGGAATGTGCTTATGATAACTAATCGTAGCATCTGTAGAAGGAGAGTATAATAAATGTTCTGAAAAATTCATGTTCTTGGCAAATAAAATGATGAGGTCTACATTCTGTACATTTATAAAAAACTGTAACGCTTCATCCATCGTTTGATTCACCACAAAGTGAAAGCTATGATCTAAGTTTGCAAAATTTTCTTGTAAAGACTTTTTGTTTTCAGCTTGATTTTCATTAATAAAACCTTCTTGTTTTATTAAATTTAAAATACTTAAATGCGCATTTCTAACTGAGGTGATTTCAGAAATTAGTTGGAGTGCTTTTCTATTATGTTTAAAATTGAAGTCTGTAATAAGTGCGATTTGTTTTGGAGTAGGGCAGGGCACTTCCTGAGGAACAATGAGTACAGGTTGTTTTATGCGTGTAATGATTTCTCGAGTGTAACTCCCCACCAAGGTATCTTCAAATACATTGGATTGTTGGGTTCCAATAACAATCAGATTTATCGTGTAGTTTTTTACAATATCTCTTAGTGTGTGTATAAAATGACCTGTCTTTTCAAGTGGAATAATCTGTTGTTTTGGTGTGGCAAGTTTTGTTGCTTTAGTAACCCATTGTTGAAGTTTTTTATGATTTGCAATGTTCTTGTGAATGACTAAAGATCCATTTTCTTCTGAGGTTGTGGGAGGGGATTCTATATGGGCTATATAAAACTGAATAGTGTCGTCTTTAAAATGACAGATTGCACAATAAACAGCATTCCAAGAGACCTCAGAAAAATCAACTGGGATTAAAATATTCTTCATCATTCGTATGTGTAAGTATACAAATGTATTTTGATGCAATAGGGATAACTATGATAAATATCAGTTTCGGATATGGGTTTTTTACGCTTTCGCGAAAGCGTACTTAGCAACAATACCTTTAGGCGTATTATCCCTTTTGGATGTATTTGTGAGTAAAGATTACTCTATCTCGGTTAACCCTTCTATATCCAAGATTCTAATGTTGCGACCTTCTACTTCTATAAGACCTTCTTTTTTAAATCCAGATAAGGTGCGGATTAAACTTTCTGTAGCGATGCCAGCAACACTTGCAAGATCATTTCTGGAGATGCGGATGCCTTCTTCTGGTTTTTTGTTAAGCACTTCTACAAACTGTAAAATAGTTTGTGCAGTTTTTTTACGTACAGAGCTATACGCCATTTGAAGCAATTGTGATTTAATTTCCGATAAGTTATCGGTTAAAAGTTCCATAAGTTCTAAGGATACTTTTTGATTTTTTTTCAGAATATCTTTTAATTCAGACTTTGAAACTGCGGCAAGTTCTGCATCTTTAATTACGGTAGCAGATTCTTGGTACGGTACATTATCGACAAAGGAGGTAAACCCTAAAAAATCATCTGGTTTAAATAATGCTGTAATAAGAGCTTTGCCTTTTTGATCCATTTTATAGGTTTTGACAATCCCTTTTAGGATTAAATAGATGTAATTTGAGTTTGCTCCCTCTTCAAAAATAACGTCTCCACTTTTGTAGATGACGATGTCTCCTTGGTCATCAAAAAAGTTTTTTAATTCGTTAAGACTCCGTATTTGATCTTCCTCTTTGTCCTCTTGCGTTGTACGGGCTATATTTGAAAGTATAAATGTTTTTGCCAGCCGACTTTCGACAGCGCTGATAAGGTCTTCTTCTTCAAAAGGTTTTGTAAGATAGTCATCTGCACCCAAGTTCATCCCCTTACGTATTTCCTTATGTTCGGTCTTTGCAGAAAGAAATATAAACGGAATCTGCCTTGTTTTTGAATCACTAGACAGGGTTTCTAAGACTTCATATCCATCTGCCATAGGCATCATAATATCACATATAATAAGATCTGGGAGTTTTTCTTTGGCAGCCGCAATGCCTAGAACCCCATTGGCAGCAGTGATTACATCATAATTGGAAAGCATTAATAGCTCGGCAGTATTTTCGCGTAAAGCGGTATCATCTTCAATTAATAAAATAGTCTTCATTTACACGTAGTATGATAGGGTTAATCTTGAGATAAAGGGATGGTTATGGTAAAGGTAGAACCTACATCTTGCTCACTCTGAAAGGATATGGTGCTTTTTAAGTTCTCTAGATGATTTTTTACAATATTAAGTCCTATCCCAGTACCTTGACAGGTCAAGGCATTTTCTGCTCTAAAATACCTGTCAAATATAAATTTCTGTTCCTTTTCTGGAATACCAATGCCTTCATCTTTAATAGCAATTTGTAATTGAGTGTCACTTTTTTCTATATCAATAGCTACTATAGAATCTTCGCCAGAATATTTTATCGCATTATGAATAAGGTTTGTAAGGACTAATTCCAATATTTTTTCATCAAACTCTATAATCAAATCACTTGCACTTTTAGGGTATTTAATAATTTGCCCATCTTTGAGATGCATATTTGCATCATAAATGACTTCATCAAATATTTTACTAATTGGGAAGGAGGTAAACTTGTAAGTTACCTTTCCTGATTGTAAACGTTCTATAGATAAAAAATCATCTATAATCGTATTCAAGTGTTTAACTTTACTTCGTATGGTTTTTAAGTGTTTTTCTCTTTTTTCCTGTTGCTCATCCTTGGTATATTTTCCAGCAAGGGTAGCCGATGTCAGAATGCCAGATAAAGGCGTTTTAAACTCATGAGAAACCAAGGATAAAAACTTTGTTTTTAATTCGTTAAGTTCCTTTTCGGCAGCAAGCGCTTTTGTAAGTTGTAGTGTACGTTCCTTTACTTTAGATTCTAACGAGGCGTTTATATCTCGTATCTCATCTTCTTGTTGTTTACGCACGGTAATATCTGTAATAAGCGCCATGATATAAGGATGTCCGTGTAGTACAAAAGGATTGAGTCCAACTTCTACAGGCATTTTGCTTCCGTCTTTATGGAGTCCAAATAAGTCCCTTCCTATACCCATTTGCCTTTTATCCTGATGGGCCATAAATTCCTTCACATATCCAGTATGCTTCTTGTGGTATTCTGTAGGAATAATGGTCGTTAATAGTGCTCCTTCCATTTCTTCTTTTTGGTATCCAAAAATCGTTCTGGCAGCAGTATTACTAGCCACAATCATTTGTTTTGTGTTCACTACAATGACACCCTCAGATACGCCTTCAAAAAGGGTTAAAAAAGTATCTTCTATACTGTCTCTGAAAAAATCCATAGTATCGGGTATCTATCCTTGTGACGCTATAAGTGATATATGTCATAGAATTTTATACCTAGTAAAGATACATTTACCTAGCCAAATATCCGTATGATGAAATCACAAATATCCAAGAGTTTACCGTTCTATCAGAGTTTAGGTAAATTATTTTATGCCGTTGCTATCGCAGATAATTCTATAGATAATCAGGAATTTGCAACACTTCAAACGTATGTGCGTGATGTGTGGCTAGATATGGATGATCTTGAAGATGCTTTTGGAGAAGATGCTGCCTATCTTATTGAAATGGTATTTGAGGGTGTTGAAGCGTTCTCCTCAAACGGAGAAGACATGTATAATGCCTTTATTGAGTTTAAAAAGGAGCATCCAGAATTTTTCACGCCAAGTGTAAATAAAATAATAGTACAAACAGCGCGTGCTATCGCTACTTCTTACCAAGGAGTAGGTACATCAGAAAGAAATATCCTAATAAAATTGGAAGAAGCGCTTCTCATTCAAAGCTGATGAATGTCATATAATAATAACGAGAATCAAAATACATTTGATACAATCAATTTATAAAAAGATGAAAACTGAAGAAAAATTGGATATTACCTTTTATCAAAACTTAGGAAGGCTTTTTTATGCGATTGCTTTTATAGATAATAACGTACGCGAAGAAGAAATTAATGCATTGAAAAAGCTGATTACATCCACTTGGGTCCCCTTACATAATCAATCTGATGCGTATGGAGATAATAGCGCATTTCAAATAGAAATTGTATTCAACTGGTTAGATAGTGAAGTCTATGAGGCACAAGAGTGCTATGACACCTTCAAAGAATACTATACATTAAATACTCACATATTTACAGATTCTATTAAACAAAAAATTTCAAAAACAGCCAGTGCCATTGCAAATGCTTTTTCTGGTGTAAATAAATCAGAACTTGTTTTACTTGCACAGCTTAACCTTCTTCTAAATAAATAATTATGAAACTATTGCCCTTTGTTTTTATTCTGCTTGTAGGATTTACTTCCTGTAAAAAAGAAACTACAGATGTTGTACAACCACCTAGTAAGAAGAACGCAGAAGATGTTACTTCAACTATTCAAGAAGAACCTGCAGACCCAGATATACTGCAAAATCAAGTAGTAAAGCATCGCATTAAAAAGAAACAACTCATTCAGAAAAAAGATGAGAAAAAACAACTTAAAGAGTTAGTGCTATCAAAAAAAATATACGAAGAAGATGATGAGTATATTCTAGATTACACCTACCCCTATTTAAATGAAGAGGTAGATGCTAACTATGCAGTTTTTAATAACTATCTCAGAGAGAGCTATCTCAATGTAGAACGCACCATTAATGAGATTTTGGAAGATGAAGAACTTTTATGCGATACGCTTAAAATAGACCGCTTTCGCGAAAAGCGAATTATAGATTATAAACTCCATTCTACAGCAAATAATGTGATCAGTATTTTACTCTATAAAGAGAATTTTTATTCAGGCATGAGACACTCTGCTTATCTGTTTGACTGTCTGAATTACAATACAAAAGATCATTCATTTATATATTTTAAAGACTTTTTTATTGATGGAGCAGAAGCACAAATCTTTGACCTTATCAATCAAACCATTACCAATGATATTGATTCTGGAGACATGTTTTATGATTGCTGGCAACTTACCGAAATGGATTTTAGAGCTTACAAGAATAATTTTGTGATTAATGGCGAATTTGTAGAATTTTATTTTGACGATTGTGTGATATGTCCATCCTATACAGGTACCTATTCCATAAAGCTTCCATTGCCCAAAATCTTACACCTGATCAAGCAATACCAACAACCCTTACTCCTATAATACAAGACATCTTTTATGAATCTCTCTCAATATATAGATCATACACTACTTACGCCTACAGCAACGTTAAACGATATAAAAAAACACTGTCAAGAAGCGATTGAGCATCATTTTTATGCCGTTTGTGTTAATGAATGTTATGTTTCGCTTGCGCGAAATTACCTCGGAGAGTATCCTGTTAAAGTCGTTGCTGTTGTGGGGTTTCCATTAGGTGCTATGTCAACAAACACAAAAATAGCTCAGGCAACATATTGCATTCAGCAGGGAGCAAGTGAGATTGATATGGTTCTTAATATTGGATTTTTAAAATCTGGATTGTTTGATAAAGTGGAAGAAGAAATTGCAAGTATAAAAGAAGCTATAGGAGCTCATGTTTTAAAAGTGATCCTAGAAGTAAGTTATCTGACGGATCAAGAAAAACGTCAGGCAACAATGCTCGCGATACGTGCAGGTGCCGATTTTATTAAAACGTCTACAGGGTTTGGAACGGTTCCAGTCACGCTTCAAGATATCACTTTATTAAAAGAATTTGCAGGTACTGACATAAAAATAAAAGCCTCTGGCGGTATAAAAGATACACAAACGGCACAGCAACTCATAGATGCAGGCGCTAGTCGTTTAGGGACATCTTCAGGAATCAACATAATCACACACATACAACGGTCATGAGTACACATATTGAAGCAGAAAAAGGAGCCATTGCAGAAACCGTTTTACTTCCGGGAGATCCGATGCGAGCCAAGTGGATTGCTGAAACATTTCTAGAAAACCCAACATGTTATAATCAAGTGAGAGGAATGTATGGATACACTGGATATTATAAAGGAAAAAGAGTCTCTGTACAAGGCACAGGAATGGGAATACCCTCTGCATTGATATATTGCCACGAACTCATCAATGAGTATGGATCAAAAAACTTAATTCGAGTAGGTTCTGCAGGTTCCTACCAAAGTGACGTACATCTACGTGATATTGTGATTGCCATGGCGGCTTCATCTACATCGGGCATTAATAACTCTCGATTTATTAATGCAGACTATTCTCCCACTGCAAATTATGAGCTTTTCAAAAGAGCTACAGCTTATGCCACAAAGCACAACATTGCAATAAAAGCAGGCAATGTACTCTCCACAGACGAGTTTTACGAAGACACCTTTGACGATTATAAGAAATGGGCAGCTTTTGGCGTACTATGTGTAGAGATGGAAGCAGCTGGTTTATATACAATAGCAGCAAAACATCAGGTAAAAGCATTGGTTATCTTGACCATCTCTGACTCATTAGTCACAGGAGAACGTATTTCTGCAGTAGAACGGGAAACATCTTTCACAAAAATGATTGAAATTGCTTTGGGCTGTATATAAGGCATTTAATTTTTTATAGACCTTCAACATAGTTTTATACCTCCTGCCTGCTGGTAGGCAGATTTGCGAAAGCATAGAAAAAATTTGTTAAGAGTTTCCTTTCTAAGAAAAGGAGACCAAGGGGTGTATTATTAGTGAAACGCTGTTTCGTAAAGTTTGAAAGACACATACGAAATAGTTAGCTGAACTAATAACAAATCATATTTTGAATGTAAATACGGGTAATTTTGAATGATTTGCTAAGTCCTCGCCGATACTTCCATTAAAAAAATGAGCGAGACCTTTCCGCCCATGTGTTGGGATTGCTAATGCATCTGCTTGTATTTTTTTTGCATAATCAAATATGGCTTGCTCGATACTATACCCATTTAAATAGACGACTTCATTGGGATGTATAGTCGCATCAAAATCTGCAATAGAAAGAAACTCTTCAGCTTGTTCTTGTATTTGTGTTGTACTCCTAAAACTAGTACCAGGTACGTTTACATATACCAAATCTACAGCAGCCCCTATGCGTTCAAAAAACTGCATTGCTTTACGATACACAAGTATGTTTTCTGTCTTAAAATCACAAGCAAAAACCACTTTATGTATTGTAAAATCTGATAGATGTTCTTTGATGACGAGTACGGGTACTTCTGAAGTTCGCACGACTTTTTCTGTATTAGATCCCACAAATATTTCTGAAATTCCTGAGCTTCCATGAGAGCCCATCACAATTAAATCGGCTCCTTGATCTTTTACAACTTCATTAATCTCATTAAAATCTTTATAGTTCTGCACGATTTCAGAAACAGTCAATCCCTCTAGAGAAATTCGTGTTCCTAGAATGTTAAACCGTTTTTCTGCGAGTTTCATATAATATATAGCTTCTGCAACTTCTTCATCTTCATTTTTTGTAAGGACCGCCTGAGACAATCCAAGCATGTGCAGTAAGATGATTTCTGCGTCATGCTTTTTAGCAAAAGAAGCAGCAACCTCTAGAGCGTATTCTGAATAATTTGAGAAATCAACGGGAACTAAAATCTTTTTCATAGTATTATTTTTGAAAATATTAATGAGAGATGATTGATTGCTTACGCTTTTTGAGTTGCTTCTCTATATCTGAAACCGTGTTTTTTACGGCAACTTGGTAGTTTTCTTCTGCAGAAGAAGCATAGAGGCGAGTACCGGGAAGACTCATTTCAATTTCACAAATACATTGATTACCTTTGGAATCATTTGCTTTTTTTACAAAAACTTGTGCTTTTATAAGCCAAGGATATTTTTTAAATAGAGGTTCTATTTTGGTGTGTATGTATTGTGTAAGTGCTTCGCTCGTAGCAATTTTTACAAATTGTATCTCAATAGTCATGGTCTTTATGGGTTTTAAATGTGTCGTTTAAAATTAGTAGACGTATGCTTCAAAAACTATGACATGAATCATAAAATAGTGCTCTATTGTCTAACAGCGAAGCGGTCTTATGTCTTCACCAGACATTACTTTTTAGATATTAAAACGTGTACACGATTCCCGCACTTATGGTGATGAAGTCTATAGCTAGTGTTTCTTCTATAGTATTTATAATCACTTTAGCGTTTGATGCAGGACGATACCGTATTTCAGGAGCAAATACCCAATGTTCAAACACAGGAATTTGAACACCTGCTCCAAATTGCCAGTTCACTTTGAATGTTGTTTTTTGATCATGAGCAACGTTATCACTAGTAATACGTATCCTACTGTATATGGTACCTGCACTTAGGTAATACCCAATTTTACTTTTATTAAAAGGAAGTCGCAAACGCCCTCCAAGAATATATCCACTTTGATTGAAGTTGATGTGATCTTCATCAAATTGTTCATTAGTATCAAATTGACTCCAATGCACGCCTGTATAAAAAGTCAAATGTGGCAATACATCATACGTAGCTTCTAGTTCTAATCCATTACCAACTCTAATGCTCGTATCCATAAAAGATGAAGTAGGGAAGTTGAGTTGAGGTCTAAAAGCGACACTCCAGCGCTCTTGCGCTTGAGCACATAGGGTAGTGATTGAAATAAATAATATGTAATAGATATTTTTCAAGTGAAAAGAAGATTTTGAAACGAATTAAAATGATATGGCTTTAGTAGTATACTACGAAAGTAGGATTCTAATCACACGAAAAAAATGATCTTTATCAGCTTATTTCAAACGTTTTCTATGTATCACTATATGATGCTTCTCATTTTTAATAGAATACTTTAAGTCTATATTTAGAGGATACCATCTTATAGACTTTAGAAATAGTCTTCCTTACGTTAATTTGTATTTTTAAATAAAAAACAAAAATGGATGATCTGACGTATTCCAAGTAGATAAGATTGTATTTTAGAAATATTAAAAGAGATGTATATGAAAGTTCATGATTTTACCTCAAAAAAAACCGTATTACAACGATTTATAGCACAATTAAGAGATCAAGAAATCCAGAAAGACTCGCTACGTTTTAGAATAAATATTGAACGGATAGGACATATTCTTGCGTATGAGATGAGTCAACAGCTCTCCTATATAACACATACAGTAAAAACCCCTTTGGGAATTAAAGAGATGTTTTTACCTAAAGAAAACATAGTCATTGCCGCTATATTGAGAGCAGGTTTACCTTTACAACAGGGGGTTGTCTCTTGTTTTGATAACGCTGAGCAAGCTTTTATTTCTGCTTATAGGAATCATCCGGATGCTGACACTTTAGAGATTGTTGTAAAATATCTTGCAGCTCCTTCTTTAGAAGGTAAAACACTCATCTTATGCGATCCTATGCTTGCCACGGGACATACGCTTGAAAATGTATATCTAGCCCTCAAAGATCACGGCACTCCAGAAAGCATACATATTATAAGCGTTATAGGTTCTCATGAGGGCGTGAAGTATATTCAAGATATTTTTCCCGAAAAGACACACTTATGGATTGCTGCTATTGACGAAGATTTGAATGATGAAAAATATATACTTCCTGGTTTGGGAGACGCTGGAGATTTATCGTATGGGATGAAATTATAAAAAAATCCTGAAGTACTTAGGCTATAAAATCGATAAAGTCACTTATTTACAGCTAGTTTTTAAATACGGGACAAGTAGTTCTTATGTCTTAGTCGCACACAACTAATCGTTTTCCTTTTTTTCTTCCTGCTTTCTTTTTAAGGTCTCTTTTTCTTGTTTCTTAAAATATCTCCTGAAAAAAATAGAATGTTTGAGTGCTTCCATATTCTCATTAAATTTTGCGGTACCTTCTTTTATATGTTGCATCGTACTATCAATATTCTTTACAAGAATCTCATCTGTCGTTAGATGGTGTAGAGAGCCTTTGCCATTAACAATACGAGTCATTATGGTATCCAGAGAGGCAGTTACTTTCTGTATATCTTGACTTGCTATTTCTACGTTTTGGATCATCGTTTTTACTTTTTGCCCTTGGATACTATCTGTAAGTAATACGCCAGCAACGCTATGTTCCATATCGATACGCTCCAAGTTTTTTGATAATTCACGAGTCATCAGGGAGATATTTGCAGTGGATGTCTTCAAATTTGTGATGGTACTCTTCAGATCATTTGATATTTCTTTATCCTTTAGTAAGGAAGTGATGGTTCCACCTCCGTGTAATATTTCGGTAGTCACTTTAAGCAAATCGGAAGAGAGTAATTCTAAGTTTTGGTTGGTCGCATTAAGAGTTGTGAGCATATTATCTGTACTTATACGACTATAACTTTCAATGGTATCACCAGAGATTACTAGAGGTGATTCCCCTTCTCTAGGAATGATATTTACAATCATGTTCCCTACCAATCCATCAGATCCTATCGTCGCTACGGCATCTTTTTTAAGGAATTTTGTCATGCTTTCTTTGAGTAACATTTCTACCAAAATAATAGTATCAGATTGCATTTTAATTGCATGAACGGTGCCTATATCAATTCCAGAATACCGTACATTATTCCCTAATTGTAACCCATTTACATTGGTGAATTTGGTATTGATTTTTATATTGTTTGAAAAAATATTTTGTCTATTTCCTATGAGGTATAATACGATCACAAGAAGTAGGGTGCCAACTATTACAAAAACCCCTAGTTGTACTTTATTTTTAGAAGATTTTTCCATAAGTCATATTTATTTAAAAAACATTTTAATTTTTGGATCTTCAGAAGAAGATAATTCAGAATAGGTTCCTTCTGCATAATTAATACCATCTACCAGTAAAATAATTCTATTAGAGATCACACGAGCACAATCAACATCGTGTGTGATGATGAGAGATGAAGTGCCATACGTATTTTGAATATTTCGCATTAATTGTATGATTTCTTTTGCGGTAATAGGATCTAGCCCCGTAGTTGGCTCATCATACAGCATGATAGTTGGTTTCAAGATCAATGCTCTGGCTAAAGCGACTCTACGTTTCATTCCTCCTGACAACTCTACGGGCATTAAATCTATAGCATCTAGTAACCCCACATTTTCTAATGCTTCGTGTACAAGGTCTTTTGTGCTTTCGCGAAAGCGTAATTTATCTCGATGCCTACGTAAAGGAAATTCTAGATTTTCACGTACCGTCATCGAGTCATACAAAGCGCTACCTTGAAATAAAAATCCAATCTCTGTGCGTAAAAAATCTAATTCTTTTTGCCCTAAAGCGGTAATATCCTTATCTCGGATTTTTATACTTCCTGAACTCGCTTTCATCAACCCTACCAAGCATTTAATCATCACAGATTTTCCAGAACCCGATTTCCCCATGACCACTACATTTTCTCCAGGATATAAAGACAAATTAAACCCATTAAGTACTTGATGATCACCAAAGCTTTTATACAAATTTTTGATTTCTAGAACGGGTGATATGTTAGTGGTGGTTTCCATTAAATTTCAAAAAAGATATCTGATATAAATACAGCAATAAAATCGACGATAAACAGTAGCATAGAAGCGTAGACAACTGCAGAGTTGGATGCTTCTCCAACCCCTAAGGTTCCTTTTTTACAATGATAGCCTTTGTAACATCCAATAAGACCTATCACAAAACCAAAAAAGAATGTTTTTATCGTGGCAGGAAGAATATCTCCAAAGGATAAGGCATCAATCACTTTATTAAAATAGAGTATAAATGAAACACTTCCCTTTGAATATTCGACCAAAGAGGATCCTATAAGAGCGATTGCATCTCCAAAAATAACCAATAAGGGAAGCATTAATGTGGTGGCTGTGATACGTGTTATTACTAGATATTTAAAAGGATTTGTTCCTGATACTTCCATAGCGTCAATTTGCTCCGTCACACGCATCGAGCCAAGTTCTGCCCCGATACCCGAACCAATTTTTCCCGCGCAAATAAGGGCTATAACAACAGGTCCTATCTCTCTTACAATAGAGATGCTTACCATAGAGGGCATCCAAGAGGCAGCTCCAAATTCTAATAACGTAGGCCGCGATTGAAGAGTGAAAACAAGCCCTAGTATAAAGCCAGTAACGCCAACTAATAGAAGCGATTTATTCCCGATCACATAGCATTGTTTTAAAAGCTCGCTAGTTTCATAAGGACTTTTAAAGATTTCTTTAAAATACCTCAAAGCAAAATAAGAAATATCTCCAATCTCAACCAAAAACTCACGTAATCGTATGGGATATGTAATTTTAAACTGCATAGACCAAATGTAATTTCAGATACCGATCATAACTATGATATTAATCAGGTATAAAAGGGGGTATGTGATGGCACGCTTTCGCGAAAGCGTATGACACATTCTTTAATCTTTTAAAAAGAGAGTTGGTTTCTCAATGTTCAAAATCAGTTCATCAACTCCTGTATTTTTTATAATTCTGGATGTGAAAGAAATAGGTCTTGTACTAATTACATTGGCGTCTGCGTGTAAAACCTCATCTACCACCTGAAGTTGTTTACCCTTATCATCTGTAAGATGTGAGAGATGAAAATAAGGAACGTTCTTTTGATCAAAATCTTTTGTAATCTGCTCCACCTCTTCTTTTTTAAATAAAGGTTCTGATTCTGAAAGCCTTAATACAGCTACTTTGATGGGTTTTCTATCTATAATTTTAAAAGCTTTATCAAAAATATAACTAGAATACACATTCTTCTGATCCAATACTAAGAGTACATGATGTATAGGCGTATACTTATAATTGTCAGGGATAATAAATACAGGGCAATCTACTTTGCGTACCACACGCGTACTATGACTTCCAAACAATCGCTCTATAAAATCGGACTGTCCATTAGAGCCCATTAAAACACAATCTATATCATAGGCTTTAACAGCTTGCTTTATAGCATCTGTAAATACATCGTAGTCTACAAGGGCTGTAAAGGTATAATCTTCTTCTGGATACGTATTTTCAAGATATGCTATCTTTTTTTTAAGCTTGCTTTTTGAAGATGATAGTATAGTGTCATAAATCGTTTCATCTTTAGATGCTGTCATTAAGTTATCTGTTGTATACTCCCATACTTTAACAATATTTAAAAAATAGAAATGACAAGATTGCCCGCTAAAAAAGTTCATAGCATAGGTCGTAGCATTTATAGAATACGATTCAAAGTTTGACAAAATGAGGATGTTTTTCATAATGGCTTCGGTTTATCACCCAAAACTATGTTTGAAATGTGATGAAAGCTATGATAAATATCAGTTATGAGTTGGAATGAAGCTTGGTAGTAAAGATTTCTTATGCTAAGAAGAAGAAATATCTTTTGTGAAAAATTGATGTATTAATTCTTGTAGTCACTTAAATTTATTTTTAAGAAATAGGATAAGAGCTATCCAAATCAATGTGAAATTTAAGTATTAAAATATAATCAGTACTAGTGATTTTTGAAAACAAGTATTTATACGGGTTTCTTTTTAATCATTAGGTTCTAACTTGAAAGAATCTGAATTTAACATAATGCACTATAATCAAATAATTGATTTTAAGTATTTTAGATTGAATAAATAAGTATAGTCTCTATGAAAACTACTGCTAAGATTACGTGTATTGTATTACTAATTCTAAATATTCAGTTCTTAAAAGCGCAAGAGGACGCATTGAAAATTCTCCCCAACGGCAATGTAGGTATTGGAACTTCTACACCTAGGACTCCATTAGAAGTAAAGGGCACAATCAAATCACAAAACCTCGTTTTGAATGATTCTCTAACTGCAAAAACAGGAAATTTTGAAGGAACAATCCGAGGAGAAAATCTCACGTTGAGTGATGCGCTAACTGCAAAAACAGGCAATTTTACTGGAAATGTGACTATAAATAATGCATTTATAGGTGATGTTGGGCATGGATTTGATTGGGCTTCATTTTCTCATAAAAATGCTACAACGACAGCCAGTTATGGATTCTTGCATCATAAGGAAGGTATTTATTCTTTGATAAACATAAAATCGGGGGATGGATATATTGGATTTCGAGCTGACAATGCAGATAAAATGGTAATACGGCCTAGTGGGAATGTAGGTATCGGAACGATTAATCCTAAAGCTACACTTCAAGTAGAAGGTAACATTGTTGCAAACACGGTGAACGGAGAAAAACCTCCTATGATAATTAATGTGGGTACTAAATCTATTACTAATAGTTGGCAAGCTGAAAATAGGGATATTGAATCACTGTGTGGAGATGCAGATGGCTGTACGATGAAGATATTTTTTCAAGTAGTGAGTAATAGAGATGAGGTACGTACGATTACAGAACAAATTTATATAGAACAACCAGATAAGTCGAATAATAAAAATCCTGGGCTACATGGATATACACGGCAGTTAGGTACTGGAGACAGTGGGTTTGTGTTAAACACCGCCACTAAGTATGATATCATTCCTCATCCTTGGAATTGGCTCTATGTACGTAATTATGGAAATGCAAGCATTCCAAATCTTCCACAAGGAGTATATAAAGGATACAATGTACAGTTTTTGGTTCCTCCCGGCATAAATGCTACAGTCATCATATACGATAGGTAATTTTAAAAAATTAGAATAGGCGAAAACCGAAAAGCCTTAAAAGAGTAGGTGTCATTATTAAATAAGTCATTAAATTATGGAAGATTTTATTATTTATAATATAAGTGGAATTGAGATAACTGTTAGTTTTAATAATCAACAGGTACAGGTGAATGGAGTTCATACATCTCCAGAACCAGTATATCAAATCGCTACTGGGCAACCTATAACGGTCTCTTTTGCGAATGCTGCAATAAATCCTATAGTAGTGAATGCACCAGCTGGTAATGGACAAATTACACTGCTTGTACAACCTAGTCCAGCGGGAGACAATCCTGAAGTAAGGTTTCAGATGTTTTAATAGTTTTATCTCACAAATTGAAAAATAGAACCCGCAGACTAAATTCTATACATACATTTAATATTCACCATTTTAAACAGAAATATCATGGCAATTACAATTACAGAAATTAGAAATTTAACAAATACCGCAAGTGATCCCATTACAGATGTAGCAAAACTGAAAAATTTTAAACCGCAGGATAATTTTGCTACCACGATTATAAATGAGAGTGACACACATGCGGATTGGGGAGGTTTTGCACCAAATGATAATATTCAAGTCACTTGGAATAATGGGGAAAAAGCTGTGTATAGAGGCGTAGGTGGCTCCATCAAGTTAACAGGTGCAACTACTGCAAATAAAGGAATTGTTACAATTAGTGGCTTGTCAAATGCTTCAAAATACAGTGTTGGTTTAAACGGACAAATTGAGATAGGACCTACGCCCGCAGAAGCTCAAAATCCACCAGTAAGTGTCAGTGTACGTATAGGAAACATCCCAACACTATCAAATCCTAGTGGAGATATGTTGATTGACTTTAGTGACAAAGAAGATGGAGCGCCAGGTACTAGTATCGAGTTAAGAGCACTTATAAATTGGATCCAAGGACAAACAGGCGATAGTGGGGCAGATATTCAAATTCCAGAAGTGAATGGTGAAGATGGAAAAGAAAAAGATCTTAAAAAATTCCGTGTCCTATTTAATGCTTTTCACTTTAACATTACCCAAAAAACCTTTGACTTTGATGTGTCATCAGAAGATGGAGACACTATTACCTTTGGGAATTTTACCATTAAGAAAGTAGGATTCAGAGTCACCAATGAAGCTGTTTCTTTACCAGTAGCATCTGTACCTACAGAAGAAGAGTAAGAATCATAGGAATCCAAATTAATTAACAATTAGAATACATAATAAGTCCTGTTATTTATAAATATTTAGTACGCTTTCGCGAAAGCAAAAACAGCTACAGTCTCTATAGTTGAAACATTTATTTACGTACTAAATAAGCATAGATAATATATTATTTATTTTTATATGTCAACATCAAAACCGTTTCTTCTTGAAATTACTGGGCAGGCAGATTTCCATCTAGGAAATCCTGCGGCTCCTTTGGGTGTAGATATTGCTATTGGGTACCGAAAACGTATTCTAGAAGATAATGCAACAGAAAGTGTCTTATTTGCTTCATTAGCGGCCGTAAAGAAAGGAGGAATTGGTGTTAGAGATATTATTAATTCAACAGCCCACGGTGATCAAGAGATACCTGACATTCTTGATAGTGTTACATTTAAGAAGTTCTCGGTAACCTACGGAAAAGGAGACACAAATGCTTCAAAGCTTACCATTGCATTTGATTGTAAAATCACCATCAATGAAAATGAATTTGATGCCGCTATTAGCATTGAGTATGATAAAACGAATGCTTCTGCTCCCTCCTTTACATTCAAAGGTATTATAAAGATAGGTACACATCATTTTGAAATTCAATTTGTGAAGCAAGACAAAGCGTGGTATGTCTTTGCTGGATATCTTAATACAGGAAAGGTGACGATAGATCTTAAGGAAATAGCGGCAGATCTTTTTGGAAAAGAGACGGTAAAAAACCTCCCTGAAGTATCATTTACACTAGACACTTTTAAAGCATTCTTCCTCTACAAAAAAGAAGAAAAAGACTCCAAGTTGCTCTTCGGAATGGGAGCAAATCTATCGTTAGATCTTTCAGATTTGCCTATGGCAGGCCCTATATTAACTCGTGGAAATTCATTTGCTTTTAAAGAAGTATTAGCCATATACGCTAAAGGCAAATTTTTAAAAGAAGAACTACAAACCTTCAAAATAATCCCGCAGGTTGATCTTGCTTCTGGTTTTAATATTACCACAGAATTGCAGATTAATGGTGTCCTAGAGCAGTACGCAATTAACGGAGGAAGTTCTAGCCAACAAGAAGAGGCGTCACAAGAAGAAACAGCTCCAGAAGCATCTACAGAGGCCACTAGTATCCAGCCTTTAGGCGGGGCTATTTCTTCAAAAGCCAAATGGAAAAAGCTTGATAAAAGAATAGGGCCTGTTCACCTCCAACGCATAGGCTTTGCTTATGACGATGGTAAAGTTATTTTACTATTAGACGCGTCTATGACTATGATTGGTCTGGGTGTGCAATTAATGGGTTTTGGACTAGGATTTAAACTTAAATGGCCTCCAGAAATTCCTGATTTTTATCTAGATGGTTTAGGACTTTCGTATAGCAGACCTCCTATAGAAATTTCAGGCGCCTTTTTACATTCGACAAAGATGTATAATGGCAAAGAAGTAGATGAGTACAGCGGAGGTGCTATTATTAAAATCAATACATTTTCTATCTCAGCCATAGGTGCTTATGCTGAAGTTGAAAATCAAGCCTCCTTGTTTATTTATGGTGTATTTGATGGTCCCATAGGAGGTCCTGCTTTCTTTTTCGTCACAGGGATCGCCGCAGGTTTTGGCTACAATCGAAGAGTAAATGTTCCCTCTATACATGAAGTGGCGACCTATCCATTAGTAACACTAGCGATGCAGCCTCAAAAGAGTGGCGGATTACCAGAAGTATTACAATTATTGGAAACCCCGATGAATAATGGAAAGAAACCTATAGAGATTTCAGTAGGGGATTTCTGGTTGGCAGTGGGGATTAAGTTTACTTCTTTTAAGATCATAGAATCCTTTGTATTACTCACCGTTAATTTTGGAACACAATTGGAGTTTGCCATTTTAGGACTATCACGATTAATCTGGCCAGAAAAATCTATTGCTCCAGAACCTATCGTTTATGTAGAACTAGCTATTCTAGCGCATTTTGGACCAGGAAGTGATGTCATTTCTGTAGAAGCAGTACTCACCCCAAACTCTTATGTACTCTCACCAGATTGTAAACTCACTGGAGGATTTGCTTTTTATACATGGGTCAGCGGACCTCATGAGGGAGATTTTGTCATTACTTTAGGAGGGTATCACCCTAAGTTTATAAAACCCGCACACTATCCTAATGTACCACGGGTAGGCTTACATTGGAAAATAGGAAAATTTTTATCGATAAAAGGGGAATTATACTACGCATTAACATCCTCTGCGATCATGGCAGGAGGCCGATGGGAAGTATTATTTAATACATCGGTAGTCAAGGTATCTATTATCCTTTGGGCAGATATGCTTATTGCCTGGGCACCTTTCCAATATGCTATAGATATTGGAATCACCATACGTATAGAAGCCCGTATTAAAATTTTATTTGTGCGCATACATTTCAATTTTGAAATGGGTGCACAATTACATATTTGGGGGCCACCGTTTGCAGGAGAAGCTTATGTAAATTGGACTATCTTTTCGTTTACCATTCCTTTTGGAGATGGTAATAAAAAGGCACCTGAGCCCCTAGAGTGGCATGCATTTTCTAAAGGGTTTATCCCGCAAGTAAAACAAGAGATATCAAAGAAACGCTTAAAGTCTAGCGATACTCAAAGAGCTCCTATTTCCAATCCGGATCCTATCAATATTACAATTAATAATGGATTGATAGCGGTAAAAGGAAAACACAAATTCCCAGTAATCAACCCACAACAACTTGCTATTGCTGTAGACTCCTTTATTCCAGTAACTACCTTAAAATACAACAACAAAGAAGCTTCTGCTGATACATTAATGACATCGGCTCATAAAAATAGCATCTATAAGGAACGTCATAAAGAAATAGGAATCAGACCTTGTCGCTTTACGGCTCAAGAGATGAATTTTAACATGAATGTTACAGTGTCTTTAGGTGGTAAAAGTATGGAGATGCGATTAAGAGGTATTGCCAAAGGAGTCGCAGAAGCCTTGTGGGGAGCAGACAAATCAACAAGCAGTAATGCCAATCCAGGGACTGCCAACATTATGAGTAATGTCCTTACAGGAGTAACACTGCTTCCACCACTAGTACCTCAAGTAGCACAAATTAAAGCGTTTGATTTTTCACTATTAGTCGATGTATCAAGAGCCTCATTCCAATGGAGTTTTACGCAACGACAACTAGGTGCTGCTTTTCAATCGTTTCAAGTGTTAGGATATTTTGATACGGTAAAAAATAAGCCAATAGAAGGTGTGATACAACAAACATTTACAGCAGTTAAAAACGAGCGTCAAGAAATCTCATCAGCATTACGAGGAATTTTTGGAGATGATTTACCAGACATACAAGAATCAGAAATGACCGATATCATAGCACAAGGATCATCCTATTTTAGAGCAATCCCTGTACTTGTCGAATTAGGAGAAATACCACAATTTTCAACAGATGTAACCGAATAAATTAATGAGCGAAATCACCAAAATAGTACAATGTTTTTTACCTCCTATGGTTGCAGGAGTATATCAGGTTGGTGTAAATCAAAATATTCTTAGAAATAAGACATCCGTACAGGAGATTACAAAAACGTTTGATTTTGGAGTGGATGCCGCTCGCTTTACCCTAAACGCTACAGATATTTACTCGGTATATCCACCTGCCAACAGATCTGGTAACTATACAGGGCAATTACCTCATGTCATTTTTTCCAGAAGAACACTTCCTTGGGAGCGAACTATAGACGGGAAGCCTCCCGTATTTCAACGAGAAGACACGCCTGAGGAAAAACAAAACCCAAAAGTTTCACAACCCGTTCCTTGGATGGCATTATTACTTTTTGATGAAGACGAGATGCAATCCTTAAAAATCAATTTGGGAAGCGTACAAGATCTTCTTACGCCTTCATCTCCAGATACCATAACGCGCCCTGAGATTGTTAAAGAGTCCGCTTTCGCGAAAGCGGAATTAACATTAATGGAATGGGAAAATGAAACCGATGGCTGCTTTACTATTGATATCACTAAAGAGCAGTTTGAAAACTACATTCCTTCTATGGAAAGCCTTTCTTTTTTGGCGCATGCCAAGGAAGTCTCTATCAAACATAAAGATAAAGAAGGTATTGTGGATACTGAACCTGAACATGATACAGGACTATTTTCTGTATTGGTAGGAAATAGAGTACTGACTTCAGGAAAAAGTCATACTGCGATTGTAGTATCTCTGGAAGGCTATGCAGATTATTTGGAAGGCGCCGTTAAAAAGAAGTCCATTCCAACAGGAAATACCGTCCGATTAGTTGCTTTGGCACATTGGAATTTTGACAATTCAGGAGAAGCTAACTTTTTACAATTGGTCAATGGTATTGAGATGAAGCCCATGAAAATTGAGCAACCTACTGAAGTAGCTAAATTGAAAACCTATTTTGAATCTGGATATGCGCCTTTAGGCCATGTAACACGTGCAGGCGCTACAACCATCTCTTGGTATCAAGGACCGTTTGTCCCTCGATTATCTCCAGCCACTTCAAAAAAGATCTCCTTTACAGCTTCAGATGGTGCATTGCGTTACGATAGAACGACAGGATTTTTTGACGTTTCTTTTGCAGCGGCATGGCAATTAGGACGCATTCTCGGACTACAAAATCAAGAATATGCCAAAGCTTTAGGCGCTTGGCGATTAGCACAAATACAGCAGGAGGCTGAAAAGTCCCAAAGAGATACGATTAATAGTATTATTAATAATCAAGAAGGTATTTCTATTAAGAATAAATTGATTCAGTTTTTAGGGGAATCAACAAGTAGTACGGAAAAAATAGAACCCAATACAACAGCAGCCATTCCAGAAGAAGTACACTCGTTTTTAACCGAATTATATAAATTGAACGGTGTTCCTTTTTCTTATCTCGTACCGCATGAATTTTATTTAGAAAAAGAACATCTAGGAAAGGAGCGACCCTATTCAGGAACGATGGCTGTATTTTATCTCGATCCAAACTGGATAGAAGCACTTCTTGATGGCGCATTAAGTATTGGAAGGTTAAAAAATACAGATAGTATTCTAGAGCAGGTGATTAGTGAAGGACTTATTGATGGATACGTAGATCAAAAATCAAAAGAAAATACAAAAGATATTGATGTAAGAGTACTTAATGTAACAGGCTTTTTACTGCGTTCAGACATAGTTTCAGGTTGGCGGGGTCTCGAAATACTAGCGTATGACATCGACAATAATCTACTTCCTGCACTTCGATTTGAACGAATAGATGACGATATTTTTTTAGGTATCTTTAATGGTAATATTGCTTCTATAACCGTTAGACAACCGTTTGAAGGACTTCATTTTGGGGTTAAAATGGATGCCAATTCTCCAGAAGCTACTCTTTATCAAAAAAATCTAAAAAATGAAGACGGATCTAATTTGGAGATTATGGATGGAACTGCCGATGTGACCAGCGAACTCAATAATGGCTTGATCAAAAATGATATTATAGACATTGCAGGACTCGCCAGCCTTATGAAACAAAAGTTGACTGCCAAAGATTGGATAAAGATGGATGAGGACAAAGAGGTTCATTTTACAGCTGCAGAATTTGCCTATCAAATGGTAGATAGTCCTGTAAAACGTGAAATCACCATAACTATGAACGTTAGTTAAAAAAGAACAGATGGCAGAAGAGATACATTCAAAATTATTGGTTCCTATATCTGTGCAAGCGTTAGTGCTAAGTGATACGCAGAAAAAACTTGCTGACCTCCGTCCCAGAATGGAAAACTATGACCAGAGTTTTTTAGGAGACAGGCTTCAACCTAGGATCAATAAAACCATGACACTAGAAAAAGGGGTGCATCTGCATTGGACGCTTCCTAAAGCATTAAAGCATGCTTTTGTTAATGAAGACGCCGAAATGCAATTTCCGTACGCCCCCAACCGATGGATGGTCATACGACTACAAACTGATAAAGGATTAAAGGACATTCCTTCAAAAATATGGATGGTAGAAAGTGATGTCAAAAATGAAATTAAGTATAAAGGAAATACTCCTGACCCCATTCCAAATTGGGTCGTTCTTGAAAATAATACATTAGGTTTTAAAAATATTGGAAAATCGACCCCTTGGTCTGCAGATTATACAAATAGTGAGACAACTCCCTTAGTACAAGCTGTAGGAGCAGTCAATCCACTATTTGCATCCTTTTATCCTGGATGTAAAAATGTATTCGGTTTTCATGATGATATGGAGGGAGCTGACGTAGGAAGTACGTTTACTTATATCGTTACGGGTTGGTATAGTGATGCAGCTATAGATCCTTTACATGCATCAGGGAGTACTTCGGAGACACAAAAAACATTGGAGTGGATCCAGCAACAATGGAGCACAAATGCTGAAACGTATCCAACGTCTAGTATTTTTCATACAACGCTACACAGTCTAAAGTGGAACAAAAATCAATCGAGTGGTGTTCCCTTAGGAGATGTGCAAGTATATGCAGGAAATACTGCGGCAGAGTCTTTAAGCGCTCAGATTACAAAAAGTTCAAACATTGGTGACCCTGCTGTAGAAACGTTGCTTAATGCACTGCAATATCAACTTCTGGAAGATGATAGAAGTCAACCGAGTCTTTCCAGTATAAAAACAGCAGTGCATCACAGAAGTTTTGTGCCTAAGGATAGGAATATACTATGGGAAGTACTCCGAAAAGAAGCCGATACTAAGCAGCTTCAGGAAGATAAAGAAAGCCGAATCCATTTTCCAGATGATCCAGCATTTCTCGCAAATCTTAAAGAAATAAATCATAAGCAAATACAAGTCAACACCCTATCTGAGGATATTGATCGCTTGCAACAAGAACATTATTTCCTATGGTATAAACAAGCCTTAAAAACGATCGGAAATGAAACTATTGACGATTTTGGCTTCGAAGAATCTAGGAAGCGTAATCTAGAGCTGATCATAAGTAAAAAAGTAGATGTAGATCTTCTTACTAAAGAAATTAATGATCTTATCATCAAGTTAAAAAAACAACCCTATTTATCAGGCCCTGATGCAGATTTTGAGCTGACTCAAAAATTAGAAGATCGCTTTTGGGAACCTAATGACCCAGTACTATTACTATGTGGCGATGGTATAGGTGATACAGACGGACCCACCTTTCAAGTCGTTGATGCAAAGATTAAATGTCGTACACAAGAAGAACTCTTAAACGCATTGCACCTAGAAGTTCCGCACCCTAGTGGTTCTATTCCTGTGACCATTCCGACAACTTCTTTTTCGGTACCAGAGATAGATGTCTTATCCTCTCAAGCCATACCGTATATGATCATTCAGGATTTAGTATATGAATCCCTATTGTTAGATCACGCATTGGCTATAGATATTGCCTTTCTAGCGTACAAGCAAGCGCAGATGGAGCGAGATAGAACGAGTGATATTATAAAAGCTTTCGCGAAAGAAGTTGTCGTTAAAGAACAAAAACATCCAACAGTAAAGGATTCAAATAGCAAGGTGCCAGAACCTTTTTCTATCATACGGTGGACGCAAGCGTGGACGCCTTTATTTATGACTTGGAGAGCAGAGTATACACCTAGTGAAGATAGTATTGAAAGTTTTGATCTTTTGAAAGCATCAACTAATTGGACGTTGGAAGATGGTATTTCATTTAAGAATCAGTCAACAGAAACCACTTCTAAAAGTATCGATTTTGAAGGAATAAGCCCATTTTCTAATGCTGTTTTTGCCAATTTAAAAGAGGTAGTTCCAGAGGAAATTATAGATAAATATGGAAAATTGAATCTGATTGCTCAGTCTTTAAGTGGGTTGAATAAACATCTTTTAATGCAGCTGCCAGGCATTCAATTACCCCCATTTAAATACACACCCGATGTAGATTATAATTTTGAAACCGATTTTGAGATTGATCAGAAAGAATTGGATCTGATAGGGAGTGAAGCCTATGTTTTAGGGTGTAATCCAGGGAAGTCTGATCACACAGATGCTCATCGGTTTTTTCCTTTTAGGTCAGGAATGTTAGAAATCAAAAAACTCTCTATTGTTGATGTATTTGGACAAGAAAGAAAAATAATAGATGATAAAGACAAAAATCTAAACAATTTTGTCACAGAATCTGTAGCCATGGGAGGTGTAAAAGCTACTAAAAATACGCTCATCCCTTTACCACCTCGGATCCTACAACCGAGTAGATTACAATTTCACTGGTTAAATCTGCGTGATGAGGTGATGTATCAAGACACAGGAATGTTGGATACACCTATTTTTGGATGGCTAGTTCCTAATTTTATGGATAACAGCATTATGGTATATGACCATAGGGGACGTGGGGTAGTGAGATTACAGATCTCTGAAGACTTTAGTCAAGAACAAGGACTGGCACTCGCAAAACTTCCCTTTCCAGGAACAGATCAAACCGCCGATCTTTCAGACAACGTACAATTACAGCAATTACTAGACGCTATAGATGCAGGAAGTATTGTTTCAGGAATTATGAATCTTGCTCAAAAAGTTCATGAGAGTTTAACAAAGGCAAGAGGTGTACAAAATAATACCATAGCCTTACTTTTTGGACAGCCTATCGCGTTGGCTAGATGTTCGGTAGGTATGGAGTTGTTGGGATTACCAGCGTTCAATCAACGGTGGGATCAATCTGGTAAGCAAAATTCAGGAGGGATTGAGTCGATGAAGTTTCCGTTGTTTATAGGAGATTTTTCTATAGAAAATGACGGAGTGTTGGGCTATTTTTCTGATGATGATTATACTCGTTTATATGCTCCTCTGAATAGTCCTTTGGATGATCCAGAATTCCGCTTTCGCGAAAGCGTACCCTACTTTAATAAAAGCACTCCGTTAAAGTTGTCACTTGGAGAAAAGCCTCAAAAAGTAACGATCCTACTTGATGCCTCTGCAGGTGTGCAGTTATCATCAGGAATACTACCTTCAAAATTTGTTGAACTATTTAGACATAGCACCAATGGTCTATTAGAATCATTACAAACAAGTTTTATGGTGGCTCCTTTTATTGCAGATAAAGTAGATCCAGGTTTTCCCATTCCTACAAGTATCAACACAGGTTGGAAGTGGACACATAAATCGGATGTGAATACGTGGGAAACGAGTCAGCAGATTGCCGAAGGAAAAAATAAACAACGCTCTAGTTTTAAAAAACAACACCTCTATGAAGGCTGGTTAACGCTAGATCATTTAAAAAAATAAAGAATAATATATAAAGATCATAATATGAGTTATATAACGACAGGTAGTAGCAATACGGTGACTCCAGGAAGTCCAGTAGATCTTAACATACGTATGTCCAGAGAGTCACTAAAAGAGATTCTTTTGATGGGTGTTTTTACAATAGAAGGGCTTGATAGTATTGCAACGGGAGATGCGTTAAAAGAAATGACTTGTATACTGTATGGGCAGAAGCCTGATGATGGGATTCATGCAACCACACCTATAGAAATTGTAACGTTAGGACATGATGACACTAATTTTGATACACAATCCTCTCGTTTTTCAAAACATTTTAGTGATGAATATACTTTTATAGATCTAAAAATACACGCAAAGACTGCTACGATAGATAGTTTAACAGCGAGTTTGAAGATTACTTTTAAAGATAAAAACAATAGGGATGACGGGGGAAATGTCATTTCAAATACGATTAACTTTGAAGTACAAAAAGAACAAACTCAACTAGAAATCCTTTCTTTTACTGCCGATCCTTCTGTACTTCAAGGGGATGTAAATCAGGTAGCCTTACAATGGGAAATTAAAGGAGACACTTTTACCTATAAATTATTAGAAGGTCTTACGGTTTTGGATTCGGGTGAAGGAAGTGGGGTTGAAAACAGAACCTATAAGACGGTACCTCGTATTGGAGATCATTTGTACACTCTAGAAGTTACACAAGGAAATGCGATCGTCACAAAAGGAATAAAAGTAAGAGCGCTAGACAATTCTATGTTATCTCAAAAAGCAAATCCTCAAAGTCCTCTTGTCATAGGAAACTTTTGTGCGAGTCAGAATTCAAATTACCTTTTTAGTCTGATGCTTAGAAAAGAAGGTAATCATGCAGTGATTGATCATATAGGATATACCTCAGAAGGGTTTTCAGGACACTGGGAATCTATACAGCTATCAGAAGATGATAAAGAGGCTATAAAACCTTTTGCGACGTCGCCTATGCTACATCTAAGACGCGTTGGAGAAGTGTATGGTCGTATCCTTTTTATTGGGGGGAGTTATGTAAAACCTTTGGAATGTGAAAATGCCGTCGCCATTATTAATTTGGATAGTGAAGAAAATAAAGTGAGCGTTATGTCTGATCTTCCTTGGGAATCACGGATGGGACATTCGTGTGCTATATTCCCACACGGAGGCGTTGATAAGATTTGGTTATTAGGAGGTGTTGATGAGTATGGGAATGCACTAGAGGATGTTTGGGTGTCTGGTAATGGAAAAGATTGGAATAATTTGAATAAAAATGGAATTGCACAAACTAATAACATCCCAGCATCCATGGATTGGGACGCCCGTTGTCTTGCCGGAATTACAGTGCAGTTGGATGACGTGGGAGCAAAAAAAGCACTTTGGTTAGGAGGGGGATTCTCTGAGATAGGTGGAAGAGAAACGGGAGATATCTGGACGTTTGAAAATGACAAGTGGACCAGCATCTATTGGAGTACATCAAAACCTTTTTCTATTAATGACAACTCTTATTTGTCTTCGGGATTAGCATTCATAGGTAGAGATACCGTACAATCTACAGGAATCGCTACTATAGGGGGATACGATAGGGAAAATGTCAAAAGGTATTTTAATAAAATAAATCTTAGGAACGGATTTTATAATACTAGTAATCTCACAGAATCTACAAAAGCAGGAAGTTTTGATACTAGTGACAATGCGTATGTGGTTACTGCTTATTTTAAAGGGAGTCTATGGTTTATGGTCTATACCAATGAAGGTGATGTGGGGATTACCTACTCAAGTTTATATTATTGGATACCTGTAAGAACCAGTCAAACATTGATTTTATCATAATTAAATATATATATATTATGTCTCAACGATATTCATATTTAAAACATATTTCTACTTTTCTTTTTGTGATTTTGGCAGCAATATCAAACGATCTTTTATCGCAAACTCGATATACTGTAGTGCTACCTGAGGTCGATACAGCGATCCCTCAACGAGATGACAACAACCTAGAAGTATTTGCTGATAACAGCGGAAATGAAACGACAAAATCTTTTTTTAAGTTTGATCTTAATCACTTGCCACAATTTACGAAGGCAAATAGGTATGATGTAAGGCTATATACTGTACCCAATGAAAACACATCCGATTTTTCAACACATACGATAACGGTATTGAAAGGACCCAATACTTGGACAGGAAAAGAAACTAGTCTTAGTAGCTCTGTATTAAGCTGGGCTATAAAAACCAATACAAATAAACCGATAGGTCGTGATGTGGTGAAGAAAAACTCGACTTCTATCAATATGAAGCTTAACCCTAAGGCACTCACTAGCATTCCAGATCAAGTATTATCACTAGCTGCACGATCACCAGAAGAGGGAAAAAAAACATCCTTTTATTCTTCTATTACTTCGCAAAACCCAGGTCTTTTTTCCAAGAAGCCTAAATTAATAGTGCAATATGAGGTAGATCCATTTCCTTTTCGGTCAGATTGGGCACAGCCTTTTAGTAATGCCCAACACGATAGTTATCTTAATTGGAGTACCAATACAACCATCACTCAGCCCTCAGTAAGGGTGTTGCCTAACGCATCTAAAGATCTCTTGGTAGGCGGTGACCCAACGGGTGCGATTGCTATTTATAAAAACCAACCTGTTATTTTTACACAAGCGGCTTCTGGGAATACACCTTTTAAAGTAAAACAGCTGAATGCCAGAGGAGATGTATTATGGTCTCAGGCAGTAGATAATATCATTAAATCCAGACCTTTAATTGATGAACAGGGACGCTTATATTACATTTCTGCTTCCAACGTATTAACGGTATTAGATCTCAACAATGCGGGCGCAATTTTATGCAGTAAACCCCTTTCGGAGGTGACCAATAATCAGATTACCTCTATAAATAATGATGCTACTTTAGGATATGATGGTACACTCTATCTTACTTCAGTTGAGGGTACTGTAGCACTCTCTGCGTATCCACAATTAAAACTACGTTGGAAATATGAGCAAAAAACCAATGAGCGTAATGGTCCCGTATCGCTGAGTCAAGATGAAAGCAAAGCCTTTTTTATTAACGTGAATACGAAATCTGGACAAGAAGCAGGTCGCTTAGTCATGTTAGACAATACAGATGGTAGTGTCTTAGATACTTCGGAGTTACTATTAGGAGGTTACAAAAATGGAAATAACTTTTACATCCCAGCTCCAGTGACTCAGAAAAATGAAAAAGTTTTTGTGCTTAATGGCTATGACAATGCGAATAGGCTTCTAGTTTTTGGCATTAAATCAGAAAGCTTAACAAGTCCAGAAACGATTAGATCTGGGCAAAGTATAAATACAGGCATCTCCCAACCTGCAATCGATGGGGATGGTAATGTGTTTTTTGTGTTTAATAAAAAAATAGCTCGTTACGATACGAAGGAAGCTAATCACGTACAGGTTTTTGCAGATTCGGAAGTGTTGGATAATGCCTCTATTATAGTCACCGATAAGTCTTCAAACATCTATGTATCTAACCCTTATGTCGTAAATAATACGCTTACTAAAACACCTATGAGAGTCGTTGGATTCACCTACGATAAAAAGTTTGCTCATAGCTTTACCGCTCCCATAAACACAAATATTCGAAAAAGCCTTGTGTTAGCTCCCGACGGAACCTTATATACAATCACTGCTAATAATGTGATTGCCATCACCGCAAAGGAGTTAAAAGAGAGAGATATTACACTCTCTAGATTAAATACCAATACCGTATATCGTGCAACAAATACCATTACGCTTACTAATTTTAAGGTGCTTCCTACCGTACATACAATTTTGTATTCTGGAGCTGGTATGGGATTGAAGCCAGGTTTTTCCGTTTCTAAAGGAGCTTCTTTAACCTTTAAAACGGGAAATTAATTTCTAAGTACTAGCAAACATTTTATGATACCTATACTCTTATGAAAACAATACAAAAAATAACATATCTGATCATTCTAGTGTTTACTAATCAAATGATGGCACAAACCGATGCGATAACGATTTTACCGAATGGAAATGTAGGGATTGGGGCAATGACTCCTACTCAAAAACTGGATGTAAATGGAAATATACGTGTAAGTGGGAATATAAATGCGCAAGGAACAGTTCAAGCACAACAACTATCTGTAACTAGTATTATAAATACAACACGAGGGAAGATTCAAGAAAACAATAATGATTTAATTACAAAAGGCACTATTATCATGTGGCATGGAGATACTACAACAATTCCTAAAGGATGGGCTATTTGTAATGGAAACAATGATACTCCAGATTTGAGAAACCAGTTTATCGTGGACGCAGGCGAAAGCTATTCTGTTAATAATACCAGAGGACAAGCAAGGGTTGCGTTGACTGTGGCAGAAATGCCTCGCCATTCGCACTCTGTTTTTACAGGTGTACGAGATATGGGAAATTCTTATGACCGCGATAGTAAAGGTAGACATCCAGCGCATTGGGACGGTAGTACTCGTCAAACAACAAGTACACAAGGAAGCGGGAATTCTCATGAAAACAGACATCATTTTCAAGGCAATACACGTTTTTAACATCAATATGCTTAGTTTAAGTGATACACAAGCCTTGTTACAGCGTATAAAACTTTTGGAAAAGGAAAAGGTAACGCTTTCGCGAAAGCAAAAACAGCTAGAAGACTATTTGAGTCTTTCTATCACAAGAATTGAAAAATTAGAGTTCTTAATAATAATTTAAAATAAATGATATGAAAACACCATCTATCGTAATGACCCTACTATTAGTATTAATGAATGGTCTTATCGTAGCCCAAACTGATGCTTTAACGATTTTGCCAAATGGGAATATCGGGGTAGGAACGACCACTCCAACTCAGATGCTGGAGGTTAATGGTAATATACAAGGTTCATCAGCTTTTCTAGGAAATGCAAATTGGGGAAGTGACCATGCATCTTTCAATCATAAGGTATTTGGGAATCAACAGACACATTATGCATTGTTACATAGAAATGACGGAGAAACCTTTCTCAATGCTTCGTTAGGTAAATCCATACGCTTCAGAATAAATAATGTAGATAAAATAATAGTACACTCCAATGGAAACTTTGGGATTGGAATGACAACCCCTAAAATCATAGTAGATGTGAAGGAAAATAGTATCATAGGTTCCAGTGGTCAATCCGTGAGTCAACATGATGTATCCAATAGAGGGACAAAAGTAAGTTTTGGACATCAAGGGTCAGAATTTGTAGGAATGCGTACAATCATTAGTCCTGGCACCAATGCCTGTGGAAATTCTGCGGATATAGGATTTGACACGTGGGAATGTAATACAAGTACTTCTAGAGAAGTGATGCGTATTAATGGAACAGGAAATGTTGGAATAGGGACCAAAACACCTACACAAGCAAAATTAGTCGTTTCGGGAAATGCGAAATATAAACTAGGTAAATTTCAATGGTTTGCTTATTATCAAAAAGGTACAGGAGTAGCAAGTGGGAGTGATCAAATACCGTATTCTATATATGCTACAGATCGTATTGCAGCACAGCAGTTTAATGCTTTCTCTGACGCTCGTATTAAAACTATTTTTGGAGTGAGTAATGCAGCAAAAGACTTAGAAACGCTTTCCAAAATTAAGATCACTAATTATAGGATGATTGATACCATTACCAAAGGAAATCAAATCCATAAAAAAGTCATTGCCCAACAAGTCAAAGAAGTGTATCCGCAAGCTGTAACTACAGATGTAATAGAAGTGATTCCAAATATATATGAATTAAGTACCATCAAAGATGGTTGGATTCATACGAGCACAAAAGATCTTGTGGTGGGGGACAACCTAAAACTCATTTTTAGTGAAGAAGAAGTTTTAGTCAAAGTGCTGGAGATTAAAGATGATGCTATAAAAGTGGCAAGTGATCAAGAAGGATCTGTATTTGTCTATGGAAAACAAGTATCTGATTTTCATACGGTAGATTATGAGGCGATTGCCATGCTTAATGTGAGTGCGACACAGGCGTTATTAAAACGTATTGAGTTGTTGGAAAAGGAAAAGGTAACGCTTTCGCGAAAGCAAAAACAACTCGAAGACCACCTGAATACTTCTGTTTCTAGAATCGAAAAATTAGAAATCTTATTTAACAATTTAAAGTAAATGATATGAAAACATCATCTATAGTAGCTACCCTTATATTAGTACTAATGAACGGTCTTGTAGTAGCCCAAACCGATGCTTTAACAATATTACCTAATGGAAATGTCGGGGTAGGAACGACCACTCCAACTCAGAAACTGGAGGTACAAGGAAACGGAATCATTAACAGAGTATTTCTTGGAGATGTAGGTCTGGGTGAAAATTGGGCAGGTTTTTCACATAAAAACGCATTAGGAGCTAAAAGCTATGGATTTCTACATCACGTGTATGGTATACAGTCTTTAATTAATATAAAATCTGACCCTAATGGATTTATAGGATTTCGTGTTGATAATCAAGATAAAATGGTAATAAGATCTAATGGAAATGTAGGAATTGGAATTACAATACCTAAAATCATAGTAGATGTGAAAGAAAATAGTATTATAGGTTCGAGTGTTCAACCACAAGACCAACATGACATTAAAAATCGTGGCATTAAAGTAAGTTTTGGTCATCAGGGAACCAACTTTATAGGGATGCGAACACTTGTAGCATCAGGAACAAATGGTGGTGGTAATTCGGGTGATATTAGCTTTGATACGTGGGAATACAATACAAGTACTTCTAGAGAAGTCATGCGTATTAATGGAACAGGAAATGTTGGGATAGGGAGCAAAACACCTACACAAGCAAAATTAGTCGTTTCCGGAAATACCTTGTCAAATGTAGCATATCAAGGATATTACTCATATTTTATATTACATGGAAGACAACAAACTGGTTTTAGAATAGATAATACCAGAAAAGTAACAGAAAAGTACTCGATATATGCTTCTAATCGCATAGCAGCAGAAGAATTTAATGCATTTTCTGATGCTCGTATTAAAAATATTTTTGGAGTGAGTAATGCTTCAAAAGACTTAGAAACACTTTCTAAAATTGAAGTTACCGATTACACGATGATCGATACGATCTCTAAAGGAAATCAATCGCATAAAAAAGTGATTGCACAACAAGTAAAAGAAGTATATCCACAGGCAGTGAGTAGTAACCTTACTGATGTGATTCCAAATATCTATGCGTTAAGTACGATCAAAGACGGTTGGATAAACACTAATACAAAAGACCTTGTGGTAGGAGATAAAGTAAAACTCATTTTTACTGAAGAAGAAGCCCTTGTTGACGTATTAGAGATTCAGAGAAATGCGATAAAAGTGGCAAGTAATCAAGAAGGACAGGTTTTTGTATATGGAAAGCAAGTATCCAATTTTCATACCGTAGACTATGAAGCAATCAGTATGCTTAACGTAAGTGCTACACAGGCTTTGTTAAAACGTATAGAGCTATTGGAAGCAGAAAAAAAGAAACTCACTGGTGATTTTGAAAACTATAAAACGTCTGTGAACGACCGTTTATTAAAAATAGAACGCATATTACAAACCGAAACCGTAATGAATTAAGGACAAACTATTTTTTTCTAAATGCTAAGAATCGCAAAGGAGTCTGGATATTCTTTTTTTAATACTATACCTTCTTCATCATAGGATTTGTACCAATATCCACTTGCATTCTTACTAATAGTAAAACCTAAATCATCAACTTGAGTAACGGTAATATCTAAAGTAAATACTCCTTTGAGAATTATGGCAGAGTATGCTTTCGCGAAAGCGTATTTAACATTCATGTATATAAGTATTTGTGGTAGATATCTTCCAATATAACAGAAAATTACAGCATTTGCGTAAGGTAGATATGGAAAAACAGTAACTCATTGATTATCAATATATTTTGTTTAAATTGAGGTATTATTAACCTTATAAAACGTACTAGTATGTTACAATCAATTTTAAAATTAAAAGGGGCTCAAGAATTAGACAATGTAGCACAAAGACAAATAGAAGGAGGAAGAATTCCTAGAAATCAATGTCATTCTGACGAAGAGTGTCATTACACACAAACCTGTGTGGGATGTATTTGTACAGCACCTGGAGATCCTGTCTAATCAAATAGAATTTACAGTTTTGATAAAGCGAACTTATAGGTTCGCTTTTCTGTTTTTATACGCTTTCGCGAACCTGCCTGCCAGCAGGCAGGAGCATACTCAGAAAGAATATTCATAGAAAACTAGTAATAGATTTACTTACCAAACCACTTTCTAACCGTCGCTTCTGTTGCTTTATTATTGGGGGTAAAAGCGGTATTTTCTGTCCCTCGATATTCAAGGTAGCTAGGAAACTTCCACCATAAAATTCCTGCACACCAAGGTTCGTTCTGAATCCCTTCAAAAATAACTTCATAACACCGCTGTTGATGGATATCATTAAAAGGGGTGTCTCCATCTGCATGTGGGTTTTTCCAAGGTGCTTCTATACTTCTAAATCCTATTTCAGTAAATACAATTGGCTTTTTATACTTCTGATAGACGTTTTTTATTTTGGCTTTGATATTTTTAAAATTAGCTTTTAACTCCTCATCTGTTGCGGTATCATTTTTACTCAAGGGGTAATAAGAATTTAAACCTATAAAGTCGAGATCATTCCAAAAATCAATGTTTTCAAATTCTTTTCCCCAATTGGCTGCATACGTCATATTTCCTTGGTACAAGCCTCGGGTTTTTTGAAACATCTGTTTCCATTGTTCAGGATGACTTAAGGTAGCTTTTACAAACTCAACACCCATGCAAAAGGCATCTATTTGATGAATCTCCGCCAGAAATGCATAATGGCGTATCCATCTGTAATAATAGTTAAAGAATGCGTCCCAATCTGCTTCGGTCTCATAATCAAGAGCTCCTGGCCAGCTATTGCCAAAAAAGACTTGTGGTTTTAAGAGAGATTGCATGCCTAGTTTTTTGGCTTCAAAAGCACTGTGTACAACACCTTGGTCATTTTCAGACCCAGCTCTGCTTCCTATAGAAAGATAGGTTGGCGTACTTTCCATACGGATATAGCTATAAGGAATAATTGCCATCGCATTGCTTCCCATATCATACTGTTTTACAATAGCTTCTGTTGCTTTTTTTGATGTATATCCGTTGTAAATACTATATCCTTCATGTGCAAAGTTGAATCCTTTTAGATACGTTATAGTGGGTTTTACTCGTTTCTTTTTAGGAGATTTCAGGGCTTCTTTTGTAAGATATTGTTGCCATTTAGGTTCTAATGTTTTGATATCTTTTTCAGAAGGTACCCAGTCACTAAATCGTTGCAAGAACAGCTCTTTTCCCCAATGCTCTATCAAAAACCCAACAAAAGAAGCCGTCATACAGTCAGTCAACAAAGGAGATTCTTTTTCGATCAGCTCATTATCAAAAAGTTCTTTGACCGTAAGAACATTATCAGATTCAAAAAGTCGAGCAGACCAATAGGGATATCCTTCTCGTTGCCATTGATCTGTAAAGTACACCGCAAGTCCTTTTGAAAATGCTTTAGATTTTGAATCCCCTAAGGTATGATGAAGAATGAGCGCATTTTCTTTTTCGATATAGTTGTTTTGATATTTTTCATTAATAATGGTATGTACTTCAGTAGTATTGATATCGATATGGGCTTGTTCTGTATTTCCTAATATCAATCCTTTGTCTTCTGCGGTATTATAAATATGATACCCTATCTTAGGAAGATCATGTGTGCTTTCGGTAAAATCAATGATCTTCTGATAGGTGTTTTCTAAATCAGAAATTAATAGGGTAGCATCCTGTTGTGATACTTCTTTTTGGTGTGAAATAAGGGTATAATGTTCCGATTGTGCGATGTTGTTATTTCCTAGGGAGTAATCAAAACGAGTGGTGGGATCTAGTTGCCATTGATCATTAAAATTTCCTAAGAGAATTCTATTGGTATCGCGATAGAGTTCATAATCCATGGTTTGCCAGAAAAAAGAAGCCCCAGCTGTAGCTACGCTACGTTCAAAGAATTTAAAGAGCGTATGCGCATCGTTCCCTGAGAAAAAACTAAACGGGAGCTCATTGTTTTCAGGATTAGGAAAAAAAGAAACAGATAAAATATCAGATGGAGTCGAATACGTTTTTAATGGTACTGTAATCCCTTGATCTGTGATCTCAATAGGCATCGATTTTATAAATCGCTTTAAGAGTGGATGGTCTTGAGGAGTTCCTATTAAAAAAAGAATAGTGTTTTGAATATCTGCTTCTGTAACTTCAGATACAGCTTTATAACGTATAGTTGCATTTCTACGTCTTCCGTTTTGAGGGAGTTGGTTGATAGTATCTAATAACGTCTTGTACTTTCTACTAAGCGTAGCATCGGTAGTTCCATAGACGACAAGAATCTCTCTTTTATCAAAAAAACTACGTCGTAATTGGCGTCGGGTAGGAGTAGTAGAGACAAACGCTGTCTCTACGACGGCTATGTCTTCGTTATTTTCTGCGTTTTTTGTGATGGTTGTAAATGCAAAGGCCCCAAAAATTAACAGCGCAATACCAAATAATAGAATGCCTATAAATGTACGTTTCATAATATGGTATCGGTATAGTTCTTAAATGTACAGTAAAAAGGAATATACCATCTCTAAATATTTATTAAAATTACCGTAAAGATGAGATGGCAAGGACTTGTGAAAATAGGTGCTATTACGTTGATTTTAATAGTATCTTGTCTGTGTCTTAAACATAATCTATCTTCTTGAATTGCATCCGTAAATACATACTTTTAGGAATTTGTTTGTTAAGTAACGTTCTTTATAGTCAGCGTTTACAGGCAAACGGTGGTATGTTGCTCAAAGCTGAAATCACATTAGGCAATCAAAACCAATGGCTTAAGATAGGAGCGTTTGGTTTTGGTGTTTTAAATTATGGGGATGCTTCTATAGAAAGCGGTGTCTCCTTTGCATCCTATCAGTTTTTTAAAAGACATATTAAGAAGAGGTCAGGGATTGCCTATTCTTATGAGGTTTTTGCGTTAGCTGGCGTCGGTAAAAATACCAATCTTTTAGGATCTTCGGTTTCAGAGATGAATAGTGCTATTATTTTTGATTCTCGTAAGAAAGGTGGATTCAATGGGCTAGGATTTGGTTTTGGTAAAGATTATTTACCCAAAGACTTAAAGAGTTATGGGATTCGGAGTGGACAATTTATCATGCGTTTTAGTAATGCAACGCATAGTATTCATACCGTCTTTTCAAATGATTTTAAATTCGGAACTATTTTTAATGGAGAGCGTACAGACTATGCCACCACAGGTTCTCTTACAGTGGGCGTGACAGATATACGAGATCTACATCGTGTGTACCAAGCAGGAATTGCTGTTGAGCTATTTACACCACAGCCTGATTATTCAAGATCGCCCAGAAATTCCATAAACTCTGATGATGGCCGAAAAAATGTATGGTTTACCTTACCACCTTTTAAAGAGCTTTTTTATGCTAATCTCTATGCATTTGGAACCTATCAAGATGAACACTATCAACTTCATTCTAAAATTGGAGTGAATAGCCAGTGGATAGGTGCATACATTCAAAATACATTGCATGATGGTTTTGGTTTAAATCCTCGTTTCCCTTGGAAAGTAGATGAAAAAGATCAATTGTTTTTTGAAATCACAGGAAGTGTAATTTATAGATTAGAAGAGACGTATGATTAGGTCAATCTTACTAACAGCAGCCTTATGCGTATTACTATCAAGTTGTAGTACATACACTACGTTTTATGGAGAAACAGTGACAACGACTGATGTTGATATCAAGACACGGCGCCTAGATCTAAGCTATCAAAATCTGAAAGAATTTCCTGTCGCTGTCGAAAAATTACAAGCCTTACGTATGTTGAATTTGTCAGGAAATACAGAACTTGATATTCCTGCTATTTTAGCATCATTGCCTTATCCTGATAAATTAGAGGTACTTGTCTTAGACAGTCTTCAACTCAAAAAAATACCCGAAGCAGTAAGAGACTTTAAAAATATAAAACAGTTATCTCTTGCCTATAATCCAGCGCTTGATCTAGAAAAAACAATTGCAGTGATTGAAGAACTTCCTTTAGTATTTTTAAATCTAAAAGGAAATCAACTCACAAAACTACCAAAAGAGATCATGCATTTAAAAGCCCTAAAAGATTTAAATCTGTCCTATAATGAATTAAAGGATGAGAATAGCTATACCTACTTAAGTCAGATGTCTAATTTATATTCTTTGTGGTTAGATCATAATACATTGGAGATACTCCCAAAGACTATAGGAATGCTATCTCAAATACGATACCTATATATAGATCATAATAAATTAGCTACGTTACCTGATCTTTCTGGAATGAAAAATACGTGGGTAGTCCACGCAGGACATAACCGTTTTGACATGGTACCAGAACAATTAATAGGTATGCCAGGGTTGTTTTTGGTGCATCTCAATAATAACAACATTGCAACAATTCCTAGAGTATACAGTAAAGAAAAATATACGATGATGGCATTGATATTAGATCAGAATCCGCTTCCAGAAGAAGAACGTCTCTGGGCAGAAAAGACTTTTAAAAAATTCTTTCTGTTGTCTTTTGAACAATCATTTTAAAAAGATAAATAATAGATGTTTTGGATTATTTTGTTTCATTAGAATACTGTATTTTAGACCTCTTTAAATAGAACCATGCAACCAGATCAACTTATAGCTAGATTTCAACAAAGGGACGAAAGTGCTTTTGCAGAACTATATGAACGCTATAGTGAGAATATCTTAGGTGTTATATATAGCGTATTACACGATCAAGAATTATCTGAAGAGGTATTACAAGACGTATTTATAAAAGCATGGAATAATGCAAGTTCTTATAATTCTCAAAAAGGACGGTTTTTCACGTGGTTACTCAATATTGCGCGTAATGCAGCAATAGATAAAACACGTTCAAAATCATTTAAAAACAATAAGCAAAACCAGAACGCTGCTTTTTTCGTAGATATCCTCGAAGATAAAAATGATTTTTCTTCAAAAGTAGATGCTATTGGTATAAAGAAGTATATAGACGTATTAGAACCTATTTGTAAAAAAGTGATACATCTGCTCTTTTTTAAAGGCTATACCCAAAAAGAAACTGCTGAGGAATTAGATATTCCGTTAGGCACAGTAAAAACAAGAAATAGAATTTGTATTAATAAATTAAGAAATGTATTAGGAGTAACGTGATAGATATTCAAGCATATATCGATTCGGGAGTTTTAGAACTCTATGTCTACGGGACACTTTCCGAAGCAGAAAGTCTTGAAGTGTCTCGTCTGGTCGCTTTACACCCTGAACTTAAAGCTGAGGTAGAACAGATTGAAGCAGCCTTGCAACAACTTGCGAGTGCCGCCGCTCCCTATACACCTTCCAATTTTGAAAGTATACAAGCTAAGATTCAATCAAAAGAGGGAGATGGGGTTATTCCGCTTTCGCGAAAGCGTATACCAGCTGCCACCTATCTAGGTTGGGCAGCCGCCGTATTATTATTGGTCGCTGTAGGATATCAATTTACTGAAAAACAAAAATTAGAAGAAAAAATTACCACGATAGAGCGCGAGCAAATTCTTCAGGAAGGCAAAATACTTATAGCCGAAGAAGACTTACAAAAAACAAAAGCCTTATTGGATGTATTACGTGACAAAGATGTCATTGCAGTACCACTAGGCGCGCAGGCAATTGCTCCAGAAGCGTATGCGTCTATCTATTGGGATAAAGAAACAGGCAAAGCCTATGTAGATGTACGCGGATTGCCCACACCTCCAAAAGGCAAAGTATATCAGTTATGGTCGCTTACGTTGGATCCACTTACGCCAACGAGTATGGCAGTACTTAACCAATACGACACCGACGGTACTCAGCTTTTTGAAATCGAAAACCCAAATGCCTCTGAAGCTTTTGGAATTACCTTAGAGCCTGAAGGTGGTAGTGCTTCTCCAACCTTAGAACAACTCTATGTACTTGGAGTTGTGGAGCCTTGATCAACAATTCTTCAAAAATACCCTTTCAAAAATGAGGTAAAAGACTCTATGAAAATAGGGGAAATGTAACCTCGTATCTTATAGGTGCTATTTATCTTTGAATCAGATTTTTAAGATTTTATTTAATTCAAAAATAATAAGCATGAGCGATATTAAATTTACAACCAATAATGAGGTAGTCGTTGAGACTTTTGGTCTTAAAATTACGGGTGCAGATTTAAAAATGGATTACACTCCAAGAAGGGCAAATAGTTCTCCTCACAGAAGGGCGATTGTACATGACTATACGGATGGATTAACACTCAATTGGGCAAATGACTACCCTGGAGGAATTTCATTAAATGGAGACGTAAAAGTTTCAAAACTTTCAGGAACTCATCTTAGAATACATCATCATGACTTACATCTTGATAACGCTGGACGTAGGACAACTACGGGAGGTAGTAGAAGAGCGATGGTACACGATTATGATGATGGATTGACATTAAATTGGGCAAACGATTATCCTGGTGGTGTTACCATTAGAGGAGAGGTAAATTGTCCGCAAAGGCTTATTGTAGCAGGAGATGATATACGTAGTTTGATTACTAGTATGGCTAGTAGATTAAACATCTTAGAAAATAAGGTTGCTGTATTAGAAGCAAATTCATAATTAAAAATAGACGTATGTTATCTACTAGAAGCGCTTTTTCATGTATAGGAAGATCAAACGGAATCTCAGTTTTGAGAGATTTATTCGGGTATTCTGAAGTTCCTAAAGAGATTTCTTTAAGAGCTCAAATTGAGGCTCTTGAAAACAAACATTATCATGTAAATGTGATTATGGTAGCTCCTGAAAATTATTTTTCTGGTGCAAGACGGCAAATTTGTTATTCACTACAAGTAACAAGAGAGATTTTTTCTAATGTAAATTTTGGCATTGGTCGTATAGAGTGGTATCAGATTTCTGAAGCTGAGGCTGGGGATCTATCTGTAACTGATAGTAAAGGGGAAGCAAGAGAGTTAACATCAGATTGGACGGTTCAAAATGATGGGTTAGATCTTTTTGTTGTAAGATTAATGACAGATACAGATGGTTGGTCTGCCGTTAATGGGAGTTGTGATAAAGATAGCAAAGGATTTACAGGCTCTGTCGTAGAGTTGTATTCTGGAGATGATGATTATGCTGCAAATGGGTTTGCTCATGAAATGGGTCATTATCTTGGATTAAATCATATAGAAGACCCTAATAACTTTATAGGAGGAGATGGTAGTTCTAATAGTAACACAGCTATTTTGAATTCGCAAGGAAACACTATGAAATCACATTGTTTTGTAAAAAATGGGTGCGATAATACTATTTAGAATTGCATATAAATAAATGTACATTATGAAAGATTATATACAGCAGATTTTTGACTACAAACATAAGCTCACCAAGCAGAAACTCCAAAAGCTAACAAAAGCAGATATCAAAATGCTTTTTAATGCCTTAAGGTCTAGGGATCCTAAAATTAATTTTAAAAAAAATATCCAAATTCTTTCTACTATTGTACCTGATATGGTGAGAGAAGAATTATACAAGATCGTTCTAGATCCTAAAGAGACAACATACATACGGACTTTATCTGCTAGTTGTCTTAATACTATTTATGATGATAAAGCGGAATTAGTATATTTGAAATTATTGAAAATTAAAGATCAACCAAATGATCTTAAAAATAAACTTATCAAGGGCTTAGGTAAATTTGGAACAAAAAAATCATTGCCTTTATTAACTAAGTTACGAGAAGAATCTCCTATGGATAGAATGTTGGTGTTGAGCACTTTGCTAATCACTAGTAAATATCAACTTCCAAATAGATTAAAAATTGATTTTGAAGCTATTCCTCAAACTAAACAAGGGAAGAGGCAGAAAATCAAATATGAACATCAAAAGTCAGGTGTCAAAACTCAATCTGAAGTATATGGAATGAAATATTCAAAAGAATGTATATGTTATGAATGTGCTTCTGAAGAGCATACCCTTTTGATTAATGAAGAGGTATCTTCTAGAAAAAGATCCTACTCTAAATTACTAGGAGTCTTACAAGCTAAGTTTATAGGTGATACTACATTTTATACCAAATTATTGCTTTTTCTTGATGCAACAAATATATATGATAAACGTATACTAGGTTTCAGAACTGATGGGTTACTTGCTTATGCAGGAAAACTAAATAAGGACGGAAGTTTTTCCGTAAATAGTGTTAAGAAGTTTGGATCAGATCAAGTAAAAATAACGGGTCAAATAATTAATAATAAGGTTGTTTTAAATGAATTTTATTCAAGCAATACATTAACACCAAGAAAGAGACCTGTAAGAGTATTATAGCATATTAATAGCGTATTGTTTTATGAAAAAAACGCCCTATTCAAGTAACCAGCAAGAATAGGACGTTCAACAAACAAAGTCAAAAAACAAACTTCCACCATAATGGCTTTTTATTTTTTTAGGTTTATAGGTTTTTTATAGCGCTAGTAGTCACAGGGCCTAATTCATAACTAGCGTCTAGTAGTTCTTTTTTAATAGGTGCTACGCGATCATATAATCCGTTGGCTTTGTAAATTTCAGCAAGATGGTAGTTTGCTACAGGCTCATAAGTCTTATTTGCAACATACTTTTCTGCAATATCTAAGGCTTTTTTATAATCTCCTTTTTGTTGGTAAACGTACGCCAGTAAGTCATAGGACTGTGGAGTAGGTCTGTTTTCTACTTCTTGTTGGGCAATTGCAAGTGCTTCATCATAACGGCCTTCCTTACCAAGAAGAATTTCTGCCGTATAGGTATTGTACATCACTCCATAGGCAGGATTTTTTATGGCTTCAAAATACGCCGTGATATATTCTTTCTGTGAAATAGGATCATTTTGATATTCGGCTATTTCGGCTTTTAATAAGAAGTAATCTGGGCTTTGATGCTGTTTTTGGATAGCATCTAGGATGCGTAAAGCTTCTGTTGGATTTTTCTCATGTGAATAAGCAATCCAGGCGATCCCTTTTTTCGCGTAAGCGTTATTAGGATCAATAGCGAGTGATTTTAAGTAGTGTTTGTAAGCATCTTGGATACGTCCTGCATGTCCGTAATAATCAGCAATGTTGGTATATGTCCATAACTCTAGGGCTTCATTATTACTGTATTCTGCAATGGTCTTGGCTTGCTCCATATAGTGAATGGTCGCATCGAGATCACCTTTGTAATCGTTCCATTTGGCAAGACGGATAAGGTAATTAAAGTCAGAAAAATCAGTGATTGATTTTAAATAGGCTTCTGCATTGTCATAATCCCCTAATTCCATTGCAACGTCAAATTGCATGAGTTGCGTCGCTCTTTTGTTTGGAAAGAATTTTTCAGCTTTCGCCAAAGCGTGTAAAGCATCTTTAAATCTATGTTGGGAGATGAGATTTTTTGCCAATGCTCTTAGATACGTGTCTTTGCCAATGTAAGCGTTATCTGCTGCTTTTTGTAAGGCTATTTCTGCATTTTTAAGAGATTCGATAGTGCCTTTGGTTTCAAAGAGTGCAGTGTATTCTTGGGCACTTTTTCCTAAGGCAATGATTTGGATACTATCTTCTTTGATTCTTGTATTCCAGAACTGTAGGTGTTGTGTGGTTAGGTCTTTGCTTGGTGTGTCTTGGTTTACTAAATAGATGTTGTAATCTTCTGAATCTGTAATTTGTTTTTCTTGACACGCAAATAGAAAACACAGACATATTACTAGGTATATTGATTTCATTTTGTGTTTTTTTTGATGTTGTTTGTGTATGCGGTATTATTTTAAAAAGGAGTTTGCTTTTTCGGCAAACTCCTTTAGAGTTGGGGCTATTAATTATGCGGATTTTCTAAGTATGGGAATGAGCTAGAAGGAGTTTCTCCAGCAGCACTTACACCATCGGTTACTAAAATAGGTAGGTCAGGGGTACCATCACCATCTAAATCTTGTCCATTAAAACGATCTCCATTTTGTCCTCCAAAAAACAGGATTAAAGAAATGTCTATTACATCATCTGTAAGCGTACGACCTGTTAATATATTTGTACCATCAAAATATGAAGTAGGATTATCAGGTGCTACTTGTAGTACATCTGACGCTAGAATTGTAGTCAATGTAGTAGCATCTAGCCCTAAAATATTAGTTTCATATTCTACGCCAAAGGCTGCGTGTAAATCTACAGCACGTTGTAAAAATATAGGCTGAAATGCAGCTCCTTGTGCTGAAGGAATCGTTACGTTAAAGGCATTTTCTGTTGTATTGTCTGGACTTAATACGGTATTGATACCTGGACGTCCCATTTGATCTTCTTGTGCAAATGTTCCTGTAAAATCAACGGCAATCATTCCTCCGTCATCATCTGTTGTGATTACCACAGCATCATCATCATTACCACAACTCATGAATCCAATCATAGTTAGTAAGACGAATAGTATTTTAAAATTAGTATGTTTCATAATATGTTTTTTTATAAGATGGTTTATTGTTTTCTTTTAGCTTCTACCCACGTGTTAAATACTTCGACACCTGTTCCTGCTGGATGTGGGAATGTACCTCCTAAAAGGATGTTTGGCACTTCAACAACGATAGATAAAACGTTTGTTCCATCAAAGTCATCATTTCCAGGAACGTTAAATCCATTGGGAGCCATACCGCCTATAACAGCATTAAATTGGTTAAAATCAAAGAAGAATGGGTCTTCACGTAATCCAGCAAAGTAAGAAATACCATTGGCTGTTGCTGTAGTCGCAGTACCTCCTGCAGAGATATCTACTTGTCCAGTAAGTGAAGTGTTTGCATCAATAGTACTATTAAGTCCTGTTGCAGTAGGAGCATAAGGACCAAAGAAATACATAACTCCATCTCTTGGAATAGCTTGAATAATTAAATCTTCTACAAGATCTCCATTGGTGTCAATGTTAATCTCTACAAGAACATTCTCATCAAATTGTGCACTACTTCCTGGAGGGAGTAATCCTTGTACGTTGGCTACAAAAACAGTGTTGTCTGCTGTAGCGCCTTCAAAGGCATAAAAATCGGTAATGTCTGCAGTAGTGCCTGCAACATCGGGCGCATCAAGGTGATCTGCAGCAACGAGTACGCCTGTAATCACTAGTGCAAGGCAAACACCGATCGCTAATAAACTTGTTTTTTTCATAATAATAGTTGTTTTTAAAATTGTTTTACACCGACACTTACGAAGATGTGCAAGGAGCGGTTTCGGCAAGAGTGTTAAAATTTTCTTAACAAAAAAACTATACTATAATTCTTACTTGTATTTTAAGTTTCTTTTTTAAAAGAAAAGACCTAATTTAGTTCGCTATCAAAAACATATTATTGTGGGAAAAAGTGAAGTAACATTAGATCTTTTCATTCCAAAAGTAGTACTACTATTGTATCTTATTATAGGAGTTATTCCTAGATTTGAATCTGTTGACCCTATTGGTTCTCAATGGTTTTACTTTTCTGTGATTAATTTACTGAGCCTTTTTTATATCTATGCAAATAGAGAAAAAATCACAGTCTTTAAAAGACAACGCCAGGTATACTTATTTTTTGGAAGTTATATTGCCTTCTTTTTTGTAGCAGGGATTTCTATTTATGGAGCGCTTAATATTTCTGAAGGAGTTAAGGATCTTGCTAGAATTGCTATTACACTTATTGCCGTTATGAATTTATTTTTGATTTTAAAGATAGCTCCTAAAGCGTTATTTGAATATATAGTGAAGGTGTCTCACATTCTTGTGATTTATATTGCTATTCAAGTGATTTGGGTATTTATAGATAGTGATATCTATAGAAATGCAACATTATTAAAAGAAACTGCATTAGGGACTTATGGAACTCAGAATGCAACCGCTGCAACTTTAGCAATTCAAATTCCTTTTTTATTATGGGGGCTTATAAAGCATATTGGTAAATGGAAAATAGTTAGTATTGTTAGTTTACTTTTGGGTATTTCTGCATTACTTTTTATAGGAGCGAGAACAGCTGTTTTAAGTGCTATTTTTTATGTAATTATTTTTCTAGGATATCTCATCATAGATAGTGCTCGCAAGAAAACAATAGGAGTTTCTTTAAAAACGGTATTACTTCCTTTTTTGGGAGTGTTACTCGTATCTTATCTTTTTGCTACAAATATTAATAGAATTGAGGCGTCAAGAGCAAATACATTTAATGAATTACTATTTGCTCCATCATTAGATTCTGATATAAAAAAGAAGAAATCTTCTGGAGATCAAAGAGGATTTGTGAGTTATGATAGTGGTCGTGGTATATATTATGAAATGGCTTTTGATGATTTTACATCTCATCCTATTCTTGGAGTAGGAATAGGAAATTGGAAACTTTCTAATAAGGATAAATATTTTGCCAATTCAAAGATTGATAAATTTATATACCCATTACGAGTACATAATGATTTTCTGCAAGTGCTTGCAGAAGTAGGAATTGTAGGTTTTATAGCCTATTTGTTTATGTTTATAATTCTTATATTTTCTATTTTAAAATTATTTTTCATACATCAAAATCACGAGGATCGATGGATTTATACTGTTATTACGTTGTCACTCTTAGCCTACGGATTTGATGCTTTAATTAACTTTCCTCTGGAGAGGACTCCTATCCAAGGACATTTTGTGGTACTTGCTTCTTTAATTTTAGCTTTCTTTTATACTAATTATAAAAAAGAAGATGCTAAGAATGTCATTATAGGAATGCCTATACTTATGGTAGTAGCCATTTTTGCTTTAAGTGCATCTGTTATTACTTATATAAAATACACATCGTATGTAACACAAAATTATGTGCTTGCCGACACTACTGGTAAAAACCTAATGAAAGATACATACGTCATGTCGTATGATAAAATTGTACAAGACCTTTCAGGCTTTTTTAGTATTGCAGGAGTAGGAAGACCTAATGAGCACGTAAAAGGTATGTATGCTATGAGTGAAGGTAGACTTGATAAAGCATTGTATCATCTTGATAAAGCAATAGAAGAAGCTCCTAACCACTATGAATCAAAAATGCTAAAAGGGATTATCTATGGGCAACGTAAGATAAATAACGACAGTGCTATCTTTTACGCAAAACAAGGTTTTGAAAAGTATCCAGCCATAAAAAATAATTATATAATCTTACTAAATGCATATAGAGCTAAAGGGGATACTATAAGTTATTTTAATACGATCGATACCTTTTTAAAACGCAATCCTGAAGACATTAGTCAATGGCAACTTAAGAGTAAACGTATTATGGACTTCTATAATGATACAGATGGCGCTATTGCAGTCATTGATGAGGCATTGGAAAAAAATCCAGACGATGAGACATTAATTGCTTACAGAGAAAAATATACTGTAAAAAATAGCGCTACAGATATAAAGGGTTGGTATGCAAAAGCATTTGAATTTATAGAACAAAAAAAATATGCAGAAGCCAAAGAGGAGTTTTTAAAGATCCTAGAAGTGACACCTTCTAATAATCCAACCTTATTGAATCTAGGGATTATAGAAATAAAATTAAAACAATACAACGCTACTATTGAGCATCTTACAAAGGTAATAGATTCTAAAAAATATAAAGATGGGCGTGCTGAATACAATAGAGGTCTTGCTTATGAAAGGCTAGGGAAAAAAGATAAAGCAGCGATAGATTACACCCGAAGTAAAGAATTAGGGTATAAGCTAGCGTTAAAATTAAGTGATAGTAAATTTGAATAAATGCAACATATTTTAGGAATAGGATCTCGTATAGATCACCCAACGCATGGTGTTGGCGTAGTGACAAATGTAACTTCAGAATTATACTGGGTTACATTTATAAAAGATGGTTTAGAAACCATTACCATAGATGATACATTTGATGTTATTGAAGCAGTCGAAGATGAAGTAGATACAGTAAGCTTGTATGAGGTAGAAAAAAGTTTAAAAAATTTACTGAAGCGTTATAGTGATATCTCTGAAGTCGTTCCCATAGCAGATAAGTGGAAAGGAGGCACCATCACGTTGAATCCTAAAGATTCAAATCTCAGTTCTAAAGACATTCCTATTGATACTTTTTTTCATAAAATAGTGATGGTACGTGATCGTGTAAGGGTGATGGAACAAAAAATTAATGCCAGTAAAACATTAGATGATCAAGATAAAATAGATTTACAGCAATACCTTACTAGGATTTATGGAAGTCTAACAACATTTAACGTACTCTTTAAAAATACAAGTCAAAACTTTAAAGGGGACAGCTCAAAGAAATAGAAAACGTTTTTTTACGTTGTTATGCTATGCTACTAATTCAAGGATATGTCTATGAGTATGATTGGTTAATTCCTTATGTGTTAGGAGCATTAGGGCTATGGGTTCTTTACATTTTTTTTAGAATTTTTGAAAACTGGTATGCCAATAGATTTGATCGATTACTCTACAGAGATATCTTCATTTTTAGAACGCTTTCGCGAAAGCAAAAAGAAATTTTAGAAAAAGAGTTTCATTTTTACACATTACTTACCGCCAAA
>ERZ651776.225-NODE-225-length-83384-cov-6.311775_pt1 | contig 83384 bp, 76 predicted proteins | sample MGYA00514761_ERZ651776 | MGnify/ENA metagenome assembly ERZ651776 | reverse complement strand
TCCAACCCGGTGTGACCCGCGAGGCGCTGAACACCCATCTGCGGGATCAGGGCCTGTTCTTTCCCATTGATCCCGGGGCCAATGCTTCGCTTGGCGGGATGACGGCGACGCGGGCCTCGGGCACCAATGCGGTGCGCTATGGCACGATGAAGGACAACGTGCTGGCGGTCGAGGCGGTGATGGCCAACGGCACCGTGATCCGCACCGGTGCGAGGGCGCGCAAATCCTCTGCGGGGTATGATCTGACGCGTCTGATGGTGGGGTCTGAAGGGACATTGGGCGTGATCACCGAAATCACGCTAAAACTACAAGGCATCCCCGAGGCGATCAGTTCCGCCCGCTGTTCCTTTCCGTCGGTAGAAGCCGCCTGCGAAACCGTGCAAAGCGTCATTCAATACGGGCTGCCCGTGGCGCGGATCGAGCTGCTGGACGCGATGGTCGTCCGCGCCGTGAACGGCTATGCCAAGCTCGACCTGCCCGAAACGCCGATGTTGCTGCTGGAATTTCACGGCTCTGACGCGGGTGTGGTCGAACAGACAGAAACCTTTGCAGCCCTCGCTGAGGAAAACGGCGGCACCGACTATCAGGCAACCACCACGATGGAAGAGCGCAACAAACTGTGGCAGGCGCGGCACGATGCCTATTGGGCGATTCTGGCCCTGCGTCCGGGGTGCAAGGCGGTTGCGACCGATGTCTGCGTCCCGATCTCTCGGCTGGCCGAGGCAGTAGGGCAGGCCAATGCCAAAGCCTCCGAGCTGGGATTGGTTGCCCCCATCGTCGGCCACGCGGGCGACGGGAATTTTCACGCGTCGCTGCTGTTGGATATGGAAGATGCAGAGGAAGTCGCCCGCGCCGAAAGCTTTATCAGCTGGCTCAACGAGCTCGCGATCTCGATGGAGGGGACCTGCACGGGTGAGCATGGCATTGGACAGGGCAAACGCCCCTATCTGGTCAAGGAGCTTGGAGCCGCGGTCGATGTCATGGGCGCGATCAAGCGGGCGTTGGACCCAGACAATATTATGAACCCAGGCAAGATTCTACCCGAAGCTGTCGCGTAACAGGTTAGCGCAAAATACTAAATCGGTCCCTGCCTAGGGCAGGGACGCGATGCCTCCGGCGGGGATTTATTTCCATTTGGAAGGAGGAACGTGGCATAGATCGAAGTCTGCCGTGCACAGCGGCCCCTTGCGCCACGGAGCAAAGCGCAGGCGGGTCGTGTGTAGCAATGTTTCCAACTCTGCTTCAGCCGTAAAGCCTGCTTGGTTGGCCATTGCTATGAAATTGTCTGGTAGGGGCACGGCTGTCTCAGGTGCCACATGACCAAGTGCTGCCATGCCTTGCCGGGCAAGGCGGGCCCAGTCAAATTTTGGGCCTGGGTCCATTTTTCGGCCCGGTGCCATATCCGAGTGGCCGATTACGCCCGCAGGCAGGATACCCCAACGGTCCATGATGCCCCGCAATAGCGTTTCGAGCGCAGACATCTGAGGTTCCGAAAACGGGTGTGTGCCACGGTTGTCCAATTCAACCCCGATAGAACGGGAGTTGATATCATTCTGCCCGGCCCATTCGCCCTGCCCCGCATGCCACGCGCGCATGTCCTCTGCGACCATCTGCGTCACGCATCCCTGACCCGAGATCAGGTAGTGCGCCGAGACTTCGGCCGTTGCGTCACAAAGCCTCTCAAGCGCCGCTGCGGCATCTTCCATAGCTGTGTAGTGGATCACAACCAAAGAGAGCCGCAGCCCATCGCGGCGCGGCCCGAAATTTGGGGACGGGTGTTGTTTCACGTCCACGATAAAACGCAGTTAGCCGTCAACACGCTTGCGGTATGGGCTTGGATCCCAAGTGCAGGCAAAGCCATCACCATCGGGGTCCATGCCCGCGCGGTCACGCTGTGGGCCACCATCGCTCAGAAAGGCGATCTGGGCTTGGTCTGGGTGGCTGTATTCGCCACAAGCGCGCGCGTATTTGCGTTCTTTGTTAAAGCCGCGGCGGGTGTAAATCTTGGTCCCCACGGCATGTGTGTTTTGCAGGGCGTAGGCGACGATATTTGGTCCGGCATCGGCGCGGTCTGGCAATGCCTCGGGTTGAACAACGCGGTATTGCGCGCGGTTTGCGGCGATCCTTGCGGCATCACCCGCGATGCTACGTTCCCCTGCCACGGCGTCAAAGTTGTTTTCCTGCGATATGCCTTCGGCGTTCAACACCGGTGGTGCCGGGTTTGACGGGCTGGCGTTCACCGGTTCAACCCCCGAATTGGTCGCCGCATCATTGCCCAGACCACCGGGGCGTGTCGCGTCCAGTATCCGCGCGGTCTCGGCCGCTGTTGCTTCGGCAGAGCCATCCATGGGCGCAAGCGGCGCGGCGGTCACCGCAGCAGGTGCTGGCAGTGCCGCCGATGATCCGCTGGTCAAGGCCGCATCACGTTGCGTTTGCCCCGCCTGAAAGCTGTCGTTGAACCCGACGCCGCGCCCGCTGTCGGGGATCGCGGGCTGGCACGCGGACAGGGCCATGCCCATGGCTGCAACAAGAGAGAAACGTATGATCATTGGACCTGCTTTTTTATCTGCACTGCTTTGTCTCGGGCCTTTTACCACCATTTCGCAGGCTTGGCTACAAAGCCTGCCGCCTTCTCAAGCGCATAGGCGGTAGACAGCAGATCCGCCTCTTCCCAAGGGCGGCCGATCAATTGCAGCCCCAAAGGAAGACCTTGGGCATTGGTGCCCGTGGGCAGCGCAATACCGGGCAGACCTGCAAGGTTGACCGTCACGGTAAAGACGTCATTCAGATACATTGCGACCGGATCCGCATCCGTCATTTCGCCCAAACCAAAGGCTGCTGACGGGGTTGCTGGCGTCAGGATACTGTCGACCCCGCTGGCGAATACGTCTTCGAAATCCTTCTTGATCAAGGTGCGCACCTTGCGGGCACGGTTGTAATAGGCGTCGTAAAAACCGGCGCTTAGCACATATGTCCCGATCATCACGCGACGCTGCACCTCGGGGCCAAACCCTTCGGCGCGGGTCTTTTCATACATCTCTGTGATGCCGTCACCCTGATCCAGCTTGGCGCGGTGGCCATAGCGCACACCGTCATAGCGCGCGAGGTTCGAAGACGCCTCGGCCGGGGCGATCACGTAATAGGCGGGAAGCGCATATTTCGTATGCGGCAGGGAAATATCGACAATCTCGGCCCCGGCATCGCGCATCATTGCAATGCCATTCTGCCAAAGCTCATTGATCTCTTCGGGCATGCCATCCATGCGATATTCGCGCGGGATGCCGATCTTTTTGCCACGAATGTCGCCGGTCAGGGCGGCCTCGAAATCTGGCACGGCCAGATCTGCGGATGTGCTGTCTTTGGCGTCATAGCCCGCCATCGCACCCAGCATGATCGCAGCATCGCGCACGGTCTTGGTCATCGGTCCGGCTTGGTCCAGCGAGGACGCGAACGCCACCACACCCCAACGCGAACACCGCCCGTAGGTGGGTTTGATCCCCACGGTGCCGGTAAAGGCCGCGGGCTGGCGGATCGACCCGCCGGTATCCGTACCCGTCGCCGCCAGACACAAATCAGCCGCAACTGCCGCCGCTGACCCACCAGACGAACCACCGGGCGTCAGTTGGGCATCATCGCCCGCACGCCGCCAAGGGTTCACGGCATTGCCATAAACCGATGTCTCGTTCGACGATCCCATGGCGAATTCGTCCATGTTCAGCTTGCCCAGCATCACAGCGCCCGCATCAAACAGGTTCTGTGACACGGTGCTTTCATACTCGGGCAAGAAGCCCTGCAAAATCCGCGATCCGGCCTGTGACGGCACGCCTTTGGTGCAGAACAGGTCCTTGATGCCAATTGGCAAACCGCACATCGCAGGCGCATCGCCCGCCTTGATCCGCGCATCGGCGGCCTTTGCCTGATCCATCGCCAGATCGCCGGTGTGGTGCACAAATGCGTTCAACGCGCCCGCACCCTCGATCGCACCCAGACATGCGCCCGTCAGTTCCGCCGACGACACATCGCCCTTGCGCAGCGCATCGCGCGCATCGGCTAAGCCCATTTTGTTCAGATCAGCCATTATTCCACCACCTTCGGGACCGCAAAAAATCCTTCGCGCGCATCTGGCGCATTCGCCAAAATCTTGGCCTGCTGGCCACCGTCGCGCACCACGTCGTCGCGCTGTTTCAGCACCTGAGGCGTGACAGACGTCATCGGCTCGACCCCCTCAACATCGACTTCATTCAGCTGCTCGATGAATCCAAGGATATTGTTGAACTCTTGCGCAAGTGCTGGCAACGCGGCGGGGTCAACCTTGATACGGGCCAATTTGGCCACCCGTGCGGCTGTGGTCTCGTCAATGGACATGGGCGCTCCTTATCTCTTTGGCAGCCGTTTACCGCCCCCCGCTGCCCCCTGCAAGTCTGGGCTGGCCCTAAGCGGCCCAATCACCCCGCCTTGGCTTCATTTTGCCAAATAAACTCCCGCCGGAGGCTCCCCAAAGCGGCAACATGGGCTAAGCTCTCGTTCAGACTTACCCAAGGGAGAACCCACATGAACATTATCTGGCTCGGCCACGGCAGCTTTCGCATTGAATTAGAAGATCAGGTTTTGTTGATCGACCCTTGGCTGACGGGCAACCCGATGCTGGACAGCGAACACCACGCAGCAGCCCTTGAGGGGGCCACGCAAATCCTGATCACCCACGGCCATTTCGACCACACGCAAGATTTGAAAATGGTCGCAGAAACAACCGGCGCACCGGTTGCGGGCATGGTCGAACTGATGGGATATTTCGATGCCCAAGGCGTCCAGAACACCACAGGCTTTAACAAAGGCGGCACGATCAACTGTGGCAAAGTCGCGGTGACCATGGTGCCCGCATCGCATTCCTCATCAGTCAGCGGGGACAGCGGGCCGGTCTATATGGGGGCCGAAACCGGTTTCATGATCTCGGGCGAGGGCCACACGATCTATGTCTCGGGCGACACCGGCATTATGGCAGATATGGAATGGATGGGCGACTATCACAAACCCGATATCGGCATCCTAAGTGCGGGCGGTTTCTATACGATGGACATGGCGCAGGCGGCCTATGCCTCCAAAAAATACTTTGACTTCAAAACGGTAATCCCCGGCCACTACAAAACGTTTCCCGCACTTGAACAATCCGCCCAAGCGCTGGTCGACGGCCTGCCCGGCGTCAACGTGATTGAACCCGAAGTGATGAAAGCCATCGCGATCTAGTTTTTCGGCGCGATCGTACCAGTCAAACACACAACATTCCCTGCGCGCAGCCCCATGTCCGTGCGCAGGAACCCTGCTTTGCGCGCCTCTTCGGGGTCCAACGCCAGTGTGACACAAACCTCGAACGCCTGATCGCTTAGGCGGTGATAAACATAGGGCGCGCCGGTGACCGCGTCTTGGGTCGGCAATGCCCTGCTGGCGAAAGCGGTCGATCCGGGGCAATCCGGCACTTCTGCAAGGATTTGAGGAAGCACCTCATCGCCCCCGACACAGCGCAAGCGGCTGCGCCAGCCGGCCAGATCCTCAAGCCGGTCAGCGTCTTGTTTTTGCAGCCGCGCGTGGGTCGGGCTGCCGACAACCCAAAGACCGCCGCCGATGGCCGCAGCAACCAGCGCGCAAAACCCGATCAGCAAGATCCGGTTCATTGCGGTTCGCCGCGCCGAATGTCCTTGAAGTAGAACAAGAATATCCCCCCTGCGACGACCATAATAATCAGCGCCTTGATCAAGAATTGCCCCGTCAAATCCCCCGTCAGCAAGGCAAAGACCGTCGCAACCAGATCACCCAACAAGGTCATGGCGGCCAAAAGCAGCGCAATATACGTCAGCCATTTGCGCATCGCCGACCGGTAAAGCGCGGGATCCTGCGCAAGTTTCCGCCGCTCGCGCAGGGTCAGCCACAGATACAATGGTGCCATCACGATCAGCACCGACACGCCCCAACGGATCTGCCGTGTCGTGCCATAATTCTCTTCGGCAAAGGCGAGATCAACCAGTGCTTGCAGCACCAGCACCAAATTCACAGCGCCGGTCAGCAACAGCCCAAAGGTCAGCGCGTAAACAAAGAAATCGCGCGCCGACACGGTCGCCACAGGCCGCGGGATCGGCGGCGAAAACGGGGTCTCGTCCCAAGCCGCCAATGCGTCGTGCACTTCGCTGACGCTCCAACCCGCGCGGGTCAGGGCGGTGGAAATCTCGGTCCGGGTTTTGCCCGCGACCAAGGCATCGCGTACAAACAGGCTTAGCGCGTCTTGGTTTGCCATATCGAGCTATCCTTTTCTTTTCTTTACGAAAAAATCTCTCAGCAACGCCTCGGCTTGCGCCGTCGCAATGCCGTCGTACACATCCGGCACATGGTGGCACTGCGCATGGGAAAACACCCGCGCGCCCTGCGCCACCCCACCCGATTTCGGGTCGGATGCCCCGTAATACAAGGTCGCCAGCCGCGCCGCCGAAATCGCACCGGCACACATCGCGCAAGGTTCCAGCGTCACATAAAGCGCATAGCCCCCCAAGCGTTCGATCCCCGCCGCCGCACAGGCCGCGCGGATCGCCAACACCTCGGCGTGGGCGGTCGGGTCATTCAGTTCGCGAGTGCGGTTGCCTGCCCGTGCGACGACCTGCCCTTGGGGGGAAATGATGGCGGCACCCACAGGCACTTCGCCGCGCGCAGCGGCATCGCGGGCTTCCTCGAGGGCGATATTCATGAAGGACGTAAAAACCATTGCACCACATGGCCGCAAACGGCACCCTTTCGCAAGCGTTTGAAACAGGGTAAGCGCTGGTGCATGAGCCAAGATAACCCAACACAGCCGCCCAAATCAGACACCCCGCCCGGTGATCGCATTGCCAAAGTTCTGTCGCGCGCAGGGCTTGCCAGCCGCCGCGAGGCCGAACGCATGATCGAAGCGGGCCGCGTGCGCGTCAACGGGGTGCAAATCGATTCGCCCGCTTTGAACGTGACGCCCTCGGACAAGATCAGCGTCGATGGCAAACCTGTCGGCGATCCCGAACCGCCGCGCATGTGGCTATATCACAAGCCAACTGGCCTCGTGACGACGAATCGCGATGAAAAGGGCCGTGGTACGATTTTCGATGATCTGCCCGAAGACATGCCCCGCGTGATGACCATCGGACGACTTGATTTGAACTCCGAAGGACTGCTGTTGCTGACCAATGACGGCGAGGTAAAGCGCAAGCTGGAACTGCCGTCAAACGGATGGCTGCGCCGATACCGCGTGCGCGTCAATGGACGCCCCTCGGACGAGATGCTGGAACCTTTGCGCACCGGCATCACTGTGGACGGCGAAGAATTCCAACCCATGACCGTCACGCTGGACCGCCAGCAAGGCGCGAATGCGTGGCTGACCATCGGTTTGCGCGAAGGCAAGAACCGCGAAATCCGCCGCGCAATGGAGGCGGTGAATCTGTCGGTCAACCGCCTGATCCGCACCAGCTATGGCCCGTTCCAGTTGGGCGAACTAAAACCCGGCGAGGTTGAAGAGCTTAAGCGCAAGGTCGTGCGGGACCAGCTGGGCATCGAGATCGAGGACAACACCGGCACGGCCATCAAGAAAAAGCCAAGCCACATCGTCAAACGCAAGCCGCGCAAACCCGGCGTTCCCGGCCCCGGTCGCCCCGGCCTGCCCAAGGAACCGGGCGACAAGACCGCGACCGGCAAGGTCATTCCCGGCAAGCCCAAGCCCGGTTACGGCAAATCCAAAGCGCCCCGACCGCCGTCAGACGCGCCCGGCCCACGCAAATTTGGCACCCGCGTGAAAAGTACCCGCAAGCCCTGAATTTGGGCGTTATCGGCAAGGGGCAACGATCCCTTGCCGGATAATCCCTAGCAGCACCACGACAGAACCCCTATATGTGGTGCAGAGGGAAAATTCAGATGGGTCGATTGTTTCTATTTATCGTTCTTTTGTCGCTGCTTGTCGTGATTGTTTTAATTTTGACAACACTTGTCGCGCGCGCCATGAACTTGGCACAGAACATCTTAAGCCCCACAAACTTACAATTCAAAGAGGGCCTTATGGTACCCACTCCATTTCAAAAAATTACCTATGTGGCCTTGCTTGTGCTGCTGTTTGGTGTCGCCACCGGTTGGCTGGGGGGCCTGTAATGGCGCAGCGTTTCGGCGGAAAATACAGTCAGGGCGGCGATGCCAAGCAGACCAAAAGGATCGAAGTCGATCCTGTCGGCGCGCGGTCGAACTTGCTGTTTATCCCTGGCATTGTGCTGGTTTTCACGTCGCTGAACGATGGCGCGCAGGGGCTGGCCCTTGGACTGGTCGCAGCCGCAGCGCTGACCGGTGCCGCCTTGATGCTGCGCGAAGGGGTCAAGGCCGAGGCGGCCTACCGCGCGCGCAAAGTGGCCGAACGCCCCGCCCTGCCCCGCAAGATGATTGCCAGCGCGCTGACCGGTATCGGGGTCGCCTTGGCCGCCTACAAGAACGACCCCGGTGTGATGGCGGCGGTTCTTTACGGCGCTGCGGCCATCGGCTTGCATGTGTCCGCCTTTGGGATTGATCCGCTGACCTCAAAGGGAATGGAGGGCGTCGACAGCTTTCAAAAAGACCGTGTTGCCCGCGTCGTCGACGAGGCTGAAAAACACCTGACCGCGATGAGCGCCGCAATCGTGCGCACGCGCGATCGCCAAGCGACAGAGCGCTTGGAACAGTTCCAGACCACCGCCCGAACCCTGATCCGCACCGTCGAAGAAGACCCGCGCGATCTGACCGGCGCACGCAAATATCTGTCGGTGTATTTACAAGGCGCACGCGACGCCACGATCAAGTTCGCCGATATCTTTGCCAATACTCAGGATGCGCAAGCCAAAGCCGATTATCTTATCTTATTGGATGATCTGGATAAAAACTTTGCCGCACGCACCCAAAAGTCGTTATTGGATGACAAAACCGACCTGACCATCGAAATTGACGTGCTGCGCGAGCGGCTTTCCCAAGAAGGTGTGCGTCTGAAGTGACCCGCTTTGCCCTAGAACAGGAACCCAAAAACCATGTCTGAAACCGTCCGTGAAAAAGCATCGCAATCCATCGCTTTGGTCGATGAGGTCACCGCTGTTGTATTACCCGAGCCCTTGCCTGCCGATGCCGTCATCACCCTGGACAAGGCCGACGGCCCGATGAGCGCTGAAATCAAAAGCCGTATGGCAGAGATCGACATGGAAGACACGCATTCCATCATCGGTTTCGGGTCCGGTGCGCAGGCGGAACTGCAAGAAATCAGTCAGGCCATGCTGCAAGACGTGCGCAACAAGGATATCGGCCCCGCCGGTGACAGCCTGCGCAACATCGTCACGACGATCCGTGGCTTTTCGGTATCCGAGCTTGATGTCCGCCGCGAACGCAGCTGGTGGGAACGCCTGCTGGGACGTGCCGCCCCCTTTGCCAAGTTCACCGCCAAGTTCGAAAAGGTCCAGTCCCAGATCGATCACGTCACAGGTGAGCTGTTGACCCATGAACATACGCTGCTCAAGGACATCAAATCGCTGGATATGCTCTACGAAAAGACGCTGCAATTCTACGATGAACTCGCGCTTTACATCGCCGCCGGCGAGGCCAAGCTGGCCGATCTGGATGCCACTGCCATTCCCGCCAAAGAGGCCGCCGTCAAAGCAGCACCCGAGGATGATCAGGTCATCCTTGCGCAGGAATTGCGCGACATGCGCGCAGCGCGCGACGATCTGGAACGCCGTGTGCATGATCTGAAACTGACCCGTCAGGTGACGATGCAATCGCTGCCCTCGATCCGGTTGGTTCAGGAAAACGACAAATCCTTGGTCACCAAGATCAATTCGACCCTCGTGAACACCGTGCCGCTTTGGGAAACCCAACTGGCCCAAGCCGTCACCATCCAGCGCAGCGCCGAGGCCGCCGTGGCCGTGCGCGAAGCCAATGATCTGACCAATGAATTGCTGACCTCGAACGCGAAAAACCTGCGGGAAAGCAACAAGATCATCCGCACAGAGATGGAGCGCGGCGTTTTCGACATCGAAGCCGTCAAACAGGCCAATGCAGACCTGATCGGCACCATCGAGGAATCGCTTCAGATCGCCGACGAAGGCAAGGCGCGCCGTGCCTTGGCTGAAAAGGAACTGCAAGAGATGGAAGGCAAGCTGCGCGACACGCTTGCATCGGCCAGCGCGCCGAAACCAGCGGCAACAGCCGGTTAAATTTTGGGTGCTTCGGGATGAGGTTTGAAGTTTTTCAGCACAGGCGGGGTATGATGGCAGGGGCAGCTTTGGCCCTGCTGACCGCCTGTGCAGCGCCCCCCGTGGCCCCGACGTTGAAACCCATTGCGCGCCCCACGCTTGCCGCAATGCCCCCCCCCGTGGTGGCCAAGCCGACCTCGGAGGCCAGCGCCAAATTGCGCAGCTATTTCAACCAGATCCAACAGGCGCAGCTTAACTCTGGGCTGTTGCGCCGCGATGGTGGTGGGCCTGACACGCCCTTTACCGCCGATATGCTGGTGCGCAACTTTGAGAAAATCGCATTTTACAACGAATACAATGCCAACCTGACAGGCCATGGCGACAAGACCTTGATGCGCCGCTGGGAAAGCCCGGTACGCATGGCCATCGTCTTTGGTGACAGCGTACCGCCTTCTGAACAGCAAGCCGATGCGGCGACGATCCGCACCTATGCCGCGCGGCTGGCGGGGATAACCAGTCATCCGATTACGGTGGGAGGCAGTGCCCCTAATTTCATGGTTATCGTCGCCGGCGAAGATGACCGCGATACCGCCTTGCAAGAAGCGGCACGGCGCATCCCCGGCGTGACCCCTGCCAGCCTTGCCGCCCTGCGCGACCTGCGCCGCGACACCTATTGCATCGTGGCGGCCTATGCAGGCGGTGCCGACCCCAGCGTCTATACCGCTGCGGTCGCGGTGATCCGCGCCGAAAACCCGTCGCTGATGCGTCTGTCTTGCATCCACGAAGAACTGGCCCAAGGGTTGGGGTTGGCCAATGACAGCCCCATCGCGCGCCCGTCGATCTTTAACGATGACGATGAATTTGCGCTGCTGACCCGCCATGACGAAAAGCTGCTCCAGATGCTGTATGACCCGCGCCTTCAGGCCGGAATGAGCGCCGAACAAGCAGCCCCGATCACCCGCATCATCGCCCGCGAACTGACTGGCGGGCCAATCTAGCCCCGCTGCCACGCTCCCGAAAGGACCACACCATGGGTATTCTCGATTTCCTCTCCGGCCAATTTATCGACGTCATTCACTGGACCGATGACACCCGCGACACCATGGTCTGGCGCTTTGAACGCGAAGGTCACGAGATCAAATACGGGGCCAAGCTGACCGTGCGCGAAGGTCAGGCCGCTGTGTTTGTCCACGAAGGGCAGTTGGCCGATGTGTTTACGCCGGGCCTCTACATGCTTGAAACCAACAACATGCCGATCATGACGTCGCTGCAGCATTGGGATCACGGCTTTAAAAGCCCGTTCAAATCCGAGATTTATTTCGTCAACACAACGCGGTTCAACGATCTGAAATGGGGCACCAAGAACCCGATTATCGTGCGTGACCCTGAATTCGGCCCCGTGCGCCTGCGCGCCTATGGCACCTATTCTGTCAAAGTCTCGGATGCCGCGCGTTTTCTGTCCGAAATCGTTGGCACCGACGGTGAATTCACCATGGACGAGATCAGCTATCAAATCCGCAACATCATCGTTCAGGAATTCTCGCGTAGTATTGCGATGTCGCAAATTCCGATTTTGGATATGGCCGCCAACACCCGCGAATTGGGCAAGGTCGTCAGCACCGAGATTTCGGCAACCATTGCGGAATACGGCCTGATGATCCCTGAACTTTACGTCGAAAACGTATCGCTTCCCCCTGCGGTGGAAGAGGTGCTGGACAAGCGGTCTTCGATGGGGATGGTCGGGGACTTGAACAAATACACCCAGTTTCAGGCCGCCGAAGCGCTTGGCCGCGATGGTGGCGCAGGGGCCGCGATGCAGGCAGGTCTGGGTGCAGGTCTGGGCATGCAGATCGGTCAGGCCGCCGCCGCACAAGCAGGCCCGTGGGGCCCGCGCCCGACCGCCGCAGCCCACACCCCGCCACCACCACCGATGCCCGAAAAGGTCTGGCATCTTGCCGAAAATGGCGAAACCAAGGGTCCATTTTCCAAGGCCTCCTTGGGCCGTATGGCGGCAGATGGCAGCCTGACACGGGCGACATTTGTCTGGACGCCGGGTCAGGACGGTTGGAAAACCGCCGATGACGTGGAAGAGTTGGCACAGCTTTTCACTGTTCTGCCACCGCCCCCGCCGCCGGCCGGCTAAACGGTATGTCATAGCGCGGCGTAGGATGGGGGATATTGCCCCGTCCCGAAACTTTGACCCGCGCCGCGCCGTGGTTGCCCCAGAATGAAACGTTTATTACATACCCCCTTTGCCTGTCCGGCCACAGTCGGTCCCGCATTTCCCCTGCGATCCGCCTATAGGGCGATCTGTGGCATCGTGCGGCGCCCGTCCTTACCTGCTCTCACGCGCGGACCGCAGTAGATGCGCTGGCCACACCGACGCCGCATTCTGAAACTGGTACATTGGGCGATGGTCCCGATGTTTGCGTGGTTCATTCTGGTGCAGCCCGCCGACGTGGCGCGCATAGGGCCCCTTGCGGTGCGGTTCCATTCCGTGATGGGTTTGGTATTCGTCAGTGCCGCCCTGTTCTGGACGGGGCTCTATCTGCGCAACGGCTTGCTTGGCCGTCCCGGCCCCAAGCTGACAGGCTGGGCGCGGTGGCTGCATCCAATCCTGCACAAGACCTTGATCTGGGGCATCTTCGGGGTCGCTTTGACGGGGCTGCTGATTGGCATCACCTCGACTGTGCAGCTTTGGGCCGGGGGGATCGTGCCGATCGCCGTCCCGTTGGATATGCCGCGCGCCAATGACTGGGTTGGCACGCTGCACAGCATCGAATTCTACGGCCTTGCCCTGATTGCCGCCCTGCACGCCGGCTTCCACATCTGGCGACATGTCCGCCTGCGCGACAACGCCCTGCGCATCATGGTGCCCAAGGCGCTTTACCGTTTTCTTTGACGACGCCCACGCCCGACCTTTTTTCAAGTCTTCCCTAGCGACGCGTCCCGCTGCGCGCTATGTCTTGTGCAAGCCTGCCCAATGGACGTCTTCATGCCCGATAGCCCCGCCTTTGATACGCCCCCTCCGCCCCCCGGCCCGGAGGAGGAACACCGTTTTCCTTGTGACACCTGTGGATCTGACCTGCGGTTTGACCCCGACACATATCAACTGGTGTGCGACCATTGCGGCAATACCGAAGCCATCTCGGGCAGACGCGCCCACCACCCCATCGCCGAGCTTGATTTCCGCGCCGCCATCGCGCGCGAATTGCCCCAAGCTGAAATGGAAGAAACCCGCGTCACCAATTGCCCCAATTGCGCTGCTCAAGTTGAATTCGACGATACCAAACACGCCACGGAATGCCCGTTCTGCGCCACGCCTGTGGTGGTCGACACCGGCCTGAACCGCCACATCAAACCCCGCGGGGTATTGCCCTTTGCCCTGACAGAAACCGTCGCCCGTGATGCGATGACCAACTGGCTGGGGGGACTGTGGTTCGCGCCCAACGGCTTGCAGGACTATGCCCGCAAGGGGCGCAAGATGCAGGGCATCTATGTGCCGTACTGGACGTATGACGCCAACACCCAGTCCGACTATAGTGGCGAACGCGGCACGGTGTATTACGTCACGCAGACCATGATGGTCGATGGCAAGCGTGTGCAAAAACAGGTGCCCAAAGTCCGCTGGAACCATGCCTCCGGGCGGGTCGCACGGTTCTTTGACGACGTGCTGGTGCTGGCATCGAAATCCTTGCCCAAACGGTTCACGGACGCGCTTGAGCCGTGGGAGCTGTCGGCCCTTGAACCCTATGCGCCAGAATACCTCGCGGGGTTTCGCGCCGAAGCCTATGCCATCACCCTCGAGGATGGCTATACCGAGGCGCGCCATGTCATGGATGCGATGATTGAACGCGACGTGCGCTTTGACATCGGCGGCGACCGCCAGCGTATCCACAACATCCAGACCCGCGTCAGCAATGTGACGTTTAAACATGTGCTGCTACCCGTCTGGTTGGCAGCCTATAAATACCGCGGCAAGACCTACCGCTTTGTGGTCAATGGCCGCACCGGAAATGTGCAGGGCGAACGGCCCTACTCTGCACTCAAAATCACCTTTGCCGTGATCCTTGGCCTGCTGGCCGCCGGGATTGCGGGCTATTTTATGGCGCTCCAAAAATGACCCAGATTGATACGCTGACCGACACCCTGCAAGCGCGCTATTCGTGCCGCGCCTTTCTGCCTGATCCTGTCGCCGATGATGTGATCACCCGCATTGTCACGGCTGCACGGCACGTCCCAAGCTGGTGCAACGCCCAACCTTGGCAGCTTAGCATCACCAAAGGGGCCGCAACCGACCGCCTGCGCACAGCCCTGTTGGCGCACGCAACCAAAGGGGCCGTGCCCCAGCCCGACCTTGACTGGCCTACAGGGTACTCGGGCGTCTACAACGACCGCCGCCGGACCTGCGGTTTTCAACTCTACGACGCCGTGGGGATCGACAAATCAGATCGCGAAGGTCGCACGGCACAGATGCTGCGCAACTACGCCCTGTTCGACGCGCCCCACGTGGCAATCATCACCTCACCGACTCAACTGGGCGCTTACGGCGCGATGGACAGCGGCGGCTTTGTCACCGCCTTTACGCTGGCCGCAACCGCACTCGGGGTGGCAACAATCGCCCAAGCCGCCATTGCCGCCTATGCGCCCCTGGTGCGCGACCAGCTGAACATCCCCGAGGATCGGATGATCCTCTGCGCGATCTCGTTTGGCTACGCCGACAAGGACGCCCCAATCAACCAATTCCGGACAGAACGCGCCGCCCCCTCAGACATCATAGATTGGAACAGCTGACATGCGCGCGCTTTTACAAAGGGTCACCAACGCCTCTGTCACCGTCGACGGGGCAATCATCGGGCAAATCGATGCAGGTCTGCTGATCTTCGTCTGCGCCATGCCCGACGATACCGAAGCCACGGCACAAGCGCTTGCCGCCAAGATCGCCAAACTGCGTTTGTTCAAAGATGACGCGGGCAAAATGAACCTGAGCCTTGCCCAGACGGGAGGCAGCGCGCTGATCGTCAGCCAGTTCACCCTCGCCGCAGACACTTCACGCGGCACCCGGCCCGGCTTCTCCTACGCCGCCAAACCGGATCAGGCCAACGCGCTTTACGAACACTTCATCACCTGTATCAAAGCGCTCGATGTGCCGACCCAGACCGGACAATTCGGCGCGGACATGTCCGTGGCCTTGACCAATGATGGCCCTGTCACCCTCTGGATAGACACCCAAGCCTGACGCGTTTCAACCGGTTTTTCTGGCCACCCGGCTTCTCTGGCTCAAAAATATCCTCGGGGGTTTGGGGGCAGACAGCCCCCATTTCCACGGCTTAAGGCTCGCGAAACGCTTCTTTGGATTTGTACAAGGGCTTCAACAAATACTGCAAAACCGTCTTTGATCCGGTGTGCAGTTCGACACTTGCCTGCATGCCGGGCCTGATCTGCAACGATGCCTGACGCGGTGTCAGATGCTCTGTGTCAACTTGCAGGGTCACCTTGTAATGCGGATCACCATCAGGGCTGCGGGACCGCTCGTCCTTGAACGTATCTGCCGAAATCAGCTTCACAGTACCCTTCAGTGTGCCGTAAATCGTATAGTCATAGGCCGACAACTTGACCGTCGCCTCTTGGCCCGGCCGGACACCTGCGATGTTCTCGGGCTTGACGCGGGCTTCAACAAACAGTTCTTCATCCAGCGGGATAATCTGTAAAATCTCTTCGCCCGGACGCACAACGCCGCCGATGGTTGTGACGCTCAGGTTATTCACAATCCCCCGCAGCGGGCTAAGCAGAATGGTCCGGTTCAACTGGTCGGTGCTGGACTTAAGGTTCTGCTTCAGCGTTGCCAGCTCTTTCAGCACGTCAGAATATTCCTGCGCGCGCTCAAGCTCGGTTCCCGTGTTGATCTCGTCCAACTTTATGCGAGCATCGGCATGGACCTTGCGCGCGCGGGTCACTTCGATCAGCGACACGATCTTTTTCTTGTGCATGTTCTCCAACAGTTCGCGTTCTTTCGCAGCTTGCGTAAGAACCCGCTGCGCCCCCTCTGACCGGGACACAAAATCGGATTGCCGCGCCTTCAAAAGCCCCCGCTCCGAGGCAACGATATCCGGCGTGCGCTGCGCGAGTTCATCGGGAATATCCAGATCGAACTGGCCTGCCAACTCGGCCTCAAGGCGCAGACGCCGGATTTCAAAGGCGCTGATCTGGTCTTGCAGATCATCGACCGACGACTGGAACTGCGTGCCATACAGCCGCGCCAGCACATCGCCTTTTTCAACGACATCGCCCTCGCCTACGGCAAGTTCAGCCAGAATACCGCCCTCAAGGTTCTGAATGATCTGCGGGCGCGAAGAAGATATCATCGACCCTTCGGCGCGCACAATCTCGTCCACCCAAGCAAAAGCCGCCCAAAGCAGGAAGACCAGTAGGCTGGCAGCGCACAGCCAGACCACCATCGACGGGCCGCGCATCTGTTCATTCATCTGCGTGCCCAGATGGGTGGTGCTGACCGTGCTCATGCGACACTTCCCTTGTGGCTGTGCTCTTTTTGGCCGGGCATCTTCTGGCCGGCCAAATGTGCCAGAACTTTCTCTTTCGGGCCATCAATCGTCATGCGCCCGTCTTGCAAAACCACCGTGCGGTCGGTCAGCGCCAGAATGGGCGCGCGGTGCGTGGCGATGATGGCCGTGCGGCCTACCATCCATTTTTGCAGCCGTGACACCAGCGTAGCCTCAAGCTGCTGGTCCAGCGCGGCGGTCGGTTCATCCAGCAGGCAAATCGCAGGGTCTTGCAACCACAGCCGCGCCCATCCGATGGACTGGCGCTGGCCGATGGACAGGCCCGCCCCTGCATCCTTGATCTCAAGATCCAGACCCTTGTGGTGCTTTTTCACGAACGGTCCCAGCCCCGCAAAATCAAGCGCAGCCATCAAGCGGTCATCATCCCGCTCGAGCATGGTCAGGTTGAGGTTATCGCGCAAACTGCCGGAAAACAGGCGCACGTCCTGCCCCAGATAGCCGATCAAACGGCGCAGGTCGCGTGGTTCAATCTGGGACATCTCGGTCCCGTCAAGCAAGATGCGCCCTTCGGTAGGGGCGTAAAGACCGCTCAGCAGTTTCAGCAGCGACGATTTGCCAGACCCGTTCGCGCCCAGAACCGCGATATGCTGGCCCGGTTGGATCATCATGCCTTTGACATCCAACGTCGGCGCACCATCGTCTTCATAGCGGAAAATCACATCGCGCAGCTCGAACTGGCCTTTCAGTTTTTCGCGGCGCAGATAGGTGCGTGCCTCGTCGGTGTCCTGCGCGGCCCCGACAATGGCGTCCAACCCGTCAAGCGCGCCTTTGACATTGCCCCAGCGTGCCATCGTGCCTGACAACTGTGTCAGTGGACCCAGCGTACGCCCCGTCAGGATGCCCACCGCAATGATCGAGCCCACAGTAAACTGACCGGCAAACACCAGATAGGCACCTGTGATCACGGCGGCGACATAGGTGCCTTGCTGGATGCCCTGGCTCCAGAACGTGAGGAAGGACGACAGTTTCCGCTGCTCGGATGATTTCAGTGATGCAAGTGTGTTCAGTTCTGTCCACAAACGCATCACGCGATCTTCGCCCCGCTGGGTCTTGACCGTATCAAGCTCGAAAATCGCCTCGTGCAACAGCCGCGATGATTTGGTCGTGGCCCCTTGGGTTTCCTGCGTTAGCTGGATCGCCTTTTTCTGCAGGAAAAAGCTGGGCACCAGCATCAAGATACCGCCCAGCACCAAAACCCACACCACATTGCCCGCAATGCTGGCCACAAGGAACAAAAAGACAAAGATAAACGGGATGTCAGCGATGGTGCCGATGGTCGATGCGGTGAAAAATTCGCGCACCGATCCGAATTCACGCATCGCCGAAAACTGCTGGTTCGGTGCCTGGCCGCGCAGATCAGACCGCATCCCCAAAATCCGCTTCATCAAGATATCTTGCACTGACAGTTCAACCTGACGCCCTGCCCCATCCATCAACCGCGCGCGGGCCATCTTCAGGAACGCCTCCATCAACAGCGCAAGGCCGGCACCGGCGGCCAGAACCCAAAGCGTGGCCTCGGACTGGTGCGGGATCACGCGGTCATAAACCTGCAATGAAAACAGTGCCACGGCGACGGCCAAAAGGTTGGCCACAAACGACCCCATCGCGACTTCGATCAGCTGGCGACGGAATTTCGGGAACTGCCCCCAAAACCAGTGCGCAGGCGCGCCGTCGGTTTTATGGGTCTTGGCAACAGTGCTCAGCGATGCTTCGGCGCGCACAATGAGGCCTGCGAAAAACGGTTTGAAATCCGTCATCGGCACCATGGCGCGATTGTCTGTGCAGGTCTTGTCATAGACGATCAAATCGCCGCGCGTCTGGCCCATGACCAAAAGCACCTGACCAGATGTCATATAGGCCAGCGCGGGCCAGATGTCTTTCGACAAGGCGCTCACCCGGCTGACTTGGGTCAGCAGCCCTGCGCCTTCCAGCCCCTTGGCAATCGCCCCGGCTTCTTGGTCCGCCTTGGCACCTTCGACGGTATGGGCAGCGATTTTATCAAACACGTCGCGCGGCGCTGTCTCTACCCCCAGCAGACCGGCATAGGTCGCGGCAAGCTGCGCGCGCGCCATCAGACGGTCTTCCAGCCGGTTGACGTTATCTGCCTTGGGCTGCGGCGCGTTGGTCGCGGCAATCCGGCCTTGATTGCCGTTGGTGATCGTCAGGGTAAAGGTAGGCTTCTGGGTCAAATCGCGCTCCCGTCGGCCAGTACGCCCTGAATTTCAGCCATGTCGATTTTCAACCGCACCACATCATATTTCAGCACGACCTGCGTTTGTTGCTGGCGGGCATAGGTTTCATACACCCCCACCACATCCATCACCTGACGCTGGCCGGCATCATATTGTTCTTGAAAGATATCCAGATTGCGTTTGGCTTGCGCGGCAAGGGTCGCAGCCTCGGCGGCCTGACGCGTCTTGGCGCTGATCTGCCGTTCCAGACGGCGCAGGTTGCGGTTCGAGTCCTCGACCGATTGACGCACCTTGCGGGTCGACGTTTCTTCTGCCAGTGCGATGGCTTCAAGCGACGCTTTGGTGCCAAAACCCAACAGCTGATCGGAACTGACGCGCAGCCCCAAAGTGCTGCCCTCGCCCACAGTACCGCCCGCAGACAGGCCCGGCAATTGCCCTGCGCGCGCAACCTTGGCGGCGGCAATGGCGCGGGTTTTTTCGGCCTCGGACCGGATCACAACCAGCGGTTCCCCCGCGAATGTGTTAACGGGAATATCAGGCATGCCGCGCACTGCGTCCAGCGGGCTGATCGACATGGCGTTCAGCTCGGAAATCGACGTCGCCTCGCGTTCCATGGCAGCTTCTTGGCTGGCGCGGATCTCGGAGAGTTTCTGGCGCAGAATGGTGAGGTCGGACATGTCCGACACACCGCCCTTGACCCGTTCCTCCATCACCCAGTTGAAATGGGTCATATCCTTGAGCGTGCCTTGTCCCAGCACAGCAGCCTCGCGGGCCTCGGCGGCGGTGGTGTATAGCTTGAGCGCGGTTGCGACCCGTTTATTGGTGTCTTGCGCCAGTGACACGGCGGCAACTTCGACATCGGCCACGGCAAAAGCACGTTCGCCCTTGCGACGGCCATTGTCGAACAACACTTGATCAACCACCAGATTGGCGGCAAGCGATCCCAGCGAGGTCAAACTGACCTGCGGGCCGATCTTGGGCAGCCAGTTTTTGCTGGCCGCCTCAGAGCGCAACGTGGCGGCGCGCAGCTCTGCCTCGGCGGTGCGGCTGTTGGCGGCCAGCACCGCCGAGGCGACCTGATCAGAGACGGTGCCCTGTGGCAAAACAGAAGACCGCAGGGACAGACCCTGAATGATCTGACTGTCTGCGGTTATTTTCTCTGCATAGGTTGGTTTCATCGCTTGCGAGGCATCGGGGGTTTTCATCCGTGCCACCATGTCCGCCGGATCAAACCCGCCGCCGATGTCCGACATGCAGCCAGACAAGGCAAGCGCCGCTGCGCAAAGCCCTCCTGACCATGTTAAACTGTGCCCCATATCCTGCCCTCAAACATGCCGTTTTTGTTTTTTTTGGGCGCGGGGTGGTCGTTGCCACCCCGCGCCATCGGCTGGTCTTGGTTTTAGATCACGACGTTGATGTCGTCGTCGATCATCAATGTGCCCTCGTTGCCCAAGGTGTAGATATCATAGGTCTGGCCATCTTTCGCTTCGGACCCGGCCCGCACTGCACCTGTGATTGTGACACGATCGTCGCTGTGCCCGTTGATCACCAGCGTGTTGGTGTTGCTGGACAAATTCACCAATGCGGCTTCGGTAATCGTCAGTTGCGCTTCTTCGGCGAATTGCAGATCAATCGTTTCGATGTTGAACTGGGCCAAGTTCGGGTTTGTCAGGCCAAGCTGGGTGTTCGCGCTTTCGTCGTCCAGCGCCAGATAGGTGCCCGACGAATTGCCCGCCGCATCCGTAGCCGTCACGATCAGGTCAGACCCGTCCGGCACATCGGTGGTGAACAAAAAGTTGCGTTCGCCGATCTGGTCGATATCAAAGCTGGTCGATTCAACCTCGGTAATTGAGGCGTCCGGGTTGACCTGATGAACATCCAACTGGTCCGGGCTGATCTCGGTCGAGATACCGCGGATGCCGTCGCCGTCACGGGTGTAGGACGCGATGACAGGGCCGTCGGGCGCATAGGTATCAATCGCCAGCGTGTCGGTGATCGACGCGATGTTGCCCACGTGATCAATGGCTGCGACCGTAATATCGGCGTCATAGGTACCCTCGCGGATATCGCCTGCCGGCACGGTAACGCTCCAGTTGCCATTGCCATCAACATCGGCGGCATAGCTGCGCCCGTCGAAGGTGACTGTCACGGTTGATCCCGCTTCGACGCGGCCGTTCAGGTCAATGCCCACGGCGGCTTCGCGCGCGCTGACAACACCGTCACTGCCACCGGCCTGCGCCATATCAAGTGGATCAACGACGGTGTCGATCAGAACCTGATGGCTTTCCGTAGCCGAGTTGCCGGCACGGTCGGTTGCTTTGACTTTGACGGTCGTGAATTCGGTACCCTGCGGCACCTGACCGGGGGCAAAGGTCACAGACCAGTTGCCGTTTGCGTCAACCGTGCCGTTCGCATTGGCATTGCCCAGCGAAATTACCACAGTTGATCCGACTTCTGTCGTACCGGTGACCAGCACGCCGCCATTGGCCAGACGCTCTGCGCCGCTGACGATGTCATCGCCTTCGACCGCGTTCAGCGCCAGATTGTCCACGCGGGTGTCGACCTGAACGCTGTCTTGTTCGAAACGGGTGTTCCCGGCAGCATCGGTCGTTGTCGCGGTGATCTGCGCGGTGTAAACGCCTTGGGCCACTTCGCCAGCCGCATAAAACGACGTCCAGTTGCCATTTGCATCGGCACGCACGGCATGCGTAACACCAGCCAGCGATACTTCGACCAAAGCCCCCGCATCAGCGGTCCCCGAGATTACGACCCCCTCGCCGCGTTCGGCGGCGTTGATGACATCATCACCCTTGATCGGCTCGGGGCTGATGGTCAGCAGGCCAGCGTCGGTATCGACCGCGACAGATTGCGAAATCGTCTTGGTGTTGCCAGCCTTGTCGGTTGCCGTGGCCGTCATCGACGACGCGTAGGTGCCCGAAGGAATGTCACCGGACGCAAAGGTCACAGTCCAGTTGCCAGCGCTGTCGACAGTTGCGTTGTGGGAAACAGTGCCCAGCGTAACCGAAACCGACGATCCGGCTTCGACTTTGCCAGTCATGACGATGCCCTGATTGGCCTCGGACGCGTTGATTGTCGCATCCGAACCGCCCGCTTGGCTGTCGAACGACAGGCGGTTGACCAGCGTATCAATGCTGACCTGACCATTCGCGGTCGATGTGTTGCCAAAGCTGTCGGTTGCCACAGCAGTGACGGTGCCGGTGCTTTCGCCGGTAGGGATTTCATTTGCCGCAAAGACGACGGACCAATTGCCGTTTGCATCGACCGTGGCCGGATGCGTTGCCGACCCGAATGTCACCGAAACGCTGGATCCGGGCTGGGTGCTGCCGGTCAGCGTGACACCCTCGGCGCGTTCTGCACCGTTGATCGTGCCATCGCCTGCAATTGAACCCTCGGACACGGACACCTCGGAAACCGTGTCCACCACCAACTGTTCGGTGGTCGTGGTCGCGTTGCCATAGCTGTCGGTTGTCTTGACGGTGATGTCTTTGACGTATTCGCCAGCAGGCAAAACACCGGACTGCCATGTGACAGACCAAGACCCGTTTTCGCCGACCGTCGCAGTCCGCGTAAAGGTGTCGATGGTCAATTCGACCTTGGCACCGGGTTCGCCCGTGCCGCTGACGGTGACGCCGCCGCCAAAGCTTTCTGCGTTAAAGCTGTCGCCAGAGGATTGCGCACCAGACGTGATGGTCACAGTCGGGGCCACAGTATCCACCACAAGGGTTTCCGTGGTCGTGGTCGAATTGCCATATTGGTCGGTCGACTTGATCGTGATCTCTTGCTCGTATTCGCCACCAGCCAAAGTGCCATTTTCGTAGGTCACAGACCACGACCCGTCTTCGCCCACAGTTGTGGTGCGGGTGGTGCCGTCGATGGTGATTTGAACCGTTGAACCGGCTTCGCCCTGGCCTTCGATCTTGACGCCGTCTTCGAATGTCTCGGCATTAAAGAAGTCGGACGCGCCTTTGGTACCCTCGGATACGGTGGTTGTCGGGCCAGTTGTGTCGATGACAAATGTGGGACCGTCCAGAACGGCCACGGACCCGCCGGTTGTCACTGTCACGACAGCCTCGTAGTCGCCATCTGCCGGAAAGTCATCGCCTTCAAAGACGACTTCGAATTTACCGTCTTCGTCGATGACTGTTTCGATTTCCTTGTCGCCTATCGTTACGACAACATCGGATCCGGGCTCTCCACCGCCAGTGACAGTCACGGATTTCTCAACGCCGTCCCCGCCGACCGTCGCCGAGGAGTCGGCTTCGTTCACAAAAGGTGTCGCAGTGGACGTACCGCCACCGCCGCCACCGACACCGCCAACAACAGCTGCACCACCGACAACGGCAGCCGCCGCCGCCGCAGCAGTACCGCCACCGCCCAGCAATCCCGCGCCAAGCAAGGGTGCCGCAAGCATCGACACTTCGTCGTCGCCGCCGACCATTCCACCGGGCCCGGTCACCATGTCATTGCGACCCAGATAGATCAGGTCGTCAGACGGGCTCCATTTGCCCCATTGTTCGGTCGGACCGTATTGCGCAAAAAGACTGCCGCCGTCGCCTTCGACGAAAGCCACCTCGTTCAGATATCCATCCGACGAGATAAACAACCGGTTCGCAACACCGGTCTCGTTAAAGTAATTTTCAATTGTGATTACAGACCCGTCTGCCAAGGTCATAACAAGGTCGTTGCCCGCGCGCTGCTGGGCCAGAAGGTCGGTCTGCCGCAAATTAAGCGAGATTTCCTGACCTGATGTTGCCTGAATGACGTGGAAGTTGGAGCCATCAGCTACCATACCACGTTGAACTGCGCCCGCTTGATCGCGAACGACGAAATCTATCGTCTTCATAATGCCACCGCTCTACCTCGATGCCCGTTCTACGCGGATCATCTAGTTTGTTTAATTGACTGCCGATCCGTTGATCGCACCGTGCAGCCGCCTGAAATTGTTCGCCTTACCCAAACGAAACTGTTTATTAAGCATCAACTTACAATTTTCGAATGCAAATTGCCAAGTTTTATTTCGTCCCGTCATACTAAGGCCGCATTCGTCCTTGCACTGGCGCAACAGTTTTGCCCGCAGACCGGCTTTGTTAACCAACATTAACGCGCCGAAAGGCAATAGCTATTAAGTTTCGCGGACTTACAACCATGGCGGGACACCTAGGACGTCAGGAACAGATGCATGTGAATCGTTGACAACGCGCAGCCTCAGGGCAAACGTTAAGCTATGAAAACACCCACAAACACCCCGCTGCCGCTGATTGAAGATCCGGATATGGGCATCACGATGTCCGATGGCTGCCGCCTGTCCGCACGGATCTGGCGACCCGAAAATTCCGGCGATGCGCCGGTGCCCGTGATCCTTGAATACCTGCCTTACCGCAAACGCGATGGCACCACAGCGCGCGATGCGCTGACACACCCATGGTTTGCTGAACGCGGATATGCCTGCGTGCGCGTCGACATGCGCGGCAATGGCGACAGCCACGGGATTATGGAAGACGAATACACCCCGCTTGAACAATCCGACTGCATCGAGGTCATCGACTGGCTGGCCAAGCAGGACTGGTGCAACGGCAATGTGGGTATGATGGGGATCAGTTGGGGCGGCTTTAACGGCTTGCAGGTCGCAGTACATGGGCCAGAGCCGCTTAAGGCGGTGATCACCCTGTGTTCCACCGTGGACCGCTTTGCCGACGACATCCACTATAAGGGCGGCTGCCTTTTGAACGAAAACCTTGGCTGGGGGGCGACGATGTGGGCCTATTCCAGCCGCGCGCCCGATCCCACCTTGCGGTCGGACTGGCGCGAAATGTGGCTGGAAAGGCTCAAGGCTGAACCTTTCCTGCCCTCTCTCTGGCTGCGGCACCAATCGCGCGATGCCTATTGGAAGCAGGGTTCGGTCATCGAGGATTACTCTGCCATCAAGGCCAAGGTTCTTGCGGTCGGTGGTTGGGGCGATGCCTATAAAAACGCCGTTCCGCAACTTGTTGAGGCATTGCCCGGTGCAAAAGGCATTGTCGGACCATGGGTGCATAAATATCCGCATTTCGCGATCCCCGAACCGCGCATCGGTTTCCTGCAAGAGGCGCTGCGCTGGTGGGATCGCTGGTTGAAAGACATCGACACAGGCGTAGAAAGCGACCCCGATTATCGTGCCTATTTGATGGACGGCATGCGCCCCGCGGCGTGGGTGCTGGAAAGGCCCGGGCGCTGGATCGCTGAACCCACAGGTGCCACTGCACATTTGCCCGTCGAGACGTTGCATCTGACCAACGCTGGCCTTGCGCATCAAACCGCGCCGCTGGACGCGACCGTCGCATCGCCTGCACATTGCGGCGCAAGCGCTGGCGAATACTGCGCCATCTGGCTGGGGCCGGAAATGCCCGGCGATCAACGTCAGGATGATGCATTGTCCACGACGTTCGATACGGGGCCACTGGTTAAGAATATGGATATTGTCGGCGCACCGCGCATCACCTTGCGGGTGTCATGCGACAAACCCCAAGGGCAGATCGCCGTACGGCTGAACCACATCCATCCCGACGGGGCCAGTGCGCGTATTACCTATGGCGTGTTGAACCTGAGCCATCGCAATAGCGCTGAGAACCCCGCCGCCATGGTCCCTGGCAAGACCGAAGAGATCAGCTTTGATCTGGATCACATCGCCTACCGCGTACCTGCGGGCCACAGTCTGCGGGTGTCGATTTCAACCGCCTATTGGCCGCTGATCTGGCCCACGCCAGAGACCGCAGCGCTGACCCTTTCGGGCGGCACAATCGCCCTGCCCCAACGGCCCACGGCAGGCGGCGACGAATATGCGTTCCCCCCGCCCACAGCCGCAGAGCCTTGGCAAACCGAAACCTTGCGCCCCGAAAACCACATCCGGCGACAGGAAACAGATATGGTCACGGGCAATGTGTCGCTGGTGATCGAAGACGACTTTGGCAAAGTAAAAGACGCCGATCACGGGCTGATCAACGGGTCGGTTGCGCGCGAACGCTGGACGATCAATCCCGATGATCCGCTTAGCGCCACGGGCCTATGTCACTGGACCGAAGAACTCGAGCGCGACGGCATCAAATTGCGGACAGAGACTCATTCAAAAATGTGGTCGGATGCGACAACATTTTACCTGACCGCACGATTGGAAGCGTACGAAAACGGTACATTGATTTACGAACGCGACGTCGAGGATGGTATTCCACGACACTTCATGTAATAAAACCGACACATTCACCCAGCTATTAAGTCTTGCGACACAAACGGAAATGCTTAACGTTGTGTCATCAGTCAATAAAAACCACGGCACAAAGTCGTGGATAAAATCACGCACAACACCAGGGAGAAATCATCATGGATGATCAACTAAAACATATGACAGGCCAAGTGGCCAAAGGTACAATGACGCGCCGCGAATTCGTGGGCCGCGCTGCTGCTCTTGGGGTCACTGCTGCAGTCGCCAACTCGATGCTGGCCGGCAATGCTCAGGCCGCCGCACACGAGGCACCGGTTCGGGGTGGCTCGCTCAAGATCGGCTCCTCGGGTGGTGAATCCACCAACACGCTTGACCCGGCCCTGACCGCGTCCGAAGTGCCATTGGACAACCTGCGTCACCTGTATGAAACACTGGTCGAAGTCGATCCAAGCGGCGCAGTTGAACCACGTATGGCCGAAAGCTATGAAGCCTCTGCCGATGCAAAAACTTGGGCGTTCAAGATCCGTAAGGGCATCCAGTTCCACAACGGCAAAGACATGACCCCCGAAGACGTGCTGATGACCATGCAGCGCCACTCGGATGAAAACAGCCAGTCGGGTGCTTTGGGCATCATGCGCGGCATTTCCAACATGAAGGTCGATGGCGACAACTTTATCGTCGAACTCGAAGTCGGCAACGCTGACCTTCCTTATCTGATGGCCGATTATCACCTGATGATCCAGCCCGGCGGCGGCATCGACAACCCCGGTGCCGGCATCGGTACAGGCCCCTACACGCTTGAGGTCGACGAACCCGGCGTGCGCCACGGATTTACCCGCAACGAAAACTACTGGGATGCCGACAACCGCGGCTTTACCGACTATAACGAAGTGCTGGTACTGAATGATGCGACTGCCCGTACGGCGGCGCTGCAATCGGGTCAGGTCAACATGATCAACCGCGTTGACCCCAAGGTTGCGGCCCTACTGGACCGTGCCCCGAACCTGAGCGTAAAGTCCGTTTCGGGCCGTGGCCATTATGTGTTCATCGCGCATATCGACACCGCACCCTTTGACAACAACGACCTGCGTCTGGCGCTGAAATACGCGATCAACCGCGAAGAAATGGTCGACAAAATCCTGCGCGGCTATGGCTCTATCGGGAACGACATGCCGATCAACGCATCCTATCCGTTGTTCGATGCGTCCATTCCACAGCGCGAGCATTCCATCGAGAAAGCAAAAGAGCATTACGCCAAGTCCGGACACGATGGCAGCCCGATCATCCTGCGCGTTGCCGATGGTGCCTTCCCCGGTGCTGTTGATGCTGCGTCGTTGTTCCTTGAATCTGCCAAAGCCGCTGGTATCCCGCTGGAAATCAAGCGCGAGCCTAACGATGGTTACTGGTCCGAAGTCTGGAACAAGCAGCCGTTCTGCGCATCCTACTGGGGTGGCCGTCCGGTGCAGGACCAGATGTATTCGACAGCCTACCTGTCGACCGCAGACTGGAATGACACCCGTTGGAAGCGCCCTGAATTCGACGCGATGCTGCTTGAGGCACGTGCCGAACTGGACGAAGCCAAGCGTAAGGCGATCTATTCCCAAATGGGCCAGATGCTGCGCAACGAAGGCGGTGTGATCCTGCCGATGTTCAACGACTTTGTCGACGGTGTTGCCAGCAACGTTGGTGGCTGGATCGAAGATCCGAACGCCGAACTGATGAACAACAAAGCGCCGATCAAATGCTGGGTCAAAGACGCGTAAGGGTACCATTAGATGCACCCGATACTGACACTGATCGCCCAACGCTTAGCGTTGGGCCTTCTACTCCTCTTTGCCGCGTCAATCCTGATTTTCGTTGGCACCTCGATTTTGCCCGGTGACGTGGCACAATCCATATTAGGCCAATCTGCCACGCCCGAAGCGCTGGCGAATTTACGCCGCGAACTTGGACTGAATGACCCCGCCGTTACCCGCTATTTCTCGTGGCTGGGTGGTGTGTTGCAGGGCGATTTGGGCACCGCGCTGACCAATGGCCGCGACATTGCCGAAAGCCTTGGCGGACGACTGAAAAACACTCTTTTCCTTGCCTTTTGGGCGGCCGCCATATCGGTCCCGCTGGCAATTTTCCTTGGCCTGCTGGCCGTGCGCTACAAAGACCGCTGGCCGGACAAGCTGATCTCGGCTGTGACGTTGACCACGATTTCCATCCCTGAATTCATGATCGGCTATGTGTTGATCTATTGGGTTGCGATCAAATGGCGTATGTTCCCGTCCGTGGCAATCATCAATGACAGCATGACCCTTGGGGCCAAACTGAATGCCATCGCGATCCCCGTCATGGTCCTGACGCTGGTGGTGTTGGCGCATATGATGCGCATGACGCGTGCCGCGATCCTGAACGTAATGCAATCTGCCTACATCGAGACGGCTGAGCTTAAAGGCCTGGGCATGCTCAAGATCATCCGCAAGCACGCCTTTCCAAACGCCATCGCGCCGATCGTGAACGTGGTGATGCTGAACCTTGCCTATCTGGTGGTCGGCGTTGTCGTGGTCGAGGTTGTGTTCGCTTATCCCGGTATGGGGCAATATCTGGTGGACCACGTCAGCAAACGTGATGTGCCTGTGGTCCAAGCCTGCGGTCTGATCTTTGCTGCCGTCTATATCGGTCTGAACCTGATTGCCGACATTGTGTCGATCCTTGCCAATCCACGGCTGAGGCACCCCAAATGAGTTCAGTGCATTTTTCCCCGAAAAAATGCGCTGTGCGCGACCAAGCGTTTTTGCAAAGCAAAACCGCGGGAAGACGCCCATTCGCCGCATCGCCACCGCCCGTTGACCCAATCAAAATTTTGGGAGCGACCTCATGAAAAACATCCCCATCTCCGCTATGATCGGCCTGTTCTTCACCGGCATCTATTTCCTCATGGCAATCTTTGCCCCATGGATCGCACCTTATGGCATGGCCGAAGTCGTCGGTGACGTCTGGGAGCCCTCCTCAAGCGAGTTTCTACTCGGCACTGACAGCATCGGCCGCGATCTGCTTAGCCGGATGATCTATGGCGGTCAGACCACGATCTTTATCGCCACAGCCGCGACAATCCTCAGCTTTACGCTGGGGTCCGTCATGGGCTTTTTCGCCGCCGTGTCTGGCGGCTGGGTCGATCAAGCCCTTTCGCGCTTTGTCGATCTGATCATGTCGATCCCCTCGTTGATCTTTGCATTGGTCGTTTTGTCGGTGATGCCAACGACCGTCCCGATCCTGATCATCCTGATGGGTCTGCTGGACAGCACCCGCGTCTACCGTCTGGCCCGCGCCGTGGCCGTTGACATCACCGTCATGGATTACGTCGAAGCCGCCCGCCTGCGCGGCGAGAAAATCGGCTGGATCATTTTCCGCGAAACCTTGCCAAACGCGTTGTCGCCGCTGGTCGCTGAAATGGGCCTGCGCTTTATCTTTGCGGTGCTGTTCGTGTCCACCCTGTCGTTCCTTGGCTTGGGCGTTCAGCCACCCCAAGCCGATTGGGGCGGCATCGTGAAAGAGAACAAGGAAGGCATCAACTACGGCATTCAGGCAGCACTCTATCCCGCCTATGCGATTGCCACCTTGTGCATCTCGATCAACCTTGTTGCGGATTGGATTTTGAACCGCACCACATCGCTGAAAGGGGGCCGGGGATGACCGAACCACTGCTTAAGGTACGCGGCCTGAAAATTGGTGCCACGGCCTATCCCCCGGGTGAAAAGCCGGTCGCCATCAAGATCGTGCACGGTGTGGACTTTGATCTTGAGGCCGGCAAGGTGCTGGGTCTGATCGGTGAATCCGGTGCAGGCAAGTCCACCATCGGTCTGGCCGCGATGGCCTATGGTCGCGGCGGCGTTGAAATCACCGGCGGGGAAGTCTGGGTCAACGGGCGTAGTATCCTTAAGGAAAACCTGCGAAACCTCCGGCGTTTGCGCGGTGCCGAAGTAACCTATGTCTCGCAATCTGCGGCGGCGTCCTTCAACCCCGCGAAAAAGATCATGGAGCAGGTCACAGAGGCCGCCATTTTCCAGAACAAGTTCTCAAAAGCCGAGGCCGAGGCGCGTGCAGTTGAACTGTTTGCCAAGCTGGGCCTGCCCGATCCCGAACACATCGGCGACCGCTATCCGCATCAGGTGTCTGGCGGTCAGTTGCAACGCTGCATGACAGCGCTGGCACTGTGCCCCGAACCCGATCTGGTGGTGTTCGATGAACCCACGACGGCGCTGGACGTGACCACCCAGATCGACGTGCTGGCCGCGATCAAGGAAGCGATTGCAGCGACCGGTGTCGCCGCGCTGTATATCACACACGACCTTGCCGTTGTGGCACAGGTCAGCGACCACATTATGGTGCTGCAACAGGGTGATATGGTCGAATATGGCACCGTTGATCAGATCATCAACAACCCCCAAGAAGAATACACCAAGGCGTTGGTGTCTGTGCGGTCGATCAACCACGAAGAAAAGACCCCGACAGACAATCCCGTGCTGCGGGTAGAGAACGTGACAGCCCGCTACAAGGGCACAAATTTCGACGTGCTCAAGAACATCAGCGTTGATATTCACCCCGGCCAAACCCTTGCCGTAGTGGGTGAATCAGGGTCTGGCAAATCGACATTGGCGCGCGTCATCACCGGATTACTGCCCCCCAGCGACGGGCAAATCACCTTTGACGGGCGGGTGTTGAACCCAGAACTGGCGACACGCCCCATCGAAGACCTGCGCGAAATGCAGATGATTTATCAAATGGCCGACACCGCAATGAACCCGCGCCAAACCGTGGGAACGATCATCGGGCGCCCGCTGGAGTTTTATTTCGGCCTGAAAGGAAAAGCCAAGCAGAAGCGTATTCAGGAATTACTGGACGAGATCGAATTGGGCGAAGGTTTCCAAGACCGCTATCCGGCAGAACTTTCAGGCGGTCAAAAGCAACGCGTCTGTATCGCGCGCGCCCTTGCCGCCAAGCCCAAGCTGATCATCTGCGACGAGGTCACCTCGGCGCTTGATCCGCTGGTGGCGGACGGTATCCTCAAGCTGTTGCTGAACCTGCAAAAGATCGAAGACGTCGCCTATCTGTTCATCACCCACGATCTGGCGACGGTCCGTGCCATCGCCGACAGTATCGCGGTGATGTATCAGGGCAAAGTCGTCCGTTACGGGCCCAAAAGTCAGGTCCTGTCGCCGCCCTTTGACGACTACACCGACTTGCTTCTCAGCTCGGTTCCGGAAATGAAAATCGGCTGGCTGGAAGAAACGATTGAACACCGCCGCATGGAAAGTGCCGGAAACTAGGGTCACCGGATTTTTCGAATTTTCCGCCCCACCCCGCCGATGTAGGACCAAGCTATGAAGACCAAACTGTTACTAATCATCCTTGACGGTGTCCCCTACCGCAATTTCCGGCGCTTGTTTGGGAACCTCGAAGGTTGGGTCGACAGCGGCGATGCCCGTGTGTGGACACAGCGCGCCGTGCTGCCGTCGATCTCGGCCTCGTGCTATGCGTCTATCCACACAGGCGTGGCCCCGGCCGAACACGGGTGCACCGGCAACGGCAATGTTTTCCGCCTGAAACACAAGGACGTCTTTGCCCAAACCCGCGCGGCTGGCGGAGTCACCGGTGCCGTGGCCCATTCGTTCTGGTCCGAGTTTTTCAACCGCCATCCCTTCGATTATGTCCGCGACATCGAATATGATGAACCGGACAGTGACACGATCAACCACGGTCGGTTCCACACCATGACCGGCTATGGCCTGATCAACCAGATGACCCCGTCTGACGTCGATCTGTTCGGCACCCTGACCAATCTGGCTCACCGGTTTGATCTGGACTACGGCATGTTGCACACCTGCACGCTGGACAGTATGGGCCACCGCTTTTTCCATGATTGTCAGGAAATGGACCACGCCTGCGCTGTGATGGACGAGATGCTGGCCCCCTTCATCCCGCGCTGGCGTGCGATGGGCTATGAAGTCATCGTGACCGCAGATCATGGCCAAGATGACCGCGGCCATCACGGCGGGCGCGGCGCGTTGCAGCAGGAAACCGCGCTATATTACTTTGGCGATGCCAAAGGTCCCTCAGAGGATACGGTCATTGACCAGTTGCAACTTGCCCCGACCATTCTGGGCCGGCTTGGGGCACCCGTAGCAGATACGATGAAAGCCAAATCGTTCCTAAGCTAGGGTTTCCAGCCGCGATTCAAGTCGCAGGCCATTCCCCTGCGCCCAGCTTGCCAACCGCATCGACCACCCGATCAAAGAAAGCAGCCGCCCTGCGCGACATGACCCGCGCGCGCAGGCAGCCATGTACTAAACCCGCCTCTTCGACCCAGAACGCCTGCCCACCAGCGGCAAGAATGGCATCGCGGTAGGCTTCGCCGTCGCTGGACAGCGGGTCACATTCAGCAGTGATCATCACGCTGGGCGGCAGGCCTGAAAAATCGGTATCATGCAGGGGCGCGTAACGGGCATCGGCCTCGGGCGGCTCCCCTCCGGAACGGACCTTTTGGTAGAATTCCATATCCGCGACCGTAAGCTGGGGCGCATTGGCATGGCGGACATAGCTGCCCTGCTCCCGATCACCACCAAGGCCCGGATATATCAAAACCTGCCCCGTAATGCGCCCTGTGACGCGGCCACGCGCATGGTGCGCAACCGCCGCGGCAAGGTTGCCGCCCGCGCTGTCCCCTGCCAACACGATGGCCCCCGCGTGGCCCGCAGCAATCGCTTCGAACGCGCCGTAGGCGTCATTGAAACAGCCGGGAAACACGACCTCAGGGGCCAGCCCGTAGTCAACGGAAATCACGCGATATCCGGTGCGTGCGCAGATTTCGGCGCAGACATCATCGTGACTGTCCAAACCGCCGACAACGAACCCGCCACCGTGATAATAGACCACCGTCACATCTGTTGCGCCGACCTCGTAACGGCGACATGGGACGCCACCATATGGTGCGTCCCATGTTTGTACCCCGTCGGGGTGGGTTTGGTGAAAAGCAGCGCACATCTTGTTATAGACGGCGCGCTGGTCTTCGATTGTCAGCCCGACCGCGTCCGGTGGATAGAATTCATCGGACCGCTTCATGTAGGCCCAGATTTCTTCATCCAGCAGAACGCTATAGTCGGGGTCGGTCATGCAACGTCCCAGCCAAATGTGAACACATCCAACGCGCTGCCGATGTCTTCTTTGGATGCGCCATTCAGGGTGACCTGCGCCACCAAACCGCGTTTTTTGTCATCAACGACAGACGTGACCCGTGCGGTCGATCCAGCGGCTTCAAGCGTCTCGTTATAGATGCGGATGATCGCCATTTTGCGCAGGTCCGGCTTGAAAATCTTGCCAACAGCCGTCTTTGGCAATTCAGGCATGATCATCAAATGCTTGGGCTGTGCGGCGCGTTCATGCACCCTTTCCTTGCAGAAATCGAGCAGCTCTTGCTCGGTCACCGAAGCACCACCCACCAGTTCGACAAAGACGCATGGCACTTCGCCAGCGTGGGCGTCAGGCTGGCCAATCGCACCGGCAAAGGCGACAGCATCGTGGCCCAGCAGTGCTTCTTCGATCTCGGCGGGGTCGATGTTGTGACCACCGCGAATGATCAGGTCTTTGGCGCGGCCTGTGATCCACAGATATTTATCCGAATCCACCCTGCCCAGATCGCCCGTGCGCAGGTACTTGTCGAAATAATACAGGTCTTTGTTCTTATCCACCTCGGTGTAGGTATTGCCCGCATAGACACCGGGGTTCGAGATGCAGATTTCACCAATCTCGTCGATGCCTGCCTCAACGGGGCCGCCATCTGTGCCTTTGATAATTTTCACATCCGTATAGGGGAAGGTGATGCCAATGCTGCCCACCTTGCGTACGCCGTCGGTCGGGTTCGACGACACAAGACAGGTCGCTTCGGTCAGACCGTAACCTTCGATCAGGGTGATGCCGGTTGCCTTTTCAAAGCGGCGGAACAGTTCCAGCGGCAATGGTGCAGATCCAGAAAACGCGGTTTTCACCGTCGAGATATCCGCATCAATCGGGCGCTGCATCTTGGCAGAGATCGCCGTGGGGACGGTGATGATAAAGGTGATTTTCCAGCGTTCCACCAACTTCCAGAAGTTATCGAACACGCCCTCGCCCCGGTACCCTTGTGGTGTTGGAAATACCACATGCGCGCCCGACGACACCGCAGCCATCAAGATCACATGACAGGCGAAAACGTGGAACAAAGGCAACGGGCACATGATGTTGTCGTCTTCGGTATAAAGCAGCGTGTGACCCAGCCAACCGTTGTACACCATGCCGGAATATTTGTGCTGCGCGACCTTGGGCATGCCCGTGGTGCCGCCCGTGTGGAAATAGAACGCCACGCGATCCTCTTGGGGATCGTCAAAGGTCAGTTCGGTGGGCTGTTTGGATATCGCCATGTTAAAATTCTGATAGGCCGCCTGATTGGTGACCGTCAGCTTGGGCCGGATCAAAGGGACAATCCACGACTTGGGCGCGGTCAGATAGCGGCACAGGTCTACTTCAAGCACATGCTTTACATTGGGGGCCAGTTTGACCGCAGCAGCGGTCTTTTCTGCCACGTCCGTCTTGGGGAAAGGCCGCAAGGTCACGACGACCTTGGCATTGGTTTCGCGCAGGATCGACCCGATCTGTTCCGCGTCAAGCAACGGGTTGATGGGGTTCGCGATACCGGCAACCGCACCGCCCAGCAGCGTGATGACCGTCTCATTACAGTTGGGCAGCACATATGCCACAACATCTGTCGGCCCCACACCAAGCGACCGGAACAAGTTCGCTGCACGTCCGACCTGCCCGCGCAGTTGCGCCCAATTCAGCGTCTCGGCGTGATCCTTCAACCCCGAGAAAAGCTGATAGCTGATCGCCTCATGGCTTGGAAATTTATCCGCCGTATTGCTCAGCAGGCCCCAAAGCGTTTTGGCAACGTCGCGGTCTTCCCACGGCATTTCCGCTTCGATTGCATTACGGTCTTCTATCCCGGCAAATGTCATAGTGTTCCTCCCCTCAGGTGCGGTTTGCCCGCATCCTGTTTTCTCCCTGGCTGCAACGATGATGGCTAATCGCGGGTTTCGCAAGCGTTTGAAGGGCGCGGAACGTTGCGTCAGGCACCAATTGCACGGGCCTGAACGCAAAAAAACGGCAGATAGGCTCTGCCGCTTTTATTTCAATCGACTTTACCCCCGAAAACTTTGGCGGTCGGGTCGCTTACTTGGCCGGAATACGCAACATCTGACCGGGATAGATTTTGTCGGGATGGGTCAACATGGGCTTGTTGGCTTCAAAGATTTCTTCGTAGCGCGCGCCATTGCCAAGGGTCTTGGCCGCGATGGCCCAAAGCGTGTCGCCCTTTTCAACGGTGTGGAACGTGCCGTCGCCGTCACCGCCTGCCATGTCTTCTTCTACTGCTGCAACACCTTCGACATTGCCCACGGCAAGGATGACTTTTTCTTTCATCTCTTGGCTCACTGCTGTGCCGGAAACCGTCACTTTGTCGCCAACGACCTGAATATCAAGACCTTCGGCATCAAGGCCCAGATCCTTCAATTCGTCCTGCAGGGCGGCACCTGTTACTTCTTTTTCGTCACCGCCGCCAAATACTTTTTTGCCGGCGTCTTTCACGAAACTCCACAAACCCATGATATTCTCCTTTTGGATAAAATTGCGCGCAGTTAACGTTAACTAGCCGTAAAAGGAAAATTAACAAATGTTTTATTCGGCCGCCATACCGTCGGTAAACTGCAAGCGGGCCAACCGGGCATAAAGCCCGCCCTTGCCGACCAATTCGTCATGGGTGCCGGTGTCGATGATCTGTCCTGCTTCAAGAACCACAATGCGATCGGCCTTTTTCACGGTTGCCAGACGGTGTGCCACGATCAAGGTAGTGCGGTCCGCGCTCAGCTTGTCGACCGCAGCCTGTACCGCGCGTTCGCTTTCGGCATCCAGCGCGCTGGTCGCTTCGTCCAGCAGCAAAACCGGCGCATCGCGCAAGATCGCGCGGGCAATGGCAATACGCTGCTTTTGCCCCCCAGACAGCATCACACCGCGTTCCCCCAGATAGCTGTCATACCCGTCGGGCAACGCGCTGATGAAACCATGCGCTGCGGCGGCTTCGGCGGCGGCTTCGATTTGGGCGTCGGTCGCATCTGGCCGGCCAAAGCGGATGTTTTCGCGGGCCGAGGTTGCGAAAATTACCGGATCTTGCGGCACCAGCGCCACCGACCGGCGGAACTGGTCGCGCGCCATGTCGCGCAAGTCTATCCCGTCCAATGTGATGCGCCCAGACTGGGGGTCGTAAAACCGCAGGATCATCTGGATGATCGTTGTCTTGCCCGCCCCCGATGGCCCGACAAAGGCAACAGTTTCGCCGGGATTGATGGTCAGGTTAATGCCATCCAACGCTTGTTCAGCGGGGCGCGCAGGGTAAGAAAACTTCACATTCTCAAAGGAGATCCGCCCGGCCACGGGGCTTGCCAGTACGGCGGCTTGCAGCGGATCTTTCACCGTGTCTTCGGTTTGCAGCAGCTCTACCAGACGTTCGGTGGCACCGGCTGCGCGCTGCAATTCGCCCCAAATTTCCGAAAGCGCAGCAACACCGCCCGCCACCATCACGGCATAGATGACGAACTGCACCAGCGCGCCGGGTGACATGTCACCTGCACGCACATCGCGCGCACCCATCCACAGCACGCCCACGACGCCTGCAAAAACCAAGAAGATCACAATGACCGTCATCAAGGCGCGGGTCTGGATCCGCCTGCGTGCCGCGTCATAGGATTCTTCCGTCATCTGCGCGAATTGCCCACGGCTGGCCGCTTCGTTGGTAAAGGCCTGCACCGTTTGGACGGCCCCTAAACTTTCCGAGGCATTGCCCGAGCTTGCCGCGATCCAATCCTGATTTTCGCGGCTGATCACCCGCAACTTGCGCCCAAGTACAAGGATCGGGATCACCACCGCAGGGACGATTAACAGCACCATCGCCGTCAGCTTGGCCGAGGTGAACAACATCAACACCAAGCCGCCGCTGAAAATCAGCATATTGCGCAGCGCAATCGATACCGACGATCCGATCACCGAAAGGATCAGCGTGGTATCTGTGGTAATCCGGCTCAGGACCTCTCCGGTCATTACTTTTTCATAGAACGCAGGGCTCATGCTGATCACGCGGTCAAACACCGCCTTGCGGATGTCGGCCACGACCCGTTCACCAAAGCGCGTCACCAAAGCATAGCGCAGCCCCGTCCCAACGGCGAGAAATCCGGCAATGGCCAAAGCTGCGATAAAATATTGGTCCAGCAGTTCTTCGCCACTGTTGAAATTGTCGATCACCCGCCGCACGGCAAGGGGCAACATCAGCGATATCATCGCCGTCACCATCAGCGCCAGAATCGCTGCAAACATCAACAGACGATAGGGTGCGATAAATGGCACCAATGCGCGCAGCGCCCCCAGCTCGCGCGACTTTTCGCGTTCTTCTTTTGACGGGGTGGGCGTGGGCGTGCGGGCCATGTGACTTCCTTTTAAAACTCATGTGTCATGACCCGCCCGCAGCATGGGGTCAAGACCTTGGGCCATGTCACTATTGCGTCAAACGATATCAGCTTGCTGTTTTATGGAGAGGTGTTGGAGCGGGCGGAGGGAATCGAACCCTCATCTTCAGTTTGGAAAACTGAGGTCTTAACCATTACACAACGCCCGCGTAACGGGTTCTCACCTATGACAGTGCAGATGTTTCGTCAAGAGCAATCAAGGCGCGAAACCTGTTCAAATGTCATGATCTGGTCCGGTCCGGTTTCGCCAGCGGCAAACTTTAGCGCGGGGTGTACTCTTGCGGGCCTGAAGGATTGCCCGTCCGGGTCCAAGTTCCGTGTTATAGGGTTCTTTCGGGCTGCCATATTGTTCAAAAGGCAGTATCTTTTCATCTGGCGGACCCACGGAATAGTGCCTGCGGCACATGCATTCGGTCTGCGGTAACAAGCATGCACTCTGCAATAGCGGCGCACGCAATACCCTTTGGCCTTGGCCCCCTAAAGCCGCCCCAACCGCCCCGGTATTCTTGCCCCGACTGCAACATTCCGCGCCATATCCCACGCCATAACCTGATTGCTGGACAGGCACGGCAGCCCTGTCAGCGCCTCGATCCGGTCGATGACACCAAGCGTGCGCAGATTGGTGCAGCTCAGAAAAATCGCCTCGGTGCCGCCCTGCCCCGCCAGATCGACTGCTGCATCAATGATGGATTGCGCGTCGATGCGGACGACCTTGTTTTCTTCGCTCTCGTCAAAGCTGCCGAAGGCAGGCGTGGTGATCCCCTGTCCCGCCAGTGCCGTCCGCAATTTCGCAGACACCTCGGCCACATAGGGCGACAGCAGGGCCAATCGCGAAATGCCCAATGCCGCGCAGGCCGCCACCAGCGCGGCGAGCGGGTTGGTGACATGGGTGGTGGCCACGCCATCGTGGATGAACCCCGCCACCCTGTCCGACCCGATTTCGGCAGACCCTGACGTACAGCCATAGCCGACACTGGCAAACCGCGTGGCCTTGGGCAACAGTGCCGCCGATGCGGTCAGATGCGCCGCCATCGCGGCCAGCGTTTCCGGCGTCACCTCGTCGCCACTGGGCACCCGGCTGACATAAAGCGCGGTTTCAAGCGGCAGCATCGCGCGCATGTCCCCCTCAAGGGTTTCATCCTCTTGCAACACGATCAGGCCAAGAGCCGCATCCAGATCGGGGACGGTGGTATAGGGATAGGTCATGTCAGCGGCACCAATGCGCGGTCTGCGCGGGGGCTTAGAAAACGGCAGCCGGTTTCGGTGATTGCGATGTCTTCCTCGTGCACCATCATCCGACCGTTTCCTGTGTCTATGCCCGGTTCAAGCGTGATGACCATACCGGGGGCCAGCACGGTGTGATCGCTGGCAATCAGCGACAGCCCTTCGGTCAACTGCATGCCCAAGCCGTGCCCCAGACGCCCCGCATCAGACCCGCCCGCGCCGCCGGTCACGATTTTATCCATCGCGTGAAACACCTGTGCGGCGGTGGTACCGGGGCGGGCAATATCGGCGGCAGCATCGACCGCGTCGATCAGGCGGGCATGGGCATCGCGGGCCACCTGCGACGCAGGGCCAACCGCAAAATTCCGGTCATAATCGCAAAAATACCCGTCGAATACCGCGCCCGTGTCAAGCATCAAAACATCGCCGCCCTTCAGCGGCTGGTCACTGGCAGGCGATATCACATCGCCATACCCGCCCGGCCCCGCGCCCCCCGCAAGATAGGGAACCCAATCCGCGCCCTCGGCCAGCAGCAAGCCCTGAAAGTCGCGAAACACTGCCGACAGCGCGCGCCCTTGCTGGGCGATCTGCGGCACGCGGGCAAAGGCGCGGCCTGCGATGGTGCAGGCGGTCTCGATCTTGGCGATCTCGGCGTCGGATTTCACCGCCCGCAACCGCGCGGTGATGCCGCCATCGCTGACCACCGTGCCTTTCAGCCCCGCCGTGATCCGCTGCCAATCGTCTTGCGGCGTGCGCAAATATGTTTCGGGCCCCGAGGGCAGGCCGATGCGGCCAGCGCCCGCGACTTCGTTCAGCGTATCGGTCAGCAGACTGACACCGTCGTCCATCGGCACGGGGGCACGCCATGTGCGAATATCGCTGACCCATGTTTGCCCCATCAGCGCCGCGCCGATCGACGGGATCACCGCGATCGGCAGGCCAGCGGCAGGCAACACCAGATACCAAGGGCGCGAGGGGCTTTCCCAAAAGCGGGTCAAGAACCCGGTGAAATACCGTATTTCCGACTCGGTCGTCAGCAGCAGCGCAGACAGGCCATGTGCGGCCATCAGATCCTGCGCCTGTTTCAACCGCGCCTCGTATTCTGACCGCGCAAAGCCGCGCATCAGGTGGCTGGCCCTTCGCTTAGGACGGTCAGGATGATCGACTGTGCGCTGATGTCGAGTTCGGCCTTTTGCGCATCCGACAATGCCAACAGACCCGCGATCCCCGCCGCGCCAGAGGGGGTGGAGGCCAAGCCAGCGACCATCGCTGTGCCGGCACCCGCCTGCCCTTCTTCTTCGGTGATCAAGGCAAAGGCATCGGCGTCATGCGCCAGCCCTTTCAGCGCGATCAGCGACGGCATTTTGCAATCCAGCCGCCCCATGTCACTGACCGGTCCGGTGCTAAGGGTCGGCGCACCGGCCTTGATCGACCCGTGCAACGCCGCTGCCACATCCGGTTCTACCACGACAATGCACGGCCCATCGCCCCACGCCTGCCGTGCCAGCGCGGCGCAGGCGGCAGCCAATCCTCCTACACCGGCCTGCAAAAAGATATGCGTGGGCGGGGTGGGCATCTGGGCAATCGCCTCGGCCATCAGGACCAAATAACCCTCCATCAGGCGGTGAGGGCGGTCGGTGTAGCCCGGCCATGACCCGTCCGACAGCAAAGCCCAGCCATTTGCTTCGGCGGCGGTTTCGGCGGCGATCAGGCTCTCCTCATAGGTGGCCCCTTCACGCACCACCTGCGCGCCTTGTTCGGCCAGCCGCGCGGCAAAGCTTTGCGGGACGGTTTCGGCAATATAGACGACCGATTTCGCGCCAAAAGCCTGCGCACCTGCGGCCACCGACATGCCGTGATTGCCCGCACTGGCCGTCACATAGGTGCGCCCGCGATGATCGCCGCGTTCCTTGTCGCAGGCGATGACATAGGCAGCGCCCAAGGCCTTGAAACTGCCCAGCCCCATGCGCCCGCGTTCATCCTTGACCCAGACCTGCGCGACGCCTGCTTCTACAGCGATGGCTTCGGCGTCCGTCAGCGGGGTTTGCGCGGCGACAGGGCAACGCGCGACCAGCTTTTGCGCGGCGGGGGCATCGACCGATGGCATTGGAATAGCGTCAAGACCGGTGACAGAGGCGGGGCGGGTACTGTGTAAAATTTCCATGCGCTATCGAACGGTTCAACTGCCCTCAGGTCAAGGATTCGTGCAGCAGTATCAGGAATCATCCGCACAAGGTGTGCCCGCCGCTGCCCACAGGTTAAGCGCCGCGACCATGTCATCCAATGTTCCCGGCGGGGTGCTGCGACCAGCCCCCGGCGCAAACCCCCACGCCACAAAAGGCGAGGTTTCCAGATGCGTGGCCAAGCCATCCATCGCAAAGCCGTCATTGGTGTCGGGGTTGCGCAGCTGCGCACAGACCTCGGTGCTGCTTTTGCCCAGCCATGCCAACTCCTCAGGTGGCAGACGCCACGCATCGTCGATCATCGGCGGTGCGTGCGGGGTCGCATTGTTTGACTGCGCCGAAATATGGCAGGTCCGGCATGGCATGGTTTCAGCCCCGACGCGGCTGGTGTCTGCGTGCACATACATGCCGTGGGGTGCGTCCGCGCCATAGCTTAGCCCGTTCCACATCGGCACGCCTTCCGCGCCCACGTGGCAATTTGTGCAGCGCGGATGCGATGCGACGGCATAGATTTCATCCCAAGCGGCAAGCCCGTCAGCACGGCTGGCTTGGTCTTGTGCGGCCGCGGGGGTGGCCAGCAGCAGGCCGATCACGAGGGCCCTCATACGAAATCAACCGATTTTGACAGCGGCAATTCACGAATACGCTTGCCGGTCGCGGCAAAGATCGCATTGGCCAAAGCGGGCGCTGCGGGCGGCACGCCCGGTTCACCGATACCCTTGATCTTGTCACCGTTTTCAAGGCCCCGCACGGTGATTTCAGGCGTCTGGTACAAGCGCATCCCCTCGTAGGCGTGGAAATTATCCTGTTGGGCGATGCCGTCCTGATAGGTCAGTTCGCAATTCATCGCATGGCCCAGACCAAAGATCACGGCCCCCTGCAGCTGTGCCTCAAAGTTCAGCGGGTCCAGCACGCGCCCCACATCGGCGGCGACGAAAACCTTGTCGATGCGGATACCTGCGTCGGTGCTGGTGACCTCGACCACCTCGGCCACGGGCACGCCGAATGCCAGCGTAAACGCCAGCCCGCGCCCGCGGTTGGGGCCCAGATCGCTGCCCCAATCCGACATTTCGCCAACCGCCTCAAGCACTTTGCGCGACGGGTCATGCCAGCACAGCCGCAGTCGTTCCGCCAGCGGATCGGCCCCCGCAGCATGGCACAGTTCATCCACAAAGCTTTCGTGCAGGAACCCGTTGCCCGACGCACCCACCGACCGCCATGAACTGATCGGCAGCATGGCGGGCGTGCGGTATCCGGTGACCCGGTAGTTTGGAATGTGAAACGGCTGATCCCACGCCCCTGCCACAATTGCGACGTCAGGGCCAATCGCCGGCTGGCCCAACCGTGCAAGCGAGGATTCAGCGACCGACGGGGCAGCAATGGCCAGATCAAACGTGTCCACCTGCCCGTCGCGCGTGCTGCCCTTGGCGCGGGCGATTGCAAGGGGGCGGGGAAAATCATGGGTAAAGTCTTCTTCGCGCTGCCAGACCATCTTGATTGGCGTGTCGGGCAGTTGCATCGCGATCTCGACCGCTTGGGCGATATAATCATCCTCGAGCCGCCGGCCAAAGCTGCCGCCCGACATCAGCACATGAACGTGAATATCATCTGCGTCCATCCCCGTAAGCTTGGCCGCATTGGCCTGAACGAAACGCGGGATTTGCGTGCCGGTCCAGATATCAAGACGGGTTTGGGTCAGCTTGACTACCACGCTCATTGGTTCAAGCGGGGCATGGGCAAGATAGGGAATACGGTATTCGGCATTGATGACTTGCGCCCCCTCGAGCGCTGCTGCTACGTCGCCTTCGTCCTTGAAACGGCTGTCTTGCATTTCATCGGTAAAGGACGCGGCGACGGCGGCAAATTGGTCAGCGCTATCCCCGATGTAGGGCGACGGCCCCCAGTCACATTCAACCGCCTGTGCGGCCTGAAACGCCCGCCACGTGTTGTCGGCCACGACAGCGATGCCACCTGTGATAGGCATCACCGCCTTCACACCGCGCATGGTGCGGGCGGTTTCGGCGTCAAACCCGACCATGCCGCCGCCGATGGCAGGATTGGTGCGGGTCGTCGCGATCACCATGCCCTCCATCTGCATATCGATGCCATAGGTTTGGGTACCGGTGGATTTCGCAACCATATCAGTGCGCTTGATGGGTTTGCCAAGATACCGCCATTCGGACGGGTCACGCAGGGTGACATCCTGAACCGGCTCGATCTCGGCGGCGGCGGCGGCAAGGTCGATATACTCAAGCTTTAGGCCGTCGGGCAGAACGATACAGCCGTTTTCCGTGCTCAGTTGATCGCGCGGCAGGCCGGTCTGGGCCATCGCGGCCTTGATCAGTGTTTCGCGGGCGACGGCCCCCGCCATGCGCAGGCGGTCATACATGTCGGGCACCGTGGTTGACCCGCCGGTGATGTGCAGGCCCATCAGCTTGCCCATGACATCTGCGGCACTGCGCCCGGTGCGCGCCAATAACGTGTCCGAGGTGGCAGCAATCGGCATGGCTTCGGCACCGACGACACCGTTGTAGTAAATCGCACTGGCAGGCCCCGGCGACAAGGTCGCGGTGGCGGGGTCGATGTCCAGTTCCTCAGCGATCAGATAGGCCTGCATCGACCACGCGCCCTGCCCAACATCGGCGCGCGGCGTGATCAGGGTGACGCCATTGGCGTCGATAATAACATAGGGGGTGATCGCTGTCTGGCCCGGCCCAAGATCAGCCAACAGGGGGTTGGTCCCCTCGCGTTTGTACAAATATGTGCCAAAGGCCACGCCGCCTGCAATGGCCGCCGATCCGATCAAAAAGCTGCGTCGGGCGATGGTTTTTACGCGTCCCATGTCAGACCCCCTTCAGCTTGGTTGCGGCGGTTTTAACCGCAGCGCGAATGCGCGGATAGGATCCGCAGCGGCACAGGTTGCCGCTCATTGCGGCATCAATCTGGTCATCGGTCGGGGTCGGGTTCAGGTCCAGAAACGACGCGGCCTGCATGATCTGGCCAGCCTGACAATAGCCGCATTGTGCGACCTGCAAGTCGATCCATGCCTCTTGCACCGCATGCAGTGCCGACGGCGTGCCCAGCCCTTCGATGGTTGTGATGTCGCCGTCAACGTCGCCTGCAGCCAGTTGGCATGACCGCACAGCGATGCCATCCACATGCACGGTACACGCCCCGCATTGCGCAATACCGCAGCCATATTTCGGGCCGGTGATGCCCAATTCATCCCGAAGGACCCACAAAAGCGGCATGTCGTCTTCGATGTCCACCTCGTGAGAAGTGCCGTTTACGGTCAGTTTCATCGGAACCCTCTGAATGTCTTATGTTCAGGATACCATATTTTCATCCGGGGTAAACTTCGGTGTCGCCTTAGATGCAATGCCCTCGCGTTAGGTCGCGTTGAGCATCTATTCCAATCCAAGTTGCACTGTGCACCCAGAACCGGTCACTATGTGGATCAAACAGATGTTGATGCCGAATTACAGCAAGGAATAAGCGCTGGCAAAACTCTTTCCCCGGTTAGGATTTCGAATGTCGAACAGATGGAAAATACCTGAGTGGCTGGAGAAAGAGGTTCGAGCAAGAGACACGGCCTGTGTGTATTGCGGCACCCAGTTTAGCCCTGATAAGGAATCCCGAAAATCATGCGCAAGTTGGGAACATATCATCAACGACGCTACAATCATAACACGCGAAAACATTGCTCTTTGCTGTTGCAGTTGCAATGCCAGCAAGGGGTCTAAAGGTCTGTCTGCTTGGCTGAACTCTAACGGTTCGAAGCAGCGTGGCGTAAATCAGGATACGTTAGCGCCGGTGATCAAATCGGCAATCAGAAATGGCCAATAACGCCAGCAATCGCTTGACGCGCTCCAACATGAATTAAGGGTGCTTCCCAAAGACATACGCCGCCCCTTTACGGGACGGCGTTTGAGGTTTCCAAGGGGTGGCGTTGGATCAGAATTCGACGACCGCGCGGATCGATTTACCCTCGTGCATGAGGTCGAATCCGTGGTTGATCTCGTCCAAGGTCAGCTTGTGGGTGATCATCGGGTCGATCTCGATCTTGCCGGACATGTACCAATCAACAATCTTTGGCACGTCAGTCCGCCCCTTGGCACCGCCGAATGCAGTGCCTTTCCAGACGCGACCGGTGACAAGCTGGAACGGACGGGTCGAGATTTCGGCACCCGCAGGGGCCACACCGATGATGATGCTTTCACCCCAGCCCTTGTGCGCCGCTTCCAACGCCTGGCGCATGACTTTGGTGTTGCCTGTCGCATCGAATGTGTAGTCGGCACCACCTTTAGTCAGCTCAACCAGATGGGCGACCAGATCGCCCTCGATGTTGGTGGGGTTCACAAAATCGGTCATGCCGAAATAGCGGCCGGTTTCTTCCTTGTCGTCGTTCAGATCGACGCCGACGATCTGGTCTGCCCCGGCAAGGCGAAGACCTTGGATCACGTTCAAACCGATACCGCCCAGACCGAACACCACGCAGCGCGCCCCGATTTCGACCTTGGCCGTGTTGATCACAGCACCGATGCCGGTGGTGACGCCGCAGCCGATATAGCAGATCTTGTCAAAGGGCGCGTCCTTGCGAACCTTGGCCAGCGCGATTTCGGGTATAACGGTGTGGTTGGCGAAGGTAGAGCAGCCCATGTAGTGGTGGATCGGCGTTCCATCCAGCATCGAAAACCGCGTTGTCCCATCGGGCAGCAGGCCCTGCCCTTGGGTGACGCGGATCGCCTGACACAGGTTGGTCTTGCCCGACAGACAATATTCGCATTCGCGGCATTCAGGGGTGTAAAGCGGGATCACGTGATCGCCAACTTCGAGCGTGGTCACGCCTTCGCCGATTTCCAGCACGACGCCTGCGCCTTCGTGGCCGAGGATCGCGGGAAAGATACCTTCGGGATCGTCGCCCGAACGGGTGAATTCATCAGTGTGGCACAGGCCGGTGGCTTTGATTTCGATCAGGACTTCGCCCTTGCGGGGGCCTTCAAGGTTGACCTCCATAATTTCGAGAGGTTTGCCTGCGGCAACGGCGACAGCGGCGCGGGTTTTCATCATTGGGGTCATCCTTTTCCTAGTCGATGCAAAAGGACCACAACAGGCGTTCTTGTCAAGTAACGAGCGTTGATGGGGGCGCTGCCCCCAGGTCCCCGGGGCGGCCCCTCCCCCGGGATTTATTTCCATTTGGAATTCTAGCGGTTGGGGGTCACTGCGGGATGGCGCTGTGAAGGGCGGTGATCATTGCTGCTATTTCAGGGCTTTCGGGCAGGCCTGCGCGTTGACTCATGCCCACAGGTCCGGCCATCATCGGCGCGTTCAGTGACAAGCCGCGCAATGATCCGTTGCCGAACTCTTCGGCCACGACACCGCGCGAGATGAACCAGATCGCATCCGTCTGAGCGAGAATTTGGCGGGCAAATGCGAGGGAGACTGTTTCAAATGCAGGTGCTATATCTTCCATCCCGATGCTGCGCAGGTAGGCACGTACCAGCGGCGCGATGACAGCCCCCGGCGGCGGCAGAATTAGCGGGAATTGCCCTGATGCGTCGGGATCAAAGCGGCCGTTGAGCGGATGATCTGCGTGGACAACGGCAACCACGTCTTCGGAATAGAGCTGACGAAAGCTGAGCCCCTCCATCCGGTCGGGTTCGGCCATACGGCCCACGACAAGGTCAAGGCTGCCCTCGCGCAGTTGTGACAAAAGCAACCAGTTCGGACCGGTTGTGACACGGATCAGGCAATGGGGATGCGCGGCGTGAAAGCGGATGGTCGCCGCCGGCACCAGCCGCGTTGCCGCCGTGGGCAGCGCACCGATGGTCAGGCGCGTCCGGGCCTGGCCGGTCGATTGCGCCTGGGTTTGCGCCCGCAGCAAGGTGGTCATGGCGGCCCCTGCCAGTTTTTGAAACTGCTGCCCCGCGTTGTTCAGCCGCAGGCGTCGGCCTGTCCTGTCAAAGAGCGGCTGGCCCAAAATATCTTCGAGTTCGCGCAGGGTTTTGGAAACGGCGGGCTGGGTCACGCCCAATTGCCCCGCTGCCGCGACGATAGACCCGGCTTGGGCGATTTCCAGAAAGGTCGAGATGTGGCGCAGGCGCAGACGGGGGTCAATTTTCATAACCCATTGATTATCTGTTTTGCCATAAATCTCAATATACTTGCACTACGTGTTATGCGAAAAGCGGCATAAACCCAGACGGAGGATGCAATGTCAGAGAAATACGAGGCGGGCATGAAGACCCGCCGCCACGTGCTTGGCGATGCCCATGTCGACCGCGCCGAAGCCGCGAAAACCGATTTTGACGCGCCCTTTCAGACACTTATCACCGAAGGGGCTTGGGGCACGGTGTGGTCCAGCGACAAGATCACCCTGCGCGAACGGTCGATGCTGACGCTGGCCCTGCTGGCTGCCACTGGAAACTTCGAAGAAATCCCCATGCACATCCGCGCCACCGCCAACACGGGTGCCAGCAAAACCGATGTGATGGAGGCGTTTCAGCACGTTGCCATTTATGCGGGGGTGCCAAAGGCGAACCATGCGCTTAAGCTGGCGAAACAAACCTATAAGGAAATGGGGGAGGACCTATGACCGACAAGAATGGTGCATTCTTTCACCGCGATCGCGACTGGCATCCGCCTGCGCTGACGCCAACCTATAAAACCAGCGTCGTGCGGTCACCGCAAAAGGCGCTGATCTCGATGAACACAACGCTCAGCGAACAGACCGGGCCGGTGTTCGGCCACTCTATGCTGGGCGACTTGGACAATGATCTGATCCTGAACTATGCCGCCGCGGGCGAAATGGCCATCGGTCAGCGCATCATCGTACATGGTCGCGTGCTGGACCAGAACGGGCGCGGCATTCCCGGTGTGCTGCTGGAATTCTGGCAGGCCAATGCCGGCGGGCGTTATCGTCACAAGAAGGAAGGGTATCTGGCCCCGCTTGACCCCAATTTTGGCGGCTGCGGGCGCACTGTGACAGATGAAAATGGCGGCTATAGCTTTCGCACCATCAAGCCCGGCCCCTATCCTTGGCCCAATGGTGTGAATGACTGGCGTCCGGCGCATATCCATTTCTCACTGTTTGGTAATGGCTTTGCACAGCGGCTGATCACCCAGATGTATTTCGAGGGCGACCCGCTGATCTGGAAATGTCCCATCGTGAAAACCATCCCGTCGCGCGCCGCGATCGAACAGTTGATCGCACCGCTGGATATGGAAAACACCGTGCCCATGGATGCGCGCGCTTATAAGTTCGATATGGTCTTGCGTGGCCGCAGATCGACCCTGTTTGAAAACCGACTGGAGGGCAACTGATGCAAGAGCTGAACCACCTACACGAAAGCCCCTCGCAGACTGCCGGGCCATATGTGCATATCGGTTGCGTGCCGAATTTCTGCGACATCAAAGGCGTCTACCCCCATGATCTGGGTGACACGATGGTCAATGCCGATACCAAGGGCGACCGGATTACCATCAAGGGCACCGTTTTTGATGGCACCGGCACACCGCTCAAGGATGCGATGGTCGAGATTTGGCAGGCCGACGCCGACGGGATCTATCCCAACAATGACCCGCGCGGTGCCGCAGACCCGAATTTCACCGGATGGGGCCGCAAGGCGGGCGATTATGACACCGGCGAATGGGTGTTTGACACGATCCGCCCCGGTGCTGCACCGTTTCCCGACGGGCGCATGATGGCACCGCATGTCAATTTATGGATCGTTGCGCGCGGCATAAATCTAGGGCTTAACACTCGGATGTATTTCCCCGATGCTGACAACAGTGCCGATCCGCTTTTGATGCGGATCGAACACCAAAACCGCGTGCAGACCCTGATCGCGGTACAAGAGACTGCGGGCGTGTACCGCTTTGATATTCACCTTCAGGGTGAGAAAGAGACGGTATTTCTAGATGTCTGATCCTTGTATTCTATGCGTTGCCATCACTGGCAGCGTCCCTACCAAAGCCGCGAACCCAAACGTGCCGATTTCAGTCGCCGAACAGGTGGAAAGCACCCACGATGCGTTCGAAGCAGGTGCCAGCATCTGCCACGCCCATGTGCGCAACGACGATGAGACCCCATCGTCAGACCCCGAAAAATTCGCGGCGCTGAAAGAGGGCGTCGAGAAACATTGCCCCGGAATGATCATCCAGTTTTCAACCGGCGGCCGGTCGGGTGCGGGACAGGCGCGCGGGGGGATGTTACCGTTGCGGCCTGACATGGCGTCGCTGTCGGTCGGGTCGAACAACTTTCCGACCCGCGTCTACGAGAACCCGCCGGATCTGGTGGAATGGCTGTCCTCAGAGATGCGCAAATACGAGGTCGTGCCCGAGGTAGAAGCCTTTGACCTGAGCCACATTCTGCAAGCCATCCAGCACCACAAGGACGGCAGGCTGTTCGGGCGGCTTTATGTGCAATTTGTCATGGGCGTGAAAAACGCGATGCCGGCCGATAAGGTCGTGTTCGATTTTTATGTTGAACAGCTTAAGGCGCGTGCGCCCGATGCGGCATGGTGTGCCGCGGGCATCGGGCCGAACCAGATCGTTGTCAACGAATGGGCGATTGCAGCGGGCGGCCATACCCGTGCGGGCCTAGAGGACAACGTGCGCCTTGACCGTGACACGCTGGCCCCGTCCAACGCAGCCCTGATCAAACGCGCCGCTGACTTATGCGAAAAATACGAACGCCCCGTCGCCACATGGCAGCAGGCGCGCGAGATTTTGCGCCTGCGCCCTGTCACCGTCTAAAGACCAACCTGTCCGCTGCGTCAGTTCAGACGCACGGGCAGGTTCAGCGGGCCGCGAAAGCCAAAGCCGGACCAGACAACGCTGGCCGGGTCCACCAGCTCCATATTGGGGAACCGGTCAAACAGCATCGGCAACATGATCTTGCCCACCGTATGCCGCGAAATATGCGTGCCCATGCAGTGATGCGGCCCACTACCAAACGATTGGTGCGGTGCGGATTTACGGAAAATGTTGAACAGATGCCCGTCCTCAAACACCTCTTCATCATGGTTGGCCGAGGCCTGGACCGTCATGACCACATCCCCCTTGGGAATGGTAAGCCCTCGAATTTCCGTATCCTCGACCGCCACGCGTGAGCTGACCTGAATGGGCGCGACCCACCGCACGCCTTCCTCGAAGGCTGATCCCCAATCACCCGATGATTTCAGCGCATCCAGCTGATCGGGGTTGGTCAGCAGCCCGTAGAGGATCGTCAGCAAAGCATCGCGGGGTTCGTTGATCCCCCCGCCAATGGCGATTTTGATGTTCGCGATGATCTGGCTCATCTCGATGGGATCGTCGGCGTCGATCATCACAGACAGCGCGGACTGGTCTGGCGCGGTTTGCAAGATCGCGACCCTGCGCGCGATTTCCGTGTTCATGGCAACGTTGGCCTTTGCCACCCGCGCGAACGGTTCATCTGCCCAGCCGAAATTTCCGGCACCGTCGATCAGCGCCTGAGACCAATGCTGCATATCCGCGTCGGATGCGTCCGGCAGGCCAAGGATTTCAGCCAGAATGCGCGCGGCCAAGGGACCTGCCAGCATCGGGAACAGATCAATCACCTGATCGCGTGGCAAACGGTCAAGGTAATCCGAGGCGTGTTTTTCATAGGATGGTGCCCATATCGTCTTGATGTTGCGGGCCGAAAACGTCGGCATCATCGCCATCCGTTCGCGCATATGCTCGGCACCGTCCTTGCGCATCAGGGTATGGGCCTCAAAGGCTTTTTCCATCGGCGTGTTAGGATCATTCGAGCTGAACAGCGCAGGGTTGTCCTTGACCGCGCGGGTGTCGGCGGCTTTGGTCAGCAAGGTCCGGTTCACGGATTTGACCCGCAAGACGGGGGATTGCGCGCGCAGGCGTTGATAGATCGGATAGGGATCGCGCGTCAGGTCGGCAATCGTGATCGCCTCGTCCAGCGGTGCTAATGGCATAGGTCCCCCTCCCAAGGTCACACATACACAAAGTGTTCTATGACCGAACGATAAGTGAAGCGGGACACTTAGGCAATCAGCACGCGCCGGTCACAGAAAGATTTCTTCAAATGCCATCTCTGACTCGGCCTCGAGAACCTTGACCGCTTCGTCGATATCTTTTTCACTTGGGTTCACCCAATCGGCATTCTCAATCAACCCCGCATCTTTTAGCGCTTGGGACGTCTTGGCAAAATCGATCAGCGCGTAAAGTTCATTATACTGCACCTTTTCGCCGCTGCGAAACCAAAACCGCGTGCAGGCGTCCACGATTTCGGGTGTCACGCCCGCGAACCACTTAAGCTGAAGCTGGAAGTCTTCGAAAATTGTGCCGGGACGGCGCAGCAGAATTCCGATGCGGCATTCGGGCGGGATGACAAAAGCTGCCAGATGAAGCGCGGAATTGTCGGTCGATACTATGACCGACGCGCCTTTATACCACGCCAATTGCGTCTCAAGATCATGAGCTTGCGGATGGAAAATCGTATAGCCCTCGGCTTCCATCTTGGCCTCGATGTAGTCCTCCATCAAGAACCGCCCGCGTTTGCGAAACAGGCCCGACCGCGTGATATAGATCTTGTCCGGTCCTGCGGGTTTGACGGTTTGGCGCAAACGGCGATCGGTGAAATCGCGCATTTCGGGGCAACCGACCATCAGCCCGCTGGTACCGAACCCCTGCGGCGCGATCACCAGACGTTCAATGCGGGTGGGTTTGTTAAAGGCGGTGTGGCGTGGCAAATCACCGAAACTGTCCGTGATATTCTTGACCATGCTCAGGCTGCGTTCGGGCCATGTCATTTGCTGTTTGGGGATAAACGCCAGCGCATCAATCGGGTCGTCAAACACATCGACCGCCCATAGCCGCGCAAGGGATTCGCACAGCGCATGACCGAAATGACCGTAAGACATGCCCGCATAAAGCATCGTACCTTCGACGGTGCGGTCGATCTGGTCCTCGGTCGGGCAGATCGGTTCAACCGTCGTGGGTTTCCCCCCCGACCGATAGGTCTGGGCATCTGCGCAATATTCACCGTCGGCGGTAAAGACACCGGCAGGGCGTGCCATGCCTTGGCGCTTGCCCTCGCCCCAAGGGACAATAACGGCATTTTCAACCACGCGAATTTCCCCGGCCAAGGGTTTTTCAGGGTCAAGGCGCAACGCCATAGTTCTCTCCATTCACGCTTTGAAGGGCTGTTTAGCCCTGACTGATCTGGGATTGCAATTTCTTATCGGACACCGGCCCGTCAATGCGGATAAAGGAAACCCCCAGACGGATGTCGGCACGGTCATTGCCGGTGATCCGGATCTCGGGCTTTGCAGGCCATGCGGACAGGTCCAGCTGGTACGCGTCGCTCCAGCCGCTGATCATGGTCACGCCGCCGTAAGCCACGTGAAATACAGCGGCACCTTCACCCGGTTCAATGGAGTTGTGACCGCTGCCGATATGGATGTGATCGTCGCCCCCGGCTGACCGCACGATGTTGCGCCCCGGTCCGGTGTGGATTTCCGATCCGCCCGGCCCGTCGCTGATGTCATCATTGCCCGGACCGCCGTAAATCTTGCTGCGCCCCTCGCCGCCGCGAATGACATCATCGCCAGCACCGCCATCAAGGATATCGCGACCATTGCCGCCATAAAGCGTGTCATTGCCTGCCCCGCCATAAAAGAGATGCACGTCCTTGCCGCGCCCCGATTTCGCGATCAGCATGTCGTTGCCCGCCCCGCCATGGAACGTCGCGCCGGCATATTTCGCACCGATCATCACATCGGCCCCGCGACTGCCCTGCACGTTGACGGCAACCCGTTCAGACGTCTCGAAATTCATCGGCGTGTCAGGGTGGGCAACGACTGCGATTTCCTTGCCCTCGCTGGCGTTTTGTTCTTTGCGCGATACGACCGTGGCGATGCGGATATTCTCGATATAGGCGGGCATGTGCAGAACGTAATCATCCGGCCCCGCCATGTACCACAGCGTGTCATTGCCGCCATCTTCGTCTTCGGTGATCTTTTCGGCATTGGCACCATAGGCCCAGTAATCATTATCGGCATTGCCGCCTGCCAGCACCACAGACCCGTCCAGCGCCATCATCGCATTGACCCCGCGCTGCGGGTTCTCGAACCCGCGCAGGTCCAGGCCAAGCTCAAGCGCATTATCCACCATGCAGGCGCGCAGGGCATCCAACGGGGCGTCGGCCACGATATTCGTCGTCTCGCCGGGGTCGGCGATCAGGTCATAGATATGTTCTTCGCCGTTGGGATAGCGGAAATAGCGGTAGCGGCTCAGGTCGGGTTCAGAGGATCGCACAGACAACGTGCCAAAGACGCTTGTAACAGGTGATTTCTTGGAGTCGAACCGGCCGAAACTGTCATCAATCAGGGGCAACAAGCTTTGCCCCGAAGTCCAGTCGGGCCGGTAGGGCAGCCCCGCCAGATCCATGATCGTCTTGGGTACATTGTGCAGCGACACCGGCAGGTCGATGACGCGGCCCTGTTCCATCCGCGCATTCCAGACACCAAGGGGGACATGGGCGGCACTGTCCCATTGGCTCATCTTGTGGAAACTGTCGTGGGTGCCAAGGTTAAAGCCGTTGTCCGACAGCAGCAAAACGGTGGTGTTTTGCCCCAGCTCAGAGCCCCGTAGCGCCTCCATAAAGCGGCCGATTTCGCCGTCCACATGGCTGATCGCGGCGAAATACGCCCGCACCACCTGACGCCACGCCTGGTCGCCCGCCTTTTCCGGCGTCCAAGGGCCGTTGGCGATATAGGCGGCCTCGTAGACAGCCATGCCTTCCTGGGGTCCGAAATAATCCTCGGGGGCGGCAGTGGTGGGCCAGCTGATCTTGTCCACGTCATATTGCTGATAGAACCGGTCCGGCGTTTGCAGATTGTAATGCGGATGTTTGAAGCCAAGCTGGATCAGATGGCGGCGTTTCGGATCGGCACGGCCCAGATAGTCGATGGCGTTTTGCGCGACGGAATAATCATAGAACTTGTGGTCCTGCGATCCGTCGTCATTGGGGTGGTTGATCCCCGCGATCCCCGGCCCTTTATCAAGGTATTTTTTGACATTGTTGCGCTTGCCTGCGTCTTTCGCCTCGGGTTGTTCATGGAACAGGATGCGGGCGTATTCTTCGGGCATGGGTTTGTAATTGCTGTCGACTTTGCCGGTCGTAAAGGTGCGAAACCCCGCACGGCGCAGATCGAATTGCCAGCCCGTCGTAGGCGGCAGAATATCGCGCCAGAACCGGTTAAGATCGACCAATCCGGTGCGAAACGGTGACAGACCCGTGGCCAGTTCCGCACGGCACGGCGCACATAACGGCACGGTGGCATAGGCGTTGGCAAAGCGCGTCCCTTCGCCCATGAAGCGGTCGATATTGGGGGTGCTGATCGTCAGGCCAAAGGCGTTGCGCCACGTGAAGATGTCGATCATGTCATCAATCCAGATGACGCAGATGTTGTCGTCTTTGGTGGTCTGCTTGGTGAAACTCATGATGCGTCCCCTATGCGCTCGACAAAGCGGCAGGCTTGGGTGATTCTGTCCAGCGCTGCGGGTGTGGTCGGTGCGGTATCAATCCAGAACAGCACGTCGTGGATCACCGAATGGCCCAGCGTTTTCAGGATGCCCTTGCGGTGCGACCGGCAGCCGATGAACAAATCGCTCACGCCATCCAGCGCCGCAGCCAACGCCGCGCTGCCATCGGGGCTGGTTTGAGGAGATGGAAATTTCACGCCAGTCTTGGCGGCAGTAAGGCTGATTTTGCCTTTGTCATAGCCCACCAACACCCAAAAGGTGCCGCCGGGCGCGGGCAAGGTCACCTCGACTGACCCTGCATCATCACGCCACTCCAACAGACCGTCTTTTTCGGATAAAAACAGATAGTTGTTCCCCTCCGGCGGGTTCAGGGTGACGATCGTGCGCGACTGACCTTCGGGTGATTGCAGGCGGATGGCGCAGCAAAATGCCTCGGCCTCGACCAAGGCGGCATCGACGACAAATCCACCGTTCACCTCGCGAATATAGGCGATCCCGCCGCCGGGTGCCGGGCGCGCGTGCCCTTCGTTCGGCTCTGCTGGCCGGGCAACGCTGCCCAGACCATTCTCGGGGCTCCATGCGGTGATCGCGCCGCTGGCGTCCAGCGTCAGGGCATCTTCTGTGGCGCGATACCATATGGCATCGGCATCATTGGGGTGCTGCAGGGGCACCGCTTCGGGTTGTTTTGGCGCGGGTGCCTCGCGCAGCAAAACCGCATCAGGCAGGTCAATGCCGACAAATAGGAAAGGGGATTTATCCATTCAATGCACCGGCAATGCTGCGGGCAAAGCCCAGCGATGAAGGGTCGTGCCGGTCGCGCTATTTCGGGCAAAACCATCGCGCAAAGCACCGCGATTGGCCGGCATCCCGTCGTCCGATGCAGGGTGACCAAGAGCATAGCAAAGCATCAGCCCCTTGCCTTTGGGGGGCCGGTCACAGGTGATCAGCACATCGTTGCGGTCCCGGCTGTCCACCCGCACGTCGATGATTTTAGCCGCTTTGTCATCGCCCTCGAACCTGAAACCGCAGGCATCGCCCGCGTTTAGCGGGTCGTCCGCGTCCAGCACAAAGTCGCCCAACGCCTCGCCCCGGCAGCGGATCATCGATGCATCGTCCTCACGTTCGGCCAGCAGCAGAACAGGACACGCCCAAGGCGCATCACTGTTGCGCGCCTCGATTGCGCTTGCCTCCATCTCGGCCATTTGTAGGCGGGCATCGGCGGTCGGTCGGCCAAAGGGGTCTTGGGCGAACATATAGCCGGGGGCGGCATAGACATGGTCGTGCCCGCCCTTGTTCCATGCCAAATCCCACTGCGCGCGCAGGATCGGGCTGTCCGAAATATCGGCTGTGCCTGCATCAAAGATCGCCGTGAACAGCGGCTTACGTAGACCATGATCAGCAAAAAGATCGGTAATCTGGTGCATCAGGGCGTGCATGCCGCGCGTCCAGTCAGGCGCGGTGCTGACCACGTCTTCGAGGGTGAAATCAAGGCCAACTGAAAGCACCTTGGCGGGTTTCCCCAGCGACCTTGCCGCATCACACAGATTGGCGACGGTCTGGCGAAAATTGGCAAAGGCGGCCCCTTGCGACAGGTTACCGATACAGGCCGAACTGTCCGTTTCAGAGCGCGCATAGATCAAAGGCAAGGCGCGGTGATCCGCCAGCCGACCGCGCAGGATTTCATCGCCGATCAGGCTGTCGCGGGTTTGTTCGGTCAGCTTTTGGATCACTGGGGTTGCGGCGACGTCTTCCGTTCCCGCGGCCCCCGCAGGCCCCAGATCATCGCCCGTGGTGACCACGTGATAAGGAAAAGACATCGGCTCATGCGCCGTCACTGCGCGGCGTGTCCCGCCAAGGGCCAGCAGACCATAGACCGCGCCTGCGGTGTCGGCGATGATATCGGGGGCGCTGGCGTCAACCTCGGCTTTGACAGCACGGCGAAACTGGCGCGGGCCTTGGGCACCGGGCAAATTGGCGCTAAAGACATACCAATCGCCGCGCTGGCGCAGGTTCCATGCATCCACATCGCCCAGCACGGCCGGGTCAATCGCGGCGTCGCCCTGTCCTACCGGCAAACGGCGGTGAATGTCGGCGATCACACTATCGGACAGGTTCATGCGCAAACCGGTATCGTCAAAGCCGATCACATCGCCGTTCTTCGCCCTTAAAAGAACGCCGCGTTTGGCGGTACCGTGGTCTTGCATCTTTTTCATGTCCTCTGACGGATCGCAGTTGAACGTAAGTATGACATGATCCAGCACCGTTCTAAAGGGATCGTGCATCCGGTAGCGTTATTTGTAGAAGGGCGTCCATTTCTTAATCAAGCGGTGAAAGCCTTTTTGCTCCGCGATCTCAAGGAATTTGCGGGCGGCGGGTTTGCTTTTCTCGTGCAGGACGCTGCCAAGTTTGCGCAGATAGCGAAAGCCGTCTCTGCGCCCTGCCCGATAGGCCTGGCGCATGGCGCGGCCCGAAATATCGCCGCGCAGCAAATCAAAAAGCGCATCATGCTTGCCCATTCCCACGATGGTTTGAATGCCTGCGTGCCCCGACCCATGCAGCAAAATGCGGGCATAGCCTGCGGGTTTGGGCAACCGCGCCTCGTGTTTCTTGTCCTGCCCATGCAGGACGATCTAGCTGCGTGCGCCGTCCATATGGGCGCGCGAATCATGCAGCCAGCCATCCATTTTGGCCCATTGTTCACCGTAGCGGCGTTCAAACCGGACAGCAGCAGGATCAATCGAGCTTTGCGGCGACACCGCAATGGCGCGGCGCGCATCAAGCGCCTTGGCCCCCAGCAGCGCGCCATAGCCCCCCATGCTGAATTCGTATGCAGTCACATCCGGCAACGGCCCAAAGAACGCGCGGCAGGCCGCCATGGTGGTAAAAAACTCAGCGTGCTGGTCCCAGTCTTCTTTGCGGTGAAACACGCAGACATGTGCCATACCCCGCTTGGCAAAGGACCGCGTGCCCCAGCCCCCTTCATCGGTTTGGAACGGATAGTCGAACGGGGCAAAGGCGACCAGAACCCGCTGCGCTGAACCGTTCGCAGGCCCGGTATATTCCAGCCGCAACAACGTGCCGTCATAGATCACCTGACGGCTGACCCAGCCCTTAGGCACGGGACCATTGCCGACGGTGGCGTCAGTCATCAGCCAGCAATTTGGCTGGGTCGATCTTGTCAAAGCGGCGTTCACCGACGTGCTGTTCCAACATGCCCTTGGCCTTGCGAAGCATGTCGACCTCTTTGAGGACCTTCATATTGCGGTAATGGATCATCTTAATATTTTTGTCCTCGGGCAAAGGTTCGCCGCGCAGGCGGCCACCCAAAATATAGTGCTGTTCCTCGGGCAAGATATTCCAGTCAAGGCCCGCCGCACGGATCGCCAAAGGCAGGCTCATCTGATCCAGATAGGGGCGTTTTTTAATCAGGTCGACCTTGTCAATCACCTGCGCCAGACGCATCCACACATCGACGAAGGTTTCGCCACTGTCTGTTCTCAGTCCTTAGGGAAACACGATCAGACCAGCGTTGAAATAGGGCATCAGTTTCTTGCGGCGCTGGCGCGACAGCCAGATGCCTTCTTCGGACAGCGGCATATCGCAGGCCCCATAGATGTCCTTCTAGATATCCTGCCCTGACCACAGCATGGATGTCGCAGGCGCAACCGACACGTGCCCGGCCTTGTAAATCTGGTCGGCACGGTTGGGGGCAATGAACAGCATATCGCTATCCATGAAGGCCGAATAGGGCGTGCGCCGGGGTTGCTGCGCCGCGACCATCTTGTTGCCATGGGAATAAGGTGGATCAAACACACCAGCGGTTTCAATAGGCCGCACGTCAACGTTCAGCTTTCTATAGATCGCCAACGCATAAGGGTCCATGTCGCCGATGGTTTCGGCATGGCAATACCCAATCAGGTTAACGTCTTCTTTGAAATGCGTCCGGATCGATGCCGCCAGATAGCACCCCATACCCTGATATTTCGGCGGGCTCGCAACAAAGAAAATCGACAGGTTCGGCACGCTCAAAGTTCCGGCCCTTTGGTCGGCAAATCGAAATCGTCCGTTGGATGTCTTACGTTTTGTGGATGATCTGGTGTTTTTCGCGGCGGTTTTGCGTGCGGGGGCCGCAAGTTTTCTGACTGAAGCGTTTTTTTACCTGTCGGCTTTGCACCGCCCACGTTCTTAGCCCCGGCTGCGGGCATGGTCTTGGGCAAACCCAAGCCACTGCGCATCCCGTCAATCACCCCCACGGCGATGGCCTGGCGCAGATCCGGATCGGCAAGGAATTCACATGTATCAGCGGAACGTGCCACCATTGCCTGATACTCATCTTGGTGATCGTCGCACCATGCCAGCCGCTTGCCCACATCGCCATGGTTCTTGCGGATCGGCACAAAATGCTCCCATGGCTTGAAGTGATGGGTCGCAAAGGTTTCGAACTGGCAATCGACGATATATTTATAGGTCTGGAAATCTTCGCGCGGGATGCGAGGGCGCTCGAACTCTGCCAAAAGCGGTTCTTCCTCAAGGATAAAACCGTCTGAATTGGTATAGCCCAGATCAAAGCGCGGGTCATCGATATAGCGGGGCAAAAACCTGAACCGCTGCATGGATTGTAGCACATGAAGGGTTTCGCCACGGCTGAATTCGCCGCTTTTATATTTGCGCAACAGCGGGTGCATTCGGATCATTTCGCCGTGGTCACGCGGGCCCAGACGGCCGCGGTTGCCAGGCCCGCCGCGCCAAACAACACGGTCTGATTTATCCCCCCTACGCAACGCGGGACGGGTCAAGATTGCCCAGAAATTCACGGCTGCCGATGTCGTGATACAGGGGCAGCGGCCACAACACCTGCACCTTGTGGCGTTCGTGCAAGCGGTTAAAGTTGAACAGCGGTGCCGCGCGACCCTGTGCGTCGGCGACCTCGCGATTGCGGTGGTCTTGCATGTCGACTAGAAAATCAAAATCGTCACCTGCCTCGAGAATTGAATGCAAGGCATCGGTAGTTTTGTTAGGCATTCGCCCGCCTGTCCAATTCGGCCTGCCACGGTTTGGCCGGATCTTTTGACGGCTGCCAACCGTTCAAATCCCTGGGCGCACTGGCCGTGCGATCCAATGACAAGGTCATACCGCTTTATGTCGCGATCGCCCGTGAAACGCCTCGGGCGCATAAGATAATTCACCCCCTGCATGCCTGCCCAACTGATGCCAGATCGAGGATTTAACAAATTCTTTTGACGTCAGCATGGAATGCTCATGCCTCAGGAAGACAGCGGATTATTGTCTTTATTGCCAGTCTATTGCACGTCAAATCATAGATCAAAACCTCGCTGCTAGGCACCCTTTACCATCCCTTCGCCGCACCAATCCCTGCGTTAAATATTGCCCCCGTATTGCGCGATTATGGCCAAAGTCTTAGCACTTTGATAACAGAAGCTGTCACAAAGACGCCCAGACTAGAATTGGAAAGTTGGACTATGGCCATTGGTGGTGAAAAAGCTCTGTTGCTTGCGGTGATGCGCAATGAGGGACCCTATATTATCGAATGGATGGCGCACCACTTTGCCCTTGGCATTGATGATCTGCTGGTCTTCACCAACTTTTGCACGGACAACACCGACAAGATTCTGGACCGCATCGAGGAAATCTGGCCACATCGCTGCAAGCACCAGCCCAACCCCAAGGTGATGTTTCCCAACCACGGCAAATGGCTGATCATGGCGTTGCGGTTCGCGGGCCATTTCGGGCGGTATCAAGCGGCCCCGTGGGTTTATACCACCGATCCGGACGAATTTTTGAACTTTACGGGTGACATCAAGACCTTTGATGATTTCTTTGAGAAAACAGGCGACGCCGATGTCGTTTCCTTTACTTCGATCGCTTTCAACAGCGGCAACCACAAAAATGCCAAGGATGAATTGGTTACCAGAATGTACACGCAGATGGCGTCCGATCTGGAAGGGGCCGAGGCCGAAGGCCAAGAAGTGCTGACCGCTGTCAAAACCTTGTACCGCAACAAAGTCGAAGGCCCGCGCCGCCCGCACCGCCCGGTGACGATGGATTTTTCATCCAAGGGCTATAAGTGGATCAACGGGTCCGGCCAGACCATGCCGCCGGAATTCACCGACAGCGCCTACAAGGCGATTGCGTCGAACGGCACGCGGGATCTGGCCCAGATTAACCATTATTCGATTAAAAGCGCCGAAGAATTTATCCTCAAGGTGGATCGTGGCGATGGTGGTCAAAACGACCGCGTCGGTGAATCCGAGCACTATTGGAACACGGCCAATCGCAAGGGCAATATGGACACACGCGGCGTCGGGCTGTCACCGGCCGCGCAAGAAATCTATGATTTCTTGATGAGCGATGCAAAACTGAAGGCGCTTTATGACGAATGCCTTGAACTGCGCCACGCCCGTTTCCAGGAAATCATGCAAACCGAAGCAGGTCAGGATCTGGCGCGCCGTATCGGCTATTACGACTGATTGGCTGCTTCGGCGTTGGCGCGGGGTTCGATAATCACGAACTCCGGCACGCTCAGTTCTTCTGAGGGGGCCAATGTCGGGTCATCGACTTTCTTTTGTTCGCGCATAAAACTCGCAATTGCAGGACCGAACAGCACGATCCGTTTTACGGTGCCCAGTTCGATCCGGTTCAACAACTTTGCGCCAATCTGTTCATAGCTTGCGCGCAGAACCTCTGGTTTTTCAGTAGCGATCAACTGGTTGATGCGCGCAACGGTCTTGTCCGCGTCATCGGGGAACACGACCTGATCTGTGGTCATGGTCAGCTGCGCGCCCAGATTAATATCGTTATGCGCCAGAATGTTGCGCATGATTTGCATCCGTGATGCGTTGTCTTCCTGTGCCATCACAATGGCTTGCGGCACCTCTTTGGCGGTGAAAATCGACAGGAACCCGATGCCTGCACCCAGATCCAGCACCTTTTGGCCATCTTCGACCATGCGCCCGATCTTGCGCGCCATCCGGCGCTGGTATTTGCCGCGCATCACGAAATCCAGGGTATTTTGCGCGAAGATGCGTACATCCGCAGGTAATTCAATCTCGTGATTTGGCACCCATTCGACGGCAGTTTGCGCTGTCACGTCAATCTCTCCGGGCACGAAACCATCCCCGCCCTCGCCGACATCGGCAAAATCGGCTTCGGGCTTTTTGCGGCGTTCCTCGGCGGGGCGGTCAGCGTTGTTCTTTTCGACCTGCGACATCAGAGCGGCGATTTCAGCCGGATCGCGGGCCTTGGGCGGCTTGGCAACGATCTGGGTAATCGGGACTTTGGAGGCTTCGATCAGCGATTGCTTCAGCTCTTCATAGGCCTCGGTTTTGCGGTATTCTTCCAAGCGGGCCTCTACCCGGTCAATCGCGGCCCAATGCAGGCGTGACAACACCGGATCGGTCAGCAATTCGTCCATGATCGCGCGGCGCCGTTCGGTGTAGCGCAGGATTTTGTCGTCATAGACCTCGTTGCGATCCTGAAGCGACCAATAGTCGGCGTTATATTTGTCTTTTTTGTTGTTCACGTTGCCGCGGAATTTACGGATCGCGTAGCTGTCGATGGATTTCACCGCATAATGGTTCATCTGCGCCCATTGATAACCAACCGTGCGCCGGATCGACCGCCAGCCGCGAAACTTGAAATAATCCTCCATCGGCAGGCCCGACCCGTTAAGCCATTTGACCGTGTCGGGAAAGCCTGTCTCAAGTTCCTTGTTCTTGATCGACGGACGGTGGATGCCGATCTTCCATTTGTCGGGATCAAACTTGAACAAGGTCTTGACGCCCCATCCCTTGTTCCATGTGGGTGGTGCCGCATAAAGATACTGTTCAGTGACAGGGTCACGCGACCAATCGACCACATTGCCAGAGCCGAAGATCCGCCACGTGATGATAATGCCGTTAGCATCGCCCGCGGCATCCAGCATCGGGTCCAGCGTGCCATCGCCATAGTTGATCGACAGAAATTCATCCGCGTCGAACATCAATATCCAGTCGGCTTCGGCGACTTTGGGTTCGTTCTGCGCGTATTTCATCGCAGAGGGCTGCGGCTTGACGCCTTCGGGGATATCGTTGCGGCGATGATACCCCAGACCCAATTCTTCGAGGCGGATCAGCATCTCGTCGGTGCCGTCGCTGCAATCGTTGGTATAGACAAGGATTTTCGTGAACCCCACGGCCAGATGATGGGCGTACCATTCCAGCAGGAATGGTGCCTCATCCTTCATCATCGAGATGGCCAGCAGCTTGCCGTGGGGGCTTTTATGCGGTTTTAGTTTGATGGCCTTAACCCTCTTGCGGTCGCTTAGCGCAGCGCCTTGGACGGGTCGATGCCGATCTTTTCACACATCCGCGCGGCGTATGATCCGGGCAGCGGTTCGTTCTTTTCCCACCATGGCTTTGTGCCGTTGGTGTACAGGTGCACCGACAGGGTTTTGTCCGTGAAATGCCCTTCGACCCGACCATAGGGGTCGTAGAAAACGTCGTTCAGTTGGAACGGCACAGGGTACAGCACTTCTCGCTCACTTGCCTTGTCGTACTGGCCGGTCTGCTTGGCAAAGTAGGTAAATGCCTGCGGGCCGAATGCCGTGCGCTCGGCGTTATAGATACGGTGTGCGTGGGACAGCTTGGGGTCTTGGCGGTCGTATTTCTTGCGCTGGTTCTTGTTCCACCATGCGGGGTAATCCGGCAGGTTGTCATAGTAATCAAGCAGTTGGTCGATCAGCTCGCATTCCTGCGGCATCCCCACGACACCACAGTTCAGCGCGCCGGACATACCGTGGCGGCCAAAAATATATTCGTCTTCTTCGGGGAACGGCTGGTGGCAGAACGCATCGCAATCAATCCAGATCGCGCCCGTCTTTTGGATCATCTTGTAGCGAAACACATTCGACAGGAACGAGGCGCTGGTCGCCTCGACCAAGGCGCGGTCGATCTCCATGATCTCGGACGCGGGGCGCACTTCGACACCTTCGGGGGCGTTATCAACCTTGTCGGCGCAATACAGGATCGTCTTGTGACCCGCGACAACATGGGATTTCAGGCAAAGCTGGTTCAGATAGTGAAGTTTCTCACCAATCCAAAGCGACGCAACGGGGCGACGGTCATTCATAATTTCGGCCTCTCTGATGACACTATTTTTGCTGTGTCTGATGTAACTGCTCGGGGTGCAGAATAGCTTAGCACCCGCTGTCTTGTAAAGAATCGTTAGAATTTAGGCAGGTTTGGGGCGCAAGATTGACTTGCGACCGCCCACATGAGAGTCAATTACGCAACGCAACCCTTCCTTGATCAAGGCAGCCCCACCCCGTGACCCGCATTCTTGCTGTAACCTGCATGCGAAACGAAGGGCCCTATTGCCTCGAGTGGATCGCCCATCACCGCGCGGCCGGCGTCGATGCGTTTTTGATTTTTACCCATGATTGCGATGATGGCACAGACGCCTTGCTGGATTTGATCCCCGATGTGACCCATGTGCGCTTTGCGCCCGAGCCTGTGAAATCGGTACAATGGCAAGCGATGCGGCTGGCCGACGGGCATCCGCTGATGCAGGCCGCCGATTGGGTGATCTTTTTCGATTGCGATGAATTTCTATGCCTTGAGGCCCCGTTACAAAGTTTCAACGATCTGATCGCAGCGGTCCCTGAAAACACCGATGCCATTGCCCTGCCGTGGCGGCTGTTTGGCGCAGCGGGGCTGGAAAACTTCGAGGATCGCCTCACCCCGGAGCGGTTTAACTTGTCCGCCCCTGATCCGTTTTCTCTGCCTGCTGGCAGTTTTTTCAAGACGTTATTTCGCCCCGAAAAATTCCAGAAACTTGGCGTGCATCGCCCCAAGAACAAGGGCAAGGGGCCGGGTGATTGGAACCTTGGCGGGACCGCACCGGCCACAGACATTTTTGCAAGGGCAGAAAATCGGATCAACCTGTTCGGCCTGATGCAGGCCCCTGCCCGCGCGCGGCTTAATCACTATTCGCTGCGCTCGGCAGCGGAATTCATGGTGAAGCGCGGGCGCGGGTTGCCGAACCGAACGACAAAGACCCTTGATCTGCATTATTGGGCCGAGCGGAATTTCAATACTGTAGAAGATCACATGATTGCCCCGATGCTGGCCGCCACCCGGCGCGAAATGGCCGGCCTGTGCGCCCTGAATGGCGTGCAAAACGCCCATGATCATGCAGTCCGCTGGCATCGCGATGCCTTTGCCGCGCTGATGAAAGACCCCGCAGAAATCCAGTTTTTCTGGCATCTGATCTTGTTGGGCGGCAGCACCCCACCGTCGCGCGACCAAGCGCAGGCCCATCTGGCGCGTCACAGTCAGGCGGACCAGACATAAGCGGCGCAATGGCGTAACCCTGCAAGGTGGTTCTAGGACGGCACTGGTTTCGGCACATCCGGCCAAAATCGGGTTCCAGCGCGGGCATAGCCCCCGCCAAGCGCCATCACCGTGCCATCTGCTCGCCAGCAGGCCGCGCCGGTTTTGCCACCCAGCGGGCCAAAACCGATCCCGGTCATACCGCCGCCGACATGCGGCACACTTAGGACCTGCCAGCCCTTTGCGCGCAACGCGTCTTGGCGGGCACCGCCATAGCCCTCTTCGACCTCGATCTCTTGGCCTTGGGTCCACAGGCGCGGTGCTTCGACCGCTTCTTGCAGGGTCATGCCATGGTCAATCAAATTGACCAACGCCTGCAACACCGATCCGAAAATGCGCAATCCCCCCGGCAAACCAATCGCAAAGGCAGGCGCATCACCATGCATTACAATCGTCGGGGCCATGGATGTCGTCACGCGTTTGCCCGGTGCCATCGACAGGGCGTGGCCCGGATGTGGATCGAACAGACACATGTAATTGTTGGGAATAATGCCGGTACCAGGGATCATAAAGCGCGCCCCAAACAGCCCGTTGATCGTCTGTGTCGTCGCCACGATATTGCCCGCGGCATCTGCCACACTGACATGGGTCGTATTCGCGGATTCCGCCGGAATCCTTGGCGATACACCGGCTTGCCAGTCTTGGGTCCGGTCCATATCGATCAATTCGCGGCGCTGTGTTGCATATTCCTTGGCAATCAACTGCTCGACAGGCACGTCCACAAATGCCGGATCAGCCGTTGCCGCCGCGCGGTCGGCAAATGCGATCTTGAGGACCTCACCCAGCAGGTGTGTCGCCTCGGGTGATCCGAAACCCATTGCACCGATGTCATACCCTTCAAGGATATTGAGCATTTGCACCACATGTACCCCGCCCGCCGAGGGGGGCGGAGGGCCAAAGATGCTATAGCCGCGATAGCTGCCCATCATCGGCGCGCGGGTCATGGTTTGAACCGCTGCCAGATCCTCGGCCGTGATCAGACCGCCGACACGGGCCATATGATCTGTAACCGCTTGGCCAAGGCGACCGAGATAGAACACATCTGGACCATCTTTGGCGATGGCACGCAGGGTCTTGGCATAATCTGTCATTACCAACTTTTGCCCAGCACATAGCGGCACACCACCGGGGAGCAGGTGGCGGGCAATCTCCGGATCAAGCGCCAATTCGGCGGCGGCTTCTGCGATGCAATTGGCCAAATAAGGCGTGACGGCAAAACCCTGTTCGGCATGGCGGATCGCAGTGGCCATGACATGGTCAAGCGGCAGGCTGCCATAGCTGTCGAGTGCGTCACACCAGCCCCGCAGATTGCCAGGGGTTGCGACGGCTTTGGGCCCGATCTCAGTCTCGCGGCCCGCGACCTGCATATAATTCGGCCCTTTGTCCGCGATGGGACGGAAAGCATCAGGGGACGCCGCCAAGGGGGCAGCACTTAGCCCGTCTAGCACCACATGCGTGCCGTCCTTCATGCGGATATGCGCGACACCGCCGCCGAAAATGCCCACCATCATCGGTTCGACCACCGACAGGGTGAACAGGGCAGCAATCGCGGCATCAACCGCATTGCCGCCTGCCGCCAGCATCTCGGACCCCGCAGCGGTGGCCAGCGGGTGGTTGGTGACCACCATGCCCTGATCGCCGTGTGCGGGACTTTTGTCACAGTCAAATACCGTCTGCGCGGTACTGCGCCAGTCGCGCAGGCGGGGATCGGGGGCGATCATAGGCATCAACCTTCCTGTTTCAAAGGTAAGTATCTGACCACCCCCGTAGGTTTGCAACAGATGTTTAGGTCACCGCCGCGCAGGTCGGAATTGGCGCTTTACGACAACCGATCAAGCAAGGCGCGCGACGGATCGCCCGTGGCGCTTAGCCCGACGCTTTGCTGATAGGCCGCAATCGCCTTGCGGCTGTTAGGGCCGATCACGCCATCAGTTCCGTCCGTATCAAACCCGCGCGCAGTAAGGCGTTGTTGCAAGGCTTTGCGATCGTCGATCGTCAGCCCGTATTTATCAGGGCCGAACTTGGCTTGGATCGGGCCGCCACCTGCAATCCGGTCAGACAGGTGCCCTACCCCAATCGCGTAATTATCGGAGTTGTTGTAGCGCTTGATCGCTTGAAAATTGCGGAACACGGCAAAGCGCGGCCCCCCGGCATCGGGTTGCAGCACGGAAACGGGTGTCGCGGAGCCAGCCGCAGGCGTGCCCATTTCGGCCCCCCATTTCTGGCCCGACTGCCAGCCGGATTTTGCCAGATACGCCGCCGTCGAGGCCAGCGAATCCGCAGGGTCATCAGACCAGATATCGCGGCGGCCATCGCCATTGAAGTCGACGGCAAAGGCTTGGTACGAGGTTGGAATGAACTGCGTGTGCCCCATTGCGCCCGCCCAGCTTCCGTTCAGGCCAGAGGCCGGGATATCGCCACGCTCAAGAATTTTCAGCGCCGCTATCAGTTGCTTTTCAAAGAACGCGCCGCGTCTGCCGTCAAAGGCAAGTGTCGAGGTCGCCGACACCACCGGCACGTTGCCGCGCCTTTCACCGTAAAAGCTTTCCAGCCCCCAGACGGCTGTCACGACTTCGGCGGCCACGCCGTAGCGGGTTTCGATCTGGCGCAAGGTGTCGCGGTGGCGGGCAAAGGCCGCGCGCCCCTTGGACACCCGTTCGTCAGAGGCGGCGATGGCCAGATAATCCTCAAGCGTGCGGCTGAATTCGGTTTGGTTGCGATCCCGTTTCACGACGCCGGGCAAATAGCCTGCGCCTGCAAACCCACGCCGCAAAGTACTGTCAGATATGCCCTGCCCGCGCGCGCGGGTCTTGAACGCGGCGACCCAAGTGTCATAGGCCCCATTGGCCTGTGGACGCAGGTCATCCGGCAGCGCGCTGTCGCTGCGCGACGCGAATACTTGCCCCCGACCTGCATTTTCGCAAGCCGACAGCCCCAGTGCCGCCAACCCGATTGTAAAACTTCTGCGTGAAATGGTCATTCTGCTCGCGCCCTTTTTTCCTGCCGCTTTGTGGCAGGTTATCCGATGCAGGCAGGGGCGCAAAGGGCCAGTTGCACGCAAGCAAAGCTTTGCCGAGGGGACATGAGTTAGTCCCCTCGAGAGGTCTACAGAAGGTCACCCGGAGTTTGACCGGCAAAGAAAGCGTCCAGATTATCGAGCGCCCGAAACCCCATCGCGTCGCGGGTTTTACGGGTGGCGCTGCCGATATGGGGCAACATAAAGATGTTTTCATGTGCAGAAAACGCCGGATTTCCGCCCGGCTCGGCCTTAAAACAATCCAGCCCCGCAGCGGATATCTGACCCTTTTCAAGTGCGCCCAGCAAAGCGTCTTCGTCTATCAGAGCCCCGCGTGCCGTATTCACGATCACCGCACCTGCCGGCAGCAGGGCAAAGCGATCTTGGTTCATCAGGTTTGTTGTGTCGGGGGTGGCCGGACAATGCAGCGACAGGAAATCAGCGACTTCAAGTACGCTTTCGACGCTATCGTGATAAATCGCGCCCTTGGCCTGATCGGCCGGCAATTCCGAACGGTTGTAATAGTGGATTTCCATATCGAACCCGCGCGCCTTGGCCGCAAATGCGCGGCCCACACGGCCCATGCCGATGATACCCAATCGCGCGCCTGTCACCTGTTTGCCAACCATAAAGGCCGGTGACCAGCTGTCCCAAGCACCGGTGCGCACGATGCGGTCGCCCGCGACCGCGTTGCGCGCAGCCCCCAGCATCAGCAGCATCGCCAGCTCAGCAGTGGCATCCGACAGCACATCAGGTGTGTTGGTCACAACGATACCGTGCTCTTTCAATGCAGGCAGATCGCAGTGGTCGACCCCAACAGAATGGTTCGCAACAATCTTAAGCCGGTCCGAGAATTGCGCCACGACATCGGCGCTGAAATGTTCGGAATGGCACGGGATGATCGCATCGAAATCCGCACTGGCCGCAATCAACTGGTCGGCAGTTCCCGGCAGATCCTCGTGATTGATGACGACGTCATAATCGCGCGCGGCCCTTTCCAGCGTAGCGTCAGACAGGCGTCGCGTAATCCAAAGACGGGGTTTACGATCGGACGCTGTCATTTCTTGCGCACGCATTCATCCCAGAAATCATAAACGGCCATACCGCAAACGATCAGCCCGATTATCATAAAAGGGGCACCGCCGACAAAGCCTGCAAAACCGCTTGAGATGCTTTTGGAAAGTCCGCCGATGAAGATGCAGAAGATTGCAGTCCCGATCAATCCCACCACCAATTTAGTTGCGTATGACATATAGTGTCCTTTCCCTTATTCAGCCGCGTCGGCCAGTTGGGTTTGCAGCCAACGCGCTGTGCGCAGCAAGCGGTTGTCTTTTTCGGCAGGTCCAATCAGTTGAACACCAATCGGCAGGCCAGTTTCGCCGACCAGCAACGGCAGGCTGATGCAGGGCAATCCCGCCAACGTCCAAAGTGTGCAAAAAATCGGATCACCGGTGCCGGTGCCAAATAAAGGTGCCTCACCCGCCGCTGAGGGCGCGATAATCGCATCGAATTCGACAAAGAAATCAGCAAAGAACGCCTCGGCCGAGGCTTTGACCGCAAGCGCGTCTTCGTATTCGGCACGCGATATTTGATTGCCGCGCAGGATCACCGGTTTGAGCGTTTCACTGATCTGGTCCCAATGACCTTCGAACACTTCGGCTTGATGTTGGCATATCTCGTATTCATGGATACGCGCCTGCACAGCAACAAGGTTCGACAGGGTGTCGGCGGGGTCCATCCGGGTCACCTGCGGGTCCAGAATTTCCAGCACGGCCTCAAGGCCTTCTTTGGCGTCGCTGGAAAGGCGGTCGTTGAAGGGGAGGTCAAACCAGACCAGTTCGGGTGTCACCGGCGCGTCTTCGGCTGCCCCTGCGGACATGTCGGGGCGCGGGCGGGCAAAGCTGGTGGCATCGCTGCCATCGTAGCCGCCGATCACATCCGTCAGCAGCGCCACATCCGCGAGGGTACGCCCAAAGCACCCCACCTGATCCAGCGATACCGAGGTTTGCAGCAGCCCTGTGCGGGATACGACACCGCGCGTCGGTTTGAACCCGAAGGTCCCGCAAAACGACGCTGGCCGGATCACAGAGCCATTGGTTTGTGTGCCGATGGCAAGCGGGACGTGATGCGCGCCAACGGCTGCGGCGGACCCGCTAGATGATCCGCCCGGGCTGTGATCGGTGTTGTGCGGGTTACGTGTGTCGTTCGCATGCACAAAGGCCATCTCGGTGGTGACGGTTTTACCCATGATCACCGCACCGGCACCGCGCAGAAGTTCAACCAGACGGGCATCATGGTCGGTCGTGCGGCCCGCGAATATCGGCGTGCCGCGCGCGGTGGGCATGTCTGCCGTGTCGATGATATCCTTTAACCCAACGGGAATACCATGCAGCGCACCAACCGCCATCCCCGCCTTGCGAATACGGTCGCATTCCTCGGCCTGTGCAAGCGCTGCTGCCGGATCAAGATAGGCCCAAGCGCGGATCGCATCATCGGTGGCGGTGATCTGCGCAAGGCAGGATTTGACCAATTCCACCGACGTAAGTTTGCCCGAGGCGCAAAGTATCAGCGCCTCGGTTGCGGAAAGTTTATATGCGTCTTTGATCATGGAATGTATTCACCAAACAGATAGTCAGGGAACCACAGCGCGATGCCGGGGAACAGATACATCAGACACATCGTCAGGATCACGATGCCAAGATACGGCATGATCCCCAGGAAAATCTCCATCAGTTCGATCTGATCCTTGAGCACGCCTTTTAGGTAATAGGCCGACATGGCCATGGGCGGTGTCAGGAACGATGTTTGCAGGTTCAATGCAATCAGCATGGCAAAGAAATAAGGGTTCACGCCAAACACTTCGAGCAGCGGCAAGAAGATCGGCACGAAGATGATCAGGATTTCAGACCACTCCAGCGGCCAGCCCAGCAAGAAGATGATGATCTGCGCCAGAACCAGGAATTCCCAAGGCTCAAGATCCATTCCGCCGACCCATTGCGCGATCAGGTCATGCCCGCCCAGATACGAGAAAACGGAGGCAAAGGTCCATGACCCGACAAAGAGCCAACACACCATGGCGGTCGCTTTGGCGGTCAGGAACACGCTTTCCTTAAGCTTGGTCCAGGTCATCGACCGGTAAAGTACGGCCAGCACCATACCGCCCAACGCGCCCATTGCGGCGGCTTCGGCGGGTGTCGCAAGCCCCCCCAGAATGGACCCCAGAACAAGTGCGATCAAAACGGTTAGCGGCACAAAGCTGAACAGCAGATCTTTGTAGATTTCCTTGGGCGGCGGCACGTTTTCCATCGAAGGCTTGGGGGCCAGCGACGGGTTCGACCAGACCCGCAAAATCACGTAGACAATATAGAGACCAGCCAGCAACAGCCCCGGAAAGACCGCCGCTGCATAAAGGCGCAAGGGCGACAGGTCAGCGATGGCGGCATAGACGATCAACATGATCGATGGCGGGATCAGAATACCCAGCGTACCGCCGGCACAGATAACACCGGACGCAAAGCTTTTGTTGTAATTGGCGTTGGCCATAGCAGGAAAAGCCAGCAGGCCCATCAGCGTCACAACCGCGCCCACAATCCCCGACGCCGTCGAGAACACAGCGCAGGTCAGCAGCGCCGCAATGGCAAGACTGCCCGGCAGGTTTCGCGCGGCCATATAAAGCGAGAAGAACAGCTTATCCACGATGTTGGCGCGTTCCACCACGTAGCCCATGAACAAAAACAGCGGTATCGCCACAAGGGTCGGGTTTTCCATCACGGAATAGGTGTTCTGGTTCACCAGATAGAAGATATTATTGTTGAATATATCCGAGAACGTTTCGATCGGGTGCCCTTGGTAATAGGCGTAATAGCCAAAGCCAACCCCCATCGCGAGCAGGGTAAAGGCAATCGGAAAACCAAGTAAAACGAAGACAATAAACAGTCCAAGCATCACCAAGGCGACTTCGGGATTTGACATCTTTTCTCTTTCGTGAAGCGCTGAAAAGCTTATTTGCGGGCTGGGGCCACGGCGCGGATCTGGTCAAGATCGGCTGTGGTCAGAAGGTCTTCGGTTTCTTTCACATCCGCGAGGCGTTCGGGCCAGACGCCTGAGCGCATGGCCATCACACAGCGCACCAGTTCGGCAATACCCTGGATGACGAGAAGCCCCCCGGAAAGCGGGATAAGCGATTTGAAGAAGTAAATCTGGATGCTGGCCGGGCTGTTAAAGCTGACCTCTTTGTAGCGCCAGCTGTCAGAAGCGATCTCATAGCCGTACCAGACCAGCGCAAGAATACCGGGGAAGAAGAACAAGAAGTAGAGGACAAAGTCCAATCCCGCCTGAACCTTGACCGGAAACAACCGGTACACAACATCCGCACGCACATGCGTATCTTGCGCCAGCGCATAGGCCCCGCACATCAAGAACAGCGCGCCATACATCTGGACCATCATATCAAACGACCAGACCGTTGGCGCATTTAGCACGTAGCGTACGAAAACCTCGTAAGAGACCGACAGCGTCAGGATCAGAATGCACCATCCAAAAGCGCGTCCAACCCAAAGGCTGAGACCTTCAATGGCGTGTACGAATTTCATGTGTCTGTTGCTCCCTTAACAGATGCGCGGAACTGTGTTCACGCGTGCAAGCATAGGATGTCCGGGCACCGACATGGCACCCGGACATCTTTGTTTTCGCGAAACGATCAGCCGAAATAGTGGTCGTAGGCCATTTGGTAGTTGGGCTGGTTCAGGTTGAGATAACCCATGACTTCCTTGGCATAGACCTTCTGCGATTCCATCACCTTGGCAAAGAACGGGTCCTCTTCCGCGATGCGGTTTGCAACCACGTCCCACGCAACCAACTGCGCCTGCATGACTGAATCAGGGGTGCGGTGCACCTTGACGCCGTCTGCTTCCTGCAGTTTGATCAGGTCATCGGAATACCGCTTGGTGTTGCCCCAGTAGAAACCGGAGTTTTCAGCCATCGAGGCGTTCTTGATAATCGCTTTGTGTTCGTCGGACAGGCTGTTCCACTTGTCCTTGTTGATCGTGACCTCGAAACATTCCTGGCTTTGGTGATAGGACGCCAGCATGTATTCCTTGGAAACATCCTGCATACCAAAGTCACGGTCGGACGTCGGGTTGTTGAATTCTGCCGCGTCAATCAGGCCAGATTTCATTGCAGGCTGAATTTCACCACCGGGAAGCTGAACAACAGACATGCCCATTTCCAACATGACGTCGGCAGCCAGACCAACAGTCCGGTACTTGAGGCCCTTGATCTGCTCCGCATCGGTGATCTGCTGCTGGAACCAGCCAAGCGGCTGCGCCGGCATCGGCGAGTTAAAGAACGAGACAACATTCAAACGCAGTTCGCCCATCAGTTCGTCAAACAGCTCCTGACCGCCACCTGCATGGATCCAGCCCAGCATTTCCTGGCTGGACCAGCCAAAGCAAGGGCCTGTGCCGAACAGCGACGCCGACTTGGATTTTCCGTACCAATAGGCGGACACATAGTGCGCCGCATCCAGTACGCCGCGGTGGACCGCATCTTGCATCTGGCTGGTCTTCACGACCGCATCGACCGAAAGGACTTCGATGGTCAGCGAACCGCCAGACATTTCATTTACACGTGCCGCAAAAGACTGCGCGTTCTCAAGGAAAATTCCGCCGCCCCAAGCCGCCTGCATTTTGATTGTTGTGCCATGGCTTTCCGCCAGTGCAGGTGTGGCAAGCGCCGCAGCCCCGGCAACAGCCGACCCGCGCAGAAACTTTCTGCGATTGATAGAGTTTGTCATATTTCCTCCCAAGGAATTCGATGCGGTAGCCTCTCGGTCGAGCGGTCCACATTCAATTTTTCGGGCCCCGTTCAGCCGCTTGTGTTGTCTGTAATCTTGGCTCTCCCCCCGATCACAGAACGCAGCACAACGTTACCCGAGGACAATGATATTGTTTGAGGGGCTTTAGGCAAGAACTTCTTTTTTCAAAACAGCCGTTTCGGCGAAATATCAGGAAATTATTCTGCACAGACGGCACCTTGCTTGTCGGGCAAAGGTTTCGCAACCCAAGGCAGAAAGTTAACGGTTTCAACTGCTTTGCGCCCCTAACCGACCGGTCCCGCAGTGACGCCGCCGCGCTCTGGAATCCTTCGTTGACGCTCCGAACCTGCGTCAAAGTTGTACAGCGCCGAATTTTTACAAAACCCGCAACGGCTCCGCAAACGCAGCGACGATCCGCGCCTTGGCTCTCAATTTCGCAAGCGTTCAAAAATGTTAGCGGAAACAAAACTGGCCGATGTCGAATCACATCTCTCCCAAGCCGTGATGCGACTATCGCCCGGATCGGGCCATGTCCCAAGGCACGGAATTCATAGTCAAAATATCAAGATTGCACCGCAGGCGATGGCAGTTAGAAATACCGTCGGATATCGGCATTTGCGCAATGCATGGTACCGCCAATTTTTGCCGCCATGACCGAACGGCCAATCAGGGACGTTGCAAAATATAGTTGGGCTGAATGCCTGATGTCGCAATGGGACCAGCCACATCATGACCCGCAAAGAAACCATAGCCCGCGATCAAGGCTGTCTTTAGCCCGGCCGCCTGCCCGCCCAGAATATCGGTATGAAGGCTGTCCCCGACCATCACAGTGCGGCCAAGGTCGATCTTGTCGATCTGCGCAAAAGCTAGATCAAAGATGTTGCCAAAGGGTTTGCCAAAAAACTGCGGCTCAACCCCGGTCTGGTCAGCCAGACGGTGCGCGAAATGGCCCGGTTCGATCGAAAAGCCATCTTCGCGGGGGGCAACAATGTCGGGATTGCCGACATATACCGGACGCGGCGCGTTTCTAAGCGAGGCTTCCAACAACGCTTGTCGCGTTTCCGTCCAAACGGCGCTGCCCAACAAAACAAATGCCTCGGCGGCATCATACTCTGCTGGGTCTTCCGCAAGATAGACCATGTCAAAGGGTTCAATATCCCCCCGGCCAAGGCTTTGGGTCGCCATCAAGCCCCATTTCATCGGCGGTGCATTTCGCAGCGCATGAAGCGTGGCCTTGCGGCTGGTGATCACGTCCTCGGGGGCGAAATTATACCCGAGGTTTTTGTATTTCTCCATCAGCTTGGCATGGGGGAAGCCGGCGGCGTTTGACACGATCATGACCCGCTTGCCGGCCTTTTGCAGCCCCGCGATCCGTTCGGGCACCCCCGAGATCGCGGTTTCACCGATGTTGAGCACACCAAAAGCGTCCAGCAGGAAAACATCCATGTCATCGGCCAGCGCATCAAGGTCCGGCAGCCTTGTACAAGACGCGCCCGCCTTTGCCACCGGCAGTCGGTGGCGAACGCGCTCGTAGCTCTCAAACGCCTGTGCGAGGTTCATATGATCGCGCCGCGCACTTTGGCAGAAACCCATTCGGAAATGACGACCGCCGCAAGGATCACCAGCAGGATCAGCGATACCTGCGGCCATGCAAGCACGTTCAACGATGACGACAGCTGCAACCCGATGCCGCCTGCGCCGACCAACCCCAACACGGTTGATTCACGGATGTTAATGTCCCAGCGGAACACCGCGATGCCTGCAAAGGCGGGCAAGATTTGCGGAACGATGCCATAGGCCATGACCTGCCAGCGCGACGCGCCGGTGGCGGTTACGGCTTCGACCTGGGTCTGGTCGATTTCCTCGATCGCCTCGTAAAGCAGTTTGGCGCAGAAGCCGATGGACCGGATCGCAATCGCAATCACGCCCGCGAAAACACCGGGGCCGATAATGGCGATCAGCAGCAATGCCCAGATCAGCGAGTTGATCGAGCGTGTGGACACGATGATCAGCAGCGCGATGGGACGGATAAACAGGCGCGACGGCGTGGTGTTACGCGCCGCAAGAAACGCAACCGGAACGGCAAGCATCAGCGAAAAGATCGTGCCCAAGGTCGCAATGTTCAGCGTGTCCCAGATCGGCTTGCCCAATTGGGTGATGTATTCCCAGCGGGGCGGCGTTGCGCGGGTCCAGATGTCATCGGCAATGCGCGGCGCATCCCAGACGAAAAACCACGTGGTCGATGCTGAAATTTGCTGCCAACAATAGGCAAATATGGCAACGCCAATCAGCCACATGACCCAATGCCCAAGGCTTTCGCGGCCCGTGCGGCGGTGCCAGATTTTTTGGCCCTTTAGATCTTGTACCGGCATTATTGTACCCTCGCCCTGATCACGCCGGACAAGTATTCCAGCCCCATCACAATCAAGATGATGATCATCAAGATTGCAGCCGCCGTGTCGTATTCATAGCGGTCGAATGCGGTATTCAGCGTGGCACCGATGCCCCCCGCACCCACCAGCCCCAGGATCGCACTTTCGCGAAAGTTGATATCAAGCCGGTAGATGCTAAGGCCGATCAGACGCGGCATCACCTGAGGCTGCACCCCGTAATTGATCCACTGGGTCCACTTGGCACCCGACGCCTTGATCGCTTCGGCCTGTACTTTGTCCATGCTTTCAATGTCTTCGGCCAGCAGTTTGGACAGGAAACCGATGGTCGCAAAGCTAAGCGTGAGAAAGCCTGCCAAGGGACCAAAGCCAAAGATCGCGACCAGAAGGATCGCCACGATGATTTCCTGCAAGGCGCGGCTGATGGCGATGATAGACCTGCAGATCAGGTAGACCGGAAGCGGCGCAATATTGCGTGCAGCGCCCAAGGCAATCGGGATCGAGATCGCGATGCCCACAACCGATGATGCGATGGTCATGATGATGCTTTCCACCATGCCCTCGTAAATATCCGACGACCGTGTGGTGAAATCAGGGCTGGTGAAGGCCATAACGAATTTCTTGCCGCGCTCAAGCCCCTCGTAAACGCGGGACCAATTGACATCGATCGTCATGTAGGCCGCGATGAGATAGGCAAAGAACCCAAGGATCAGCGCCCACCGAAGCCATGGCCGCTTGATGAAAGACGGTTTGCGCCACGGTTTGCCAATGAGGGTGTGCAGCTCGCTCATTCTGCTGCCTCGGCTTCGTCCTCGTCGACCGCTTCGATCGTCGCTTCCCAGTCTTCTTCCCCGTAGATCGTTGTCAGCACCTCGGGGGTCAACCCGTCAGGGGGGCCGTCAAATTCGACCGCGCCAAAGCGCAGGCCGATGACGCGCTGCACAAACATCTGGGCAAGGGCCACATCGTGGATGTTAATGATCGCCGCCAGCCCGCGTTCTTTGCACAGCTCGCAAATCAGGCGCATGATCTGGCGTGATGTTTTCGGGTCAAGTGACGCTGTGGGTTCATCGACCAGCAACAGCGCCGGGTTCTGGATCAGCGCGCGGCAAATGCCGACGCGTTGACGTTGCCCGCCGGACAGTTCGTCGGCGCGTTTGTCGGCCATATGGGCAAGGCCGACACGATCCAGCAGGCGGAACGCTTCGTCCACGTCTTTTTGCGGGAACCGCCGCAGAAAGCTGCGCCAGAAACCGACATAGCCCAAGCGTCCAGATAGCACGTTTTCCATCACGCTTAGCCGTTCGACCAATGCATATTCCTGAAAGATCATCCCCATACGGCGACGTTCGCGGCGCAGGTTGCCTTGGGACAGGCCGGTCAGTTCGACATCGCCCAGAAAAATCTTGCCTGTTGTCGGTTCAACCAACCGGTTGATGCACCGGATCAGCGTTGATTTCCCTGCCCCCGACGGGCCGATCAAAGCGAGAACCTGCCCCTCTGGCACATTCAGTTCCACCGATTTCAGGGCCTGATCGCCCGTTTTATATGTCTTAACAAGCTTCTCAAGCCGCAGCATGACAGCACCCCCGCCCCAAATATTATTATTGGAAAAGGCGGGCCCGAAGACCCGCCCAATCAATCGTTACTCGCAGCTATAGCTGACGCCATTTGCGGTATCGATCTTACGGATGACTTCCCAGAATTCCTTGTAGGTCATTGGCAGGAACTGGCCCTCGTTCGACTTCTCGAACTCGGCCTGAAGCGACGTGCCTTCCCACTCAAAGTTAAAGAACGCATTGCGGATCTTTTCCTTGAGGTCAGGCGTCAGGTTGTGCGCGGTGCCAAACCCTGTGGTCGGGAAAGTTTGCGATTTATAGATCGTCACAACCTGATCTTCGGTGATCACGTCACGGCTAAGCATCCGCGCTTTGACCGAATTCGCAATGGACGCGGCCGCGTAATCTTTGTTAGCGACACCCAAGATCGAATTGTCGTGCTTGCCGGAATAGACCGGTTCAAAGTCACGATCGGGCAGCATGTCAAAATCACCCTTCAAAATAGCGCTTGGCGCTTTGAAGCCGGAGTTCGACGTGGGCGAGGTAAAGGCCAACTGCTTGCCTTTGATGTCCTCGACCTTTTCGATGCCAGAGCCAGGATAGGTGATGATTTCCATCTCGTAGCCGAAATTGCCATCCTTGGACGCCATGATGGTGAACGGGTTAAAGCCCGCACAGTTGACTGCCAGCGGGTTCGATCCGGTGTTAAAGCCCGCAATATGCAAACGTCCTGACCGCATCGCCTCGATCTGGGCGGCGTTGCTTTGCACAGGGAAGAACATGACTTTCTTGCCTGTTTCGCTTTCAAGATGGGTCAGAAAGTCGGACCATGCTTCTTTGTAAACCGCAGGGTCTTCGACGGGGGTATAAGCAAAGATCAGCGTGTCAGGATCAGCCAGCTCTGCCGGATCGGTGGGCGTATCGGCGATCAGGTCGCCGTCCACGTCGCAAAAACGCTTGTCCAGATCACCATGCGGGCAATCCTGCGCCGCAACGGGACCCGCCAGCGACAGTGCAAATGCCACGGCAGCGCCGGACAAAAGTGAATTCATTAGTTTCATTTAGATATCCTCCCAGATGCGAGAGGTTAACCGGAAACGAATACATTGCAAGCGCGTTTCTGTTCGCTTTCAGTCGGTTTCGATTCCGTGGGTCGCCCAATCCGCAAACCGGTTGGCATCCGGCAGGTCTGGCAAAGGCGCGTTCAAGTATCCGTTTGTGAACAAACGAAAAGGCACGTCGGCATTGCGCGCCGTGAAATAATCAATCGTGCTGTCGCCGACATATAATGTTTCCGACGGTTTTGCCCCCAGATCATTGATGCAGCCCAACAAAGGGGCCGGATCGGGTTTCTTGGCCAGTCCATCCTCGGCCCCGGCAATCACCTGAAAGAACGGCGTTAGATCCAGCCTGTCGCAGATTTCCCGCGCGGGTCCGGTTGGCTTGTTGGTGCAGATGCCCAAAGGAACACCGGCACCCTGAAATGCCGCAAGCGCTGCCATGGCGCCGGGATAGGGTCGGGTCAGGGTTGTCATGTCCTGATTGTAGCTGTTCAAAAACATATCCAGTGCTGTGCCCCTCAGCGCAGCGTCATAGCCCCCCGTCGCATCAAGGCTGCGTTCGACCAGTTTTTCGACACCGTTGCCGATAAACGAGATGATGGTCGGCAAATCCAGCGCCTCACGTCCAAGCGCAGATAGCGTGGCGTTCGCGGCAGAATGAAGGTCGGGCGCGCTGTGGATCAGGGTGCCGTCCAGATCAAAAATGATCGCTTTGGGGATTATCATTCCGAATTCATATCGCGTCATCCAGTGCAGCACAAAGCGAAAATTCTGTCTTATATATCGGACGCATAAAAAGCCGCGCAAAGAAAACCTGACGCATATCTATCGAAACACGTCCCCAACGAATGGGCCCGATGAATGGGTCCGATGAATGGGTCCGACGAATAGGCCAGACGAATAGGCCAGACGAATAGGTTTGTCGCACGATTTCTTACATGCTTAAGTGGTGCCCATTAGTATAGGTCGACCCGGTCAGGAGACAAATTGTTCGCATTTATCTTGGAAAGCCTGACATCTTTGCTTCTGGCGGGTGTGCTCGTTTATGTGGTCTTCACGTGGGCCCGCATCAAAAACCGCGAACGGTTACAACAAATCCTGCTAGCGATAATTTTTAGCGTCACGGCCGTGTCTCTGGACGTTGTCGCCATGCAGCTTGGCTCTTATTCAGCGCACTTGGATTTCGCGGCAGGGCCGCTTGTGTTCGCGGGCTACCTAGGCGGTCCGGTTGGTGCCGTGATTGCAGGGCTTTGCACTGCGCTTTTTCGGTTTCTGATGGTTGGTCCACCAAGCAACACAGACGTCTTCATGAACATAACCATGCCGGCTTTGGGTCTTGTGGTCAGCTATCTGATCCCACTGCCTGACTGGCCCAAGGTTCGAAAGTCGGCCATTGTTGCCCTAATATCCGGATGCGTTCTGCTGCATTTTCCGCCCTATTTTTTGCCAACTCTGGTTGATCAACCCCAAGATACTGTTGCGAACGGCTTTTGGACCATGTTGGGGTTTGCAATCATTAGTTGCCTTTCCATTTTGATCACTTGGCAAACCCTGAAATACGCATTGCGATATGCCGATAATACCAATCAGACCGCAGACCTTGCAAACAGGCTGGACTTGGTCATGCGCGCGTCCGGTGTGGGCATGTTCGTTTACAAAGTTGGCGAAACCGCCCTTTATTATGATGCCGGAATGATTGCGATGCTGGGGCTGAACCGAAAACCCGGAATGATCCAGCAGTCGGAATGGCGACCTTTGTTTCACCCCGATGATATGAACCGCGTGCGCGAAGAAATGAACACATCATGGGCGCGCGGACAATACATGGGCAATACGGATTACCGGGCATTTCGGCCAGACGGCACGATACAATACATCCGCCTAAGCTGGCTTGCGGAACTGGATGCCAACGGCGGAGTTAACCGGATTACCGGCATCAACAGCGACCTGACAGATATTCGCGAGGCCAGACAAAAAGAACGCGATTCCAGGAACCGGATTGCGTCGGTTGCCGAGAAATTGCCCGGCGTCATCATCGAATATGACGTTACAGAATGGGAAAACCCCCAGCTGCTGTATATCAGCCCCAAATGCGTTGAAATTTGGGGCTATACAGACGCGGAACTTTACGACAATCCGGTCCTTCTTGCGCAGATGCACGACCCCAAGGATCTGACCACATTTCTCAAAGCGAGCCGCAAAAGCTGTGAAACCGGCGAACCGCTTTCGTGGCGCTATATGATCAACGCCCGCGACGGACAAATCAGGTGGCTGGACCACCACGGTGGGTCATCGACCGAAGATGGCAGGCTGTATGTCAAAGCAATCGTCTTGGATGTCACCCGCGAGGTGGAACTGCAAAGACGGATGGAAGAAGAGCGCGAGATTGCGCGGCGGGCGCAAAAGAACGAGAGCATCGGCCAGTTGACCGGCGGCGTGGCGCATGATTTCAACAACCTGCTGGCGGTGATCCTGGGCAATCTGGAGCTATTGCGCGAAGATGAGGACCCTGTGGCGCAAAAAGAGATGATCGACGCTGCGATCACAGCAACACTGCGCGGGGCTGACCTGACCAAAAACATGCTGGCTTTTGCGCGTCAGGCCCCCCTGAACCCCGTGCGTCTCGACCTTAACAACGTGGTACGCGAGGCCAAGAACTGGACGGCACGCGCCCTGCCGGAAAGCGTCGTGGTCGAAACATCGCTGCTTGCTGGATTGTGGCCGATCAAGGCGGATCGTTCGTCGCTGGAAAGTGCACTGCTGAACCTTACGCTGAATGCGCGCGACGCAATGAACGGGCATGGCAGCCTGACGATCGAGACCGCCAATGTGCGGATCGACAACGCCTATGTCGTTGACCGGAAAGAAGATCTGGCCCCCGGTCGTTATGTCATGCTGGCCGTCAGCGACACCGGCCCCGGCATTCCCGACGATGTCATCGGTTCGATTTTCGAGCCGTTCTTCACAACCAAGGCCCCCGGCTTGGGGTCAGGTCTTGGCCTGTCTATGACGGAAGGTTTCATGAAACAGTCCAATGGCACCGTGCAGGTTTATACCGAACGCGGCCAAGGCACGACGTTCAAATTATACTTCCCCGCGACCACAGTCGAGACAGACCAACCCGCCCTTACATTGCCCCCCAAAGCCAGGCGGCAGGCAACGGAAAGACGCTGCTTTTGGCAGAGGACGAAGATGCTGTGCGCGTTACCATGGTCCTTATTCTTGAGCGGGAGGGCTATCAGGTGACAGCGACCGCATCGGGGGACGAGGCCTTTGCCACGTTTCAAGCCAACCCCACGTTTGATCTGCTGTTGACCGATATCGTTATGCCCGGAACGCTACAGGGTACGGGGCTGGCCAAGGCGCTTAGGGAACGCTGGCCCGACTTGCCGGTCGTGTTCATGTCCGGCTATGCAAGTGAAGCCACAGTTCACGGCAACGGCCTGAGGCCCGAGGATATCAGATTGATGAAACCGGTACAGCGCACCGATCTTCTTGCTGCAGTCGCCAAGGCCGCATCTATGGCCAAGGGTAAACGCTGACGCAAACCCGGCTGATGCCACCCCAAAGCGATCGAGCGGTGCCTGTATTGGGAATGGGATCCCGGACCCCAAGGGGCCAGTCTTTCGACTGATTGAAAGCGGCTTGGGCAGTTCGCCATACCAGTCTGCCCAAGCCGGAATACTTAGACTGGGCCGAATGTTTCGGCCCAGTCTGGCAGCTTCAAAAGCGATACGTGTTAGCCATGCCCAGTCAGGATGGCGTCGCGGATCGCTTCGGCATCTTCTGCAAGGGACGTGGCCTCTGCTGGTGTCAGGTCAAACCCGAGGATTGTGGCCACTGCGTCGGCAGTTTCTGTGGATATCGAAACTGTCTTGTCCGACGCCGTCCCCAAGAACACGGCAGCCAGAACATCGGGACTGTTGACCACCCCTTCGGCGCTTAGCAAGGATGTGCCATCCAGAACATCCTTGAGCAATCCAAGGTTTGCCACCGGTGAATCGATCATCGAAACATTGTCAAAGTCGGTCGACAAAGCCTCGATCATCTCTGCGAGAGACATTGAATAGAACGCGATCTTGTCAGGTGTCAGGTTCGATATCTCTTCCGCAACCGCCTTTTCCAGAATGCGGTCCGGCGACCGTGCGACATTCAAGCGCCCCAGTTCAACCTCGGGGATGCCCTCTTGGGCCCATACCGGTTTCCCGCCTTGCGACCCGCCCGAACTGCCCGCTTGCGGGCCTTTGCCTTCGGAATCTGCACCGGGCCCGCCCTGCCCACTGCCAGCGCCGCCGCCCTGACCGCCGCCATCTCCGCCACTACCGTTTCCGCCACCGCCATTTCCACCACCGCCGCCAGCGCCTTGGCCGCCGCCTTGTTGGGCGAATGCAAAGGTACATGTTTCAGCCGGGAATGTGATGGGCAACGCAACAGTCACTACC
>ERZ651776.223-NODE-223-length-83610-cov-6.330863_pt1 | contig 83610 bp, 73 predicted proteins | sample MGYA00514761_ERZ651776 | MGnify/ENA metagenome assembly ERZ651776 | reverse complement strand
ATATCTGGTCATTCGCCGTCACCACCGCATACCAATCGGGCCCTTGCGTAAAGGCGACGGGCTTTTCCCCACCGGGCATTGCAATGACTTCTGGCAAATTGGGTGCCTTGCCCGAGAAGCGGATGACAAGCAGGCCAATCACGACTAGAAGGCCGAAAATCATTGTGGCGGTCAGCCCCGTCACCAGCCGCCGCAGGAATTTGATGTTTGGGGGCTCGGAAGGATCAGTCATGTCGCACCGTCGTATCAGTTTCATCATCGCGGAAACGCCGCCGCCCCGCCTTGATAAGGCGCTTGCCCGCGATGTGCCAGAGGACGCGAACCTGTCGCGCACCCGTTTGGGCCGCCTGATTGCCGATGGTGGGGTTCAGGTTGACGGGATTGTGGTCACTGATCCGCGTGCGCGCATCGTAGAGGGGCAGGAAATCACGGTCAGCGTGGAAGAGGCCGAAGACAGTCATATCCTACCCGAATCGATCCCGCTCGAGGTGGTTTTTGAAGATAGTGACCTGATCGTGATCAACAAACCCGCGGGCATGGTTGTCCATCCCGCACCCGGCAGCCCCTCGGGGACGCTGGTCAATGCGCTGTTGGCCCATTGCGGCGATGATCTGTCTGGCGTGGGCGGCATGAAACGCCCCGGTATCGTGCACCGCATCGATAAGGACACCTCCGGTCTTTTGGTGGTTGCCAAATCCGACGCAGCCCATCACGGGCTGGCCAAACAGTTCGAAAAACATACGGTAGAACGCTATTATCAGGCGTTGGTTTACGGCGTACCGGACGCCAACGACCCCCGCCTGCGCGGCATCAAGGGGGCCAGCTTTGAGCCGGGCAATATCCTGAAGATGACCACACAACTCGCGCGTCACCGCACCGACCGTCAACGGCAAGCGGTGTTGTTCCAAGGTGGGCGGCATGCGGTAACCCGTGCGCGCACCATCAACCGGTTCGGCACGCCGCCTGTGCTGGCGTTGATGGAATGCTGGCTGGAAACAGGTCGCACGCATCAGATCCGCGTGCACATGGCGCATGCTGGCCATTCGCTGGTGGGCGATCCGACCTATGGCGGAAAGCGCAAGCTGCCCAAGATGGCACTGCCCGAAATCGCGTCCGAAGCCGTGCGGGCCTTTCCGCGTCAGGCGCTGCATGCAGCAGTGTTGGGCTTTGAACACCCTGTCTCGGGCGAGATGGTTCGATTCGAGGCCCCTTTGCCCCGCGACATGACCGATTTGCTGGATTTAGTGGCGCTGGCACAGGCGTAGCGGCTAAATCTGGTGCATCGTGCGAATTGGTAACTTTTTGTTTATACAATTTGGGCTGATATTCGGTATTAGGGCAACCGCGTAGCACTTGAAAAAATGTTAGCGCTCTCCATATCTATGTTAAGCTCGATAACATGGGCCCCTGATAATAAGGGAAGGGACACTAAAATGGCTAATTATGCAAATCTGCCAGCACCAACACCCGAAGGCGGCCTGAACCGCTATATGCAGGAAATCCGTAAGTTTCCGCTGTTGGAGCCTGAAGAAGAATACATGCTTGCCAAGCGTTGGGTCGAAGAACAAGACACCGAAGCGGCGCACCGCATGGTCACGTCGCACCTGCGTCTGGCCGCTAAAATCGCTATGGGGTACCGTGGCTATGGCCTGCCGCAAGCCGAGGTGATTTCCGAGGCGAACGTCGGTCTGATGCAGGCGGTAAAGCGCTTTGACCCCGAAAAAGGGTTCCGTCTGGCGACCTATGCTATGTGGTGGATTCGCGCCTCGATCCAGGAATATATCCTGCGCTCGTGGAGCCTTGTGAAACTTGGCACGACCTCGGGTCAGAAAAAGCTGTTCTTTAATCTGCGCAAAGCGAAAAATCGCATCGGCGCGTTGGAAGAGGGCGATATGCGCCCCGAAAACGTGACCCGCATCGCAACCGATCTGGGTGTGACCGAGGCCGAAGTCGTATCGATGAACCGTCGAATGTCCGGCGGTGACGCATCGCTGAACGCGACCGTCGGGTCCGAGGGCGAAGGCACGATGCAATGGCAGGATTGGCTAGAGGATGAAGACGCCGATCAGGCCGGCGATTATGCCGAGCGCGAAGAGCTTGAAACCCGCCGCGAGATGCTTGCCGACGCGCTGGAAGTGCTGAATGACCGTGAAAAAGACATTCTGACCCAGCGACGTCTGTCGGACGAAACCATCACATTGGAAGACCTGAGCAGCCAATATGATGTCAGCCGCGAACGCATTCGCCAGATCGAGGTGCGCGCCTTCGAGAAGCTGCAAAAACGCATGGGTGAACTGGCCCGTGAAAAAGGGATGGCTGTTTCCGCCTGATACCTTGCCGACCCGGAAAAATCTCCTCGCAAACATCCCGTTTGCGGGGATTTTTTATGCGAGCCTCTTTGCTTGCACCGAATTCCGCCTAAACTACAAATAAACATGGGGGCCGATATGAAGACACTACGCTGGGGCATCTTAGGGGCTGCAAAATTTGCGCTTGAGCATATGGGGCCCGCGATCCACGCTGCACGCGGGGCGCAGTTGGTGGCGCTGGCCACCTCGAGCGCCGGGAAAGCAGACCCTTTCAAGGCCTTCGCGCCCGGTCTTCATGTCCATGACAGCTATGATGCGCTGTTGGCCGATCCCGATATCGACGCGGTTTACATTCCGTTGCCCAACCACATGCATGTCGAATGGACGCTTAAGGCGCTTGAGGCAGGTAAACATGTGCTGTGCGAAAAGCCGATGGCGCTGAACGCCGCCGAATTTGACCGTTTGATTGCTGCGCGCGATGCCTCTGGCCTGCTTGCCGCCGAGGCGTTCATGATTGTGCATCACCCTCAAATGATCCGCGCCCGCGAGATTATCGCCTCAGGCACCCTTGGGCGGGTGCGTCATGTGGGCGCGACGTTTTCCTTTTATAATGACGACACGACAAACATTCGCAACCAGGCTGAGGCGGGCGGCGGTGGGTTGCCCGACATCGGCGTCTATACCTTTGGATCAGTGCGGTTTTTGACAGGGCAGGAGCCTGTTTCGATCCCCTATGCCAAGATCGATTTTGCAAATGGCGTCGATACCTTTGCGCAGATCGCAGCCGAGTTTCAGGGATTTGACTATTCCGCCACCGTGTCGATCCGCATGTTTCCGCGTCAGGAAATCGTGGTGCATGGCGAAAAAGGTGTGCTGCGCCTAAGCTGCCCGTTCAACGCCGGGGTCCATGCCCAAGCGGAACTGCATCTTGAGACCGTTCAGAACGCGATCACCACCGAACGCTTTCCCGGGGCCAATCAATACGTGCTGCAAGTCGAAGCGTTCGGGCGATCTGTCACAGAAGGCACAGCCTATCCTTGCCCGCTGGAATTCAGCCGCGGTACGCAAACCATGATCGACATGGCCTATGCCGCCGGAAAGGGGGCCTGAGATGGCCGGAGGATGGGCCAAAGACGGGGCCGTGAGCGAACAGATCGAAGCATCAATCAACGATGAACTGGCGCGGCTGAAGGCCCGCAAGATGCCCCAAGGCGAAAGCCGAACCCATTGCGCAGAATGCGAAGACCCCATCCCCGAGGCGCGGCGCACCGCCCTTCCCGGTGTGAAATTGTGCATCGATTGTGTGAACGAGCGGGACAACAGAACGGAAAGGCGGGGCGGGATCAACCGGCGCGGGTCGAAAGACAGTCAGTTGAAGTAACGCGGGCTGTCGGCTGAGAAACGTTCCTTGCAACCTGCGGGACCTATGACGCTAGAGCGACAGCACAGTAGCAAGTCGGGCAGCCATTTTGACGCCATCGATCAACCGTATATTTTCGTTTTTGTCATAGAGTTCGGGAATTTCCACCATACCCGCGCAGCCCAGTACCACAACCTTGACGTCATCTTCGGTCACTGCGCGATCAATCTCGGCGATCACTTTGGGGGCAGCAGTCGCAAGGTCACTTTCCAGCGCAAGAACGGCAACCCCGCTTGCCCGCACACGGCCAAGGTACTGGGCAAAGCCATAGCGCTGGATGTTCTGTTCGAGGACAGGCACAGATACCGGCAGCGTCGTAACCACAGAGAAACGTGGCCCCGCGAGTGCGGCCATGTGGTAGGCGGCTTGGCCAATCCCGATAACGGGACAGCGGGCGATTTCGCGGGCAGGTTCCAGCCCGGTGTCGTCAAAACAGCCGATGATGATGACACGTGCTCCGGCATCCGACGCTTGGCGCACCAGCGACAGCAGCGGTGGGATGCAGGCAGCACCGTCCTCTGGCCCTTGGATCGCTGCGGGACCATCATGCGAGGTCCAGCCTTCGACTGTGACACCGACGCATAGCGCCGCATGGACCATGGCATCGGTCATTGCTTTGGTGCTGTTGGGGTTGATGATGACAATCATATCAACCCTTTGCCCGCGTCGTTGGCAGCCTTTGCGCGGCGGCGGTTGCTGATCAGTGCCAGCGCAAGGAAGGCACCAATGATAACAAGCGAAAAGACCGTCGTAAGCGTGCCAAGCGCATAGAGCACGGGCGAGGTCACATTCGTTGTCATCCCGTAAATCTCGAGCGGCAATGTGTTGTAGCTGCCTGCGGTCAGCAGGGTGCGCGCAAATTCATCGTAGCTTAGCGTAAAGCCGAACAGCGCCACACCGATCAGCGACGGTGCAATGATCGGCAACACAACATGGCGAATTGTCTGCCAAGGGGTGGCCCCCAGATCACGGGCGGCTTCCTCGTAACTTTTGTCGAACCGGTTAAAGACGGCGAACATGATCAGCAAACCAAAGGGGAGCGTCCATGTCAGTTGTGCGCCAAATCCTGAGGTTGACCAATGCACGCTGAGCCCGGTTTGCGAGAACATCAACCCCACCCCCAACGAGATGAGGATCGACGGGATCACCAGCGAAGTGATGATCAAATAGAACAAGATGCCCGAGCCGGGGAAACGCTTGCGAAATGCCAGCCCGCCCATGACAGATACGACCACGGTGGTGACCATGACCATCAGGCCCAACAAGAAACTGCGGCGGAAACTGCCCCAGATATCACCGACGGCCTGCTGTTCAAACAGGTCCTTGAACCAATACACAGACACACCGCGCATCGGAAAGGTCAGCCCGCCGCCTTCGCCCTGAAACGATAAAATGGCGATGGTGATCGTTGGACCGTAGAGGAAAAGCAAGAACAAGGCGAAAAAACCGGTGAGAATATAGAACGAGCGGGGACGGGGTTCCATCAGATCAAAGCTCCTTACGGATGTCGACAAAGCGCAGCAGGATACCGATGACCATCAGCACCGTCAGCAGCAGTATGATCGCGGTGGCCGATGCGCTTGGGTATTGTAACAAGGCGATATCATTTGAAATCAGGCGGCCCACGTTGGCGGACTGGCTGCCCGACATAAAGCGCACGGTAATGAAATCCCCCATCACCAGTGTCACAACAAAAATCGTGCCGATCATGATACCGGGCTTGGTCAGCGGCAGGATCACGTTCCACAGAATTTGAATGCCACTGGCACCCGCATCGCGCGCTGCTTCGATCAGGGATTTATCGATGCGCATCATCGTGTTGAAAATCGGCACGACCATGAACAGCGTATAAAGATGCACAAAGGCAAGGATCACGGCGAAATCGCTGAACAGTAACCATTCTACAGGTTCGTCAATCACCCCCCACGAGATCAGCGCGGAATTGGCGATGCCATTGCGGCCCAGAAACGGAATCCAGCTGATCATTCGGATGATGTTCGAGGTCCAGAACGGGATTGTGCACAGCAGGAAAAAGGCGATCTGCCACGTCTGGGTGCGGATGTGAAACGCCAGATAATAGGCGACAGTAAAGCCGATCACAAAAGTGAAGGCCCATGTGATCAAGGCATATTTAAACGTGTTGAAAAAGACGGTGTAGGTGACGGGAGAGCCGAATAGAAACTCATAATTCTCCCAGACAAAGGCGGGAATGATCGAAAATTCCGTCGCCCGCCAAAAGCTGACAACAGTGATCATGACAATCGGCGTGACCAGAAAGATCAATAGGACAAGGACAAGCGGCGACACCATCAGCCAGCCCATCAGTGCGTTATTCGCGCGAAGTTTGTTCATGTGAGTTCCGGTCAAGAAGTGATGGGCGCACACCCAAATGAGATAGCATGTGCGCCCAAAATTGAGATTAAGCGGCGATGAACTCGTTCCACTTGCGGACCATGTACTGGTTTTCGTCCATGACAGAGTTCCAGCAGGCAACCGAGCCCATGCGTTCCTCGAACGATCCACCGTCACGGGTGTCACTGACACCGGCCAGCGTGTCGCCGAACGGCGAAGTGATATCGCCCTCGGCCTGCTTGCCCTCGAACCAGTATCCCCACTCATCCGCAGACATGAACGCCTTCGAGGTCTCGGGCACGGCCGAGTAATAACCCTGGCGCATCAGGAAACCGCCAACCCAACCGGAGAGGTACCAGTTGATGTATTCATAGGCCGCCTCCAGCTCCAGGCCCGACAATGCGGCCGAGATGCCCAAGCCGCCGCCCCATGAGCGATAGCCTTCTTCCAGCGGCTGATAGACGCAAGGAATGCCCTGTGATTTCACAGCCGTGATCGCGGGCGACCACATGGACTGGATCACAACTTCGCCCGATGCCATCAGGTTGACGCTTTCGTCGAAGGACTTCCAAAAGGCGCGGAACTGGCCGTTTTTCTTGGCTTCGGTAAAGATGCCAAGGGTCATGTCGATTTCTTCTTTCGTCATGTTGCCTTTGTCGGGGTAGGTGTATTCCCCCATGGATTCCACGACCATTGCCATGTCCATGATCCCGATCGAAGAAATGTCGAGGATCGATGCCTTGCCCTTGAATTCGGGGTTCAGCAGTTCGGACCATTTTGAGATCGGGCGGCCGATCAGGTCAGGGCGAATGCCAAGCGTGTCCGCGTTGTAGATTGTCGGGATCAGGGTCATCCAACCGGATTCCTCATCCACGAAATCAGTGCCGTTCTGACCAGAGGTGAAGCCCACCGTATGCGGTGCCGTGCCTTGTGCGATGGTGCTTTCGGGCGTCAGTTTGCCGTCGCGAAAGATGCCGACAATCTTGTCGTAATTTGTCAGTTTGGTGGTGTCCATCGCCTGCAGGTTGCCTGCGGCCCATACCTTTTTACAGATAAAATATTCGATATCCGCGATGTCAAAGCTGTTTGGCTGGGTCGCCGCGCGCTGTGTCACACTGTCGGTATCAAGCGCGGTCATTTCAAGCGTAAAGCCGAGGTCTTCTTTGACCTTTGTCGCGACCTCGTTGAGGTTGGAAACGCCGGTGCCGAATTGGCGGATGGTCACATCCTTGATGTTTTGCGCCCAGACCATCGGCGCGCCAAGTGTCGATGCCCCCGCGACAAGGGCAGTCGAGGCGGCCCCCTTAAGCAACGTTCGGCGGCTAAGACCATTTCGGTTCGTAAACTGGGTCATGTGTCGTTCTCCTTGTTGGTGGAATGCCGCAATTTTATGCGGTCAGGTGGTGTAGTTTTGCGCTGTCCCAAGACAGTCCAATCGCGTCGCCGGGGTTGTGGGGGTGGGCGAAAAATGCAGCATCCGGGATCAGGGCTGTGATTTCCTGATCGCCCGCCATGCGCGACAACACGGACACAAATGTGCCTTGGTATTCGATCGCGGTGACATGCGCTGCGACCACACCCTTGTCAGGTGGGGTGATGTCGACGGCATCGGCGCGAATGGCGAACAACCCTTTTGGCAGGGAAATCACATTGTGCCCGCCCATAAAGCGCGCGACGAATTCGGTCTTGGGCGCGTTGAACACCTCTTGCGGGGCACCGGCCTGTTCGATCACCGCGTTGTTCATCACGACAATCTCGTCGGCCAGCGCCAGCGCTTCGTCCTGCCCGTGGGTGACGTGGATAAAGCTGATGCCGAGCTCTTTTTGCAGTTTCTTCAGTTCGGCGCGCATCCGGATACGCAAAAAGGGATCCAGCGCCGACAGCGGCTCGTCCAGCAACAAGACATCGGGGCGTGTGATCAGGGCGCGGGCCAACGCGACCCGTTGCTGTTGCCCGCCCGACAGTTGGTCAGGCAGGCGGTCGGCAAGAGCGGTCAGATCGACCAGCTCTAACATCTCGCCTGCCTTGGCGCGGCGGGTGGTAGCGTCAACGCCCTTCATCTTGAGGCTAAAGCCCACATTGTCGATCACGCTAAGATGCGGAAACAACGCGTAATTCTGGAACATCATCGCCGTGCCACGCTGTGCAGGTGCAAGGCGTGAAATGTCGCGACCGCCCAGTAGGATCGCGCCGTCTGTCACGCTTTCATGCCCGGCAATCATGCGCAGGGTCGATGATTTGCCACAGCCCGACGGCCCCAACAAACAGGCGTAGGACCCGGCCTTGAACCTGTGTTGGATCGCATCCACCGCAATCGTCGTACCATAACGCTTGGTGACGGTTACCAGCTCCAGATTCTGTTTAGATGTCGTCATTCAGGCCCCCTCGGTTTCAACGACAGGGCAGGGTCGCGGGGCCAAATTCAAACAAAGCCGGTACTTTGTGGGTGGCCAATCTGAAAATGGCGCAAATTTAATCGCAATTTTTGCCGTATGCATAAATATTGCACACAATATTGTATACAATTATATGGTTGCCCGTGTGCATCATGGTCATCTTGTCCAATACGATCAGGTCTGGCATCAGAGGATTCGAAGGAAAAATTATATGCCCGCACAGCCAATTTCATCGTCCAAACCCAAGGACACGACCGAGAAGGTTGCACAGGCGTTGGCATTGGCCATTCACGAGCATCGGATCGCACCGGGCACGAAACTTGGCGAAGACGAGATCGGCGAGATTTATGATGTCTCGCGTACTGTTGTGCGCGCCGCCTTGCAATCGCTGGCCCATATCCAACTGGTAGAGATGCAGCGCAACAAAGGGGCCTTTGTCGCCCAACCGACCCTGCGCGAGGCCCGTGAAGTTTTTGAAGCCCGCGCCTTGCTTGAGCCGCGCACGGCGGGGTCTGCTGCCACGCGGGCCACGCCGCGCGACATCGAAATTTTGAAACACCATATCGCGCAAGAACATGCAGCGATGGATGCGGGGGATCATGGCCGGGCACTTAACCTGTCGGGCATGTTTCACATTGAGATGGCCCGGATCGCCGATCAGGACACAATCCGCCAGTTCATTGAAACGCTGATTGCCCGTTCGTCACTTATCATTGCGCTCTATTGGCGGCGTGAAAGTGCGCTTTGCGAAAGCCATGCCCATCACGCGCTGGTTGATGCGATTGCCAAGGCGGATGCGCCGGAGGCAGAGGACCTGATGCGCAGCCACCTTGTAGATCTCAATTCTGCATTGGATCTGCGCGACCGACCAAGCCAAACACGAAGCCTCAAAGAGCTACTGCAAGACCCCAAACTTTGATCTTACAAGCATCTCGCGCGCCGACAGCGAAGGTTTTCACTGCAATAAGGGGCGACGATCCAAAAACGGGCCTGAAGGATCATCGCACGAGGTCACATACAGCCCACGCCCTTGGACGGAAGGAGGCTTACGCCTCCATCGCTTCCAATTCATCAATAAAGCCCGAGATCATCGAAAGGCCTTTATCCCAGAACGCAGGATCAGAAGCGTCCAGACCGAAGGGGGCCAGCAGCTCCTTGTGATGCTTGGAACCACCGGCTTTCAGCATGTCGAAATATTTGTCCTCGAACCCCGGTTTGCCTTCTTCGTAGACGGCATAAAGCGCATTCACCAACCCGTCGCCAAAGGCATAGGCATAGACATAGAAGGGCGAATGCACGAAATGCGGGATATAGGCCCAGAAGGTCTCGTAGCCGTCCATGAATTCGAACGCCGGTCCCAGGCTTTCGGCTTGGACGGACATCCATAGCGCGTTGATGTCGTCCGGCGTCAACTCTCCGCCACGGCGGGCATCGTGCAACTTGCATTCAAAGTCATAGAACGCGATCTGGCGCACGACCGTGTTGATCATATCCTCGACCTTGCCGGCCAGCAGCACCTTGCGTTCTGCGTTGGTCTTGGCGTTGTCCAACATCTTGCGGAAGGTCAGCATTTCGCCAAAGACACTTGCGGTTTCGGCCAGTGTCAACGGCGTTGACGATAGCATTTCACCCTGACCGGCGGCCAGAACCTGATGCACACCGTGGCCCAATTCGTGGGCCAGCGTCATCACATCGCGCGGTTTGCCCAGGTAGTTCAGCATCACATACGGGTGCACGTTCGTCACGGTGGGGTGGGCAAATGCACCGGGTGCCTTGCCTGGCTTGACGCCTGCATCAATCCAGCCGTCGGTAAAGAAGGGCGCGGCAATCTCGCCCATGCGCGGATCGAATGCGTTATAGGCATCCATCACCATCTTTTCGGCGCGGTCCCAGCCGACAACCTTTGGATCTTCCATAGGCAGCGGTGCGTTTCGGTCCCAGACCTGCATCACGTCCAGCCCAAGCCATTTGCGTTTCAGTTCGTAATAGCGGTGGCTCAGCTTGGGGTAGGCTTTGACAACCGCGTTGCGCAGCGCCTCGACGACCTCGGGTTCGACATGGTTGCTAAGGTGACGACCGGTTTGCGGGGTTGGCATGCCACGCCAGCGGTCGATGACCTCTTTTTCCTTGGCCTGCGTGTTGTGGACGCGCGCGAAGGTCTTGATGTTGCTTTGAAACACATCCGCCAATTCGCGGGCTGCGGCCTCGCGCATGTCGCGGTTGGGGTCGGTCAGCAGGTTCAAAACGCCTTCGATGTTCAACTGGTCCCCTTCGACCACGAATTCGAGGGCCGCGATGGTTTCGTCAAACAGACGTTCCCATGCGTCGCCCACGACACCCAGATCATGCAGGAACTTTTCCAGCTCGTCGCTGAGCTGATAGTCTTTCATCGCGCGGATGCGGTCGAAAACCGGCTTGTAGCGCGCAAGATCGGCCTTTTGATCCAGAAGCTTGCCGAGATGATTGTCTTCCAGCCGGTTCAGTTCCAGCGTGAAAAACACCAGCGGGGTGGTGAAATTGGTGATCTTTTCCTGTGCATCGGACAGGAATTTCGCCCGACCCGCGTCGGTGGTCAGTTGGTAATAGCGCAAACCGGCATAGGACATGATGCGCCCCGCGATCTGGTTGATCTTTTCGTTGCGCAGCACACAGTCCAGAAACCCTGCGGCATCCAGCGTGGCCAGATTGCCTTCATAGTCAGCGGCAAAGCTGCGGCATGCTTCTTCGAGCCAGTCGAGATCGCGCTTCAGCTCGGTTGCATCTTCGCCTGTATAGAGGTCATCCAAGTTCCATTCGGGCAGATTGCCCAAGGGGGAGGCGGCTGCACCAGCATTTGCATCGCGGACGGGGAAGGGCAGTTGAAACATGAAGAACCTCATTTTGACGTTGGACTTACCTAAGCGTCAGGTGTGGTCAAGGCAAGGCGGCGACATGGCGGAATCAGCCGTAATTGCGCAAGATTTCTTCTAAATCGGCCAGTGTGTTTGCCTCTTGCAGCGGTTTATCCTGTCGCCAGCGCAACATTCTGGGGAATCGCAGGGCAACGCCCGATTTATGGCGCGGGCTGCGGGCGATCCCCTCAAAGGCTATTTCGAACACATGATGGGGGGTTACCTTGCGCACAGGACCAAACCGTTCGAGCGTATTCTTACGCACCCAAGCGGTAATCTGGCGAAACTCTGCGTCGGTCAGCCCGCTATAGGCTTTGGTAAAGGGCACCAGATCGTTGCCATTCCAAACGGCAAAGGTAAAGTCTGTGAACAGGTTCGCACGGCGTCCCGACCCTGATTGCGCATAGATCATCACGGCATCTATCGTCAGCGGGTCCAGCTTCCATTTCCACCAATCGCCCTTTTTGCGCCCCGCCAGATAGGGGCTGTGACTGTGTTTCAGCATCACCCCTTCGGCTTGGGCATCGCGGGCCTTGGCGCGGGTCGCAGCAAGGGCGTCCCATGTGTCAAAGGTCAGCTGCGGGGACAGACGGACCGGGTCCTGTGGTTGAAGGCCGGCGCAGGCCTGTTCCAGCAGTTCACGGCGCTGCGCAAGAGGCTGGTCGCGTATGTCCTGACCTTGCCATTCCAGCAGATCGTAGGCGTGCAGAACCACCGGTGCTTCGGCCAGCAATTTCTTTGGAACGGTTTTGCGGCCAATGCGGGATTGTAGCGCATTAAAGGACGACGGGGTGGGTTGATCTTGGGGCCAGACCAGCAATTCGCCGTCCAGCACGGTGCCATCGGGCATGAAATCCAATGCACGCGCCAATTCGGGAAAGCGGTCGGTCATCAGTTCTTCGCCGCGCGACCAGACGAAATACTGCCCGTCGCGCAGGATCAACTGACCCCTGATCCCGTCCCATTTCCATTCGGCGCGCCAGTCTTTTGGGGCCCCCAGATCATGCGGGGCGGTTTCCAGCCCATATGCCAGATAAAACGGATAGGGCCGCGATGCATCGGCCGAGGCATCTTCGGCCTCGACCAACGCATGCCACGTTGTGTCATCGGGATGCCAATTGCCCATCAGCCGGTGCGCCAGCTCGGTTTCCGGCTTGTCGGTGGCACGGGCCAAGGCGCGGGTCATCAGTTTCTGGCTGATGCCAACACGAAACCCGCCGGTGATCAGTTTGTTAAAGATAAAGCGCTCGGCGTCATCCAAGCGGTCCCATGCGGACGACACGAACGCTTTGCGCGCGTCCTCATCTTGGGTGTAAATCTCGCGCAGGGCTGCGATCCAGTCAGACAGGCTTTGGTCGTCTTGGGGGGCTTTTGGCGGCAGCACCAGTGCGATGGTTTCCGCCAAGTCGCCAACGATGGCATAGCTTTCCTCGAACAGCCAAAGCGGGATGCCAGCACGTTCGGCGGCCCATGCGCGCAGGCGGGTGGTGGTCACGGCGCGTTTGGGGCGACGACCCGAAAACAAGGCGATGGTCCAAAGGCGATCTGCCTCGGGGGCGTCTGCGAAATACGCGGCAAGGGCGGCGACTTTCACGTTCGTCTTGGTGCTTTGGTCGATCGTTGTGAACAGCTTGGCAAACCGCTTCATTCCGCGGCATCCTTGTCGAGTGTTTCCCCTTCAAACTGTGTCGGTACCACCTGTGCGTTCCATCCGTTTTCGTTCAGGTAACGGTTGAAGATATCAGTATAACCATGTGTCACATATATATTTTCTGCCTCGGTTTCTTTGATCGCTGATAGCAACCCGTCCCAGTCGGCATGGTCCGAAATGACAAAGCCCCGATCCCCCGCGCGGCGGCGGCGCACGCCCCTGATGGCCATCCACCCACTGGCAAAAGCAGTTTCCTGCGGGCCGAATTTCTTGGCCCACGCACTCCCCAAAGCCGAAGGCGGGGCAAGCACGATGGCACCGGGATGATCCTTTGGCTTCAGATCGCCATTTGCAAGGATCGTATCGGGCAAGGCGATTCCCTGATCGCGCATCACGCGGTTGGTGTTTTCGATCGCGGTGTGGGTCAGGACCGGCCCGATTTCAGGGTCAAGCATCGTCAGCAACCGCTGCGCCTTGCCAAGCGCATAGGCCCCCAGAAACGCGGTCTTGCCATCCTTGGCGCAGGTGGCCCACCATGCGTTGATCTGGCGCGCCACACTGGCCTGATCTTGCCACCGGAACACGGGCAGCCCAAAGGTGCTTTCGGTAATGAAGTGATGGCATTTCACGGGAGTGAACGGGTCCGACAGCCCGTCATCCACGACCTTGTAGTCGCCCGAGGCCACCCAGACCTCGCCCTTGACCGCGATCCTGATCTGGGCAGATCCCGGCACATGTCCTGCGGGATGAAACGAAACATCGGCATCCCCGATGCGACACACCTCGCCATAGGCGATACCCTCGGCGGAGATCTCGCCCAGACGGTGGCGCATGACGGGCAGGGCGGCATGGGTGGCAAGATAACTGCCCATCCCCCACCGCGCATGGTCCGAATGTCCGTGGGTGATCAATGCGCGGTCCACCCGCCGCCACGGGTCGATATAGAAATCACCCGCAGCGCAATAGATGCCATTTTCCGTAAAGCTAAGAACCGGTACCGTTGTCATGTGCTAAAGATAGGGGCCACAGGCGGTTTGGACAGTGCAGCGTGATCGACAAAAGAAAACTTATTGGGAAGTTGTTCAAAACAAACGGGTTAACATGCTTTCTTGATCTGTTTCCTCAGGATCTGTTCTTGGCATTCCCCAAGAATAACCGCGCCATATCGTCGATTGCAGCATCCCGGATGGCTGGCTTTTCCATCAATATCTCGTGCTCTGCGCCTTCGACGATTTGCAGCTTGCTGCCGGTCCATGTCTTCATCCGCTGATGGATGCGCCCGATGTGAACGATCCGTTCGTTTGACCCCAGAAAGGTCACGCATGGCAGGCTGGGGGCTGCGCGCAGGGCAAGGTGTTTGGTTTCGTCCAACGCTTCGCGCAGCCAGACATAGCTGGGACCACCAAGAGCCAGCTCTGGATGCGCGACAAGCTGGTCGCGCATCATGTCGAACATGGGTGCATCTGTGGTCAGCATATTGTTCTCAAACGGTTCTGACGCGACATAAGAGTCGTATTTTGTCCCGAATGGCAATTGGTGTCCTTGACCAATCTGCGGCATGATCCGCGACAATCCCCATGCGAAAGGGCGAAGATGCGGGGCAAGATGAATGCCCCACATTGGCGCGGTAAAGGCTGCAGCCTGAACCGACAGCCCCTCCATCGCGGCGCGCAGACCAATGGCACCACCCATAGAGTGGGCAAGCATGAAAAACGGTCGTGGCAATTGCAGCGTGCGCGCGGCACGCATCATTGTCGCCACATCTTTTTGGTAGTCGGGAAAGTGATCGACCTGACCGACCCTGCGATCCGGCAAAAGCCGGTCGGCAAGCCCTTGTCCGCGCCAGTCAATGGCCATCACGGCAAGGCCGCGCTTGGCAAACTCGGCAGCGGTCACCCCGTATTTTTCGACATATTCCGTGCGACCAGGGAACAGCAATACGGTACCCTTTGCACCGTCCACCGGCCAATGCGCCACCCGCAGCCTTTTGCCGTCCGGCGTTTCTGTCCAATGTGCCAGCCCCGTTTCGGGGCCGGGATAAAGGTCAGTGAAAAGGGGTGCGGGGGCGAGGGTCATCAGGCCAGCGCAGACGCCAGTTTCATCGCCATGCCCATATCGCCGTCAAGCTTGAGCTTGCCAGTCATAAACGCACTTGTCGGGTTGGTTTCGCCTGACAGAATGGCCTGAAACGTCTCAACATCCGCAGAAAGCGTGACATCTGCGGGCTCATCGGCAGCGCGCGCGCCTGTTGAATCCATCATAACGCAGCCCTCGCCTTCAATGTCGAACTTGGCAGTGCCGTCAAAATCGGCCCCCGCCAGTTTTCCGTTCAAGACAGTTACGGCTTCATTCACAATATCGCTCATCCGAGGTCCTTTTTTCGAAAATGCTGCCGAGATGTCTGGAAAAGTGGCGGCAGCCTGTTACATTCACTGTTGTTATGGTCAATCACATCGTCAACCTCAAACATACCGTCGCGGCACTTGGTTTCTGGGTGTTGCTTGGCGGTGTGTCTTTTGCGCAAGCGCAGATGCCCCAAGCGGAAGAATTGCTGGATGAATTGCGCATGGCCCCCGCCGAGGAAGCGTCGCGGATCGAACGTGCCGTTCAGACGGCTTGGGCGCGGTCGGGGTCAGCCAGCATTGATCTGTTGCTAAAACGGGGTCTTGATGCGCTGGCGGGCGGTGACACCGTCCTCGCGATCGAGCATTTTACAGCCCTGACAGATCACGCGCCGGATTTTGCCGAAGGGTATCATGCCCGTGCGCAAGCGTATTTCAGGGCTGATTTATACGGGCCTGCGATCGATGATCTTGAATTAACTCTGGCGCTTAACCCACAACAATTTAACGCGATTTTTGGGTTGGGCGCAATCTTGCAGGAATTTGGCGACCTGCGTTCCGCTGCCACTTTGTATCGCCGGGTTCTTGCGATAAACCCTCACCATGAAAACGCGCAAAAGGCGCTGGACGGGCTTCGGCGCGACGGCATCGGGCGCACTCTTTAAGACGTCGGGAATATTCTGGTGACAGGTGATAGTAGGGTCGTGGCCGTTTTGGGCCCGACCAATACGGGCAAGACCACATATGCCATTGAACGGATGCTGGCGCATCGGACAGGGATCATCGGCTTGCCGCTGCGCCTGTTGGCCCGCGAAGTCTATGAAAGGATCGTGGCCCTGCGTGGCCCGTCCGTTGTGGCGCTGGTCACAGGCGAAGAACGGATCGTGCCGCCGCGCACGCAATACTGGGTCTGCACAGTCGAGGCGATGCCCGAAGGTATGGGCGCTGATTTGGTGGCGGTCGATGAAATCCAGCTTTGTGCGGATCCTGAACGCGGTCATGTCTTTACGGACCGGTTGCTGCGGGCGCGGGGGCTTCACGAGACGCTCTTTATGGGGTCGGACACGATGCGCGGCACCATCGCCGCACTGGTCCCCAAGGCGCAGTTCATCAAACGCGAACGGATGTCTGAATTAACCTATGTAGGTCAGAAAAAGATAAGCCGGATGCGCCCGCGCAGCGCAATCGTCGGGTTTTCAGTTGAGAATGTATATGCCATAGCCGAGCTGATCCGCCGCCAAAAAGGCGGGGCGGCGGTTGTGATGGGGGCGCTTAGCCCGCGCACCCGCAATGCGCAGGTCGAGATGTACCAAAGCGGAGAGGTTGACTATCTGGTCGCTACTGATGCGATCGGGATGGGGCTGAATCTGGACGTTGATCATGTCGCTTTTTCAGCGCTAAGCAAATTTGACGGGCGGCGGATGCGTCCGCTTGCCCCGAACGAATTGGCCCAGATCGCCGGACGGGCAGGGCGCGGATTCAAAAGCGGGACATTCGGCGTCACCGGCGATGCGCCGCCGCTGGACGACGGGGTTGCCCGCGCGATCATGGATCACAGCTTTACGCCGCAAAACAAAATCAACTGGCGCAATCCGTCGCTGCAATACGGCAGCATCACCCGGCTGATCCAGACGCTTGAGATGTCGCCAGATCACGATCGCCTGTACAAAGCCCGCGAGGCGGACGACCTGCGCGCGCTGAAGGCCCTCGGCGAAGATGCCCAGATAACAGCGCGGTGCACCGACGGGCCGTCCGTAAAGTTGCTATGGGATGTCTGCCGTATTCCTGATTTTCGCGGCATCAGCCATGCGGAACATGCCAGCCTGTTGGAAACAATTTTCAACTATCTTCACCAACTCGGAACGATCCCCGACGACTGGATCGCGGGACAAATTAACCGCATAGATCGAACCGATGGTGACATTGATGCGTTGTCCAAGAGACTGGCGTTTATTCGCACGTGGACATATGTGACCCAACGCAAAGGGTGGACGATTGACGAAAGTCATTGGCGAGACGCGGCGCGTGTCGTAGAAGACAGACTGTCGGACGCGCTGCACGAGCGTTTGACCCAGAGATTTGTAGATCGGCGCACATCCGTGCTTTTGCGCCGGCTAGGACAGAAGGAAGCCATGGTGGCCGAAGTAAACGAGACCGGTGAAGTAACCGTTGAAGGCGAATTTGTAGGCAAGTTGGACGGGTTCCGTTTCCGGCAAGACAAAGGCGCGGGTGTGGCGGAAGACAAAACGATCAAGACAGCTTCGTTGCAGGCCTTGGCACCGCAATTCCATTTGCGTGCTGATCGCTTTTACAATGCGCCTGACACTGAAATTGATTTCACCGAACAGGGTGGCCTGATGTGGGGCAGCTCTGCTGTTGGGAAACTGGTGGCTGGCCCTGAAGGTCTGCGTCCGGGCATTGAGGTGTTCGTAGACGATGTGGCTGGGCCCGAGGTTGCGCAAAAAGTGCAGCGTCGTTTGCAGCATTTCATCGACCGCAAGATCGCGGCGTTGTTTGAACCGCTAGTTACGTTGTCGAAAGACGAAGCGCTCACCGGTCTGGCCCGTGGCTTTGCCTTCCGGATGGTTGAAAACTTTGGCATCTTGCCCCGCGCTGACATTGCAGAAGACGTCAAAGCATTGGATCAAGACGCCCGTGGTGCACTGCGCAAGCACGGCCTGCGCTTTGGTCAGTTCACGATTTTTATGCCTTTGCTGCTGAAACCAGCACCGACGCGCCTGCGTCTGGTGTTGTGGTCACTGACCAAGGGGTTGAGCGAATTTCCGGAATCGCCCCCTCCCGGTCTGGTGACCATTCCGGTTGATGCCAGCGCGCCCGATGGGGCCGCGACGATGTCCGGCTACCGCAACGCGGGCGAACGTGCGATCCGGATCGACATGCTGGAACGCTTGGCAGACATGCTGCGGTCCGAGGATTCGCGCGGCGGGTTCGAGGCCAAGGCAGACATGCTGTCGATCACCGGCATGACACTTGAACAGTTCGCGACGTTGATGGCAGGGCTTGGCTACAAGGCCGAAAAGTCAGAGCGTCCAAAGGTCAAAGCTGTTGATGCGGTTGTGCCGCATGACGGCGCGCCGATGGCTGTTGATACCGGTGCGGATGCGGATACGCCTGTGATGGATGTCGCAGCAGAGCAGCCCGCAGGTGGCATCGTCGCTGATCCTGCTGCGGTGCAGCCGGATGATGTGGTGGCTGAGACGGCGAATATCCCGGACGAAGGGATCGCCCCCATCGCTGAAGAATTGGCTGAAACGCCCGTCGTTGATGACCACATCCCCGACACGGTTGCCGAGGAAACTGCGATCGGAACCGCCCCTGATGCGGCAATTGCCGCCCCCGAGATGGAGACGTTTTATGTCTTTACATGGGGCCGCGCAGCACGTGCCAACCAAGGGCCGCGCCGCAGCGGTGGCGAACGTCCCCAAGGCAAGGGCAAGCCCGGTACGCGTGGCAAAAAGGGTGCGCCTCGTGGCGACAAGGGGGGCAATAAGTCGCAAAGCTTTAACGCCCGTCCACCCAAGGCCGAAAAGCCAATCGATCCTGACAACCCCTTTGCTGCGGCCCTGATGGGTCTGAAAGACAATAAATAATTGTCGCAAGGGGCGACAAAGCTACGGCTGGATAAATGGCTGTGGCATGCGCGGTTCTTTAAGACCCGTTCTTTGGCTGCTGCCCGCGTTGCAGCGGGCGCAGTCAGGGTGAATGGTGAAGCTGTCCAGAAACGCGCCACCTTGGTCGTGCCGGGCGATGTTTTGACCTTTGCCATGGGGGACGATGTGCGCGTGATTCAGGTCGCGGCCATCGGTACCCGGCGCGGTCCTGCGCCCGAGGCACAAGAGCTTTATGCCGATCTGTCCCCGCCATCCCCCAAATCCGAGAAAAAGCCGCCTGAAAATCCGGCATTTGAGGGAAAAGGGCGCCCAAGCAAGCGTGATCGGCGTGTGCTTGATCTTTCTCGGGCACGCCACCTTGAATGATACGCGGCGCTGATTTAGCAATGCGCAAATCATGTCAAAAAAGATGAACTTATGACCTACATTGTGAACGACAGCTGTATCGCCTGCAAATACACCGACTGCGTCGAAGTCTGTCCGGTGGATTGCTTTTACGAGGGCGAAAACATGTTGGTCATTCATCCTGACGAATGCATCGACTGTGGTGTCTGCGAGCCGGAATGCCCTGCGGACGCAATTCGCCCTGACACAGAGCCGGACATGGAAAAATGGGTCGAATTCAACCGGAAATATTCGGAACTTTGGCCGGTGATCATCACGAAAAAAGACCCTTTGCCCGAAGCAGAGGAACGTGATGGTGAAGAAGGCAAGCTTGAGAAGTACTTCTCTGAGGCACCGGGCGAAGGTGGCTAAGTGATTCGTTTTTTCGGGGCGATTTCGGTCGCCCCAAAGGGATTGTTCACCATTTAACTATTTGTTATACAAGAATTTAACGACAAACACGCGATGGGCCGCTTTTAGCGGGCCCTTTTTTGTGATATGTATGTGCCCAAATGACTTTACATATCTGCACCCTTTCAACCCTTCTGCCGCGGTTGAGCTTGAAATTCTGAAGTTGTGATACTTGGCTGGAGACCTTTCGGGTCGCCCAGCATTTGTCTTTGTGAAAAGGCGAAATTACCCATGCGGGTGCACCCCGCGCCTAAGGAGCCATACTTATGAGCAAGTCGAAAAAGCTAGATTTCCGCCCCAACGAATTCGTCGTTTACCCCGCCCATGGTGTGGGCCAGATCATATCGGTCGAAGAGCAGGAAGTCGCGGGCATCTCGCTTGAGCTATTCGTCATCGCGTTTGAAAAAGACAAGATGACCCTGCGCGTGCCAACGCACAAAGCCACCGAAATCGGGATGCGGTCGCTTAGCAGCCCTGACACGATCACCCACGCGATGAAAACCCTCAAGGGTAAGGCCAAGGTCAAGCGGGCCATGTGGTCGCGTCGTGCGCAAGAATACGAGCAAAAGATCAACTCGGGCGATCTGATCGCTATTGCCGAGGTCGTGCGCGACCTGCACCGCACCGATGACCAGCGCGAACAAAGCTATTCCGAGCGCCAGTTGTATGAGGCCGCACTGGAGCGGTTGACCCGCGAAGTTGCAGCCGTTGCCGGTGGCGATGAACTGGCCGCTGCCAAGCAGGTTGGTGATGTGCTGGAAAGCCGTGTCGCCGCAGCCTAAGCGACGTTAACTAATCGGCGTTGCCCAAGCGACGTGGACTAAAATAAAAGCCGCGCCTGACATGATCAGGCGCGGCTTTTATTTGAGGGGCGGGTAGGTCAGGCGCGCTTTCTCTCTTCTTCGTCGATGCGGTTCATGAAGGCGGTTTCAAGGTCCTTCTGAAGCTCTTTCGCGCGGGCCACATAGGCCTTGTTTTCGCTGGGCGGGATGTCGGGGCGCCATAGTGCCGCCAACTCGCGCACCGAAGCACGGTCATGGCTGTAGAACATGCGCTGTGCCTCGGCGGCTTCGTAGTCGGAAAGACCAAGGTTTTCCAATACATAGCGCCCGGCGCGCAGCGAACTGTCGAACATCTCGCGGACGATGTCATTGGCCCCGGCCTGATAGTGCTGATACACATCGGTGCGGTCATGGGCGCGGGTGACAATGTGCAGGTCCGGGCGTTCCTTGCGGGCATAGGCGATCAGCTGCAACGCCGCCTTGCGGTCGTCCAGCGCCACCACCAATACCTTGGCATCCTTTAGCCCCGCTTTGCGCAGGATATCGGCACGGGTCGGATCGCCCAGAAACGCTTTGTACCCAAAGCGCCGCATGACGGCGATGGTTTCGGGGTTGTGGTCCAACACAACTGTGCGAAAGCCAGACGCCTGCACCAGCCTGTTGACGATCTGCCCGAAACGGCCAATGCCCGCGATGATCACAGTGCCCTTTTCGTCGATTTCGTCTGCGATGATGGGCCCGGTCTTGGTTTCGCTGCGTTTGCTGATCTGATCATAAAGGATGAACAAAAGCGGCGTGATCAGCATGGATAGGGCGACCACCAGCAGCAAGGTTTCGGCCACATCATTTGGCATAGCCCCGGTGGCCACCGAAAAGCTGACCAGCACAAAGCCGAATTCACCCGCCTGTGCCAAGCCTAGGGCAAACAGCCAGCGATCACGGCCCTTTAGCTTGAACAAGGTGCCAAGCGCATAAAGGATCAGGCCTTTGACGATGATCACCAGTAGCGCCATGCCAACGATAATCACCGTATCTGCGTAAAGCAGCTCAAAGTTGATGCCCGCGCCGACGGTAATAAAGAACAAGCCCAGCAGCAGCCCCTTGAAAGGCTCAAGGTCGGTCTCAAGCTCGTGACGGAATTCGCTGCTGGCCAACACCACACCGGCCAGAAACGCGCCAAGCGCAGGCGACAGGCCAACAAGCATCATCAAAAACGAAATGCCGACCACGATCAGCAGGGCCAGTGCGGTATACATCTCGCGCAGCTTGGCCGCGTGAATAAAGCGAAAGACGGGGCGCATGAAAAATACGCCGGTTATGATGATGCCGGCGATGGCCCCGAGGGTGACCAGGGTAATGCCCCAACCGGGCAGACCTTGGACCAGCGATATCGCGGCCTGAGCCGTTTCCGCACCTTGTCCCACGGCCTCTGTTGCGCCATGCCCTCCGGCACCATGGGCAGCATCGCCCTGCGGGGCCAAGGTGATTGACCCATCCGCTTGCAAGGACATTGGATTGGCGACGTTCACAACCAGCAATGGCAAAAAGGCCAAAATCGGGATCACGGCGATATCCTGCGTCAGCAGAACAGAAAACACGGACCGCCCGCCTGCCGTCTGCATCAAGCCCTTTTCCGACAGTGTTTGCAGCACAATCGCCGTCGACGACAGCGATAGCGTCAGACCAACCGCCAACGCCACCCCGACCGGTTGACCGTAGGCCATGGCAATGCCCATCAACGCCGCCGCACTCAGCACGACCTGCAAGCCGCCAAGCCCCAACAACCGGTGCCGCATGTTCCACAGCGCGCGGGGTTCAAGTTCTAGCCCGATCAGGAACAACATCATGACAACGCCGAATTCGGCAAAATGCTGAAGGTCTTTGGTTTCAGACCCGACCAACCCGAACGCTGGGCCGATCAAAATACCTGCGGCCAGATACCCCAACACTGACCCAAGCCCGAGCCGCGCGGCAATTGGCACCGCAATCACGGCTGCGGCCAAATAGATCGAGGCTTGGAACAGGAAACCTTCCATAGGGGATACTCTTTCGTTTGGCCGGGGCGGGGCCGTGGTGCATTTAGGTGGGCAAAGGCCCGTCGATCTTCAGCTGGTCCATCACGATCTGGCTATGTACTTTTGCAACCGCCCCGTGGGGCAGCAGCACGTCGTGGATCAGCCGGTTCAGACTGGGCAAGTCTGCACAATAGACGCGTAGCAGATAATCTGCATCCCCTGTCATGGTCCACGCGCTCACGATTTCGGCACGTGTGGCCAAAAGCCGCGCAAAGCTGTTTGAATATTCGGGCCCATGGGTGCCCAGATGGACCTGAACGAAGCCCTGTACTGCCAATCCCAGCTTCTCGGGGTTCAGCTTGGCACGGTAGCCTTCAATAAATCCCTCTTGCTCAAGCCGCTGACGCCTACGCCCCGCTTGCGAAGGCGACAAATGCAACTGCTCGCCCAATTCCTGCGCCGTCAGGTGGGCGTTCTTTTGCAGTGCAGACAAAAGCCGGCTGTCTATATCATCTAACGCCATGCGGGGTTCTCACATAAATTTTTACAATTGTGCGTTAATGCCGCGCATTTATCCAGTGTTGAGTGGAAATTTGCGCAAAATACGCGGGGAACTGCCGATAAAATAGCCTAAATCACCTTAATTTGCGGAGTTCCCCATGGGCCCTTTCCCACATGATGCAGAAAAATCGAAAATCACCGCCGATAATCCTGCGGGCACAGACGGATTTGAATTCGTAGAATTCGCCAGCACCGAGCCGCAAGAGCTCCGCGATTTGTTTACGCGCATGGGGTATGCCCATGTTGCCAATCACAAGACTCAGCAGATCGAGCTTTGGCAGCAGGGCGACATCACCTATGTCCTGAACGCCGAACCAGACAGCTTTGCTGCGGGCTTTGTAAACGACCACGGCCCTTGCGCGCCTTCAATGGGCTGGCGCGTGGTTGATGCACAACATGCATTGGCCCATGCCGTCTCAAAAGGGGCAGAGGAATATACCGGCACGGGCAAAGTTCTGGATGTGCCTGCGATCAAGGGAATCGGCGGATCGTTGATCTATTTCGTGGATCAATATTATGACACCTCACCTTATAACGAGGAATACGACTGGATCGCGCAATCCAAACCGGCAGGGGTGGGGTTCTATTACCTCGATCACCTGACCCACAATGTCTTCAAGGGCAATATGGACGTCTGGTTCAAATTCTACGGCGATTTGTTCAACTTTCGCGAAATCCGTTTCTTCGACATCGCAGGCAAGTTCACCGGCCTGACCTCTCGTGCGCTGACCTCTCCATGTGGCCGCTTGCGGATACCAATCAACGAAGACCGTGACGAAAAAGGCCAGATCGTCGCATACCTCAAGAAATACAAAGGTGAGGGCATCCAGCACATCGCCGTCGGCGCACGCGACATCTACGAAGCCACCGATACGATTGCTGAAAACGGCCTTAAATTTATGCCCGGCCCCCCCGAAATGTATTACGCGCTCAGCAAGACCCGCGTGACGGACCACCAAGAACCTCTCGACCGGATGAAGAAACACGGCATCTTGATTGACGGCGAAGGGGTCGTAGATGGCGGTGAAACCCGTATCCTTTTGCAAATCTTCTCAAAGACCGTGATCGGCCCGATCTTTTTCGAGTTCATTCAGCGCAAAGGTGATGACGGCTTTGGAGAGGGTAATTTCAAAGCCCTGTTTGAAAGTATCGAACAAGAGCAAATCGACAGCGGTGATCTTAAAACCGCCTAAGACAAAAAACAAAACCCGCAGTGTAAAATCTGCGGGTTTTTCGCTTCTCTGGCTTGGAAATATCCCGGGGGGCCGCCCAAGGGGCGGTGGGGGCTGGCCCCCGAACACGGTTCCATCATCAGCCGCGCGGCATTTTCAACACGACATCCCGACCACGTTTGGTATAGCGCAATTCAGCATCGCCAATCGCTGACACACGGCCTCCGTCCAACTTGTCGCCAACGGCGACTTTCTGATAGCGCCCGTTGCTCAGCCGGATCAGGGCGCGGCGGCTCGATGGTTTGCCATACACCCCGATCAGATTGATATCCCGCAGCTTGATGGCATTCTTTACCGTCGCTTGTTTGGCCACGGACGTTTTTGACGGTGCAGATGGCTTCACGACGCGGGGCGCGACAGACGCGGCACTGGCCACCTGCACAGGCTCGGGCGCGGTTTGTTCTGCGCGCTTTACAATGCGGGCAAAGTTTTTTGGTCTTGTGTCAGGGCGCGGGGACGCCTTCACAGCAAAGGCTGTCGCATTCACGATCGTTTGCGGCGGGACGGTGGCGGCCACGACAGGCGAAGACACTGCCGCAAGCGACGCAGCCGCCGAAGCTGCCGCAGCGGCTACCTCGGGGGCGGGTACGGCCTCTGCGGCTTGTTGAATCGATGGTTGTCGCAATTGCGGCCGGATGCGGCCAAGCTCGGCGCGGGTCAGGCCGGACAGTTGCGATCTCTCGTTGCTCTCGACCAACCCGGTCGGACGGGGTTTGGGCCGGAACCCTGTCAATGCGACGCTTTCCGTCTCACTGACGGGTGCCGCGTCTGCGCGTGTTGGGCTTGCGGGCGGCAATGCTGGCGGCTGGCCTGCGAAAACCAGCACTCCATCGGGATTTAGGGTGCCTTGCGGGCTGGGAGCGACCAGCCCGCGGGCATCCAGCGCGAATGTTGTGCCAGCCGCCGCAGGCGAGGCGGGATTAAAATCAAACGTATCGCCGCCATAAGAGGCCAGCGTTGGCAGGGCAATTGCATCACTTGCGGTGCTGATCGGGTCAATGCTGGTCAGATACAAATCATCCAGCGTAATCATTGCCGGTGCCACAGGTGTTTGGGGGGCTAGGGCCCAAATTCCGCTCGTGGCATATTTCGCCTCAAGCTCTTGCTGCGTCGCGTCGCGGGGTTGGGCCCGTTCGGGAACCCGCAACGCATCCAACACCGCGCCATCTTCATCGCTGAGCGTTGGATCAAGGGCTGCGACGACGGTCTGTTCGCCAGAGTTGGGATCGACGCCGGTCATACCCGTTTGTGCAGCAGCGCGGGACGCACTGCCCTGATCAGGGGCCTGCGCGGGGGCAGAGGCAATCGCCGTGGTGTCGCGGGTACCAAAAATACGCGACAGCGACACCCGGTCGTCCATAAATACAGAAGCCCATGCCGCCACGCCTGCAAGAAAGACCAGCAGGGCCGCCGTCAGCAGCAGTCCCAAAAAGCGGGGCTTTCCCCCGATACCCGTCGATTTGCGCGCCCCGAAAACCGTCATTTTTTCAGCTTCGCTGCTGGTCTGCGGGACCTTGATGCCGGTGTCGGTGACGATGGCTGCCGTTGGGGGCAAGGGTTCGATCTTGCGCGGTTTACGGCGGCTTAAAAACGCAAGTTTTGAAGGCTTTACCTGCGCGGCAGAGACAAAGGCATCTGGCGTCGATGCCCTAAGCGAACTGCTATCGGGAACAGGTGCCGCGCTGCCCGTGGTCTGGAGCGCGGGGGCCGAAACGGTTGCTGCCGAGGGCGTTGTACGCGACGCGCCACCCACCGTCGGAGCAGGGGTTGTGCGGCGGCTTGTGAACGCTGTGGCTACCGGGGCGGCTGGAGCTGGCGTGCGCCCGGTGTCCTTGCCAGAAGGTGACACCGCGGCAATGATGGTCTTGGGGGGCAGGTCCGGTTTTTTCGCAGCTTTTGCGTCAGTGTCATTTTGCGCAGGGATTTGGCCAGCCAGAGCGTCGGGCGCAGTTTCGCCAGATGCACCACCTTCGGGTGCAATGTCTTTATCTTCGCGTACACTGTCTTTTGCCAGACGATCTTCTGCTTGCGCATTTTGCGCAGCGCTCTCTCCCTCAGTTGGAGCATTTTCTTGAAACAGATCCGACTGGGGGTCTTCCCTTGGGGTAACGTTTTCCGGTCCTCGGTCCTCTTGGGGCATCTCTTTTGCGGTCAGGTGCGTCGTATCCTGCACTGCAATGACTGTGTCGGTGCTTTTTTCCTCTGCGGAAGCCGTTGCCAATTCGGTTTCAGCTGGGCGGTCTGCTTCATCCTTGGTCGCGGCTGGGTCGGGTAGCGCGACGGGAAGGGGGGCCGAGCCGGTTGTCGCGGTTTCTTTAACGGCAGGCATTTCGAGGGTCGCGGTTATAGCGGGGTCATCCGGCTGTTTCGGCAACGGAAGGGGGGCTTGTTCGGGACGTGCCTTGGCAGCTTCAACGGACGTCAGATCGTCCAGAACCACAACGGATTCATCATCAGGGTCAACCGCATCGCCTGCGTCCAATATGGTTTCGGCAGCATCGCTTGGTCCGAAAAATGGCTCTGCCCGAAAGGTGTGGGGCAGGGGAATTGCAACAAAACTGACCGGATGAAACCGGTGCTCGTTCGCGAAGGCTTCGGCCTCGGCCAGTGTTTCGCGGGCAACCGCAGCGATATGTGTTTGCGTGCCGTCATTGCTGATATCAAAGGCGAGATCATCAACCGCATAGGGTGTCGCGTTTTCCAATGCCGCACGTGCTGCCGCGCGCCGTTCAGCATCTGAATGATCCGGCGTGGAAATGGTCATGTATTTGATTTGATCATTCGGGATCAAAAGCTTGGTGCGGACGCCGCCGGGTTCAAGCGCAGCCGCTGTCTTGCGCAAAACAGCAAGCTCACCGCTTAAATCATCGGCGTCTACTGCGGCTTCGCCAATGACGCGCCATCCGCCAGATACACGGTGCAGAAGGCGAATGCCTTCAAAAGAAAGAGATAATGCAAAGTTTGGCTTCATGAGGACGCTTTTTGATAGGGCTGACGAGATCGGGACTTGGGCAGATCGAGAGTTGCACAATCAAGTGTTAACACGCAGATGCGCTACAAAACAGGCCAGCAACATCTGTCAAAATAATAGAGCAGTAGTTTGCTTATGGAAAGTGGGCTGGACACATCAGGGTTGCGGTGGCTGATTTGGGCCGCCAAACAGAACACAAGCGGATTATGCTTAACCAAAGGTTGAAAATATGAAATTTTTGAAAATTGCAGCGGTTGTTTGCGCGTCGTTTGCTACAGCTACAGTCGCACAAGAGGCCCCGAATGGAATCACGGTTTCGGGTCAGGGCGTCGTGGCGCTGGCCCCGGATATGGCCACGATCCGGCTTGGTGTGACCGAACGTGCAGAACTTGCGTCGGACGCGATGGCGCAAACCTCCGAAAAGGTCGCGGCGATTCTGGCGCAACTGGATGCGCTTGCGGTGGCGGGACTGGATCGGCAAACCAGCGGGCTGTACCTGCGCCCGGTTTATGACAACCGCCCGCGCGACGACAATGCACCACAGCAAGTGGTAGGTTACGAGGCGGGAAATACCGTCAGCGTTACCGTGCGCGACCTGACCAAGCTGGGGCCGCTTTTGGATGCGGTCATCGCCGAAGGTGCAAATGATTTCAACGGTTTGCAATTCGGCCTTCAAGACAATGCCGAAGCGCTGATTGCCGCACGCAAGGGGGCGGTCGCCGATGCAATGGCCCGTGCTGCGCAACTGGCTGACGCGGCTGGTGTTAAACTGGGGAACCTAGTGCGGATGTCAGAATCAAGTCAGGGTTTTATGCCAATGGAAATGAAGTCGGCGCAGATGCGCAGCATGGACATGCCGATTGCCACGGGCGAAATCGACGTGAGCGCCCAAGTCACACTGCAATTCGAGATCAAGCAGGCTGAGTAAGCCTTTGTCTTGAAAAAAAGCTTTTGAAACGGAAAACGCCCGGCAGATTGCAGTCTGCCGGGCGTTTTGTTTGAAGGGCTTGCGCGCTTAACTGGTCGCCTTGGTCAGGGCCTGATCCAGATCGGAGATCAGATCATTTGCATCCTCTGTGCCGATGGACACCCGCACCACATTGGCACCTGCACCGGCGGCCTCTTGCTGCTCAGCGCTGAGCTGGCGGTGGGTGGTCGAGGCGGAGTGAATGATCAGCGACCGCGTATCGCCCAAGTTGGCCACATGGCTAAAGATTTCCAGCGCGTTGACCAGTTTGACGCAGGCATCATAGCCGCCTTTGACAGCAAAGGTGAACAAGCCGCCAGCGCCTTTGGGGCAGACCGTTTTGACACGCTCAAAATACGGCGAGGATTCGAGACCGGCATAGGTGACGTAATCAACACGGTCGTCATTCTCGAGCCACTGCGCGATCTTCATGGCGTTCTCGACGTGACGCTCCATCCGCAGGGATAGCGTTTCGGTCCCCATCAAGGTGTAATGCGCGGCTTGGGGATTCATGGTCATCCCCAGATCGCGCAGACCGATGGCGATACCGTGGAAGGTAAAGGCCAGCGGGCCAAAGGTCTCGTGGAATTTGAGACCGTGATAGGCTGGCTCTGGCTGGCTGAGGGACGGAAATTTATCGTTGGCAGACCAGTCGAACTTGCCGGAATCCACGATGCAACCGCCTGTGACAGTGCCGTTGCCGGTCAGGTATTTTGTGGTCGAATGAACCACCAGCGTGGCACCATGTTCAATCGGGCGGCACAGATATGGTGTGGCCGTGGTGTTGTCGATGATTAGGGGGATACCTGCCGCATCGGCCACATCGGCGATGGACCGCACGTCCATGATATAGCCGCCCGGGTTGGCAATCGCCTCGCCGAAAATCGCGCGGGTATCGTCATCAACGGCAGCTTTGACAGCGTCGACATCATCGAAATCAACGAATTTGCACGACCAGCCGAACCGTTTGATGGTCTGGCTGAACTGCGTGACGGTGCCGCCATAAAGGCGGGTAGACGCGATGATGTTCTTGCCCGGACCCATAAGCGGAAACAGCGCCATGATCTGCGCGGCGTGACCGGAGGAACAGCAAACAGCACCTACACCGCCCTCAAGCGTGGCAATGCGTTCTTGCAGAACAGCGGCCGTGGGGTTGGTCAGGCGCGAGTAGATAAACCCGACTTCTTGCAGGTTAAACAGGGCGGCGGCATGGTCTGCGTCACGGAAAACATAGGCGGTGGTTTGGTAGATTGGCGTCTGGCGTGCGCCGGTTGCCGGATCGGGCTTGGCACCCGCGTGAATTTGCAGCGTGTCAAAGCCGTAGGTTGGGCCGTCTGTCATGATCTCTCTCCCTTGATATGTTGCGCTATGGATATGGGAACGGGGTTTGGGGCACAAGAGAATCCACCCCGCCCTGTTAGCGCATCCAATACCCGTTGGATTTAAGTTTGTTGCGGATCGCCTGTTCCTTGCGGGGCAGGTTGTCTTGATCAAACAGTGCCCGCGCCTTTTGACCGCGTCCCTGATAAACCATCCGCTTGATCGGCTCATAGCCCTTCAGGACTTTCTTGAGCTTGTTCGGTGCCGTTACCGTTTCCAGAATATCTACAGCAGCCTGGGGTTCGCGAGCATAAAGCAACGGCAAGAACCGATAATGACAACTTACTGTGCCATCAATCAGCCCTTCGGGCAGGGTGTCACGCCCGCCCCCCAACGCGTGGATGACCAGTGGCAGCGCGACTTGATCCAGCCAAGGATCAAAACTTTGGGCGCAGAGTTCGACCGGGGGGGTGTCACGGATCGCAAGTGCGTATTTCTCGAAAAGGGCACCGAATTCGTGAGGGCAGCGATAAAAGAAAAAGCCCGCGTTGAAATAGAGGTAGCGTTGCCAGTATTCGTCAGGCTGGCTTGGGTCGAGGCTGCTGTCGAAATCCAGCCCGAACTTGTCATAAAGCGATTTCCAAAGACCTGCATATTGCGGGCCGTAAAGCTGGGGCACAGGCCATGTATTCGTACGGCGCAGCGACGCCATGGGCCGGTCAAAATCAAATGGCACGGATGTGATATCGCCGGTGATCAGCGTATCGGTATCAAAAAAAACGAATGGTTCGCCCTTTGGCAGTGCATGCAGCATTTCGATCTTGTTGCCATAGGGATACGTGGCCCCGAAATGATTACTTTCAAAGGGAATAATCTCGGCCCCGAGCCCCTCGAGCGCATCGCGGATATCATCGCCTTTGATCGTTGGGTCATTGGGCCACAACGGCCCTGCTTGCGGTTCAGCAACCAGCAAGCGGCCCTGAAACGCAGGGCTTGAATGGCGCAAGGAGGCGGCGAAAAGCAAAGCCTCGTAAGCCAGTCGCCCCTGTTGGCCGACAATGACGATGTTAAAGGTGGGGGCGGGCGCTGCGTGTTGTGTCAAACTAGAGGCCTTGCAAATGTCTATGTATTTTAACTTTAACTATATAGGCAAACGGAGGCTCGCAAAAGGGACGTTTTGATAAACCGCGCGCCCTATCCCTGACCGGTGCTGCTGCGCCGCGCCTTGCACCATTGTGAGGCCGGCAGACGCGCACGCGGCGCTGTAGGTGGTCAAGGGACCACTAGAACGGATAAGCACCGAAAACCGCAGAATTTTCCCGCGCCTGATACGACCTGGCGTCCGTCGTGTGACCGATTTCATCGGCGATTCCTTTGCGGTCAGGGGCGCAAAAACTACTCACCTTTTTGTTATTCTAATGCGCTTGTGCACCCGCATTGGGACTGTATGAGTATAATAATTCTACTCTCCCAAAATAACGAGAAGTCCGCACGTATGACTTATGAAAATGACGTGCAGGATGCACAGAGATTTCTGCAAGTTGGAAACTATAAACGCAGTTTGAAGGCCGCGCTTTCGGCGGTAAAAAAATCTCCACGCTCAGCAATGGCCCCCAACATCGCTGGCATAGCAACAAGCGCGAGCGGGCACCCGAGCGATGCGATCAAGTATTTTCAAAAAGCCATAGCGCTCAACCCGGATTTCGCCGATGCGCAAAAAAACCTCGCTCAAACCTTGATTGTTATTGGGCGTGCCGACGCGGCTTTGGCGGTGTTGGTAAGGCTCTCCAAAAACACGCCGGACGATTGGAAGGTCTGGTATCTCAAGGCGCAGGCCGAACTTGCCTTGGGAAAAGAGAAAGACGGGCTTGGGTCCGTGCAGAGCGCGCTTGCCATCCAACCCGATACGCTTTCCGTGTATCATTTGCGAAGCCTCCTTAATCTCAGCCTAGGCCGTATCAAAGACGCGATAGATGATCTTTACGCTGTCTTGAACATCAATCCCGATGACGTGGTCGCCCTGACCAACCTTAGCCTCCCGCTTGCACGCCAGACGCGGTCCCAAGAGGCGCTGGATGTGGTTCAAAAGGCAGTAGAGCTTGACCCGAGCAATGTGGCGGCCCGTTACCGGCTGGCGACCCAGTTTGTGGAAATGGGCCAGTGGGACGAAGGTATCTTCCATTACAAGGCCATTCTGGAGTTTGAGCCGGATCATCCCGCAGCACTTGAGCAGCTGACACTGTTGTTGCCCAAGGCGCAGGTTGCTGCACTTGAACCAAAGATTCAGGCCGCGCTGAAAAAGGTGCCCAAGAATTCCGAGAACCGTGCGTCGCTGTTTTACGCGCTGTCCGCGGCCCTGTCTGCGGCCGAAAAGACCGCAGATGCCGAGAAAACGCTGGGTCTTGCGAACAAGGAAATGGCCAATCTTTTGCGCTATGTTCCGGCTGCAGATGCAGATGTGACCCGCGCGATACTTGGCCGGTTTCCCACCGAATTGAAAATTGAGGGTGACACACCCGCAGGCCCCAGCCCGATTTTTGTGATCGGGCTGCCGCGCTCGGGCACGACTCTTGTTGAGGCTGTGTTGGGCGGCCATCCACGCGTCACCCCTTTGGGAGAACGCGGCACCGCTGGGTTTTTGCTGAGGGACACCATCGAGCGGGACTTGCCTTTCACTGCGCTGGACGCCGCCGAAATGGTGCTTGAGGATCAGCGCCTGCTGCCAGACCTGCCAGAGGGGACCGTCGCCTATGTCGATAAAATGCCCGAAAACTACCGGCTGGTCGGCTTTCTAAAGCTGGCCTATCCGAATTGCCGCATCATCAACGTGCGTCGTGATCCAAGGGATATCGCGCTTTCGATGTGGAAATCGCACTTTTCGGGGACGGCGCTATCCTACACTTATGACTGGGATTGGATGGCTTTCAGGTTCAATCTTTATGCCCAATCAATGGCGCATTGGAAATCGGTGCTGCCAGCGCAGATCTTTGATGTTGATTACAAGGAACTGGTCAATGATGTAGAAGGCACAGGCCGCAGGATGGCGGAATTTTGTGACCTAGAGTGGCAGAGCGCGATGGCGCGTCCAGACCTGAGCGCGACACAAATTCTGACCCACAGTGCCACACAACTGCGGCGTCCGGTGCATACAGATTCCGTCGATAAATGGCGAAAACATACCGAGCTTCTGGCGCGCTTTGTCGATGGGTTGGACCGTAAGTTGTGGCATGACTATCTTAAAGACTAGAGCGTTTTGCTTCCGAATCTGCTGATCGGTCTTGTCCGCAGGTTTAGAGGTCCATCCGCAGGATGGCCTATGGCTGCGGCACTTGGCGGCGTCGATGGCATCGTTCTGGCGGGCGGAATGGGCACCCATGCGCCCGCGATCCGGGAAAGACTTGCGGCTGAACTTGGTTGGCTGGGCATCACGTTCAATGCGTTAGCGAACGCCCGGAGCAACACGGTGATCTGGAGCGAAAAAAGCGCGGCGTCCTTGTTGATGATCCCCATCGACGAGGGGGCCATTCTGGCACGCGATGCCGCCGGGCTGCTTGGAGCGGGCTGTTTCGAGAAGACCGATCATGTTATTCGCGGGGGCCAGCCGCTTCGTACCCGGCGACCACATCCAGAAGCTCTCGGGTGATACTTTCTTGGCGCTTCTGCCGGACGGCTCCCGACAGGTCTTCACGGCGCTCTTCAATGTTGCGTTCAGCGTTTTGCATGGCGGCCAACCGGGTGGCGTGCTCACTTGCCAGACCTTCGGCCAAAGCGCGGTACAACAGCAAGAAAAGACGTTCTCGGACAAGCCATGACAACAATACGTCACGCTGCATTCGGAAGATCGGGCGTCCTCGGGCGGGCCAAGGGGTCTGTTCGGCTTGTTCAAGTTCATCGTCGGGGATCGGAAGCAATTGACGCATGACCGGCTGTGCTGTGTTGTGTCCAATACGACGATTATGGACCACACGAACGTGCGAGACGCCATGACCGGCGGTCCATCCGTCAATCGCGATGATCACGGATTGAACGACCCCGGTGATACCGTCCACCGACCCCGGCACCGTGAACAGCGCATCTGAGCTATGCCCTCCTGCCTCTAATCGGGCCGCAGCCCGCACCCCCAGAACGCCGAGCACGGCATCGCGACCGGAGAGATGATCATTGGCAAAGCGACTGATGACTTCGTTATAGCGCCCGCAAAGTCCGCGATCCGATCCGATGACGATCAGGGCCTCGCGTCCATTCTTGTCGGTACGCCCGTTGGCTGACGAAGAACCTAGGGCGCGACTTTCGCCAAGCACCGCCGAAAGACCCAGATCAATCGTCCGCGCATAATCGGCAAGCGCTTCCTCCGCGCGTTCGTACTGCCGGATGCTGACGGCCGAAAGCGATTTCATCGTCCGCACGATCGACTGGATGTCTTTCGTCGTATCCAGTGCTTCGGACAGGCTCTCAAGCGTCTCCATTGTCTTTTTCGTCCTCCTTGGCGTGCAACGCCCTTCGCATCGTGGCGATCAGCGCATCGCGGTCGTCTTGGCTCAGATCTGCGCCAGCCCCAATCCGCTCGCACAGATCGGGCTCGAACTTCTGCACTGCATTTTGCACCGTCTCTTCGGCTGCGGCGACGTCATCAGGGGCGATGTCGTCGAGCAGCCCCTCGGTTGCGGCCAGCAGGGCCGCGACCTGTTCGGGCACATTCAGGTGCTGATGTTCGCGTTGCTTCAAAATCTCGCGTACCCGCTGGCCGCGGGTCAGCTTGATCCTGGTTTCGTCGTCCAGTTGTGTGCCAAAGCGGGCGAAACTCTCAAGTTCCTCAAACTGGGAATACATCAGGCGCAGGTTTCCGGCGACGGCGCGGAATGCCGGGAGTTGCACCTTGCCGCCCACGCGGCTGACCGATGTGCCGATGTCGATTGCAGGCAATTGGCCTTTCTCGAAGAGCTCTGGTGACAGATACACCTGGCCATCGGTGATCGAGATCAGGTTGGTCGGGATATAGGCCGAGATGTTCTGCGCCTGCGTCTCGACCACCGGGAGGGCGGTGAGGGAGCCGCCGCCATGTTCGTCGCGCAGGTGCGTCGCGCGTTCCAGCAGACGGGAGTGTATATAAAAGATGTCGCCGGGATAGGCCTCGCGGCCCGGCGGGCGACGCAGAAGCAGTGACAATTCGCGGTAGGCACGCGCATGACGCGTCAGATCATCGTAGACGATCAGTACATCACGGCCTTGTGCCATGAAATTCTCGGCCATCGTGGTGGCCGCATAGGGTGCCACGAATTGCAGTCCCGGCGCGTCGTTGCCCCCCGCAACAACGATGATCGTACGTTCCAAGGCACCACCTTTGCGCAGGTCTTGAATGACGCGCGCAACTGCCGAGGCGCGCTGACCAATAGCGCAGTAGATCGACAAAACGCCTGTGTCTCGTTGGTTGAGGATCGCATCAACGGCAATCGCCGTTTTGCCAGTTTGACGATCGCCCAGGATCAGTTCCCGCTGACCGCGCCCGATGGGAATTGCGGCGTCGATGGCCTTGATCCCGGTCTGGAGCGGGACATCGACCGGCGCGCGGTGCATGATGGGCGGGGCAGGGCGCTCTACGGGTTGGCGTTCGTCTGTATCGAGCGGGCCGTTTCCGTCTATCGGTCGACCCAAACCGTCTACGACGCGCCCCAGCAGTGCCGCGCCGACAGGCACGTCGACGACGCGACCGGTGCGGCGCAGTTTGTCGCCCGGACGCAGTCTGTCGGTATCGCCCAGCACGATCACGCCGATGCGGTCCTGCCGCAGGTTCGAGGCGATGCCCATGATACCATGAGGGAAGGATACCAGTTCATCGGCATGCAGATCGGTAAAACCAGCAACCTGGGCCACACCGTTTCCAACTGATAGGATGCGGGCGATCTCGGCCATTTCCAATCGTGCATCAACATTTTCGCGTGCCCGCTCCAGTGGATCGAACAACGTCTCGGACAAGGTATCGAACAGGCTCATGGCTATCCGCTTTGCGCGTCAGATTTGGGGGACCGTTTTGGTGCCATACTGTCAATCGCCTCATCGAGCGCGCCATCCAGCCGTTTGAGATGCAGCGCGGCGGACCATTCCAATGTCTGTTCGCCTACGGTAAGACGGACACCCAGCACCAGATCCTGATCCTGTCGGTATTCTACGTCGATTTCAGTTTTGAGTACGTCATGCACTGCGCGGGTAATTTGCCCGCGTGTGCTTGGCTTTAACGTTACGCTGGCTTCAATAATCGCCGGCTCGTGTAAACGCGATGCGGCTTTTGCAAGCTTGTCACGCCGATCATCTTCGAGATCCTCCAGACGTGCTATGAAACCCGTGGCCAGCTCGCCAGCCAGATCTGTGCGGGCGTATTCATGCAACATTTGTTCGGTGATTGCGATCACCTGATGCCCGGCCCGGCGTTGCAGCGTGCTTGCAAAACCTGCGCGCTCTTCTTCAAGGTGGGTGCGCCAGATTTCGCGGCGGGCTTCCATGTCTTCTCGAATATCATCCTCCAACCGCTCGCGCAGGGACTGCGCCTCCTGCCGCGCATTATCCAGTATCTGATCTTTTTCGCCTTCAAGGTCCGTTTGCTTGCCACGTAGTGTTTCGGCTTCATCCTCCGCGTCCTTTCGGGCCTCTTTAGCTTCTGCCAGCCGCTTCTTGATTTCTTCTTCGCGTAGGGCCATCGCGTGGGTGATGGGCCGGTAGAGAAACCGCTGCAACAGCCAGACCAGAACAAGGAAATTCGCGATCTGCGCGGCAACTGTGATCCAGTCGATCTGCACGATGTCACCCTCCGGCGGCTTGTTGAACCATATCGGTAAACGGATTGGCAAAGATCAGGATCATTGAGACGACAAAGCAATAGATGGCTGTGGATTCGATCATCGCCAGACTGACAAAGAGCGTCCGGGTAATTGTGTTCGACGCGTCGGGTTGTTGCGCAAGCGCCTGAAGTGCCTGCGACGCGGCACGCCCTTCGGCCAGCGCCGGGCCGATCGAGCCGATGGCGATGGTCAGGCCTGCGGTCAGGATCGAGACGGCGGCAATCACGGTTGCGGGGTCCATTTTCAGTCTCCTTGGTTGTTTAGATGAGTGCATTCTGCCGCTGGCTGACTTCCAGACCGGCTTGCAGACGCAATGTAGACTATCGCCAGAATGGCGAAGATATAGGCTTGGATCAGACCGGTAAGCAGGCCGAGAAGCTGCATGACCACCGGGAAAAAGAACGGGGCCACGCTGATCAGGATGCCAACGATCACTGTGCCGCTCATCACGTTGCCATAGAGCCGGACGGCCAGTGCAATAGTGCGGGACATTTCGCTGACGATGTTAAACGGCAGCATGAGCGGACTGGGCTGGATGTAGGTCTTGAGATAGCCACCAAACCCGCGCCGCGAGATTGAAAAAAGCGGCACCGCGATCAGAACGCAAATAGCAAGGGCGGCGGTGGTCGACAAAGAGCCAGTCGGCGGCTGGTAGCCGGGCACGATACTAAGGATGTTGGCGGTGGCGATAAACAGAAACAAGGTGCCGATAAAGGGAAGGTACCGACTTGGGTCTTCGGCACCAACCTCGTCGATTTGGTCTTGGATCGTGGTAATGATCACTTCTAGCAGAACCTGCCAGCGTGAGACGGTTTCCCCCTCGCTGAGGCGCGCGGTGATCATCCAAGACACCAGCACCAAGAGCGCCATAACCACCCAGGTGAAGACAACAGTCGCGTTCAGTTGCCAGCCGCTCCACTCGTACAATATCCAGCTGTCGGGGCTTATTTCCATGGCACCACTCCGGCACTTGGATCAGCCATGCGCGTGGCCACAAGCCGGATAGCGATGAACCCCGCAAGGGCGGCGGCAATCCCTATTGGCGGCAAGTTGAGAAAGAGCGCACCGGCGAGCGCGGATATCACCAGCGTTGCGCGCGCGAGAGCCAGTGCAAGGAACATCGCGGCCCCTCGGCGCAAAGGCAGCAATCGTACCGAGGCCCACAGGAGCCTCAAGTATAGGCCGCCAAGGGCGATGCCAGCCAAGACCGCCACCAGAATAATGCGAATATCGCTGGTCATGTGCGTTGTTCCTTTGTCTGATTTGCTGACAGCAGTTTGCTGACGAGAATTGGCCCCACCAGACAGGTGCCAATGCTTGCCAGCACGGCTGCGTTATAAAGAATCTGTGGCATCGCCCAGTCACCCAAGGCGAGGCCGCCCAGCATCACGATCAGGTAGATTTCCGCCCGTGGGATCATGCTCGCCCCCAGAAGGACCCCGGCCTGCCGACCGGACAGCAGGGCTGCGGAAAACCCCGCACCCAGCAGCTTTCCCGCGATCAGCGCCGCAAGCAATGCAAACGCAAGAGGCAAGGCGACACCCAGTCCAGTGGTCGTTACCGACAGGCCGATGGACATGAAAAAGAAAGGTCCGAAAATCGCAAGGATGTAGCCAAACGCCTGGTCGATGCGCCGTTCCTGGGGATCGCGGCTGAATGCGAGGCCCGCAAAAAGCGCCCCGATCGCCATCGAAAAGCCAAAAGCATCTGCCAAAGCGGCGATCAAAAAGACGGTACCAGCGGCAAATAGAAATGGCCCGAGGGATTTGTCGAGACGGGCGAAGATTTCGGACAGCCTTTGTTCCAGAAAGCGTGAAAATGCATAGCACACCGCACAGAAAATCAGGATCTTGAGAAGTTGTAGAGCGCCTGCAACGGCAATTGCGCTCCGATCCGTCGCATCAAACCCGTTCTGAAGCTGCGGAATGACAACAAAGGCCATGCCCAGCAATAGGACCGCCGACAGGTCATCAAGCTCGGCGACATCAAGCAACAGCGCGCCTTGTGGGGTGTCGATTTTGCCCGCTTCCTCCCAGACACTGACGGAAACGCCTATGCTTGTTGCGCTGGCCGCGACTGCGGAAATTATTGCAGGGACGAGCCCGAGGCCGGGCCAGAACCAGATCAACACAAACACCAGCGCTGCGGCAATCATGATATCAGGCACCCAGATCATCACGGCACGGCGCAGCTGCCCGACAAGCGCATCCAGATCGCTTTCCATACCGACGCGGAACAACAGCGCGACAATGCCAATCTGGGCGAAGACCTCGATTTCGTCGGACAAGCGCGGTGTCAGCAAATCCATGCTTTGATCAGTGGCTGAAAGCAGGATGCCAAGACCGATAAAGGCGACGCTTGCCGGTATCGCATATCGCCGCAAAACGACACGGATCGGGACGGAGAATACCGTTAACACTCCGAGCAAAAGCATGAGGGTGCCGTAATGCGGTGCTGTCTCAGTCATCACGCCCCTCCCGCTGCACCCAGTACCACGCGTTCAGGCACCCCAGCGTCACGCCCGCCAAAAGCAGAACCAGTGTCCACGAGGTTTCGCCCGGCCACCGTTCATCAATCCAGACCCCCAAGGCGATTCCCGCGATTACAGGGACTGCAATCGCCCAGCCGACAAGACCAAACATGCCCAGACCGTACCACGCACTTTGCCTGCGGTGCTTGCGGGCCTCGGCCATGCGCTTGGCCTTGCGCGAGATGATTTCGGTCTCATTTGGCTCTTTGTCTGTCATCGATCCGCCTTTTCCAGATCGCGGAACCGGCGGATCATTGTCGCCTCCAACCGTGTCAGCGCAGCGCGGGCATCACGTTCGTCTTCATCTTGTTGCCTGAATTCGGTTACGACACGGCCCTGCAGGACGCCCAAATCGTCGCCCTCCATGGCACCGCGAACCGCGACGCGCACGTCTTCGCCGCACTTTACCAATGTGCCGGAGTTGATCGCGACAAACCGGTCCGTGCCGCTGCCTTCAGGTTCAAAAACCAGAATGCCGGGTACCAGCTGTGTCACAAAGTCGATGTGGTTTGGCAACATGCCAAAAAATCCGTTCGGCGCTTCGGCGACAATGCGGCTGACATTGCGATCAACGCACACCGCCGCCGGAGTGATCACCCTAAGCCGCATCCTCACCCTTCGCCTGCTCAAGCTCGTCAACCGACCCGATCATGTAAAAGTCTCCTTCGTCCCGCCCCTCGAATTCCCCCCCGAGAATACGCTCGCAGCTATCCAGCGTTTGTTTGAGTGAAACGAACCGACCGGTGTTGCCGGTCATCGCCTGCGTGGAAAAGAACGGCTGGGTCAGAAAACGTTCAAGCTGGCGCGCCTGTCGGACGGTTGCACGGTCCTTTTGCGACAATTCTTCAAGGCCCAGCATGGCGATGATGTCCTTGAGGTCGTCATATTCGGCCAGCGTGTTGCGCACGTCGCGGGCAACACGGTAATGCTGTGTGCTGACTGTGCCGGGGGTCAGCATCTTGGAAAAGGATTGCAGCGGGTCTATTGCCGGATACAGCCCTTCGGAGGCCTTCTTGCGCGACAGCACGATCGAGGCGGACAGGTGCGAAAACACATGCGTTGCTGCCGGATCCGTAAAATCGTCAGCAGGCACGTAGACCGCCTGGATAGAGGTCATCGCGCCCCGGTCGGTCGAGCAAATGCGCTCTTCGAGATCGGCCAGTTCGGTGCCGAGTGTGGGCTGATACCCGACGCGGCTTGGAATGCGTCCCAACAGCCCTGAAACCTCGGATCCCGCCTGTACGAAACGGAAAATATTGTCGATCAGCACCAGCACGTTGCGCCCCCGGTCATCGCGGAAAAACTCTGCCATCGTCAATGCGGCGTGACCGACGCGAAAGCGAACGCCTGGGCTTTCGTTCATCTGACCGAACATCATGACGGTGTTTTCCAAAACGCCCGCTTCGCCCATTTCTCGGTATAATTCTTCAGCTTCGCGGCATCTTTCGCCGATCCCGCAAAACAGGCTGACGCCATCATATTCAGCAACCATGTTGTGGATCATTTCGGTGATCAGAACGGTTTTGCCGACACCGGCACCGCCAAAAAGCCCGGCCTTTCCGCCCCGTTCAAGCGGGCTGAGCAGGTCAATGGCCTTGATCCCGGTCTCAAAGATCATCCCTTCGACCCGGCGTTTTGACAGCGGGACGGGATCATGCAGGATCGGTCGGCGCTGTACATCGCCCAAGGGGCCTTTTCCGTCGATTGTGTCGCCAAATACATTGAACATCCGACCCAGAACCACATCACCAACCGGCACTTCGATAGGGCGACCGGTATCGCGTACAGCCAAGCCCAACCGCAACGCGGGTGAGGGGTTCAGCACCAGGCCCCGTGCGATGTCAGACGCGGGCAAACTCGCGACCTCGATAGAAATCTCGGGGTCGGTCAGAGTCACAAGACGCGTGGCAATCGTGGGCAACCCATCGTCAAAGCGCACGTCTGCAATGCCACCTTCAATTGCGATAATATGGCCAATTTGCGTGTCAGTCACCGCGATGCCTGTCCTTTTGTGCCTTGTTATTTGCTGAGGATAGCAAGGAGCAGTCTTGAGGCATTGACCGAGGTCAAGGGGCCTTTGCGAAAACCGTCGAAACTGATGAGTAACGCAGATTAATGCAGGGCAGAGACCATCGGGAAGCACTTGCCTAAGAGAAACAGGCAGATGGGAGTTAACACGATGAGCGATTCAACAATCGAAGATGTGGGACAAAATCCGGGTCTGCAATCCCGGTTTCCAACCGCCTACACCTTCCTGTTTCTGTAGATCATATTTGTGGCGGCGCTGACATGGATCATCCCAGCCGGCCAGTACGACCGTGAAATGAACCAAGAGATCGGCCGTGAGATCGCTTGCAAGCCGGGCCTTGCGTACCGCAGACTGGTGCCCTCAAATTGCGAAGATCTGCTGTTCAATGATGTGATATGGGTCAAACAGGCGCGCAAGGATCATGATGTTTTTTCCGATCTGATGCGGGGCGAGGGGGTGGAAGTCCTCGATACCGGTGCGATGTTGGCCGAAACGCGACATCCCCGAAGCCCGCAAATGGGTGCTGGATTATCGCATCATTCCGAACGACGTTGGCGTGGGCATGCTGGGCGAGTTGCGCAACTGGCTTGACGAATTGCCGGGAGCAGAGCTGTCAGAATTCCTGATCGGTGGCCTGACTGCGGTTTTTTGCGCCTGCTGACAATGTCGAACGCTCCTTCGTAATTTGAGTAGGAGAGTCGCGGTATCCGTGATGCCATGCGCCACAAGTGTTGCAGGAAGCGACGCGATATCGCAGCTCGTCACAATCTGGGCATCCGTTTGCGCATGTGCAACGATAGTGACGTCAATGGCGTGGGGCGCGTGACGTGTGGACAAATATGCGCTGATCTGCGGTGCCGCGCGAACGGCCATATAAAGGGCCACGCATGTTCCCGGCGTGAGGGTGCGCAGGACCTCTGGCACCGCACATCCCTCCGAGACATGCCCCGTGGTGAGCACTAACGTGTCGATTTCGTCCCGCTCCGTTAGGGTCTGGCCACTGGCTGCCGCCACACCGCTCGCCGCAGTAACACCGGGTACGATTTCAACGGGAATATCTGCTGCACGCAGGGCCTCAATTTCCTCAAGGCCACGGGCAAAAATGCCCGGATCGCCGCATTTGAGGCGTACAACCCGCGCTCCGCCCTTGGCGGCGGCAACGATTGTTTGCGTGATTTTTTCCTGCGGCCAGCTGTGGCAGCCGGGCCGTTTGCCCACATAAATCCGCTCTGCATCCCGCCGCGCCAGTTCCAGAATTTCGGGGTCCACCAAACGATCATAGTAGATCACATCGGCCTCTTGCAGGCGCTGCACGCCGCGCAGGGTGATGAGGTCCTTTGCCCCTGGACCAGCCCCGACCAAGGCAACACTCCCGCCGGTTTCTTGTCCGAAATCACCTGTGGCAATGGCCTTTTTTATCATGTGTGCTGTTTCACGCTGCGCCCCGCGCGCATGAGCACGGCGGGGTGCATCACCAAACACCCACCGCCACAAATCGCGCCGTGCGCGCGGGCCAAGGTGCTGTGCCGCACTGGCGCGCAATCGTCCCGCAAGGGACGCCAACGCGCCCAGTTCGGGCTCCAGCATCTGCTCTACTTGCGTCTTGATCTGGCGGGCCAGAACGGGCGCTGTGCCTTCTGTTCCGATCGCGACAACAACCGGATCGCGGTCCACGATCGAGGGGGTGATCACATCACACAGCGCGGGCTGGTCGACTACGTTTACGGTCGCCCCTGCCGTTTTGGCCAGCGCATGCAGCGCACCATCCGCACCGGGGCAGCCTGTGGCGACAAACACCAATGCGCTATCCCCGAAGTCTTGCGCGATTATCGCACCGCGCTGTTGGGTGATCCGGCCAACGGCGGCAAGTGCAGCCAACTCATCATCCAGCGCATCGCTGATCACGGTGATCGTGGCTTCGGTTTTGAGCATCAGTCGCGTCTTTTGCGCCGCTTGTTCGCCGCCGCCCACAATCACAACACGGCGGCCCGCCATCTGCAGGAACATCGGAAAAGTCTTCATGCGTAAATTCCTTCATCTATGGTGCGGTCCAGCCAAAGCGCGTTCGCTTGGGCCTGCGCGGCGTTGAGGGTTAAGTTCGGATCAAGCGTCCAGAGCGCCAATGCGGCGGTGCCGGTCACGGTTGCTTCGGCAAACGGATCGCACAGCGTCCCTTGCCAAAGCGCCATCGGGTCGATCCTCGTGCCCTCTTCATGCAAGCGGCGGGTCTGGGGCAGGATCGCGGGGGCTTTTTCCTGGATGTGCTGACCTTTGCGCAGGCCGAAACAGATGATGTCCTTGGAGGGATAGCGCTCGAACTCGCCGCCGCCGCCCTTGATGATGCTCAGGGTTTTCTGGCCCAATATCTCGGCGGCCTGCGCCTGCAGGCTGCGATAGGAGGGATGGAACACGCCCTGCACCGTGGCGGGTGCCTGCGCTGGATTCCACATGCGCAACACCGTGTTAAAGCATGACCGCAAGCCCAGGTCTTTGCGCAGGTCCAACAGTGAAAAGGCCTCTGGGCACAACTCGGCCAGCGGGTCATACCGCACCTGAGGTCCCGCCAGCGCACGGATATCATCCGGTCGCATTATCACGTTCTGATAGGCATTGTGCCCGTGCATTGAAATGCGCACACCCGTCTGTGCCACCAGCCGTGCCGCCAGCAGATAAAGCGGCGCGCCCCGACTACGCCCCGCGGCGTAGCTGGGCCAATCCAGATCAGCAGGCGGCAGTTGCCCCGTGACATGCGCGCGCAAGGCGGCGGTGAAACCTGCGATTTCCTGCGGCTCTTCCCCGCGCAAACGCAGCACCATCAGCAGCGCGCCCACCGCCTCCGGCGCGGCCTTTCCTTGCAGGATCACGCTCATCGCATCTTGCGCCTCATCCAAGGTCATGGCGCGGGCGCGCCCCTTGCCCTGTGCTACGATCCTGACAAAAGGGGCGAGGGTCATTCTGCCGCCAATGGCAGGCTGTGCTGCGCCACCAGCCGTGCAAGCTCCGGCTTGCAAGAGCCGCAGTTGGTCCCCGCGCAGGTCACCTCACCCAAGGCCGCCACGGAAAACGCCCCCGCGGCAATCGCCTTGACCAGCGTGTTCTGACCCACGTTCAGACAGGCACACACGATTGCGCCGGGGTCGGGCTGGTTGTTGCCCATGCGCCCCGACAAGGCCTCCAGCGGCGGCGTATCCGTCCCGATATGCACGATTGCCGCACTGCGCGACAGCGCCACGGGACTATTTGTGACAAAGAACAGTGCTTGGATCATGCCATGAGTGCTCAGCGCCACGCGCAGGGTGCCGTCTGAGCTGTCCTCATAGACTGCCGCCTCCGCCTCCGCCTCTGGCAGTTGCGCGATGCTGCGGGCGGCCTCGGTCCAGTCGGGCGGCGATTCAAGTGCTGCCATCTCGACCTGCCACCCCGTAGCCGTGCGTGCAATCGCGGCATAGGGCGTCGTGGCCCGCGGCTTATGCGCGCAAGCCATGAAGCCATACCACTTGGCCACAAAGGGAGAGACGCTCACGCCCCTGCCGCGTTTGAGCGCGGGCTGGCCGGAAAAAGGATCCGTGACAGAGGACATCAACGTATTCACCACAGCACCGCGCGCGGTCTGGCGGGTCCAGTGCATCGGTGCAAAAAGCTGTCCGCGTGCAACACGGTCGGTGACAAGGCTGCGCAGGATGGCGCTGCCCTGAGCCGTTTCGACCGCCATCAGATCGTCGTGGGATGTACCGACATCCGCCGCATCGTCTGGATGGATTTCCAGATAAGGCTCCGCCAGATGTGCGCCCAGTTTCGGGGATTTCCCCGTGCGCGTCATCGTATGCCACTGGTCACGGTTGCGCCCTGTATTGAGCGTCAGGCCGTTGTGCTCCAACGTCGGCGCCGTGATCGGCAGCATCCGCGCCTTGCCGTCCGTGTGGTAGAATTTGCCGTCCGCGAAAAACCGTGCATCGTTGCGCGGCCATTGCGTGGGGATCAGTTTGGCGTAATCGACATCGGCAAAGATGCTCAGGTCCAGATCGCGGTCAAAGGGGCGCGCGGCCGCGTCCAGTGCGATATATTCGGCAAAGACATCGGCGGAGGTGTCATAGTCGAACGCCTCACCAAACCCCATACGCGTGGCCACATCGCTGATGATGCGCCAGTCCGGGCGTGCCTGACCCGGCATTGGCAAAAACGCCCGCTGGCGCGAAATGCGGCGTTCGGAATTGGTGACCGTGCCGTCCTTCTCGCCCCAGCCTGCAGCGGGAAGCAGTACATCGGCCAGATCCCCGGTATCCGTGCGCGCCATGATGTCAGAGACGGCGACGAATGGCACGTTTGCTATGGCCTTCGCCACATATCCCGCATCGGGCATCGAGACGGCAGGGTTGGTGGACATCACCCAAAGCGCCTTGATCTTGCCGCGCGCACAGGCTTCGAACAGATCAACGGCCTTGAGACCCGCTTGGTCACAGATGGTGGGGCTGTTCCAAAAGGCTTGCACCGTGTCGCGGTGTTCGGAATTCTCGATGTCGAGATGATTGGCCAGCATATTCGCCAGCCCGCCCACTTCGCGCCCCCCCATGGCGTTGGGCTGGCCCGTGACAGAAAACGGCCCCGCGCCGACCTTGCCAATGCGACCCGTGGCCAGATGACAATTCAGGATCGCGCCCACTTTGTCGGTGCCGCTGGCGGATTGGTTCACGCCTTGCGAATAGACGGTCACGACCTTTTTGGTCTGCGCCCAAAGCTTGTAAAAACGGTCCAGATCTTCGGTGCTGATGCCGGATTGCAAAGCATCGGTGGCACGCGCCTGCGCCAGTGCGGCACTGCATCCGCCCACATGGGCGGTGACATAGTCCATATCGAGGTGGTCATGGTCGGCCAGATAGGCCAGCAACCCGTTGAACAGCGCCACATCCCCGTCAGGTGCCACGCGCAAATGCGTATCCGCCAGATCACAAGTTGCCGTGCGACGCGGATCAATGTTGACCACGCGCATGTTAGGCCGCGCCTCTTTCGCTGCTACGATGCGCTGGTAGAGCACCGGATGACACCACGCGAGGTTTGAGCCGACCAATACAATCAGGTCCGCTTCCTCCAGATCGGCATAGGTACCGGGCACAGTATCCGTCCCGAAAGCGCGCTTGTGACCCGCCACCGATGATGCCATGCACAGCCGCGAATTCGTGTCGATATTGGCCGAGCCGATGAATCCTTTCATCAGCTTGTTGGCCACGTAATAGTCTTCGGTCAGCAGCTGACCAGAGGCATAAAACGCAACGCTGTCAGGCCCGTGATCGCGGACCGCGTCAGAGAACGCCTGTGCGACACGCTCCAATGCGCTATCCCAGTCTACCTCCATGCCCGCAATCTGTGGCGCAAGCAATCGTCCCTCCAGATCAATTGTCTCGCCCAGTGCGGCCCCCTTCGAGCACAGCCGCCCAAAGTTTGCCGGATGATCGGGATCGCCTTTGATCGTGCCGTTGGGCCCTGCCAAAACGCCACAACCAACGCCGCAATAGGGGCAGGTTGTCCGCGTCAGGCTCATGCGGCGGTGCGCGCCGCGAGGAAGGCCGCCTCCAACTCGATCCGCCCGTCTATGACGCGCGCGGGATAGGTGGCCACCTGACCCTCATCCGGGCCTTGGGCCTGGCCCGTCTCAAGCGAGAACACCCAATTGTGCAGCGGGCAGGTGACGGAGGTGCCATGCACGATCCCTTCGGCCAAAGGCCCGCCTTTGTGTGGGCAGCTGTTGTCGAGGGCATAAACCGCATCGGTGGCGGTGCGGAACACGGCCACACAGCCTTGGGCCGTTTTGACCAAACGCGCTCCACGCTGGGGGATGTCGTCAAGGGCCGCAATATCAATCCAGGCGCTCATTCCGCTGCCTCCAGATCAAGCCGCGCAAGGGGCTGGTAGCTTTCGGCCTTGTCATTGACATGGGCTGCCCAAGGATCATGGCGGTAAATACTCTGGCTCAGCTCGAACCGTTCCACCAAGGCGGCGCGTTCTGCCAGATCGGTCACGACACGCGTCTTGATCCAGTCCAGACCCACCTTGGCCATCCATTTGTAAATGCGGTCAAGGTATTTGGCGTTCTCGCGGTAGAGTTGCGTCATAGCCTTAATCACGTCTATCGCCTCTGCCTCAGACGCCACCTGTACCAGCAATTCGGTCTCTTTGACGTCCATGCCAGCGGCACCGCCGATGCTGATCTGATAGCCACTGTCGACACAGATTACACCGATATCCTTGCAGGTCGCCTCGGCACAGTTGCGCGGGCATCCCGACACGCCAAGCTTGAGCTTATGGGGTGTCCAAGAGCCGTGCAGCGTTTTTTCCAGCTTGATGCCAAGGCCAGTAGAATCCTGCGTGCCAAAGCGGCAATGATCCGTGCCAACGCAGGTTTTGACCGTGCGCAGCCCCTTGGAGTAGGCATAGCCCGACACCATGCCAGCATCGTTGAGATCCTTCCAGATCGCGGGCAGGTCTTCGCCTTTGACGCCCAGCAGGTCGATCCGCTGGCCGCCTGTGACCTTGACTGTGGGCACCATGTATTTATCGGCTGCATCCGCGATCGCGCGCAGTTCGTCTGGTGTGGTGATCCCGCCCCACATGCGCGGTACCACGCTAAACGTACCGTCTTTCTGAATGTTGGCGTGCTTGCGCTCGTTGATGAAACGCGACTGCGGATCATCGGCATAGTCCAGCGGCCAGTCTGCCAGCAGATAGAAGTTCAGGGCAGGGCGGCACACATGGCATCCGCACGAGGTTTTCCACCCGCATTCCTGCCAGACGGCAGGCATTGATGTTAGCCGCTGCGATTTGATCATGCGGCGCACATCCTCATGGGTCATGTCAGTGCAGGCGCAGATGCTGGCGGCGGCGGGCAGCACGAAATCATCGCCCAATGTGACCGCCAGTACCTGCTCTACCAATCCGGTGCAGGTCCCGCAGGAGGCCGAAGCCTTTGTCGTGGCTTTCACCGCCGCAAGGTCGGTTGCCCCGCCTGCGATGGCATCCTCAATCGTGCCTTTGCAAATGCCGTTGCAGCCACAGATTTCCGCGTCACGCGGTAAGGCTGCAACGGCTGAGAGCGGGTCCGCGAGGGGGCCCCCCTGATAGGCCGGGCCAAAGATCAGCGTGTCGCGCATCTCCGCGATGTCGGTCTTGTCGCGGATGAGGCCAAAGAACCAATTGCTGTCGGCCGTATCGCCGTACATCACCGCCCCGATAATCACGTTATTCTCGATTACCAGGCGGCGGTAAACGCCGCGTGCGGGATCGCGGAACACGATATCCTCGCGCCCTTCACCCTCCGCAAAATCACCCGCTGAGAACAGATCACATCCAGTTACCTTAAGCTTGGTCGACAGCTCTTTTTGAACAAACTGCGCCTCTTCCTCCAGCAGCGTCTTCGCAGCCACCCGCGCCTGATCATAAAGCGGGGCAACAAGGCCAAAGATCGCGCCGTCATGCTCTACGCATTCGCCCACGGCGAGGATGTCAGGGTCGGAGGTCACCATCTGGTCGTCCACATGAATACCGCGCCCTACGGCCAGCCCTGCATCTTGCGCCAGTTTCACATTGGGCCGGATGCCGACCGCCATCACCAGCAGATCGCAGGGCAGCTCGGTCCCGTCATCCAGCAACAAGGCGCGCACATGGCCGTCCTTGCCCAGTATCTCCTTGGAGTTGGCGGAGCATTTGACGGTAATGCCCTTGTCCACCAAAGCTTTGCGCAGCAGATAGCCCGCGGCCTCGTCCAGCTGACGCTCCATCAGGTGGCCCATGATATGAACAACTGTAACGTCGACACCGCGCGCCGCCATGCCCGCGGCGGCTTCCAAACCCAACAAACCGCCACCGATCACCACGCATTTATGATCAGGCCCAAGGCCCATCATTCGCTCGGTATCTTCCAGATCGCGGTAGGCGATGACGCCTTCCAGATCGTGACCGGGCAGAGGGATCATGAACGGATTCGATCCAGTGCCGAACAACAGCTTGTCATAGGCCAGGACATCGCCATTCTCGGCTGTGACGGTCTTGGCCGTGCGGTCGATGCTGGCGATCTTCTCTCCAAAGCGGCAGATCACGCCATTCTCGGCGTACCAATCAGGCGTATGGGTCTCGATCTCGGCATATGTCTTGTCGCCCGCCAGCACGGGGCTAAGCATGATGCGGTTGTAGTTGCCGCGCGGCTCGGCGTTGAAGAGCGTGACGTCATAGGCGTTTGGCGCTGTTTCCAGCAAGGTTTCGAGAGCACGGCCCGTGGCCATTCCCGCCCCGATAATAATCAGTTTCGGTGTCATATCTTACTCCGCCGCGATGGGTTTTTTGGGGGCTCGTATCCCGGTCTTCTCGGATTTCGACGTGTTGCCGTGTTCGTATTCCTCAAGGAAATCAAGAACCTCCTGCCGGTAGGCATAGTAGTCGGGATGCTCAAGCAGCGCCTTGCGGGTGCGTGGACGGGGCAGCTTCACATCCGTGATCTTGCCGATCGTGGCCTGCGGACCATTGGTCATCATCACCACGCGGTCGGCCAACAGGATCGCCTCATCAACGTCATGGGTGACGCAAACGGCAGTCACCTTGGTGCGCGACCAGACCTCCATCAGGACTTCTTGCAGTTCCCAGCGCGTCAGACTGTCGAGCATGCCAAATGGCTCGTCCAGCAAGAGCAGTTTAGGCGACAGCGCAAAAGCCCGTGCGATGCCCACGCGCTGCTTCATCCCGTTGGAAAGCGACGCCGCACCCTTATCCATACTGTCGGCTAGGCCCACACGCTCAAGGTAGTATTCCACCACATCCTGACGCTCGGCTTGGGATGCTTTCGGGTAAACCTTATCCACCCCGATCGCCACATTCTCCTTGGCGCTCAACCACGGGAACAGGTTGGGCGACTGGAAGACCACGGCACGCTCGGGGTCCGCCCCCTCCACGTTCCATCCATCCAGTTTGATCGCGCCCTTCGAGATCGGGTTTAGACCCGCCGCCATCGTCAGCACCGTGGATTTGCCACAGCCCGAATGCCCGATCAGCGAGATAAACTCGCCTTTGTTGACCTTGAGGTCAAAATTCTCAACTACCGTCAGCGGGCCTTTGGGCGTCGGGTAGACTTTGTGCAATTGCGAGAACGTCAGGTAACGTTCCTCAATCGGGCTTTTCTGCGCGTCTGCGACAACCTTTGGCACTGCATGAATTGGCGTGACATTGGGCAAGGTCTTGCTCTCTTCGACCTTGGCCTCGATGCCGACATCCATCAGGTATTTGGTCACACTTGCGCGCAGCGCCTTGAACGTCTCGTCGTTGTTCATGGCCATGCGGTCGCGGGGGCGGGGGATACCTACCTCAATCGGATCGGCCAAAGTGCCATCAGGGTTGAGCGGCACAATACGGTCTGCAAGGAGGATCGCCTCATCCACATCATTGGTGATCAGGATGCAGGTCTTTTTGTCGCTCTCCCAAATCTCCAGAATTTCATCCGCCAGATTGGCCCGCGTCAACGCATCCAGCGCCGAGAGCGGCTCGTCCAGCAGCAACATCTCGGGGTTCATCGCCAGTGCGCGCGCCACGGCAACCCGTTGGCGCATGCCCCCCGACAATTCCGCCGGACGTCGCCCGATTGCATGCGGCAGACCCACCGTCGAGACGTAGTGATTGATCTTCGCCTCCCGCTCGGCCTTGCTGAGCTTGGGGAAAACCGCATCCACGGCCAGTCCCACATTGCCGCCCACTGTCAGCCACGGCATGAGCGAATAGGACTGGAAGATCAGCCCCCGCTCTGGTCCCGGTTCGGTGATGGGCGCGCCGCGATAGGTCAGCGTTCCGCTGTCGGGCATCTCAAGCCCCGCAATCAAGTTCATCAGCGTGGATTTACCCGTGCCGGAGAAGCCGAGGATGGCAAGGAATTCGCCCTCCTTCACCTCAAGATTGATGCCTTTGAGAACCTCGGCACGCTCGGTGCCTACGCCAAAGCCCTTGTTCACGTTTTTGATGCTCAGAATGCTCATCATTATTCCTTTCTGCGTCGCCTGAGCGCCGCTTACCGATTGGCCGAGAAGGTAAACATGGACTGGAGTGCGTACATCACACGGTCCAACAGAAAACCGATGATCCCGATGGTGAACACCGCCACCATGATCTTGGCCAAGGACTGGGATGAGCCGTTCTGGAACTCGTCCCAGACGAATTTTCCCAGACCGGGGTTCTGCGCCAGCATCTCGGCGGCGATCAGCACCATCCAACCGACCCCAAGGCTCAGCCGCAGGCCGGTAAAGATCAGCGGCAGCGCCGAGGGCAGCACCAGCTTGGTGATCTTGGTCCATGTGTTCATCTTCAAGACGCGGGACACGCTCAACAGATCTTTGTCGATGCTGGCCACACCCAATGCGGTGTTGATCAGCGTGGGCCAAAGCGAGCAGAGCGTCACTGTGATCGCCGAAATCAGAAAGCTCTTGGAAAACATGCCGTCATTACTGGCATAAAGCGCCGAGACGATCATGGTCACAATCGGCAGCCACGCCAGCGGCGAGACGGGTTTGAAAATCTGGATCAGCGGGTTCAGGGCTGCATTGGCCGTCTTGGACAGGCCCGCCGCGATGCCCAGCGGAATGGCGATGATGGCAGCAATCAGAAACCCAAAGAAGACGGTTTTGATCGAGGTCCAGATTTGCGCGTAATAAGTCGGGCGCCCTGTATAGACCCGCTCGCGCACGCGATCCTCTTTGCCGTCCGCGATAAGCTTCGCGTTGCGGGCGTCTTGACGCTCATAGAATGCGGCTTCTTTCTCTCGCTCCCGAATGGCATCGGCATTGAGGCCTTTTGCCTGTTCCCAGACTTGCGCAGGCCCCGGCACAGCACCAAGGGACGTTTGCACTTTGGGTGCCAGTATGCCCCATGCGAGCAGGAAAATTGCAATCGCCAAAAGCGGCACGCCCAGCAGACGCCAGATTTCGCCCACCTGTGCGCGCGGATTGTCGCCAGCGGCGGCTTTCAGGATCGGGGTGAGCCATGCAAGGCCCAAGACCTGAAACCAGGAGTCGGCCTTGTTGATGCGGGTGAACAGGCGGGCGCGCTTGGCCTCGCGTTCGGCGGTCTGGATCTGCGTTGGATCAATGGCGGTCATGGTATGGCCTCTCTGGTCGGGGCTAATTTGCTGCGCTACGGCGATGTACAGGGGGTGTACGGGTTGTGTACGCGGGGGCGGGCAGGGTAGGGCTGGGGAAGCTTCCGCGCCTCAGCGTGCCTGATTTTTGGGCAGGCGTGTGTGCTGCGGCGCGGTGATTCAGATGGGTTTAGCCCTGAATTTCGTTGTCGACGATCGTCTGTTCGCCCTTCAGGCCGATGGGCAGGCTTTCAAGATAGGCGTTGGGCGTGCGCCCGTCATAGCCGATGCCATCGATGATATCCGCCGCAGGCGTGGGTGCTTTGAACCCGTCGCTGTCAAAGGGGAAGTCAGCCGCATTTGCCATATCTTCGTCCACCAGCATTTGGGCGGCTTTCAGATAGATGCCGGGGCGGTAGACTTCCTTGGCTGTCTCGATGAACCACTCGTCAGACTTCGGTTCGGCGATCTGGCCCCAGCGGCGCATCTGCGTGAGGTACCATACGGCGTCTGAATAGAATGGATAAGTCGCGTTATAGCGGAAGAAGACGTTGAAATCAGGGGCAGGGCGGCGGTCGCCCTTCTCGAATTCAAAGAACCCTGTCATCGAGTTGGCGATGACCTCGGCATCCGCACCGACGTATTGCGAGCGCGACAGCATTTCGACCGCTTCCTCGCGGTTGGCGTTATCATTCTCGTCCAGCCAGATCGCTGCACGGATCAGCGCCTTGGTCAGAGCGATTGTCGTGTTGGGGTTCTCATCCGCGAATTCCTTGGTGATGCCAAAGACCTTTTCGGGGTTGTTCTTCCACATGTCGTAGTCGGTGATGACCGGTACGCCGATGCCTTTGAATACCGCTTGCTGGTTCCATGGCTCCCCCACGGCGTAGCCGTAAATCGTGCCGGCTTCCATTGTTGCGGGCATCTGTGGTGGAGGTGTCACCGACAGAAAAACATCCGCGCCGATGGTGCCTGTTACATCCTCGGGGGAATAATAGCCTGGCTCAAGACCGCCAGCGGCCAACCAATAGCGGATTTCATAGTTGTGCGTGGAGACAGGAAACACCATGCCCATGTTGAAAGGCTTGCCCTCTTCATCATAAGCTTCGACCACGGGGGCCAGAGCCTCGGCACTGATCGGATGTTGGGGGCGGCCATTGTCCATAAGCGGAACATTGGGCTTCATCTGCTCCCATATCTCGTTGGAGACAGTGATGGCGTTGCCGTTCAAATCCATCGAGAAAGGCGTGATGATATGCGCCTTGGTGCCATAGCCGATTGTGGCGGCCAACGGCTGCCCTGCCAGCATATGCGCGCCGTCCAGCTGTCCGTCAATCACACCGTCCAGCAGCACTTTCCAGTTGGCTTGTGCCTCAAGGGTCACAAACAACCCTTCATCCTCGAAATATCCATTCTCATAGGCCACGGCCAGCGGGGCCATGTCGGTGAGTTTGATAAAGCCAAAGGTCAGCTCGTCTTTTTCCAGATCAAGCATTTCAGCATAGGCCGCCGTGGCCAGAAGGCTGGTGGCGGCAAGGGCGCCAGTGACGGTAAGGGGGAGTTTTGCAATCATCTTATGTGTCCTGTGATGGGAAGGGCGGGGCCCGTAAAACGAAAAAAAGCCACACGTAAGCGGCACGGAGATATCCATGCGTCTTACGAGCGGCTTTGCTCTTGAGAGGAATCCACCATCATTGGCGGGAGGTACTAGGCGACAGCGCCTGTGGTCTTCATCTTAAGTTGAACCGCCCTGAAACGGTTCGCAATGTTTTTTCTGCAACGCGGCGCAAAAATACAATTTGCCTCTAAGAGTGCCTATTTATTCAGCCGCATTTGATGAAAAATCGAACGTCCTGCCGTCGAAAAAAGCATCTGGCGCAAGAATCATCTGCCCCCGCGATGAGGCAACAGCGGTTTTTTCATTCATCGCGCCTTCGACTTTTTCCGATGCGCCGGGCAGATCAGCGCCGATCGGACCGAGGTATTTGCGGTAGAGATCAGTCCGGCAACAGGACATGGCTGCGGCGGTTCCTGCGGAGTCTGCGCCGAGTTGCTTGGCGATCCACGCGGCCTGACTGCGCCACGGAAACGACGCCGCATGATCATGAAACATCAAGAAATGCTCCACCCGTATGGGGTCAGCGCCAGCGGTTGGGGTCAGCATGCCTGTGACCGCAGGTTCGATGACTTCATGCGAAAGGTTCAGATGCTCGCTCCGGCCCAGCATTTCGACGGCCAACGGTTTGTTCTCTTCCAGATCAAGCCAGCGGGACGCCTGATAGACCGCGCGCATCAGTTTTTGGGTGGTTTCGGGGTTGTCCACTGTCCAATCATGACGCGCGGCCAGCACTTTTTCGGGCGCAAACCCCCAGACGTGAGATCCCGCCATGACGATATCACCCACTCCGCGCGCCACAATATCGCTGCCCCAAGGCTCGCCCACCCAAAAGGCATCAACGTGCCCTTGTGCTACCGCTTCGGCCATGCGCGGGGGCGGTACGGTTACGCTCTCTACCGCAAGGTCCGGAGCGGCCGCTGTCCAATAGGACAGCAACAAGCGATGCATCGAGAAGGGAAACGGGACACCGACACGCAAGGGTCTTGGCCCCCACGCCTCCAGACCTGCCAGCAGCGCATGAGGGTCGCCAAAGGTAATCTGCTCAAGGTGCTGCGCAAGCCGTGTGGTGACGCCAAAAACCGTTCCATTTGCCGACAGGCCCATAAGCGTATCGATCCGCGCAGAAAGGCCACCCAGTCCCAGCGTCATCGCCACCGGCATCGGTGACAACATCTGCGCCGCGTCTAGATGCCCAAGGCCCAACATATCGCGCAAGGCGGACCACGACGGCTGACGCACAAGGTTTAGCTCCAAACCTTCTTCGGCGGCGAAACCCAGCTCGTGCGCAATGATCAGCGGAGCGCTGTCAACCAAAGGGACATAGCCACAGTTCAGGACAGTACGCGTCATCCGAGCAAATCCGAGGCCGTGACCAGCGCTTGCGCCACGTCGATCACCTTGCGACCCTGATCCATGGCCGCTTTTCGCAAGAGCTTATAGGCTTCATCCTCGGAAAGACCGCGACGGCGCATCAAAATGCCCTTGGCGCGGTCTATGGTTTTACGGTCCTCCAGCGCCTGTTTGGCGGCATCCAGCTCTGACCGCATTTGCCGCATCATCTGGAACCGCGCGATTGCCGTCTCGATCACTGATTTGATGCGATTCATCTGCAAACCGTCGACGACATAGGCGCTGACACCCGCGGCAAGGGCCGCTTGGGTCAGATGGGGATCGGTCTGGTCCACGAACATCGCAACAGCGCGGGATTTGGTATTGGAGACAGCACCAACATGTTCAAGTGTATCACGGTCGGGGTTGGCCATGTCGATCAGCACAATATCCGGGGCATGCTCTTCGATGGATTGCTCCAGACCCGAGACTTGGGAGATCGCGTGCAGATCGGTCCACCCTGCCTCAAGCAGCGCGTCGATGATGTTTTTCGCTTTGGCTGCATCAGCTTCAACGACAAGGATACGCAGATCTTTTCTCACGCAGTTGATATCACAGGCATTCATCTGCATGTACATTGCCCGACAAATCCAAAGGAATGCACGATGCTAAAATGCCTGTTTCTTCTGCTGTCTTTAAAAGAAGTGCTGCAAAAATGTGCGCTTAAACATTTCGAAAGCTGGTGAAGTCGCACTCAAAGATCCGGATGGTCCCGGTTGCTCTGAATGTCGGCAATGATCCCTCTGTATCGCGATGTTTCAGCTGCAAAAGCAAAATGCTGCGGGGCCGCATTTTTCAAAAAGGGCTCATCGCGGTCATCCGCTGCCTGAACCACGAACGGCCGGTCTGATATTTTCTGCCGTTCGCTGCATCACGCAAGAAGTCACAGACTACGGGACAAAGCGCCATTTCGCTGCAATCACTCAAATGTCCGCAAACTTGAAAATTACCCCACGACCACTGGTATTCGTTTGAGGCGTCCACGACCTGCAAGGGCAACGAAATTTCACTGCGGCGACCCGCAAATTAGTGCGTTTGACAACAAACCGCTTGCTACACATTATTTTTGTATACTATGTGTATACAAAAATAATGTGGAAAACGCCTTGCCCCGCTCAACGAAAGAAACCTGCCTCGCAGACATCAAGCGCCGCATACTGTCGACTGATCTTGCGCCCGGCGTCGACCTTGATGAAGTCAGCCTGTGCGATCAGTATGGGATGTCCCGAACGCCATTGCGCGAAGTGCTGCAGCGATTGCAGGGTGAGGGCTATGTGGAACTGGCGCGGAACCGGGGCGCGAAAGTCGCGTCAATGGATGTTGGCGTGCTAAGGACCTTCTTTCAAACGGCACCCATGGTCTATGCCAACATCGCACGGCTCGCCTGTGAGAACAGGACTGCAAGGCAAATTGACAGGCTAAAGCAAGCACAGGTAGATTTTACAAAGGCGGCCAAAGCCTCGCACGCCGGAGAAGCCGCCCTCGCCAATCACCAGTTTCATGGCCTGATCGGCGAAATGGCCCAGAACCCGTATCTTCTGGCGTCACTCGCACGTTTGCAAATTGACCACACAAGGTTAAGCCAGACGTTCTATCGACCGGCTGCGCCATCTGAAACACTGCTTGTTCTCAAGGCCATCGAACAGCACGACGCCATGATCAGCGCTATTGAGGCCCGCGAAGGGTCCTTGGCGATTGATCTGACCCTTCAACACTGGGACCTCAGCCGCGACAGGATGGAGCGTTTCGTACGCCCTGATCCTTTGCCTGTTGACGTTATTTCACTCAAGGACCGCCGCAATGCATTTTGAAGGGATCTACACCCCGCTCGTCACGCCGTATCACGATGACTTTTCGCTGAATGAGCCCGCCTTGGCCGAAACGGTCGAGCATCTGATTGCATCGGGTGTGCATGGGATCGTCGTGGCTGGTTCAACGGGTGAATACTACGCTCAGACTACCAAGGAACGGCTGGAGATGATGACCCAATGCGCCGCTTTGATCGGGGGCCGCGTGCCGATGGTTGTGGGTACAGGGGCAATCAGGACCGAAGACAGCGTGATGTATGCCAAGGCAGCCAAGACCGCGGGCGCAGATGCGCTACTGGTTGCGACGCCGCCCTATGCCTATCCCACGGGCCGAGAAATCGCGCTTCATGCGCTGGCGGTGGACCGCGCCGCGAACCTGCCCGTGATGCTTTATAACTACCCCGGCCGGATGTCGGTGAACATGGATGAAGAGTGCCTTGACCGTTTGGGCCGCTCCCCCAACTTCTGCGGGATCAAGGAAAGTTCGGGCGATATCAACCGCCTGCACATGCTGGCGCGGGACTACCCGCATATCGGGCTGGCGTGCGGCATGGACGATCAGGCGTTGGAATTCTTTGCATGGGGTGCGCGGTCATGGGTCTGTGCGGGGTCCAACTTTGCCCCCGAGGCGCATATTGCCCTTTATCAGGCCTGCGCCGTCGAGGGTGATTTCACCAAAGGCCGTGCGATCATGTCAGCGATGTTGCCGCTGATGCGGGTTCTCGAACAGGGTGGCAAGTTCGTTCAATGCATCAAATACGGGCTGACCCTGCGCGGCATTGATGTAGGCCCTCCGCGCAAGCCGCTGCAACCGCTCAACAAAGACGACAAACGCGAATTGGCCGAGGTGATCCGCACCATGGACACGGCCATTTCCGCCATTACGGGGGCCAACCAATGACCGACCTGCTGACACACGCCGAGTACCGTTCGATTGCCGAGGCGCTTGAAGTGCCCCGCACGCCTTTCATTGACGGGAAATACCAGCGCGGGCGTGGCCCCATGATGGCCACAACGAACCCCGCGACGGGAGGCAAGATTGCCGAAATTTCCACAGCCAACGCCGAAGACGTTGACTTAGCAGTGGCCAAAGCCCGCGAGGCCTTTGACCAAGGTCGCTGGTCCAAACTGGAGCCGGACACCCGCAAGGATGTGCTGATCCGTCTGTGCAAGCTGATCACCCGCAACCGCCGCGAATTGGCCGTCATGGAGAGTATCGACAGCGGCAAACCAATTCGCGATTGCGAGATGATCGACATTCCCGAAACGATCCATTGTATCAAATGGCACGCTGAGGCCGCGGACAAAATCTATGACCAGACCGCCCCGACGGGTGATGGTGCCATGGCGATGATCGTCCGCGAACCCGTTGGCGTTGTGGCGGCTGTGCTGCCTTGGAACTTCCCCCTCATGATGCTCGCATGGAAAATCGGGCCCGCGCTTGCTGCGGGATGTTCGGTAATCGTGAAGCCAGCTGAGCAAACAAGCCTTACGGCCCTGCGCGTTGTCGAGCTGGCCGCCGAGGCAGGAGTGCCGCGCGGGGTGTTGCAGGTGCTGCCGGGTGACGGCCCAAGCGTGGGCGAGCCGCTGGGCCGCCACATGGATGTGGATATGGTTAGCTTTACCGGCTCGACCGAGACAGGGCGGCGGTTCCTGCATTATGCTGCCGACAGCAACCTCAAGAAGGTGGTGCTGGAGTGCGGCGGCAAGAACCCCGCCGTGGTCTTTGACGACGCAGAAAACCTCGATCATGTGGCGGAACATGTTGTCAAAGCGGCGTTCTGGAACGCAGGTCAGAATTGTTCGGCGGCCTCACGGCTGATCGTTCACAAATCGGTCAAAGCAAAGCTCATGGACAAGATCGACGCCCGCATGCGCGACTGGAAGACAGGCGATCCGCTGGACCCTGCCAACCACATCGGCGCGTTGATTGATGCGGGCCACTGCGCGAAAGTGCGCAGCTATCTCGACAGCAAAGACGACGGGCCCTTCGTTCTCCCTACAGTGGTCGAGGTCAAAGCCACAGACGCCCGCGCCCGTGAGGAGATCTTTGGCCCAGTCTTGGCCGTGATCGAAGTGGCCAGCAACGCGGAAGCGGTGCAAGTGGCCAATGACACGGCCTATGGCCTTGCCGCTTCGGTCTTTTCCGCAGGTGGGCGTCAGGCGATCCGCGCCGCGCGTGATATCCGTGCGGGCACGGTGACGATCAACTGCTACGGCGAGGGCAACATCGCCACGCCGTTTGGCGGCTACAAGCAATCGGGCTTTGGCGGCCGCGACAACGGGCTGCACGCCCATGACCAATATACCGAAATCAAAACCATCTGGATCGACCTGACGGATCCGACCGAAGGGGACAACGTAGGATGAGCGTAGATGCAGTCGGAACCGTCCGCCGTGGACGCGGCGCGCGCAAGGCAATCCGCCAGACGCGCGATATCACGATGCTGCCCGCGCTCAAGCGCAGGCTACCCCACACCGAGCCGCTGACCCCCGAGCAGGTGGAAAAGATCGACGCAGCCTCGATGGATATTCTGGAGAATGTCGGCGTCCAGTTCCGCGATGACATCGCATTGGCGGACTGGAAACGCGCAGGGGCCAAGGTTGTGGGCGATATCGTCTATCTTGACCGCGATCTGGTGCGCGAGTTGATCGCGACGATCCCCGAGACCTTCACCTACCATGCCCGCAATCCCGCCAATAACCTGCCTTTCGGCACGGATCACAGCATCTTTGTGCCCATGACCGGCGCGCCCTATCTGCGCGATCTGGAGGATGTGCGGCGCAATCCAACGCTCGACGATCTGGCGAATTTCCATAGACTCAGCCACATGCTGCCTGCGATGCATTCGTCGGCGCATCATATTGTTGAGCCCTACGATCACCCGATCAGCCAGCGGCATTTGCGGATTACCTACAGCTCGATGAAGCACTCCGACAAGACGTTCATGGGCATGACCACCAGCCCCAAGAACGCAGAAGACGTGATTGAGATGTGCGCGATCCTGTTTGGCGATGATTTCATCGACACCCATCCCGTGGTGACAGGCAACTGCAACGGCAACTCGCCGTTGGTGTGGGACGAAACCATGCTGGGCGCGTTGAGGGCGTTTTGCAAACGCAACCAGCCGGTGTTGTGCTCGCCTTTTGTGCTCGGCGGGGCAAACACCCCTGCATCGGTGCCGGCGACCGTGGCACAGTTGAACGCCGAGGCCTTGTCGGCGCTGGCCTATACCCAAGTGGTGCGCAAAGGCGCGCCTGCGATCTACGGCCACTACCTGTCCACCGTCAGTATGAAATCCGGCGCGCCGATGGCAGGCACGCCAGAAATCAGCCTGATGAACTTCATGATCGGCCAGATGGCGCGGTTCTATGGCATTCCATGGCGCACGTCGAATACGCTGGGCGGTGCCAAGACATTCGACGCGCAGGCAGGTTACGAGAGTGCGATGACCCTAAATGCCGTCCTGATGGCGGGGGCCAATTACATCTGGCATTCCGCAGGCTGGAACGAGGCCGGAATGCATTGCTCGATGGCTAAATTCATCGTCGATGCCGAGATGTGTGAAATGGGCTACCGCATGGCGCAAGGGATTGACTGGACCGATTTCGACGCGGCGTTGGCAGCCGTCCCTGATATCGGCCCCGGTGGGCATTACCTTGGCCATCCGCACACGCTGGAGCATTTTCAAAAGGCGTTTTTCATGCCCGAAATGTTCGATAACAACTCGATCGAGCAATGGCAGGCAGAGGGGGCGGTCGAGATCACAGAACGCGCCCTGATCAAGGCTCGCGCAATGCTGGGCGAATACGAAGAACCGAAACTGGACGCGGGCGTGAACGAGGCGCTGTTGGACTATATCGCGCGGCGCGAACGCGACATTCCCGCGGCAGATGCGCTCAATCAGGATCACTAGGGATGCAGGTCACCCGCCTGCCGCGTGATCCCGGACCGGCGGGCTGGAACAGGCTGTTGCCTGACGACGTGCCTCCGACACCGCTTGAGGGCAAGATCACCGCAGATTGGCTGGTGATTGGTGCCGGATTTGCGGGGCTGGCGGCAGCACATCGGCTGTCCAAACAGGTGCCCGGGGATCGGGTTGTTGTGCTGGATGCAGTCCGCGTGGGCGACGGACCGGCAGGGCGCAATTCCGGCTTCATGATCGACTTGCCTCACGACCTCACCTCTGATGACTACGGTGGTGCGCTGGACGCGGATCTCGCCCAGACACAAGACAACCGGCAAGGCATCGCCCATGCCGCCCAGATGGCGCAGGAATACGGGCTAAGCGCCGAGGCCATTGTTTTTTCGGGCAAAATCAACGCTGCAGTCACTGAAAAAGGCCTTGCCCACAACAGGAGCTTTGCGCGCCATCTCGAGGCGATGAACGAACCCTGCGAGATGTATGATGCGGCCCAGATGCGCGAGATCACAGGCACGGAATACTATCAAACCGGTCTCTTCACTCCGGGCACCGCGATGATCCAACCGGCCCTTTTTGTGCGTGGCATTGCCGCCGGACTGAGGTCCAATCGTGTGACTGTGCATGAAAATAGCCCTGTGACGTCTTTGAGCCGTGAGGGCGATTGGATTGCCACGACCCCGAAGGGGCAGGTCACGGCACCCCGCGTGATCATGGCCGTGAACGGACATTTGAACAGCTTCGGCTATCTGCGCGGCCGGTTGATGCACGTATTTACCTATGCCTCGATGACCCGCGCGCTCGACCCTGCGGAGGTGGCCCGATTGGGGGGACAGCCGCTCTGGGGGCTGACACCTGCTGATCCGATGGGAACAACGGTGCGGCGTTTATCTGGTATGGGGGGCGAGCGGATCATCATCCGAAACCGGTTCACGTTTGATCCGTCTATGGAGGTCAGCGATACACGGATCGCACAGGTCGCGCGGGATCACGACCGTGCATTTGCCGCGCGGTTCCCGATGCTGGCGGGCGTGCCCATGGAATACCGTTGGGGAGGTCGGCTCTGCGTCAGCCGGAACAATGTCCAAGTGATCGGCGAACTGGATCAGGGTCTTTTTTCCGCCTGCTGTCAGAACGGGTTGGGCACCGCGAAGGGAACACTGGCTGGCGGTCTGGCCGCGCAGTTGGCTTTGGGTGAGACATCACCCGCACTGGAGCGTGCTCTAAGCGCGGAATTACCAAACCGCCTTCCGCCAAAACCACTCGCTCGTATTGGCGCAAATATGATCCTGAAACTCCAAGAGCGGCGCGCTGGCAAGGAACTCTGAAGTTAACTTCAGAACAAAACCAGCCGCGAGGCAAATAGAAAGCGGCCATTCGCGCGAGGTCCTGCATCGGTCAAAGTGGGCTCGAAGCCGACCTTAGCTGCGTTTTGCACCAATGGCCGGATTCGGAAAGAGTGTCGTTCGATGCGGCGTGTCTGAAATCACCCATCGCGGACAAAACCGACCTTGGCCGCCATTTGGTCAATGGTCGCTTTCAACTGGCTACAAGAAAGAGAAGCACTTTGGCAGGGTGATAGCATTCGCAGCAGGTTGCAGTAAGACTGCACAACGAACGAAGCTGAAGCTCTCCTTTGTGTTCGCAACGAAATCTGAGAACTACGTGAATACCCTCACTTGCTTACAGAAGTCACCGTTCAGGAAAATTGCTTGTGTCACGCTACCAAGCCAGCACAGCGGGTCGCTTGCATTAAGCAACCTCTCGAACGCGCCAGTTATTCCTCTGAGGTGAAACATTCATAGGCCCTTCGCACGCAGGCGCAGAGCCCGGATACCAGGCAGTAATACCAGCAAGACTGCAATTATCAGAAGCCCCAATGTCATGGGCCGTTCCCAGATGAAAGATACCCCACCATAAAGCTGCATCGAGCGGGCAAAATTGTCTTCCATCATCCCGCCCAAGATAAAGCCGATGAGAAGCGGTGGCAGCGGATAATTCGCAAATTTCAGCGCGATGCCACAAATCCCGAAGCCTACGAGCAACAGCAGTTCGGTGGCATTGTTTTGCCCGATATACGCGCCCATCAGCGTGAAAAACAGAATGAACGGGATCAGGTAGTTGCGCGGGATTGCGAGGACCTTGGCAATATAGGGGATCAGAGGCAGGTTCAGGATCAACAACACAAGATTGCCGATGAACATGGACATGATGACGGCCCAGAAAATCTGCGGCTCGTCGATCATCAGGCGAGGGCCGGGTGTCACGTTAAGCGCGATCAACGCACCCAGAAGAATGGCCGTCGTGCCGGACCCCGGGATGCCGAGCGTCAGCAGCGGCACGAACGATCCGGTGCAGGCCGCGTTGTTGGCGGTTTCCGGTGCGGCAAGACCCTTGATCGACCCCTTGCCGAATTCGTCCTGCTCGTGTTTCGGCGCGATGTTACGCTCCACTGCGTAGCCCAAGAACGATGCAATTGTGGCACCGGCCCCTGGTAGTACACCGATGAAAAAGCCCTGAATGGATTGGCGGCCGATGACGGGTGCTATGGCGCGTGCTTCTGCGCGGGTGATGCGCAGATCCTTGATTTCGCCGCCGACATCGCCCATGTTTTTTGGCTTCAGGACAAGGAATATCGCCTCTGGCAGGGCGAACATCGCCATTGCTAAGGTGACAAAGCCGAAACCTGATTGCAGTTCCATCATGCCGCCAGTGAAGCGTGGCATGTTGAACAAGGACCCAAGACCGACGGTCGCCATCATCAGGCCCAGCACAGTCATTAGCAGAGCCTTGGCGACCTGACCGTTTCCAGCAAAGGCCGCAATGGCCGACAGTCCGACGACCATCAGACCGAAGTATTCCGCAGAATGGAACAATAACGCCACAGAGGAAAGCATGGGCGCGAAAACCATCAGCAATATCGCACCGATCGTGCCGCCCGCGAAACTGGCGATGGCCGCAATCGTCAGCGCCTTGCCCGCTTTGCCCTGCATCGCCATCGGATAGCCGTCGAAGCTGGACGCGACGGTGCCCGCGACACCGGGCGCGTTGAGAAGGATGGACGATGTAGAGCCCCCAAAAATCGCGCCGTAATAGACTCCCGCAAGCAGGATCAGCGCGGCGGACGGATCGCCCAGCGAAATGGCAATCGGGATCATGATCGCAATGATCGACATCGGCCCAAGACCGGGCAACATGCCGATGAACGTGCCAATCAGACAGCCGCCGATAACCATCAGAAGGTTTTGCAGCGACAGGGCCGTTTGCAGGCCAATCAGAATTCCTTCGAGCATGTGATCAGTTCCCCATAAAGAATGGCAAAGGGCGCAGAAAAATCCCCAGGATTTCCTGCACGAGGTACCAGATTACACCTGCCGTCAGCAGCGACACGGGGATCATCATATGCCATTTGCGTTCGCCCAAGATGAACGAGCCGGCGACAAGGAATGCGGTGGTCGACCCGAGGAACCCCAAGGGGCGCAGGCATAGGGCATAGGCCACCATCAGTGCCAGCATCAGGATCGCCTGACCAAGTTTGTATTCCGTCAAACGACGGTAATCGATATCGCCGATCACCTGTTCGCCCTTTTCAAGGCCAAGCAGAATGACGATGGACAACAAGATGCCGAAGATCGACAGGATTTTGGGGAATGAACTGGGCCAGACAGGCTTGCGCTGCATAAAAGGTGCCAAGTTGGCGTCCATCGTGAACCACGCGGTATAGCCGTAAATTAAGCAAATGCTCAGCAGAACAAGTGCGATCCAACGATCCAAGGCCATGCGACCAATCTCCCAAAAATGTCTTGAAAAAAAGGGCGGCGCGTGGTGTGCGCTGCCCTTCAGAGTACTTAAAGGAAGCCCAGCTGACGCATCAGATCGCCGATCACCTTTTCTTGGTCATCAAGGAACGTGCGGAAGTCGTCGCCGGGATTGTGGATGTTGACCCAGCCGTTACGGGCGCGTATAGATTCCCATTCTTCGGTGTCATACATTTTCGCGAGCACGTCCTGATAGGCAGCCAGGTTTTCCGCAGGAAGGCCCGGGGCAGCAAAGAATCCGCGCCAGTTTACGAAAGTCGTGTCGATGCCTTGCTCCATCATCGTCATGGAATCCGGCGCCGCGGGAACGCGCTCGGGCGACGTAACGCCGATGATTTTGACTTCGCCAGCCTCGGACAGATCGATCGCTTCAGACAAGCCAGTGGACAGCGCCTTGATCTCACCCGACAGCAAAGCCGCCATGGCGGTGCCGCCAGCATCGTAGGGGATGTAGTTCACATCCAAAGCATCGCGCCCGGCTGCTTGCATCACCATCGCCGCAACGACGTGATCAAGGCCTCCGGGAACAGACCCACCACCAATCGGCGTGCCAGTGGCATCCGCATCATATGCAGCGAGGAAGTCATTCATTGAGTTGATCGGGCTGTCCTTGCCCACGACGAGTGCCGCGTAATCTCCGATCGTGCCGGCAACCAATGTAAGATCGCGGTAAGTCTGGGAAATTTCGCCCGTCAGGCCACGGATCACGAGTGGTGTCGAATTGACCATTAGCGTGCCGTAGTTGCTTTCTGCGTTTTCGATCAAATAGGCGATGGCTGTACCGCCGCCGCCGCCGGACATGTTTTCGTAAGACGCTGAGCCGATAAGGCCGGCTTCGGTCAGGGCCTCACCGGTGCCGCGTGCCGTGCCATCCCAACCGCCGCCGGCACCGCCGGGGATCAAGAAGTGGATGCTGTCGAGCATCTGGTGCCCGTCTGCAAAAGCAGGCGTTCCAAGGCCAAGCGTCGCAACTGCGGTCGCGATCAGGGCGCGTCGGCCCATCTTAAACGTTGTCATTGTCGTCTCCCATTTGATAACCGTTCTCCTCACGGCTCTGTCGGCAGAGACAAACACATCAACCTGACATAAACCTGTCACCTGCCGCAGAAAGGACAAAGAGTACGATGAAATACCTCCTCGTCGAAGATAATCTGGAGCTGGCGAACGCCATCTGTTCACGCATGGTTCTGGACGGGCATCAGGTTGATCACGCTGCAAAAATTTTCGACGCTGTGATCTTTGCGCAAACCGGTGAATACGACCTTATTCTGCTCGATATCATGTTGCCGGACGGGGATGGACGTAGCTTTCTCAAAGAACACCGTGCGGCGAAAAACGACACGCCTGTGATTGTTTTGACGGCGCGCAGTCAAGTGTCGGATCGAATCAGCATGCTTGATCTTGGCGCGGATGATTACGTTACCAAACCATTCGATCACGCCGAATTGCAGGCCCGCTGCCGCGCAGTTCTGCGCCGCAAGACTGGCACGGCGCAACCAACGACCCGCTTAGGGGACGTCGAGTTTTATCCTGTCGGCGGGCACCTGATCGTCAAAGGCAAAACCATCAACCTGCGCAACCGGGAACTGCGATTGCTCGAATTGCTCATCAACGCCAAGGGGCAGCTTTTCTCAAAGCAAAAGTTGGTAGACCGGCTGTTTTCCTATGACGACGATGTGTCTGAAAATGCGATCGAGGTTTATATTGGACGGCTTCGCAAGCATCTTGAAGGGTCAAGCGTTCAGATCACTACCCTGCGCGGTTTGGGCTACAGGCTTAATCATGACGGATAATGTTGTCGTCTTTGGATCACTTCGCAATCGGCTTGCATTGATCCTGACGGGCGGCGCGGCACTTCTCGCGATCTTGTTGTTCATTGTTGTGCGCGGCTATGCCGCCCAGATCGCACAACAAGGGCAGGACAACATTCTCGGCGCGTCAGTCTCTTCTATTCTGGACGCCGCTGTTTTGCGCGACGGTGCTGTCGAATTGGACTTTCCCTATGCGTCCTTGTCCATGCTTAGCACAGCGGCCGACGACCGTGTGTTCTACGCTATCTTTGAGGACGGAGCACTTTTGTCCGGCTACGATGGTTTGGGGGCGGTCCTGCCCGCCAAATCCGGTGAGAGCGTGTTTACATCGGCAAACTACGACAACGCCACAATTCGCGTGGCCACCGCGAGCCGCACTTTGATCGGGATCGACACGCCGCGACAGGTCTCTGTGAGCGTGGCACAAACCCAAGACGCACTGGCTGAAACGCTCAATAAAATTTCGCGCAACGTCGCCTTGTTCGGCGCGGGTTTCTTTGCCCTTGCCACGGCATTGGCGTTTTGGGCGGCATCCACGACCATTGGCCAACTGAGCCGTCTGACCATGTCCGTCACACGGCGAGGACCACAGGACCTCAGCCCGTTTCTCAAACCGGTACCCTCTGAAATGGTGCCACTGGTGGGGTCGCTGAATACGCTGATGTCGCGCTTGGACCAATCCCTCAAACAATGAGAAGACTTCATTGCCGAAGCTGCCCATCGTGTCCGAACCCCACTGGCAACTGTCCGGTCTTATGCCGAGGCCACCTTTCAGCGGGTACAGACACAGGAAAACCGTGACGCCTTGCGCGCCATGATGCGCGCAATTGATGAAAGCTCGCGCGCGGCGGGGCAGTTGCTGGATCATGCGATGGTCACCTTTCGTGCCGAGAACCTTGAGCGCGAAGATGTTGAACTGGACGGTTTATTGCGTGACCTCGTTCAACGCATGACGCCTGTGGCGGACATGCGTGATGTGGCAATTCACCTTGAAAGCACCGCATCCGCGCTCGTAAGGGGCGATCCTGTCTTGCTGCAAAACGCCGTTCGCAACCTCATCGACAACGCGCTTAAATACGCTCCGGCGGATACGTCGATCACGATCCGTGTCCGGACCAACCCGCATATTTCGGTTGATGTTCTTGATCAAGGTCCCGGATTTCTGGCCGGTGAGATGGACAAGCTCGCCGGACGGTTTGTTCGCGGCGGTGATACCCAAGGTCACATCGGATCCGGACTTGGGCTGACAATTGCGCAAGACGTGGCAACTGCACACAACGGCACCATGGTATTGTCCAACAGATCGGAAGGCGGCGCATGCGTTACTTTGCAATTCTAATTCTGTGTGTCTTGCCATTGTTTGCGACCGCGCAAGAGTGGGAGGATCAGCAGGTCTTCGGGTCCGAAAGTGCGCCGCGATCCCTGCGGATTTTATCCAGCACCGACACGTCTTTCTTTGTCCCGATTATCGAGAGTTTCATCGCACAGCGTCCCGATGTTTCGGTTGAATACCTTGTCACTGGCACGGCCGACCTTGACGATCTGTTTCGCCAAAACCCAGATCAATTCGACGTCGTCATTTCAAGCGCGATGGACCTGCAACTCAAACTGACCAATGACGGGTTTGCGCAATGGTTGGAAGAGCTCGAGCATCCGGACTGGGCGCAATGGCGCAGCAGCTTATTCGCGTTCACCACCGAACCGGCGGCCATCGTCATCAACACCGCCGCGTTTGACGGATTACCGTTACCCGCCTCGCGGCAAGACCTGATCGAAGTTCTGCGTGCAAACCCCGACCTGTTTGACGGAAAGGTCGGCACCTACGATGTGCGCCTCTCGGGGCTGGGGTACCTGTTTGCTACGCAAGACGCACGCGCATCCGAAACGTTTTGGCGCCTGATGGAAGTGATCGGCAGCCTTGACGCGCAGCTTTATTGTTGCTCGGGCGCGATGATTGACGACCTCGCAGAGGGGCGCATTCTGGTGGCCTATAACGTGTTGGGCAGCTATGCGCTGGCCCGCGCAGACACCGAAGACGTGTTGACCGTTATCCTGCCCTCCGATTTCCCGACGACCATGATGCGATCCGCACTCGTGTCAAAATCTGCATCGGACCCGGGCCTGGCTGAATCTTTCGTAAGCCACTTGATCGGCCTGCAATCTGAAGGCTCCGCCGAGGATTTTCCTTTGCCATCGCTTGATGCCTTTCAAGACACCAGTGGCCGCCCGTCCATCAGCCTCGAACCCGCGTTGATGACCTATCTTGATCGGCTCAAGCAGCAAATTTTTATTCGTGAATGGGAAAGTGCGATTATTCAAGACCGGTAAAGTTTTTTGACGTAACAAGAAAATTCATGATGCTCACTGTCGCGAAACTTGCTTAGGTGAGGCGGTGGGAAGCATATCTGCTGTGGGTAAATGAATCTTTGAACGACATAAGAAAGTTTATAGGAGCTCACTTTTTGGGTTGTTGAAACGAGGAACATATGCGGCCTGATGTATCAAACGCACCAAGATTTACCCAACAATATCAGCTAGATTCCTAAAGGCCGATCTGGACGCGATAGACCGTGCTCTGGTGCTGTGCGGTTATGAGGGCAACCCCAAGGCCATACCAGCACGCAGCAAGTACAAGCAGCTATTCGGGCGCAATGAGTTTAAGTTGACGATCATCAAAGCGCTAAAGAAGCTCTTAACCATGTTGGTGTGCTTGCCGTGGTTGCTGTAAATCTCAGAATGGTTCACGCGGTCAACGTGCCAGCCCATGTGCAATTCATCCCGGTGGCTTGCTTTGTCCGCTGAAATTGTGGACATGCGCGACACGTTCTCGTTTGCCAGCGCAACGCCTTCGCCTTCGGACGTGCCGACGAATGGCAGTGTACGGCCCTCACGCTCACGCATGGCGATAACAACGTGGCGCTTGCCTGTCTGGTTGATCTTCAAGCGGCGGTCCTTGTGGCACCCGCGCACCGCGCCCATGTCGACACCTTGAAAAACGGCTGCCGCGACGGCGATCTGGATGCTTGCATCGGGGTTGTGCGGGTCTTTGCCGCCGGACGGGTTGTGCCGCGCGATGTGCCTTTGGCCGAGGCGATCTACTGGCTGGGCTGCGACGCGGGCCATGACGCGTCCTGCCGGTCTCTCGACAGGATCCACGAATTGTCGGCCCCCCTTCGCCACAGCGAGCTTGTTCCCGCCATGGGTAGCTTGCACTGATTGCGTATCGCTACATTGACCGATGTTAACGCGCGTACAATTTGCGCGGTCACGGTGCATCCAGATCTTCGATCAGCGTCTCCATCTCAGCGATTTCACGCAGCTGGGTTGCGATGATTGCATCTGCCAGTGCCCGCACCCGTGGATCGGTAATATTAGCGCGTTCAGAGGTGAGAATAGCGATCGAATGGTGCGGGATCATTGCCCGCATCCACGCCACATCATCAACCGTGTTCTGGCTGCGAAGAAGGTAAAGTGAACCGCTGAAAACCACGACACCAACCACCACGATAGCACTATTCGCTGCGCGGTTACGGTACATCGCAAGCATGTAGCCCAGCATGATCAGGGCCATGACAGCCCCCATGTAGAGCGCCATCCAAGCCTGCGTCTGACTCCAGTACACATGCGCATAGCTATACGTGTTGAGATACATGAGAATATACATCGCGACGACGGATGTCGCGATCATCGCGATAAATCTGAAATAACTCATGATAATTCTGCCTCCTTCGGCGTCTTGTCTTCAAGGGTTTTGGCAGATGCCCTGCGGCCGCCAAAACGGCTGACAATGCTTATTCACGACTGCAAGCGGTCAGCCTGCGGTCTGGTCCTCAAGTAAGAAACTGATCTTTGCGTTCACCCGGTAGCGCGTGATGGCATCGCCATCGACCTGTGCATTCATTTCCTTGATGTAGACGGATTTGATATTGCGCACGCTTTGCGCGGCCTGCGTAACTGCGGCGCGCGCTGCTGCATCGAACCCTTCGTCGGATTCGGCAAGGACTTCGATGACCTTGAGCATTGACATAAGATCTCTCCTTTCGGGTTTCAGGGATGCAACTAAAGCATCCAGATATGGAGTTTTCTAATCCATGAACTCGGTGCCCGCATTGACGGGTGTTAATCGAACCCATCTCTAAGCAATCCACACCGGCAGCCTCACGGGTCCCGGCTTTCTTGAGGCGACGCAAGTGACATGTGATCGCGTTGCCGGATCCGTCCGATGTCGTGTTTCGGACAATCATGCGCTCTATCTTTGCTCTATGAGGTCTCGATCAGATGGCTCTGCGAGCCAGACCCAGCCCTGACCAAGCACGAGCGGAACAAGGCTGGCCGTGACCCCAAGAACAAGACCGGCACGCCCCGGACTTGGCAGACCCAGAAGATCAGCCAAGGGCGGGAACCAGAGAGCAAGGCCTATCAATCCCAAACACAGAGCGATGGCTCCCCAGACATATCCGTTTTTTACGACCTCATTGCGCAGCAGTCCTGAATCATGATCCCTCACATTGAAGACATTCCAAAGCTGCGCCAGTGCCAGAGTCAGGAACGCCACAGTAACCGCCGGACCGGTTTCAAGGCTTAACAAAAAGAGCGCGGCAGCGAACGCGCCCAGCGTGGCGATAGTGATGGATGCCCCCAGAATACCGATCAGGATCCAACGCGGGCGGTCGACTATTGCTTCGGTCGGGTCGCGTGGCGGCTTGGTCATTACATTCTCATCCCCTTTCCCCAGGCCCAGTGCGAACGCTGGAAAGACATCGGTGACAAGGTTCAGGAACAGAATTTGCAGTGGCAACAGCGGTGTGGGCAAGCCCGCGCCGACAGCCAGACCCACGACCAGAACTTCGCTGACATTGCAGGACATCAAGTAGACGACGAATTTGCGGATGTTGTCAAAAATGACCCGACCCTGCCGCATGGCGGCAATGATGGTTTCAAAGGCATCGTCTTGCAAAACCATGTGGGCCGCTTCCTGGGCTACCTGCGTGCCGCGCTTGCCCATAGCGATACCGATGTCGGCTTTCTTCAAAGCCGGTGCATCATTCACACCGTCGCCTGTCATAGCCACGACATGCCCGGCATCCTGAAAAAGGGACACAAGTGTGAGCTTTGTCTCGGGCGAGACGCGTGCAAAAACGTCGGCCTCCATGATCCGTGCGCGCATATCCTCACTGATGTTTTCCGGATCAAGCCCGGCGATCTCGCCGCTCTCGATTACCTTCATGTCACCGTCCCCAAGGCTTGCTTTCCGTGCAATGGTTTCGGCGGTAGCGGCGTGATCCCCCGTTAGCATGATCACGCGCACACCTGCGGCGCGGCAGGCCTTTATGGCATCCGGCACATCTTCGCGCACAGGATCAAGGAAGCAGACAAGACCTACAAGCGTCAGGCTTTCGTAAGGGTCTGCATCCTTTGGCACGCCCTCTTTCTTCGCAAGAGCAAGCAGGCGCAGTCCATCCTGCGCAGCATCTGCGTTGCGATCGGTCCACCGCTGACGCAAGGCGTCGTCCATCTTTTGAGAACCGTCTTGCTCCAGCACATGGGTACACACGTCGATCACCGCCTCGGGTGCCCCCTTGATGGCAAAGAGATGCCCATTCGCGGTCTTATGCACGGTCGCCATCATCTTGGTATCCGGATCGAAAGCATGTTCCTTTACCTGCGGCGTGTCGTCGAGAAGGCCTTTTCGAGACGCCCCCAGACCGTCTGCAACCGACAACAGAGCGATTTCCATCGGGTCGCCGCTCTGGCCGTCGTCTGAACCGTCGCCGATCTCTGCATTATTGCAGAGCGCTCCGATGCGCATTGCCCAGTCCAGCGGGCTGTCAGGCTCTGGGGCTTTGGTTGCGTCTTCGCCGTCGCCGTCGTCGTCGATATCGATATCGCCCTCGGCCAGAAGATAGCGGACAACTGTCATGCGGTTTTCAGTCAAGGTTCCGGTCTTGTCGGTCAGTATCACCGTCGTGGCCCCCAGTGTTTCAACCGAGGACAGCCGGGTGATCAACGCGTTGCGCTGACTCATCCGCCACATACCGCGCGCAAGGCTGAGCGTAGCAACGACCGCCAGACCCTCGGGCACGGCGGCCACGGCAAGTGCCACGCCGGTCTGTACCATGATGGCGACATCATGGCCTCGCAGAATACCCGCACCGATGGTCAGCGCCGCAAGCGCCAGAGTAAGCCAGACAAGGCGATGGCCCAGCTTGTCCAGACGTCGTTCGAGCGGAGCGGCCTCGCCTTGGGCACTTTGAGCGAGATCACTGATCCGGCCGAGCTCCGTTTCCATACCCGTGGCTGTCACGATGCCTTCACCCGCGCCCTGTGTAATTGCCGTGCCCTTGAAGGCCATGCTGAGACGGTCACCAAGGGCGGCATTCTTGCCTACGGGCTCGGTGTTTTTTGTTACAGGCGCGGACTCACCTGTCAGCACAGATTCGTCCGCCTGCAGGTTCGACGCTTCGCTCAGCCGTATATCCGCGGTAACGACATCCCCCGCCTCAAGAACCACCACATCGCCGGGTACCAATTCATGCGCATCAATCATGCGGACCTCGCCGTCACGCCGCACACGTGTTCGAACCTGCGCAATACGCATCAAGGCTTCCATAGAGCGGGCTGCCTTGAGTTCGGTGAAGAAGCCGATGGCCGAATTGAGGATCAGCACAAAGGCGATCGCGATGCCTTCGGCGATATCGCCCAGCACAATAGAAATCACCGCCGCGGCCGTCAGAAGCCACACGATGATACCGCTGAATTGGTGCGCGAGGATGGTCCATGCGCTTTTCTTTTTCTGGCGGCGCAGGCGGTTCGGCCCGTGCGCCTCCAACCTTATTTTCACCTCGTTCGCGCTTAGTCCCGTCTGGGCATTAATCTCCAGTTTCTCTGCCAGCTTCTGAACAGACGTGGAAAAAGCGGCATCAGTTGAATCCTTGGGCACAATTCATCTCCATTGAACTGATTGGGGAAATCAGCACGATCTGAAAACATAATCCCTCGGAAAACACGGCAGAGCTTTGATACCGGTCAATCAGGCGCGCCGCACATCCGGCAGAACGCGACTAACGGGCCTCATGCGCGCTTTCAGCATCTGCCAGACGTTTCTCTGCCTGTAGGCTCAGGCGCTGAAAGACGCCGAGGCCAACCACAATTATGACCGACATGGCCAGCAAAAGGATCGGATACAGCAAAAGTTCCGGTTCGGAATTGCCAAGCTCGAAAACCAGGACGATTCCTTCTATGGCAACAACAAGCGCGATGATGACCATGAATTTTGTAACTGCTTCGCGGGCTTCTGTTGGATTGAGCAGTTCGCGGCTCCGCAACACCTCTTCTTCCATGACGTATTTCGCCACATCAAGTATTGCGACGGAAATCACCAAGGAGCTGACTGCTTCAAGCAAGGCACCCTCTGCTCTTTCATGATTTATAATTGCAGCATAGACTCGGGTGAGTGAAACCGTGATCAGCCCAACTGAAATCGCCATCATCGCGAGCGCGGCAGCAGCATAAACCACTGCAGCAAGTCGTATGAACACAACCTCGGCCCGAGACAGTGAATTCGCGGCATCCGCATACTTTGGCGGGTTGGAGTTTTGTTTCAAAGAAAGTTTCTCCGAAGTCATTTCGCCTCCGGAGCCGGAGGGGCGCTTCTGAGCCACTCATAGGCCTTGGCCTCCTGATCGGCTGGAAAGAACTGCATGTCTGCCTTCGTAAATGGAGCCGACAGAGTGGTTCAGGGCCGACGCATACGGGTGGTGTGGTCATCAATTGGCGGATTTGCATCGTGACTCCTCAGTCATTTATCAGCTGGTTTGGCACTCCTTTTCGAGCCGCCGCGAAAGTGAATTCCGCTTCCAAAAGTCCAGTATCTTGGGCAACTTCCTGCCCAAGATCGGAGTATTCGCATCGAACCCCATCCACTTCTACGCCGCATTAACATCCGTCAATGTTTCCCACACGGCTTGTCGAACATACTGTTTCCAAATCTGGGAGGATGGTATGATGAGCGACCATCATGCGCGCGCGAAGGGGTGTCGTTGGTGTGGAGTGCTGAATGTTCATCGGGGCGTCCTGTGTCAATCGAGGCAAAATCACCTCGATCAACAGCACACACGACACCTGAGACCGCGCAACAAATCCTTAGTCGCCGCAACGCCCAACACAAGCGCCCCTATCGCGAAGCGATTTAGTGCATGAGCCCTCAGTGTTGGATGCTGCGCGATGCGCGAAAGACGGTTTTCTCCTGGCCAAAGCACACTTTTCTTAATTGGCTTGATACCGGCCTGCCGGCAAGACACGCTATACAGGTTACCCAGATAGAATGCACATTGTGCGCATTCCGGGTAAAATGCTTAATCGGCCACCACGGCTTTTACGTTCCGGTGACTGACATTCTTACCGGTGTTCGCGTCTACCAGTATGGGCGCGATGGGTTCGCCTGTCTCGCGTGAAAGCAGCTTGACCGAGGGCTCGCCCTCGGGCGGGACATGCACGTTTGCCCATTCGATCAAAGTCACAAGCACCGGATAGAGCGCTTTGCCCCGCTCGGTCAGTCGATATTCATGGCGCAGGGGGCGTTGTTGATAGACCTCGCGGCGCAACACGCCTGCCGCCTCGAGTTTGCGCAACCGGTCGGCAAGAATATGGCGCGTTATGCCAAGGCGCTCTTGCATCTGCTCGAACCTGCGGATCCCCAGGAAGCAGTCTCGCAGCACCAGCATGGTCCAGCGGTCGCCGACGACGGACAGACCGCGGGCGACGGGGCAGGCTTCTTTATGAAGGTCGTTCCATTTCATCTGTATCGCATAGCAGGGATTGACAGGTTCCGAAAGAGAACTTACCGATAGTTAGTTCTAAAAAAGAACGCACTTCTTGACCATGTGTTAAGTTGCAAGATTAGGTCAACAAGGGTGGGTCAAGACCATGAAGAACGTGAGAGCTTTTCTAACTTCAACGGTGCTCCACAAGTACCAGAAGGACAAAGGCCGATGATCCCCCGCGGTCGTTTTTCGACGGCCTCAACTCTCGCTGATGCCGGTGCCGCTGCGCGCGCGTCCCGCACGCGCCTCATGCTCGAAGCACCCATAGCGCCCACTCTTGCAAAGCTGGCGGCACCCAACGTGCTCGCAATGTTCGTGCAGGCCGCGCAAAGCATTGCAGAGGCCTATTTCGCCAGCCTTCTTGGCGTCACTGCGCTGGCAGGGCTGGCGTTGGTGTTCCCTCTGGTGATGCTGACCCAGATGCTTTCAGCCGGGGCGATCGGCGGGGCGATATCTGCTTCGGTCGCGCGTGCCCTCGGGGCTTCGGACGTAGATCGCGCCGCGACGCTTACACTGGCCGCCTGGATCATCGCCATAAGTTTCGCCTTACTCATGGCGGTGCTGGTCGCACTGTTTGGCACGCAGTTTTTCATGATGCTGGGCGGTGGTGACGAAACGGTAGCCGCCGCGACGACCTATGCGCTGGTCTTTTTCCCCGGCTGTGCTGCAATTTGGCTCTGCAATGCGTCGCTCAGCGTAATCCGTGGCACCGGCAACATGCAAATGCCCGCAATGCTCTTGCTGATGGTATCTGTCATCTCCATCCCCCTTTCAGGCGGCTTTGCGCTTGGGTGGGGGCCGTTGCCTGCGCTTGGCATGGCAGGACTGCCGCTTGGCGTGATCTTGGCGTTCTCGGCAGGTGCGTTTGTTTCCATCGGCTATATCGCCTTGGGTCGGACGGGTCTGTCCTTTCGTGGCACAGTTCGGCGTCTCAACCCGGGTGTGTTCAGCGACATATTGAACGTAGGCGCGCTGGCCGCGATCAACACGGTGCTGACGACCGTCACCATCATCATGATGACGGGACTGGTCGGGCGCTACGGCGAGGGGGCGCTGGCGGGCTACGGCCTTGGCGCGCGGCTGGAGTTCCTGATGATCCCGGTGATCTTCGGCATCGGTGCCGCGATGACCGCCATGGTTGGGGCCAACATCGGTGCGGGCCGCACCGACCGCGCGCTGCGCGTGGCTTGGACAGGTTCCCTGGCTGCGGCAGGTATCGTGGGCAGCATTGGCCTGCTACTGGCGATCTTTCCGGATCTGTGGCTGGGGATGTTCCTTGATCCATCCAATACCGCAGCACTTAATGCCGGGCGCAGCTACTTCCGCCTCGTCGCACCGTTCTATGCCTTCTTCGGGTTGGGGCTGGCGCTGTATTTCGCGTCGCAGGGGGCGGGCCGCATGATGTGGCCGGTGATCAGCAGCCTAAGCCGCATGGCCGTTGCGCTGGTCGGAGCCCTTCTGCTTACGACATATGCAGGCATGGGAGTTGAAGGCATATTCGTTGCCATAGGCTGCGCCATGCTGGCCTACGGGCTGATCATCGCACTCGCCATTCGGCGCAGTGGTTGGAGAAAGGCAAAGCCATGACAGCAATGTATCTCGAGGAATTTGAGGTGGGACAGGTTTTCGGTTCTGGGCGCGTAAACGTGCCCAAAGAGGATATCATCCGTTTCGCAACCCAGTTCGATCCGCAGTCCTTCCACCTTGATCCGGAGGCAGCCAAGAGCACCTTTTTTCGCGGGTTGGCTGCAAGCGGTTGGCACACAGCGGCGCTCACCATGCAGCTTCTTGTCAGCGGAGAGATGACGCCAGTAAATGGAATAGTCGGCGCAGGGTTTGAAGCACTGAACTGGCCCAGACCCGTCCGGCCTGGCGACACGCTGCACGTTATTTCAGAGGTATTGGAGGTGCGGCCTTCAAAATCCCGTCCAACGCAGGGCATGATCAAGGTCCGTAGCAGAACGTTGAACCAAAACGATGAGGTTGTTCAGGAATCCGTTGGTAATCTGGTCGTCATGGCGCGGCCCACGCGCGCCACCTCATGATAGCCGTCTTTTTGCCATTACAACTATGTGTGAGTCCTAGAGAGCAGTAGTGGTGGTTTGTCTGCTTAAAACATTATGCCTCTCGTACTGATCGCGAAAGCGGAGCTTGGCGCAATCGCAGTGAAATGAGGCTTTGTCCGCTTTGGGGACCTCGGCTCGCGGGATTATGCTGCACTGTGCCAAGAAAGACCTGTGTGGATAGCTGCTGCACAGCAAGACATATTTGAAGCTGATTTGCACTGGTCAGAAGCAGACGTGTGTCCGGCCTGTTTGCACGGCACACGCGGCCGCTGGCCCTGATGGTTTCCGCAAACCAAGTCCCAAACCGCTTCTCGGGCAATAAGATGTCCCGGACATTCGACGGGGTGTCTTGGCTGACGGGCTGACTGTGCGCCATCATTTCAATGGTCTTGCTGTCTCGTGTGTACTGTTCTCCTCAGTTTCGGCCGCATAGCAGCGGCGGGAGCGCGTCGAGCTTCATGTCGCGGTGGCCAGTTTGGAACACAGCGCGCAGGTCATACACGCTGTCGATCTCTGTTCTTTCGGGCGTAAAGCGGGAGATCAGCGTATTTGATGCGTAGTCGCAAAGTTTCGCGATGGCTGCCACTTCTTGCCCATCGTCGTCTTTGGCTGCAAAGGCGATCACCCTCCCTTCGTTTTGATCCTGTGTTCTTAATTACTCTCCGCTACCCGAACGTGCTGCCAAGCCAAAGTGTAATTGCTGGGAAAGCAACCAACAGGCCAAGCCGCACGACGTCGACCGCAATGAATGGAATAAGGCCTTTGAAAATCCGTACAACCGGAACATCTGGGAGCACTGCTTTCAAAACAAACACGTTCATCCCGACAGGCGGCGTAATCAGGGCAATTTCGGTGACCACGATGACGATGATGCCGAACCAGACCAGATCGAACCCCTGCGCAACCACGATCGGTGCAAAGAGCGGTACGAAAATCAGGATGATTGCCATCGAATCCATCACGCATCCCAACAGGAGGAACACGAGCATGATCACGAAGATCAGGGCATAGCCTTCCAGTCCGGTGGACTGCACCAATGCGAGGACCCCCGCCGCCAGCCCCGACAGGGTCAGTAGCTTGGACAGCATCAGCGCGCCGAACAGAACCGTATAGAGCGAGATGGACGTATAGGCCGTGTCGATAATGACTCTTCGTAGCACTTTCCATGTCAGGCGTCCGTGGAAAGTCGCAATCAGGATCGCAAGACCTGCGCCCATGCCGGCAGCCTCTGTCGGCGTGAACAGCTTTGCGTAAAGACCGCCGATGATAAGGCCGAAAAGCAGAAGGAAAGGCCAAATGCCAGAGAGCGCTTGCAGTTTTTCAGGCCAGAGTGTTCTTTCGCCCTGCGGCGCATGGCTGGGGTTTCGTGCGGCGACGAAGCGGATGGCCAGCATGTAGAACGCCAGCCCGAGCAAACCGGGGATCACCCCAGCGATGAACAGATCCCCGATATTCGTTTGGGTCAGAATTCCGTAGACTACCATGATGATCGAGGGTGGGATCAGGATGCCCAAAGTGCCACCGGCTGCGATGGTTCCTGCGGCCAGTTCGTCGGAATACTTGTATTTTTTCATGCTCGGATAGGCGACCTTTGCCATGGTTGCAGCAGTCGCATAGCTGGAGCCGCAGACGGCGGAAAAACCCGAGCACGCCACCATCGTTGACAGTGCGAGACCGCCTCGGACATGGCCGACAAACCCATAAGCGGCTCGAAACAGGTCTTGCGCAATGCCGGTCTTGGAGATCACGTTGCCCATCAGGATGAACATTGGTACGACCGCGAGGTCATAGGATAGGACCGCATCCGAAATCGTTAGCGGAAGAAGTTGGAACGCAATATTCCAGTTGATCGCAAAACCGATCCCCGCAACGGAAACGGCCAGCAAAGAAAAGGCCAACGGTACCCGAAGGAAGGCCAGAAAAATGGCCGCAGCCATGGCGATGGAGCCGACAATCATAACGCTTCCTCCTCGTGGGGGTCTTCGGGATCGACCATTGGGCCGGTGAAGGCGATGGCCATTGCGGCCATCGCGGACAGGGCGCAGCTGAGCGCCATGACGAAATAGAGTGGGGCGCGAGGCACCCGCAGCGCTTGGCTGACCTCGGAAATCCGCGTCGCGTTGAGGCCGTGCTTGACGAAAAGCCATGCGATGACGCCCAGAACAGTTGTCACGAGAACCGAAATCAGCACCCGCCACCAAGCCATCCGAGGCTTGTTCACCAGCTTGTCAAATAGATCAATTGTCAGATGCGCGCCCGCGGCGGTGACCAACGGCAGACCGGTAAAGACGACCAGCGCCATCAAGTGCTCGGTGATATCGTTGGACCCGTAGATCGGCTTGCCGATCAGGCGCCGCCCAACGACGTCAGCGAAGGTCAGTGCGACCATTGCGAGGAGGAACAGTGCAATGACCGTTTCGACCCCCCGGCGAATCTTCCATGCAATCGAAAGCATCTTTTTGTCTCCTCCCTGAGAAGGCGGGGAACGGACAACCGTTCCCCGCCCGTGCGAAACCGGATGGTTACTGGCCAGCCAGCGACGTGTAGGTGTCGTTGTAGAAGTCGAGCATGGCTTGCGGGTCAGTGACGCCGGCGGTCTTGGCTGACTCGAGCCAATCGGCGACCATAGTATCGTAGATAGTGTCGACGGCTGCGATCAATTCGGGCGACGCCTCGACGATGTCATGGCCTGCGGCACTGAGTTTCTCGGTCGCTGCCGGATTCTGTACGTCGAAATTCTCGCCCCATTTTGCGGAGAGGGTTTCGCCGATGATGCCTTCGATCGCTGCTTTGTCCTGATCGCTCAAGCCGTCCCATTTTGCGCCGTTCATGATCACGAAGAATGTCGCGTCATAGAACCCATTTGGGAAAATCGTGTGGTGCTCGAGGCTGTCTTCCAGACGGAAGTTTACCACCGATTCCATGGTGTGCAGCGAACCGTCGATGACGCCGCTTTCCAGCATTTCATAGGCTTTGGTGGCCGGGGCGGCCACGGGAACGGCACCAAGGGCGGTCAGAAGTTTTTCCTGGATCGGGCCGCCCATGCGGAATTTCTGACTTTCCAGATCAGCCGGTGTCGCCAAGGTTTTGGAGCCGTGATGAAGTTGACCACCGCCAAACATGCCGACAGCGAGCATCTTCACGCCGTCAAAGACTGCGTTGTCTGAGAGATGGGTCTCATAGGTCTGCCACAAGGCACGGCTTTGCGCTTCGGCATTGGTGCCGGCGTTCGGGAATTCCGCGAACCACATCGATACGAAACGCTCGGGTTCATAGGTGAAGTTGCCCCAGGTGATGTCGGCTACGCCTGTGCGCGCAAGTTCCCAGTGCTGCGGTGGGCTGGCCAGGGGCGCGGGCAGAATGGTCACGGTGACGCGACCCTCGGTGACTTCGGCGACCTTTTCGGTGAAAGGCACGAGGAAATCGGTGTGCACGAAGTGGGTCGGCGGCACCCAGGAGGACATAGTCAGACTCTCGGCACTGGCGAACTGTGCCGTAGTGGCCAACAGGGACGTGGCGGCAACGGCGCCCTTAAGAAATTTGCTGGTAAAGGTAGTCATCTGGATCCTCCCAAAGATGATGTGTGATGGTTCAGGTAAGTTGATTAGAATTGAGCGACTTGCTCGTTCGATGCTTTGCCAGATCGGCAAAGATGGCAGCTTCGAACGGGATGATGTCCGGGTCGAAGATGAACTTTGGATGGTGCGGGGCGTAATCGACATCGGCCTTTTCCTGCATGGGCAGGGCGTCGAGTTCGGCTCGAAAGGCGATGGAGCATCCGGGGTACTCCTCGGAAGTACCTGTCCCATGCAGGGTCCCCACCACCCCGGTTCCGCCAATGCCGGTCTCGACTTCATATCCGAACGCCCCCAGCCGGTCCGCGACGAACGCAGCGGTCCGCACCTTTTCGAAACCCGTTTCGGGATGGCGGTGGAGATCACGCAGCCAGCTGTGGGACGTCAACTTCTGTGCGTCATACCAGGGTGCGAACATGTGCGGCGGCCTTTTTTAATATCAAAGTAAGACTATTGCACGGCGATACTTGTCGGGCAAGATGCTTTCTTGTTAAGATCATTTCTTGAATAAATCAGGGTAACAGGTGATACCTTTTCAGTATGAGTCACAAAAAGGCGCAATACATGCAGACCAACAAGACCTTCAAAAACGAACGCCTGACATACAGGCTAAATATCGTGGCACAGCAGGCTATCTCTGCGAATGACGAGATATTCCTGAAAGAAACAGGGTGCCGGATCAGAGATCTTAGGGTTCTTCGTCTGATTGATGACACCCCGGGCACGACATTCGCCGAAATTGCGAAAATAACTGGATTTGATAGAAGTTTGACCTCCCGGATCATTCAAAATCTGATCGGGAGCGCTCTGATCGAACGTGAGAACTCTAGTGAGGATGCCCGGGTTTTCCTGCTGTCGACCACGGAGAAGGGTAAGCAGATTCGCCAAGTCGCCCGGCGCTTGTCGGATCGCTTGGAAGTCATTCTGACGGACCCTTTGTCTGCGCAAGAATTGCGCGCTCTTAATGATATTCTTACGCGCTTGGGCAGTTGGGTGACGTCAGAGGACTATTGGCAAGCTTTGTCAAAAGAGACAGAAAGTAATTTCGAATAAAAATAGTATTGACGTGAGATAAGATGTTGCCTATCAGTCACTCGGCCTAGCAAGCTGTCACAGGAGAGGCCGATATCGTCGGCGCCGAAGGAGCAACCCCCCGGAAACTCTCAGGCAAAAGGACTGTGAACGGCGCGGCGATCTGAAGTGCGTTGCGGGCCCTTGTTCCGCGCCTCGCGACAGAGGGGATTGGTCCTGCCACCCGGCAGGGCAGAACCTTGGGTCGCGGGAGGATACCATGACCAGAATTGCCATAATCGGCGCCGGAATTACCGGCGTTACTACCGCGTCGAGCCTTATGGATCGGGGCTATGACGTTACCTTGTTCGACCGCAACCGCTATGCGGCGATGCAGACATCATTTGCCAATGGCGGCCAGCTGTCTGCCTCGAATGCTGAAACCTGGAATCGGTGGTCTACCGTTATCAAGGGCATGAAGTGGATGATGACCCGGGGCGCGCCGCTTTTGGTGAACCCTAAGCCCAGCTGGCACAAGTACAGCTGGATGGCCGAATTTGTCGCCGCTATCCCGCAGCATCGTGCGAACACGGTCGAGACGACCCGCATGGCGATCGCTGCGCGGGGCTTGTTGACCGAGAAGGCCGAGCGCCACGGATTTGACTTTGACTGCGAGAACCGCGGCATCCTGCACATCTATACCAAGAAATCCGAGTTCGATCACGCGACCGAGGTTAACAAACTGCTTTCCGAAGGTGGGCTGGAGCGCCGGGCCGTGGCCCCTGAAGAGGTGCGCCAGATCGAACCCGCACTGAGAGGTGAGTTCTATGGCGGCTACTACACCGAGAGCGATTTTACCGGCGACATCCACCGCTATACCACGGGCCTTGCCAAATCCATCGAGGCAGGCGGTGCGGTGCTGCGATTTGGTACCGATGTGGACGTGCTCAAAGTCGACAAGAATGAAGTCCGCCTGACCTGGAGCCGGAATAACGAAAGCCAAACCGAGACCTTTGACGCCATCGTCGTCTGTGCGGGGGTTGAAAGCCGTACCATTGCCGCGGAACTTGGCGACCGTGTGAACGTCTATCCGGTCAAGGGCTATTCGATCACGGTTTGCCTGGATGATGAGGAAAGCCAGCGCGCGGCACCATGGATCAGCCTGCTGGATGATGAAACGAAGGTCGTGACCAGCCGTCTGGGCAAGGATCGGTTCCGGATCGCAGGCACGGCCGAATTTAACGGTTATAACCTTGATATCCGAGACGATCGGATCCGCCCGCTGGTGAAGTGGTGCGAACAGTTCTTTCCAGACGTCAGCACCGAGCATGCTGTGCCATGGGCTGGCTTGCGCCCGATGATGCCGAACATGATGCCAAGGATTGGGCAGGGTGTGCGTGATCGCGTTTTCTATAACACCGGGCACGGGCATCTGGGCTGGACACTATCAGCCGTGACCGCCGAGATGGTGGCTGAAAAGGTCATGGCGTCGGGCACCGTCAACGCATCGTTTTCCGCGTCGCGCGTCACCGAGGAGCTAAAGCTGTTCGTCCGCCCCCGAGGCAACTACAGATTCAACTCCTACACCCTGACCGCTAGCGACGGATCTGACAGCACGGTCGTCGCGACGCGCTCCGACCTGG
>ERZ651776.221-NODE-221-length-83713-cov-13.040784_pt1 | contig 83713 bp, 74 predicted proteins | sample MGYA00514761_ERZ651776 | MGnify/ENA metagenome assembly ERZ651776 | reverse complement strand
TTCTTGTCAATGCGGGCTTTTATAGAGGCCTCGATGGTCTTATAAGTGGTTCCGTTCGGTTTTTTCAGCATTGTGCAACCCAGACAAGACGAGGCGGGTCGAAAAATCTCAGAATATGGCAGCAGCAATGATTCAACGCTTTAATGCCATGTAAAAATGAAATGAAGTGAAACGAAAATGCTAAGGCCCGGTCGGGTCAGCGGGCATAGGATTGATGTAAACAGGAATCTAAGGCGTTTACTCGGCTTAGAGGTTCGCCCGGAAGCGGTTCGCTCAGTGCTCAGTTCGGCTATTTTCAAATTTGCGCGCCATCATTTTACGATAGCCTGGGCTGCAGCCGGTTCCGACTAGGCGCCGAAGGCTGGCACAGCTTTGCCTTAACGCGCGCTACGTCCTCGAAAGTTGAGAAGCTGCTATCAGTCTGTGGGTAATCTCGTTACACTGCGGCATCTCTTTGTAAGTCCGCAAGATTTCCCGCGCATTGATGACTCTGAACATCGATGCGAGCTGCCCTATGTTAATGAAGATGGTTTGTTCGATTTCTTCAGCCTAAATTAGCCTGTCTCTAGACTGTAGCTAGAGTTTGATGTCTCGTTTGCCGCTCTGGTAGAAACGAAACGCAAGCAGGTTCCTGAATCTATTTCTTGGAGTGGTTATGGCCCCTGACGGCTCGGATCGCGTGCGCGCGCAGCCCAAAATTTTATCCTATGTCCTCGACATTCCAAACCTATGCTCACTGTCTGGCCTGGCGTGCACGGTATTGGCCTTATATTTTATTTTGCGCGGTCATTTTGACGCGGCCATGATTGGCATGGTCTGGGCCGTTGCCTTTGACTGGGCTGATGGATTGATTGCCCGGCGACTGAAAAATCGTACCGGGGATGACCGGCAATTTGGTGGGCAGCTCGATGTCTTAATCGATATTGTGAGTTACGGCGTCACGCCTGCTGTGTTGCTGATGTGTTACGGCCAGTTTGCGCCGATCTTTTTAATAGGCGCCTTTATAGTGCTTGCGGCCAGCGCCATTCGGCTCAGTTACTTTAGCACTTTCGGCCTGTCAACGGATGCGAAGTACACGGGGCTTGCAATGGATAACAACAGCCTTGCGCTCGTTTTTGTGTTTTTGTTTGCTGGGTTTTTTAGCGTGGATCAGTTCTCAATTGTTCTGCTTGTCACGTGTTTAATCCTTGCCGGCTTAAATGTGTCGGAAATCAAGACGCCAAAATTGTCAGGTAACCCCATTAGTGTTTATGGGCTTGGGGTGTACACGTTAAGCACCACTGGTTTTTATCTGTGGCGCCTTTACTAGGCATGTTATTCGAGCGCGATCGCGCAAACGCTTAAGGCCTGCACTGCTTAAGACTCACTTAGGGAAACAGCATGATTGTTTATACCGTAGGCACCTTTGATATGTTGCATGTCGGGCATCTTAGGTTGCTTGAGCATTGTCAAAAATTAGGCAGTGTCGTGGCGGTTGGGGTCGCCTCCGATCGGGTGGTTCACTCTTATAAGCCAAACAAGCCGGTGATTCCGCTTGAACAACGAATGCAAATGCTTCGCGCATTGCGCTGTGTTGATATCGTCATCCCTTATTATGATCTTGAATATGTATCGGGTTGTCGGACGGTGGCAGCCGATATCTTCGTCGTGGGTGAGGATTGGGGTACAAAAGCGCACAACCTCGCTGTTGAGGCGTATTTGCTGGACCAAGGCAGCGAAATCGTGAAGGTGCAATACGATTTACGAACCTCCTCCACGCAAATTAAACAAACCGTCATGGCCCAACCGGCTCGAAAATTGGCGGTTGCGGTCTAGCCCGCAACCGCTCGCTATCTAGCTCGGCGCCCTAATTTGTCATCCAGGGTGTCAAACAGAACGCGGTTGAGGCAAAGGCCCAAGCGGTCAGGGCGTCGTTTTCAATCGGTGCGCGTTGGGATAACTTAGCCTTTGGTGAAAGCGAGTTGCTTATTTTATTACATCAAGGGTAAACCGCCCGAGGTTTGGGCGTTAAGAGGTGGATCCGGCTTTGCCGGCACATTGCCAGGATGCTGCCGAGCACCGCCAAAGACTGGATCCGATGTTTAAAAACCCCCGTTTCAATTTAACCCAATCGGTGCAGGGCGCAAATCTTGTTGCCGGCGGGATCCCGCAAGTAGGCTAAGTAAATACCAGAGCCGGGTCGCTCACCGGGTGGGTCTTCTAAGGTTTCCCCGCCGTTATCAAGGCCTGCTTGATGCCAAGCATCCGCCTCTGCCGGGGTTGCAGCTGCGAAACCCACTGTGCCGCCGTTCGCGCCGCAGGCAGGCTCACCATTTATAGGCGTCGACAACGAGAAAATACCCGTTGGCGTAAAATAAAAGCAGCGACCTTTATCGTCCATGTTCCCTGGTGGGTGGCCCAATGCCCCCAAAGTTGCATCGTAAAATTGTTTTGAAGCGGCCATATCGTTGGTGCCGACCATAATGTGACTGAACATGGTGTATCCTTTTAATCGTTAAACTTAGTCATTTACCTAGTCCTGCGGATCATGCCATTCTTGGGATCGATAGGGCAAGGCGGTCGGCGCTGTAAGCACAGGTTGAAGGCGCCTTCCTTATCCAGACCGCTGGCTCGCCCAAAAAGCCGCGCCAAAACCTAACGCTGATAGATGCCATTCGGCTGTGTCCAATAATGCCCCAGGGCGGATGATTCAAAACGAGCGCACGCTAGGAGACGAACCATGAAGTATTCAGTCGCATTTGCCTCGGAAGTTGATTCTTGGAAATGGGCAAAACGGGCCGAAGCACTGGGCTTTCACGCAGCTTGGTTTTACGACACTCAGCTGCTGAATCCGGACGTCTTTATCTGCATGGCGCTCGCTGCGCATGAAACAACAACGATTCGATTGGGCACCGGGGTCTTGGTGCCTTCGAATCGCATTGAGCCGGTGACGGCCAATGCGTTTGCGAGCCTAAATCGTCTGGCGCCAGGTCGAATTGATTTTGGCGTGGGCACCGGATTTACGGCGAGGCGTACGATGGGGCTCGGCGCCATACCGCTTGCTCGAACAAAGGTGTATATCGAGCGGGTTCAGCAGTTGTTGGCAGGCGAGACCGTTGAATGGGACTTTGAATCCCAGCGCCGAAAAATCAAGTTTCTGAACCCGGATTTAGGGCTCATTAACCTTGAAGACGAGATCCCGTTATGGGTGTCGGCCTTTGGTCCCAAGGCCATGAAACTCGCCGCAGAATTGGATGCAGGCTGGCTGAATTTCGGTATCAATGGCGCGGATAAAGCGCTGGAGAGTATGCAGCAGGCTTGGCTGGACGCTGGGCGAGCGCCCAATGAACTGAAATCGAATCTGTTTTTTCTCGGCGCGGTCCTAACCGGTGACGAGGCCGAAGATGAGGCCAAGTTAATGGCTCAGGGCGGGCCGCTCACCGCGGTGATGTTCCATAACCTTGCTGACGAGGTTGGCGCAATGGGCGGGCGTAATCTGCCGATGGGTCCCTTAAGTAACTTGCTCGGGGACTATTTGTCTGCTCATGATCAGTATGCGCCAGAGGATGCCAAATACCTTACCAATCACCGTGGACATTTAATGTTTGTTCGGCCCGAAGAGACCCATATCAGTCCGGAGTTGGTGCGCAGCACGACCTTAAGCGGGACCGAAAGTGAACTCATTACATCGTTAAGTGCGCTCAAAGCGGCAGGCTATACAGAAGTAACGATTCAACTCGTCCATGATCACGAGGCGGCGCTGGAAGATTGGGCGAAGGTTTTTGCTCAGGTGGCATAAGGCTTAAGCTTCGGCGTCCATGGGGCCTGCGGAGAAGGCGTTTAGAATCGGGCAGTCCGGTCGGTCATCTCCTGTACACTGATTAGCCAGCGTTTGGAGCTCCAAGGTCAGCGTGGTTAGGTCATCCAGTTGTTTTTGTAAGAGCGCGAGCTTTGACAGGGTAATCTTTTTGACGTCTCGGCTCGGGCGACCATGGTCCTCGTACAAGGAAAGCAGCTCCCGACATTCCTCGATCGAAAAATTGAATTGTCTTGCGCGTTGAACAAAGCCAAGCTTCTGACAGCTTCGGTCATCATAAAGTCTGTAGCCCGCGGGGGTTCTGCCGGTTGCCAAAACCAATCCAACTTCGTCATAGTAACGAATGGTCTTTACCGGCAAATTGGTTCGCTTTGATGCATCATTAATGGTGAGCACGGCGGTTGACCCTCCTGTTACTGGAGGCTTTATAGTCGCATGATGCAAACGGCAACGACAACTGAAAAAACACCTGGGCTGCTCGAGCTTAACTGGCGCTGCCGGCACACATGGCGGACGGCCTCGTATAATACGCTTTGGTGTCTTTTGGGTTGTTCGATCGGGGACATGGGCACGATTTTATTTTTCCAACTCAGCGGTATTGCCTGGCCCGTGATGGCCATTATGAGTCTGGCGATTGTCAACGGCCTGCTCACCTCGATCGCCTTGGAAACCGTGATTTTAAGCCGTCAAATGGCGCTAGCGATGGCCTTTAAAACGGCGATTGGCATGTCGCTGATCTCTATGGTGTCGATGGAAGTTGCAATGAATGTGGTGGATGTTGCTATGACGGGTGGGGCGCGTTTATCGCTGACGGTGATCCCGTTTATGTTGGCGGCTGGTTTTATAACCCCGCTTCCGTACAACTATTGGCGATTAAAGGCCTTGGGGAAAGCCTGTCACTAAGCATCGGTCACCTTAAAACATTACGGCAAGCGGCAGCGTAAAATTCCTGGGGAAAGGACTTAACGTCATAGAAGGCAGACGCGGCACATGAAAAGAAACATCGATCAAGTCGACAGCACGCGCGGACGGTCTTCGCTGACAGCGCTGTTGATCCTGTGCTTGAGTCTTTCCGGTATGGGCGGGCATGTCCACGCAATGATCGCGGTGACCGATTCAGGGGGCTTCGAGGATCATCATAACGAGATGCCCGGCATGTCCCACCATGATGGGCATGAGATGCGCCTTGCGATGATGGCCCCAACGGATGCTGATGAGTCCTGCTGCCAGGATCAAGCCTCCTGCCATTGCAGTGCCATTCCACAATTTCTTGGCGCGTCGAATGAGACACCACCGCTGCACAGTGTCATGCCGCAGCGGTCACCAAAAGTCTCTGACTTTATTTTTGATATTGTGCCGCCACCACCAAAATCAGCCTGATTGAGTCTCGAGTATTCGAATCAAACTTTAATCAGGGGATTAAAATGTCTCTTCAGATCAACCCGCGCAAGCCTCAAAGGCTGCGTGTCGCGCTTGCATTAAGGCAAGCAAGTCGTCTTGCTGCCCGATCGGCCGAGTCTCTCGTCACGGTCATAAAACGGAACAAAAGAATGTTGGGGCAGGAGGCCTGGTTATGGGGGCTTGTATTGTTTGCCTCAGCCGGCAATTCCGGCGCAACAGAGTTGACCCACATCACCTTAAAAACGCTCATCGAAACCGCACAAGCCCAGGATCCCTGGCTTGCGGGCAGTCGCTACCGACAAGCCCGTGAGGAAGCCTTTCGCGATGGCGCCGTCGGGTTAGCAGCGCCGACGGTAACCTTGGGGCTAAACAATGTGCCGACCAATAGCTTTAACCTGAATCAGGAACCCATGACGCAGTTCCAACTCGGGGTTCAACAGATGCTGCCAAGAGGGCGCACGGTTGCCTTGACTCGCCAGAAATTCGATCAGACAGGCCTGATTCAGACTCACGCGCGGGCCGCACGAAAAGCCGACATTGTGCGTCAGGTCTCGCAATTGTATTTGGAGATTTTTCGGTATCAGCAAACAGCGGCACTGATTGAAAATGATCTGACGCTGTTCGATCAGTTAATCGAGAATGCGCTGTCTCAATACACAACGGGCGCCTTGGGCTTTCATCAGCAAGAGGTGATTCAAGCGCAAACCGAACGCAGCCGTTTGATCGACCGGCTGAACCTTGCCCGACAGCAGCAAGACCAAGGCTACGCTGCGCTCTCGGCCTGGCTTGACCCTGGCGCAGCAGGCGGTCGAATGCACATCGAGGGTGCGTTGTCGCAATGGTTTCCGGTTCCAGCTGTTGTCCTGATCCAAAACCCGGCCCTAAAGGCGCAAGCCCTAACCGAGGCGTTTGCCGCGCATCCAGTCGTTCGAGGCCTTGATCAAGGGGTCAACGCGGCGGATACCGAAACAGATCTCGCGGCAGAGCGCTCAAAGCCGCAATGGGGTATCAATGCGCGCTTTGGTCAGCGGCCAGATAGCGCCCTGGGTGCATCGCGCGCGGATTTCCTATCCCTTGGCGTGAGTTTTGATCTGCCGATGCTGAACCGACGGCAGCAGAATAGTCAGGTCGCAGCGGCCATTGCGGATCGAGAAAGCGTTAAAACCGACCGCGCGCTGATGCTCCGTCAAATTAAAGCCGGCTATGACCAAGCGGCGTTAAATTACGAGCATTTGTTAGTGCGTCAGCAGCACTTCAAAACGCAGTTATTGCTGCAGGTCTCGGAAGAAGCCGCGGCAAGCCTTGCGGCCTACACGACCGAGTCCGGCTCTTTTTCAGATGTGCTACAGGCCAATATGAGCGGTCTTAAAATTAAAACGGATGCGTTGAATGTTGAGGTTGATCTGTATCAATCGATCATAGATCTGAGTTACTACTTGGTGGCTACAAATGCATTCAGCGAAATAACGCAAGGTGAGGCGTCCGTTGAGGCGCGCTTGCAGAGGACAGTCAAATGAACCTAATACGTCGTCATCCGGTTGTAATGGGCTTAATCATTATGGTTTCGGCGGCATTGGGTGCCGGCGTAAATCATTGGCTCATAGGCGGGACGTTGGCTGGGCAGGATGCCTCGCAGAATGCCTCGCAGAATGCCTCGCAGAGTGCCTCAAAGCGTCTGTCGCAGGGTTCGGTGGCGCCTGAATCAACGGCCCCCTTGTACTGGGTGGCGCCCATGGATCCCAGTTATCGGCGCGACCAACCGGGTCGCTCGCCGATGGGTATGGCGCTGGTGCCGGTTTACGAAGATGCCGTGAAAACGTCATCCGGTCTTGCCTTGGTTCGGATCTCGCCAGAGGTGATTAACCAATTGGGGGTCCGCACCGCTCTGGTGTCACGGCGACAACTGCAAACGGATTTGGTGACAACCGGCTTTGTCCAATATGACGAGACCAAGCTCGCACACATCCATCCACGCGTCTCGGGCTGGGTCGAAAAACTGTATGTAACGGCTGCAGGTGATCCGGTAGAAGCCGATATGCCGCTGTACACGTTGTATGCGCCTGAACTGGTGAATGCGCAGGAAGAGTTGGTGATTGCCATAAAGCGCGCGAACCCGCCCTTAATCAAGGCGGCAGAAGCGCGGCTTCAAGCGCTACAAGTGCCGGATAGCGCGATTCAAAGCTTGAAAAAAACCCTGTCGGTTCGCCAGACCGTTGCGTTTTATGCCGCGCAATCCGGCGTTGTCGATACGCTGAATATTCGCGAAGGGTTTTTTGTCGACCCCGCAACGACGCTGATGAGCATTGGCCAGCTTGAGTCGGTTTGGGTGGGTGTTGATATACCCGAACGACAGGCGGCTTTGGTCAAGACGGGCGATGACATCACGATGACGCTTGACTATTTCCCAGGTCGGGTTTGGCAGGGTACGGTGAGCTTTATCTATCCGGCGCTTGACCGTGAGACTCGCTCGCTTCGTGCTCGGGTGGTGTTGGACAATCGCGACTTGAAACTCAAACCCAATATGTTTGCCAAAGTCGTGATTCATCAGCGCAGCGAGGCCGCGTCAATCGTCATTCCCAAAAATGCTCTGATTCGAACGGGTCAGATGGATCGAGCGGTTCTGGCGTTGGGTGGCGGTCGGTTTCAGTCGGTCGTGGTAACGGTCGGTCAAGTGGATGATCAGGGCGCAGAAATCTTAAATGGTTTAAGTCTTGGCGATGAGGTCGTGACCCATGCCCAGTTCCTGATTGACTCGGAATCGAACAAGGGTGCCGAATTTGCCCGGATGGATGGCGCGTTGCCGGACACGCCTCAACAGCCTTCAAATCCTCATGGCGCACAGCATGGTGATCACTTGATGTTGCCAGAGGTATCAAAATCAACAAACGCCGGGCGCGCGGCACAGCGTGAAGGAGAGACGACCTCGGAGCCAAAGGATCTTGATGCTGCCGGTCATGCCGGTCATGCCCCACACCAGGGGCAGGGTACACAGGATGCACCGACTGCACCGCAGTTGCCTGAGTCGCATCACCCTCCACGCGAAAAACAGGCGGAGCCTGCGCACCCGGACCATGATGGGTTAAAGGCGCCCGGTGGGCATACTGATACATCCCAAGATGCAAGCAAACAGGATCACAGCACCCATTCTCCGCCGATAGCGTCCGCGGGCTCGGCCGTTAAATCGTCTCTGGCTGACGTGGGCCTTTTGGGTCAAACATCGGTTGCACGCGCGCGAACGGGCTTGCGCTCATGATTGTCGCGATTATTCGCTGGTCAATTTTTAACCGTGGGTTGGTGGTGCTGGGCGCTTTGTTGGTTGCCGTGCTTGGCCTCGTGACCCTAAAAGATCTGCCAATTGATGCCATCCCGGATCTGTCTGATGTACAAGTGATTGTAAAGACGGCCTATCCGGGGCAGGCGCCGGAAGTGGTCCAGGATCAGATCACTTATCCTTTAACCACCGCGTTGATGTCCGTGCCGGGCGCCACCGTGGTGCGCGGATATTCCTTCTTTGGCGACTCTTACGTTTATGTCTTGTTTGACGAAGAAACCGATCTGTATTGGGCAAGAAGCCGAGTACAGGAGTCGCTCAGTCAGGCAGCCGCCCGCTTGCCAACTGGGGCGACGCCGCAGCTCGGCCCGGACGCGACAGGCGTTGGCTGGGTCTACCTGTATGCGCTGATTGATCGCACCGGGCAACACAATTTAAGCGAACTTCGAGATCTGCAAGATTGGTTTTTAAAGTTTGAGTTGCAGAGCCTACCCGGTGTGTCAGAAGTGGCCACGGTTGGGGGTATGGTAAAGCAGTATCAGGTCGTGGTTTCGCCTGAAAAGCTGCAGGCCTACGGGATGCCGCTGTCGCATATTGAAACCGCGATCAAACGCTCGAATCAGGAGATCGGGGCCTCGGTTATTGAGATGGCTGAAGCAGAGTACATGGTGCGGGTCACGGGTTATATCGCAAGCATTGAGGATTTGGAGAATATTGCCCTTGGGGTCAATGATCAAGGCACGCCTCAGCGTTTAAAGGATGTCGCAAGCGTACGATTGGGGCCGGGGCCGCGTCGCGCAGTGACCGATTGGAATGGCGAGGGCGAAGCGGTGGGCGGCATTGTGGTGATGCGCGCGGGGGAGAACGCCCTAGCCACCATTGCAGGCGTTAAAACCCGACTGGCGGCGCTGAAACAAGGTTTACCAGAGGGCGTTGAGGTGGTGACGGTCTACGATCGCTCCGATTTAATTGATCGCGCCATCGCCAACTTGTCCGAGACCTTGGTTGAAGAACTGATCATCGTTGCGCTCGTGTGTTTGGCCTTCTTGTTCCATTTGCGATCGTCCTTAGTCGCGGTCATTAGTTTGCCACTTGGCATTGTCATCGCGCTGTTGATCCTGAAAGCCCAAGGGTTGAATGCCAACATTATGTCCCTCGGCGGCATTGCGATCGCTGTGGGTGCGATGATTGATGGCGCGATCGTGATGATTGAAAATTTGAACAAGCACTTGGAAGACCAAGCCCCTTCTACGGAAGATCATTGGTCGATTGTCACCAAGGCCGCCAGTGAAGTCGGCCCCGCTTTGTTCTTCAGTCTGCTCATTATCACGGTGAGTTTTGTTCCGGTGTTTACCCTGGGGGCCGAGGAGGGGAAGTTATTTGGCCCGTTGGCGTACACCAAGACCTATGCAATGGCGGCAGCGGCCGCTTTGACTGTGACGTTGGTGCCGGTGCTGATGGGCTATTTTGTTCGAGGTCGCATTCGGCGTGAGCAGGATAACCCGATTAATCGCTGGATGGCGGCAGGGTATATGCCGTTATTAAAAACGGCATTGAGGTTTCCCATTTCGGTTCTGCTCGGGGCAGTTCTCTTACTGGGCAGCATTCTGGTGCCGCTGCAACACATTGGAAGTGAATTCATGCCGCCGCTCGATGAGGGCGATTTAATGTATATGCCAACCACCTTCCCGGGTATTTCAATCGGCAAAGCACGTGCGTTATTGCAGCAGTCCCATAAGTTGATTCGAGAAGTCCCAGAAGTGGTCTCGGTCTATGGCAAGGCCGGGCGCGCTGAAACTGCAACCGATCCGGCGCCGCTTACAATGATCGAAAGCTTTATTCGGCTCAAACCGAAAGATCAGTGGCGTGAAGGCTTGACACTTACGGCGCTCAAAAAAGAACTGGATGAACGGGTTCAATTTCCGGGCGTCTCGAATGCCTGGGTGATGCCGATCAAAACTCGGATCGACATGTTGAGCACAGGCGTCAAAACGCCCATTGGGATCAAAATTTCAGGCCCGGAATTATCCGTTATTCAAAGCCTGGGCGCAGAACTAGAGTCTTTGCTCGCAGGGCTTGCCGGGACAACGTCGGTTTATGCTGAGCGGGTGTTGAGCGGACGGTATCTGATGATCGATATTGATCGGGTCAAGGCGGCGCGTTACGGCCTCAACATTGCGGATATCCATGCAATTGTTGGCAGCGCGGTCGGAGGCGCGGTTGTGGCCGAAACGGTTGAGGGGCAGGCGCGGTATCCAATCAGTCTGCGCTACCCGCAAAGCTCACGGGATTCCCCGGAGCATTTGCGCGCACTGCCCTTGGTCTTAGGTAATGGTAATCAAATTGTGCTGTCTGATGTGGCGAATATTCGAATAACCGATGGCCCAGCGGGCATCAAAAGTGAAAACGGCCGAATCAGCGGATGGACTTATGTAGAAGCTGATGGTGTTGACCTGGGCGCGTATGTTGCCAGTGCACAAGCGCTTCTTGATGAGGCCTTGGTGCTGCCGCCTGGGTATGCGGTGAGTTGGTCGGGTCAATATGAGTCCCTAGAACGATCCAAAGCGCAGCTTCAGGTCATGGTGCCTGTCACGTTGCTGTTGATTGCGTTCTTGATCTATCTCAATTTTCGAAGTGTGATGGCGGTCTTGATCTTGATGGCAACGCTGCCGCTGTCGTTGGTTGGCAGTCTCTGGCTTATTTTTTGGCTCGGATTTGATTTTTCGGTCGCGGTGGGGGTGGGCCTGATTGCGCTTGCGGGCGTTGCCGCCGAACTGGGTGTGATTATGCTGGTTTACTTAAATCAGGCGCTCGCGCGCGGGTTGGCGTCGAAGGTATCAGATCAAGTCTCGCTGTCGCGCGCGGACCTCAAGCAGGTCGTACTGACTGGCGCGGTACGACGGGTTCGACCCGTCGTGATGACGACCTGCGCCACGATTGCGGGGTTGTTACCGATTCTCTGGAGTACGGGCACGGGTTCTGAAGTGATGCAACGCTTGGCGGCGCCGATGGTGGGCGGCATGTTGAGCGCACTGCTGTTGTCCTTGTTCGTATTGCCGGTCGTTTTTTATCTTTGGAAAGGAAAGGCCTTGGCGTTGTCGAAATAAAAATTGCCTTCGTTAAAGGGGCCCCAGCGGATACTACTGCCCCAAGTAGGTTAAACCGTGGGGTTGGCTTAGAGCGGGTTGACTGCCGAGATTTTAAAGCTCGCCGGGATTGGGCGTTACCCTTTGGTCCTTCGCGCGGTTTCTTGCCTGCAGTCGTGCGCTCGCCTGCCGCGCCCCGGTTCAGATCAAAAATCGGTTGTTGTGGTAACCGTTCAAACCCGCTGGCGGGTCTTCCAAGTGGCGAAAAACAACCAGATGCCTGAAATCGCACTGATAAGGGCCAGGATGGAGAACAGCTTCATTGGAAGGTTGTCGATATTGTCACGTTCCTGCCAGTCCATGATGTGTAGGCCCCACATTAGATCCCAGATTCGCCAGCGCATAGATCGAACAGCGGTAATCTCGCCTGAAAATGGATTGACGTAAACGTTGAAGGGGGTTCCGTCGAGATCTTCGCTGATCACCCGATAGAGCGGGAGTGGACGACCTCTGAATTCATCACCGGGCTCGACCGCTGTCACGGTCTCTACGCGCAAGGCTTGTAACCGGGTTTGCGAGGTAATCACGGCCTTGGCCTCATCGCTGGACATTTGTGCGAGGGGCGCGCCAGTTTGATCGAGGTATTGCGTCCCATTGGCCGCTTGGAGGATGAGGATCGGCATGTTGAGTCTGGACACAATGCGAATGCTTTTCGCGTCGGCGACCTCGACATCAAAATCACCGACGTTGGCCTCAAAAACACCCCGCGTCATCACATGCTCACCGCGAACATCTTGAATTTTATTGAAAGCAAAAAAGAGCCCAGAGAGGGTCCAAAGCAAGAGTTGAATCGAAACCGCCAAACTGACGTACTTATGGCTGCTTCTGATGAATCGTCGCATGTTTGCATCCTCGTGAGATCATCAAAATCTTACCATCAATTTTTGCGATGACAGATTGTTTGCTTGAGCGTGCTGGCATCATCGCTTGACGGCAATCTACAATGGGGTGGCTGTGCGCGGCCGTTTAAATAGGGTTGTGGAGGACCTTGTTTTGATGCGGCGCAAGACAAGCGGTGTCAGGCTGAAATAATCATTCAAGGGACGAACGGGATGAATAACGAACTGCAATATGGCGTGATCGGCAATGGCCGATTAGCCAGACATCTTGTGCACTGGTTTGGTAGCAAAGGGTTGCGGGTTCTGAACTGGTCTAGGGCGGGGGCAGGGCGCGGCGCGTCTGTTGAGGCGTATCTTGCATCGGCCGATGTGATTCTGCTCGCGATTAGTGATGATGCCATTGATGATTTTATTGTGATGCATCCAGATTTACAGGCGGCAGCGTTGGTGCATTGTTCCGGCGCACTGGTGAGTGAATATGCAATTGGGGTTCATCTGCTTCAAACCTTTGGTGATGTCTTGATGACGCCCGCTGACTATGACCGGATCCCGTTTGTTGTTGATGCGGAGGCGGCGACCATACTCGAGCTGTTTCCCGGGTTTCCTAACCCGGTTGCGCGCATCAAAAAATCCGACAAACCCTACTATCATGCCTTATGCGTCTTGGCGTGCAGTGGTACGCAAATGCTTTGGCAGAAAATTCAAACCGGCTTTGAAGCCTGCGGGTTGGATCCAACGATTGCGGCGCCCCTTCTGCGGCAATCTGCCGAGGCGGTGTTGATCGATCCAGCCCTGACCATTACCGGACCTTTCTCCCGAGGAGACACTCAGACGATCAAGTCACATCTCAGCGCGCTTGAACAGGATCCTTACTTGTCGGTTTACCAAGCCTTTGAAGGCATACATCGCAACAGCAACTAGGGCTTGCTCGGTCTCGGGCGCGTTCAGGGACTGAGCTGCAAAGGTTGATCGTTTGATCGCGGGGCCTTTTTTCGTTATTGGTAATATTAAGACGATTGTTCAAAGCCCAACAGTTTTGTATGGTCAAGGATCTAAAAAGGTCCTTGTAGATCCAAACGGAGAGATCGATGTCGATTCAAACAGAAACCCTGAGCTTTGACCCAGACGCCCTGGCGCTGAAGTACCGTGAGGAACGCGATAAACGTGTGCGCGTTGATGGCAACGATCAATACCAAGAAGTGGTTGGTGAGTTCGCTTACTTTGTTGAAGACCCCTACATTGACGAAACTCTGCAACGAGATCCCTTGGTGGATGAGGTTGAGGTTGTGATCATTGGCGGCGGCTTCGGTGGGCTACTGGCTGCGGCGCGGTTGCGAGAAGCGGGCATCCATGATTTTCGAATTATTGAAAAGGGCGGTGATTTTGGCGGCACCTGGTACTGGAATCGGTATCCTGGGGCGTCGTGTGATATTGAGTCGTATGTGTATTTCCCATTGCTGGAAAAGACCCAGTTTGTGCCCAAGCAAAAATACACCAATGCGCCTGAAACGCTGGAATACTGCCGCGAAATCGCGACGCACTATGATCTGTATGACAACGCGCTGCTGCAGACGGAAGTCCGTGCGACGGATTGGGATGAAACGTCGGGGCGTTGGATCGTTTCAACCCATCGGCACGACGCGCTCAAAGCGCGGTTTGTAGTGCATTCCAATGGGCCGCTCAATCGCCCGAAGCTGCCTGCGATCAAAGGCATTAACGATTTCAAAGGTCATACTTTTCACACTAGTCGCTGGGACTACGATTACACGGGCGGCAATGCCCTAGGTAATCTGGCGAATCTTGCCGATAAGCGGGTTGCCGTGATTGGCACGGGCGCCACCGCGGTGCAGTGCGTGCCGCACTTAGGGGCGGCGGCAGAGGCGCTGTATGTCTTTCAGCGCACGCCTTCCTCGATCGATGTTCGCAACAACCAACCAACGGATCCGGCTTGGATGACGGCTCAAAAACCGGGCTGGCAGGATGATCGCCGCAGGAATTTCGAATCGATTATGACTGGTGCCGTGGTCAAAGAAGATTTAGTCGCCGATGGCTGGACCGAGGCCTTTCGATTGTTGTTTGGGTCGATAAGGGATAAGGCGCCCTCAAAGTTAAGGCTCTTGGGTTGGGCTATTACCGGCCTTGTGGACAAAAAGCGCTATGAACTTGGGCTGAAAGATTACTTAACGCACAAAGCGGCAGTCCATATGGATCTGACTCGAGCACTTGAGCTTGCGGATTTTCAGAAGATGGAAAAAGTCCGCGCGCGAGCGGACTCAGTGGTCGAGGATCCAGAAACGGCGGAGGCTTTAAAGCCCTATTATCGTCAGTTTTGTAAGCGGCCCTGTTTTCATGATGAATATTTGCCGACCTTCAACCGTCCGAATGTGACGTTGGTGAACACCGATGGTCGTGGCCTGGATCAAATTACCGAGACAGGGATTGTCTTCGACGGCGTAAGCTATGAGGTGGATTGCATTATCTTTGCCACCGGATTTGAAGTGGGCACCGACTATTCGCGCCGAGCGGGTTATCAAATCACGGGACGTGACGGGGTGACGATCTCTGAGAAGTGGTCGAAAGGATTGTCGACGTTTCATGGCATGCATACTCGGGGCTTTCCGAATGCATTTTTCTTTGGTCCCGCCCAGTCTGCCTTTACGGCGACCTATACTTACTCCCTCGATGAAAACAGCATCCACTTAGCGCACATCCTAAGCCAGGCCAAGGCGCAGGGTTGCGAGCGGATCGAGGCCAGTGCGGCGGCTGAGCAACAATGGGTTGAGACGATCATTGAAAAGGCGCGGTTAACAGCGGAATTTCAATCACAATGCACGCCAGGCTATTACAATAACGAGGGTCATGTGAATGTAAATCCTCAGAACAATACCTATGGCGGTGGTCCAATTGAGTTTTTTGAGCTCATGAAGAAATGGCGTTCCAAAGGTGATCTGCAGGGGTTGGAGTTAAGCTAGTGGGGTGACGCGGTTTGGCAAACTGGGTCCGGCGCCAGCGGGTTGAGCGAACCGTTAATCGTGAACGCATTACCAAAAAAGGGTTTTGGGCAATGCAGCGGGTGCACTGTCATCAAGACCGGAATGGATGAGGTTACCAAGCGAATAAGTGCTGCGTCTTTCTGGAAGCGTTAGCTGCTCGCCGCAAGCGATAGGTGTTTGGGGAATGCGATGGCTGAACGCGTTGCTTTGCCAATCTCGGGCTGAGGGTCGCCAAGATTTTTGGGCCTTCGAAAGGCCTGCCAAGCCGTTACTTTTCAGCGGCGGCGCGGGTTTCTGCTGACACGGGCGCCTTTAAAAGCCCTTCCAAGGCATCAATCAAATTTTGAACAAAAACATCGGCAGACTTGCCTTTGAAAGCGCGAGGCTGCTGGGCATGTTGATTCATTGCAGCGGATACAAACCGAAAGGCATGTTCCACCCGCGTGTGGTAGGTGACGCGGTCTAAGTGGGGCAAGGCTTTTTGCAACAAAACCCCCGTTTCGAACGCACTGTCTCCAAGCGCCCGGGTATGGGCTTCAACGAGTTCGCGATCGGCAGCCATTAACTCGTGTCCAAAAGCTTGTATATAGGTCTTGAACCCAGGTGTTGTTTTAGCAAGATCAAATGCGGGCATGACCATCACACTGCAAATTTGTCGAAGATTTAGCTCGGGTGATTGGGCTAACAAGACTTCAAGATACTGCTGACGGCGCGCCGCGACCTCTTGCGCGCGGGCGCGTCTGATAGCAGCAAGCAGACCCGACAAATTCTTAAAATGGTATTGCAGTGCCGATTCGTTTTTCTGTCCGGCGCGCGCCAGGATGTCCCGAATTGAAATGTTTTCGAGCCCGTTCTCGGCGGCGAGGCATTCAACACTGCGCATGATCGCGGTTTGGGTTGCCTCTCGGCGACTCATCTTTGGCGCGTCTTTGATTTTCGAGCGGGTCATTGTAAAAGTTTAGCGCAACTCATTGACGCTGGCATTAATTGATTCGATCTCAAGACCTTTGTCCGACCGGCGATATTGATTAGACTTCAGTCATGGAATCCTTCATTAGCTTTCTCAACACGGTGACCAGTGCAGATCGGATCGGCTTTGTATGCCTGTGTTTGGCGTTCGCAATTGCGCTCGAATCCTTCATACCGTTGTTTGAGTTTAAGGGTCAAAAATATAAGCATGTGACCCGAAACCTGGTTTTTGTCCTGACCACTGGCGTCGTGACAATCGCTTTGGCTTACCTCGCTTTCGAAGTCATTCGGATAGAGGACTACGGGTATGGCCTGCTGAACCTGGTCACCTTACCCGTGTGGGTTGAGATGCTGCTGTCGCTGATTGTGTTGGATTTTTTTGGTCAATATTTTATTCACGTTTGCTTGCACCATAACAAGTGGCTTTGGAAGCTGCATTTGGTACACCATAGTGATACCCAGGTCGATGCGAGTACGGGCACCCGGCATCACCCGGGTGATATGTTGGTCCGAGAAAGTTTGATTTTTTGCGTGATCATGGTGTTTGGTATAGCGCCGCATTGGTATGTGCTGTATCGAATCATCACGCCGTTCTTCGCTTACTTTACCCATGCCAACATTGCCTTGCCGCCTAGGCTTGATCGAATGCTCGGTTTGCTCTTCGTGACGCCCAACATGCATAAATTCCATCATCATGACGCGCGCCCGTGGACAAACACCAATTACGGTAATATTTTATCGTGCTGGGACCGTTTGTTTGGGACCTACACGGTTCAGGATCCGAGGTTTGTGCGCTATGGTCTCGATACCGTTGATGCCTCGCTTGCTGACAATTTGGCCTACCAGTTTTCACTGCCGTTTAATTCAAAGATCAAGACCGACTACTAGCCAGGTTAAGCTGGATTTTGCGCAAATGTAGGCCGCCTTGAAATGGACGCCTTGCGGCATGACGCGGTTTAAAAAAATGGGGCGGCCCGGGCGCGGCTTGAGACAAAGCCTTGTCGGTCGGATAGTCGAAACCAAAGGGCGGCCTTGGTGGCCTGCTTGCTTTTGGCCCATTTTTGGGTGACCTTTAAAAAAATCAACGAAGGGTTTGTCATGATCATTACGCCGCAATCACCCTCCGGCTGTGGGGCCCTAGTCACCGATATTGACTTGAAGCAATCGCTGGGCGTTGACTTGATCAGTGAGTTGCGGGCGGTTTGGGTGCAACATCAGGTGCTCGGATTTCCGGATCAGTTCCTGGCATTGGAGGACTTAGAACGATTTGCCGAGGCCTTCGGTGAGTTTGGCGATGACCCCTTTTTTGACAGTATTGCGGGTCATCCTCACATTGCTGAAGTTCGCCGAGACGCGCTTGAAACAACGCCCTTGTTCGCGGAGAGCTGGCATTCAGACTGGAGCTTTTTAGCCAAACCGCCGACCGCGACGTTGCTCCATGGCCAAGTGATTCCGCCCCAGGGCGGGGACACCCTCTTTGCGGATCAATACGCAGCGTGGGATGCCCTGCCTGAGGATCTAAAGGCCTTGATCTCTGGTCGCAATGGCATTCATTCTGCTCGCAACGGCTACGCACGAGATGGGCTTTACGGGGAGCAGGATGTTGGTCGCTCAATGGCGATTCGGTACTCTGATGAGGCCCTGAAGACCCAAGTTCATCCGATGGTCAAGGCGCATCCCGAAAGTGGCCGGATGGCGCTGTTTGTGAATCCAGGTTACACCATCGGGATTGAGGGTCTTGCAGAGGCCGAGGCCCGCGCGCTGCTCATGCAGCTCTTTGCGCACCAGACCCAAGCTGCTTTTATTTATCGGCATCAATGGTCCGCCGGTATGCTGACCCTTTGGGACAACCGCTGCGTGTTACACGCGGCAACTGGGGGCTACGAGGGCTTTGACCGTCTGCTGCATCGAATTACGATCGCGGGTTAAGCCGGCTGAAGGCCCAAGCCTGGTGCACGATTAATAAGGTTTACAGCCGCTAACCGTCACCCGACGAAGTCGTCGTTCGTGGGGATAATAATCGCTCGTGGCATAGTGCTGCACCGCGCGGTTGTCCCAGAAGGCAATTGCGCCCTGGGTCCATTGAAACCGGCATTGATATTCAGGGCGGCTGTGCTGTTTAAGAAGCTCAGCAACCAGCGCTAGGCTGTCTGCGGCGGCCAACGGGGTGCCGGTTTTGTGGTTAAAGAGTGCGTCCTGACGAAGGAATCCGCCATGCAGGTACAGGCTGGGTTTCTGGGTTTCTGGATGGGTTCGAACTAAGGGGTGCGCAACTCCAAAAGGAATCCTTGTTTTAACTTCTTTGATCAAATCTTCTGGCATGGCAACACCGCCACGATTTAAAAAGACTCGATAGTCATTTATGCCGGATAGGTCTTGGATTTGTTCTTGAAGATGGGTCGGCAACCCCAGATAGGCGGCGTGACTGTCCGCAAACAGGGTATCGCCGCCATAGGGTGGAGCCTGGGTGCATTGGGCAATTGAGCCGAGGGATGGGCACTCCATCCAGGTGACATCGGTGTGCCAGCTGTTCTCCGTGCCGGGGCTGTAAGCGTTGTGTAAAATTTCAAGGATGTAGGGGTTCTTGCCGGGTTTTCCGAAGGGGAACGCATCGAGCTCGCCGAAACACCGACCAAAGGCTACCTGCTGGTCTTCGGACAGATCCTGGCCTCGAAAGAAAATCACTTTCCTTTCTAGCAGCGTTTGCCGGATCAGGGCAATGATTTCTGGGCTGAGTGACTGCTTTAAGTCAATCCCATGGATCACTGTGCCGAGGGTTGTAGCGAGGTGCTCAAACTGCACGGCGTGGTGTTCCGCAAGCGCCTCCAATGCCGCAGAAACCGCTCGATGCCCCATGGCTTCGTATTCTCGCGCCACCCCAACCGGAACCCGATTAAAGGCTGGAAAGAGCGCGTCCATCAAGGGCGGGCGGGTTTTTTGTTCGCCGTGAACGGCTTTGCGAACGGCGTTGAGCTTGTCTGCGATGTCGATCGCCGTCGTATTGTAAAGTGCTCTGGTTTCCGCCGGGTCTTTCATTGGTTCGGGCTCCTAAGAAGGCGTTTTACCTTTCGCGGCTAACGTTGTCATGATGGTAAAGCCGCTCGACTGGGTCAAAGGTTATCGCAGCGAAACGGCCTAGGTAAGATGCGGCTCAGGCTCATGACGCTAAATGAATTTCGTTTCAAAATTGATATGGTCAAGCGTAAAGACTCGTCTTTTAGACCGCAATTCTAAATCGATCGATCTGGATGTCATCCACGCCTAGATCGGTAAAGTTATCATCGACACGGCCCTTAATGTATTCGCGCCAAGTAAAGGGCCGAAAATGGGGCGGGTCTTGGGTTAAGTGGGTAATGGGTGCCAGGACAGCATCTGATTTCGGGTTGTAAAAATAGGGGGTGCTATACCGGGCAGAACGATCGCGCGGCGTCACGCGATGAATCGCCGCACGGTAGGCATCGTTACTCCAAACCTGCATGGCATCCCCAAGGTTTACAACAATAGTGCCGGCTTGAGGTGGTACATCGATCCAGTGCTGATCCTGAGTCAGGGTTTGTAACCCGCCTGTTAAGTCTTGCAGCAGCAAGGTCAGAATGCCCGGATCGGTATGATGATGCAGCGCCATATTGCCCAGGACGCCGGCTTGCGCGCGTTCGTTGGCGGGTAAGGGGTCCTCGGTGGGATAAAAATTAAGTCGGACCGTGCTGGTTGCGGGGTCGCCCATGGGCAATGCGTCGCTTGGGGCGGCTGCCAGCGCTTGGTAAACCAGCGTCAAGGTTCGATGAGCAACACTTGAGGCGGCCTCGAAAAAATCAGACAGCGTTTGTTTGAACGCCTCGTCATCTGGCCACTGATTCAAATTTCTGCCTGTGGCGGTTGGCCGCATAAAATCAAAGACTTCTTTGAGGTCGCGTTGACGTTTGGTCATTTCTTGGTCGAAGTATCCCAAAGGACTGGATTCGGTCCGCTTAATGGCCCGCTTGCTCGCTTGGGGTTGTTTAAAAAAATCTTCCGAAGCCTGCCACATGGCCTCGATCTCGCGGTCCAAGCCATGATTTTGAAGTAAGAAAAAGCCGTGATTTCGGCACGCTTCATCTAAGGCCGCCAGGCCCTCGCCAGTCGCCTCGGCATTCGCTAAGTCAAGGGTAGGCACTAAGGTGTTGGTCGCAGTTTTAAGCATGTTGATCGTCGTCATCGATAAGGGTTGAGCGGGTTTTAGGTTTAAAGCTGTTTCTCAGCATACCAGAGCCTGCGCGTGAGTTCAGTGCAGTTGTTAGGGGTAGGGCGACGCGCTCGGCGTCGATATTCGCCGGGTTTAGGATCTTTGCGAATGGTTTGACCGCAATGGTTTGTAAGGCTTGTTTCAGCTGGGCGCCTGCGCTTATTCTGTACTGAGATCCCAATGGACATTGACATGACACTCACGATTATCGAGACCGACGGCATAAGAAGCCACCAATCTTTCAACAAGGCGCGTTATCTCAGTGCAGATACGATGGCGGCTGAATCCCGAGCCATTTGGTCCAACAGTTGGCTGATGGCCGGTCTCATTTGTGACGTTCAAAAGCCAGGGGATTTCTTCGTATTCGAAATTGGCTCCGAACAAATCTTAATCAGTCGAGATCAGCAAGGTCAGCTTCACGGCTTTTATAATGTCTGCCAACATCGAGGCAATTTGTTGGTCGGCGACGAACACGGGAATGCCGCACACTTTCGATGCCCCTATCATGCTTGGACCTATGATTTAGATGGCACGCTCAAGGGGGTCCCTTTGGTTGATAAGTTTGCCGAAGACCCGCGCTGCGCGGATCGAAACTTAAAGCCTGTGGCGCTCGACGTCTGGAACGGCTTTGTCTTCGTGCATCTGGGCGAGCAGCCTGAGCCGTTGTTGACCTTTCTGGGCCCGGTTGCGTCGATTCTTGCGCCTTACGATTTTGGGGGCATGACGCTGGTCGAAGATCAGACCGTTCATCTCGACTGTAACTGGAAAGCGGTGGTTGATAATTTTTCGGAGTTGTATCACGTTGATTACCTGCATCCGCAGCACAAACGGATGGTGGATTGCCATAATGATCTCGTGCGTTTGTTTGAAGGTGGACATACTGGGGTTGAAGTGCCGGGTGGCACGGTGAATCAGAAATTTGGTGTGCCAGAGGTGCCAACGGATATCCAATCGCAGCAGCTTACAAGCCTTGATTTGGATCCCAAAGATTTCAACGGTCGTGTGCTCGATGTGCGTGGTGCGATTCAAGCCCAAAAACGCTTGATCGGCGCTGAGCGGGGAATGCCCTACGAGCGGTTTACGTCGGATCAGTTGTCGGATGTCTGGCAGTACAATTTATTTCCCAATACGGTGTTGTCTTTTACACCGGAGCATTGCTGGATTTTAAGACCCAGGCCCCACGCGACCGATCCCAATCAGTGCGAGTTTGATAAAATAAGTTTGGTTCGGTTTCCACAGGCGTCTGCCAGTGCTGGCCATAAAGCCGTGCTCGGTCCGGCAAGCCGAGAGGGCGCCTTTGATCAGCCTAGCGACCGACCGGTGCGGGATGTTTTTGGATACCTTGCCGTAATCCGGGGTGAAAAAACCATGACCGATACCATTGACCAAGATGTCGAGTTGTTGGGGCAGGTTCAGCAAGGCATGCAGTCTAAGGGGTTTAATACCGTTTTTTTAAATGAGGACGAGGTGCGCATTCAGCATTTCCATGCTGAACTGGATCGTAAGCTCATGGCATCGTCTTGATGTTTTAAATCGATATTGAACTGGGTCTGTTGTTTTAGGCTCTATGACCACAAGGACGAGGCTTAACAAAGATGACTGATTTTATTAGAACGCCAGAATCTAACTTTGAAGACTTGGCGGATTTTCAATATCTGCCCAACTATCATCAATGGCAAGATTTAAGGCTGCACTACTTGGATGAAGGGCCACGGGACGGGCCCGTTATGTTGCTCATGCATGGCATGCCGACCTGGAGTTACCTCTACCGAGACATGATTCCGCCGCTGGTCGCCGCGGGTTATCGCTGCATTGCGCCGGATCATCTCGGCTTTGGAAAGTCCGATAAACCGACGGATATCCATTGGTACACGATTGCTCGGCATACCGAAGTTTTGAGCAGCCTCATTCGGGCGCTGGATTTGCAGCACGTTACCTTGGTTTGCCAGGATTGGGGTGGGCCGATTGGCCTTGCACAGGCGGCCATGATGCCAGCGCGGTTCGAACGACTTTGTATCATGAATACTTGGTTGCATCATGAAGGGTATGCGTATTCGGATGGCATTCGTAATTGGAACAAGGCTTGGCATCCCGGCGGGCGGTTTGATTTGCAGTGCCCGGATGTGGGTTTGCTCTTGGTACTGAGCGCGGGACTTGCGGGCCCGAATGTGATTTTCCCAGCGCTATCGAGTGGTGAACCACCCGCTTTGTCAGGAGCAGCCGAGCGGGTCTATCAAGGTTTCTCCGCACCTTACCGGGGTCTGCCAGATGAGGCTTTTAATGGCTATCGTCGTTTCCCGAGATCGATCCCGCTCGACAGTTTTGACAATGGTAATGCTGCCGCGCAAGCCCTTCATTATCGCACCTTGCTCGATGGGCCCTTGCCCGCGCATTTTATTTGGGGCTGTCAGGACGACGTATTTACGGAAAGCTGGGGTCGAACGTGGGCCACCCGGATGAAAGCATCTTTTGACCCGATTCAGGATGCGGGGCATTTTCTGCAAAATACCCATGGTGAAATGATCGTTGCGCGTTTGTTGGCGCGGATTCAAGGTGCTTAATCCTCGTTCTTATCGGCGGGGTCTTGGCCCTTAAGCCGCGCAGAATAGGGTTATCGCCGCGCACAGGCACCGAGGCCGATGACTGGGTAGATCTAATGAGCATAGATTGCCGTGCTGCACGGCCCAGGATGCTCAGGGGGTCACGTTAAGTTGGGTGCTGGCACCCGAACCCAACCTTCCATCAGCGTGCGCGCACTTCGGCTCATACCGGCCTTCCGGATGGTCCATTCGCCACTTTCGGCGATCGCTTCCGCGCCCACGCGTAATGTCCCTGAGGGGTGTCCAAAGCGGACCGATGCGCGCTCGCCGCCACCGGCTGCGAGGTTGACTAAGGTGCCCGGTATTGCGGCAGCCGAGCCGATCGCGACCGCCGCAGTACCCATCATGGCGTGGTGCAGTTTTCCCATGGAGAGTGCGCGGACGACCAAATCGATTTCGGTGGCGTCAATGACTTTGCCACTGGAGGCGGTATAAGCGGTGGCGGGTCCCACGATTGCGATTTTAGGCGTGTGCTGTCGCGCCGCGGCTTCTGACGGCGCGCTAATCAGCCCCATTTTAATGGCGCCATAAGCTCGAATCGTTTCAAATTTCGTGAGTAGCGCCTCGTCGTTATTAATGTCGTCTTGTAACTCGCAGCCGGTAAACCCCAGGTCACTTGCGTTCAAGAAGATGGTCGGGATCCCTGCATTGATCATTGTTGCTTGAAACGTACCAATGCCCGGCACGTCTAACGCGTCTACCAAGGCCCCGGTTGGAAACATGGCGCCTTCGCCATCATCAGCCGGATCCATAAAATCGAGTTGAACCTCTGCTGCGGCGAAGGTGACCCCGTCGAGCTCGAAGTCTCCCAACTCAACCACTTGGCCATTGACGATGGGCACGTGGGCGATGATGGTTTTGCCAATATTGGCTTGAAAAATCCTAATCATCGCAATGCCATTTTCGGGCACTTTTTCGGAATCGACTAGGCCTTGGGTAATGGCGAAGCCGCCAACGGCGGCCGACAGATTGCCGCAGTTGCCGCTCCAATCGACAAAAGCCTGATCGATCGATACTTGGCCGAAAAGGTAGTCGACATCGTGGTCCGGTTCAGCGCTTTTTGAGACGATCACCGTTTTGCTGGTGCTTGAGGTTGCGCCCCCCATGCCGTCGGTCTGCTTACCATAGGGATCCGGACTACCAATCACGCGCAGCAGCAAGGCATCTCGGTAGGGGCCAGGCGCCCTCGCCGCATCGGGCAAATCCGTGAGACTAAAGAAAACCCCTTTGCTGGTGCCGCCGCGGATGTAGCTGGCCGGGATCTTAAGTTGTTGGGTTGGGCTCATCAGCAGGTCTCTCTTAAATTGAAGCCAATTAAACGGCAGTACTGGCTCGAGTGGCTTGCAGAAAATCTTCTGCAAAGCGTTGGAGCACACCACCAGCCTCGTAAATCGAAAGCTCTTCCGCGGTATCCAATCGGCAGGTGACGGGCATGCTCAGTGTCTCGCCATTCTTTCGGGTCATGACCACGGTCAATGGTGCACCCGGGTCTGGCGTGCCCTCAACCGTAAAGGTTTCGGAGCCGTCGATGGCGTAGGTTTCTCGATGGGTGCCAGCTTTGAATTCGAGTGGCAACACACCCATGCCAATGAGATTGGTGCGATGAATACGTTCAAAGCCCTCGGCGACAATGACTTCAACGCCCGCGAGGCGAACGCCCTTAGCCGCCCAGTCTCGCGAGGAACCCTGTCCATAGTCTGCGCCGGCGATGATGATCAATGGTTGCGCGCGGGCCATGTAGGTTTCAATGGCTTCCCACATGCGCGTCACGGTGCCTTCAGGCTCAATGCGCGTGAGCGAGCCTTGTTGAACAGCGCCATCAACGGTTGCCATTTCATTGACGAGTTTAGGATTGGCAAAGGTTGCGCGCTGGGCTGTTAAGTGATCGCCGCGATGGGTCGCATAGGAATTAAAGTCTTCCTCTGGCAAACCCATTTTATCAAGGTATTCACCGGCCGCGCTGTCCAACATGATCGCGTTGGAGGGCGACAGGTGATCGGTTGTGATGTTGTCCCCCAGCACGGCAAGTGGGCGAAGGTCTGTCAGCGTCCGGGGTCGGGCGAGCGCGCCCTCCCAATACGGCGGCCGTCTGATATAGGTGCTGTCGGGTCGCCAATCATAAAGTGGTGGCGTCACGTCGGTTACGTCTTTGACCTTGATAAACATTGGGTCATAGACCTGGGTGAAATGTTCGGGCTTGACGCTGGTTGCAACAATGGCATCAATTTCTTCATCGCTCGGCCAGATGTCTTTCAATGTGATTGGGTTGCCGGAGGGATCATGGCCGAGGACGTCTTGCTCGATATCAAAGCGAATCGTGCCCGCAATCGCGTAAGCCACAACCAAAGGCGGTGAGGCAAGAAAAGCTTGTTTTGCGTAAGGATGAATTCGGCCATCAAAGTTGCGGTTGCCCGACAAGACTGCCGTTGCGTACAGATCGCGATCGATCACTTCTTTTTGGATGACAGGATCCAGTGCGCCGCTCATGCCGTTACAGGTCGTGCAGGCAAAGCCAACAATACCAAAGCCCAGGCGCTCTAACTCGGTCAACAGGTTGGCATCTTCAAGATAAAGTTGGACGGCCTTAGAACCTGGGGCGAGGGACGTTTTCACCCAAGGCTTGCGCGTTAACCCCAAAGCGTTTGCTTTTTTAGCAAGCAGCGCGGCACTAATGACATTCCTTGGATTGGACGTATTGGTGCACGATGTAATGGCCGCGATGATGACCGCGCCATCGGGCATCAGGCTTGGGTCATGCTCGGTTGGGCCGGTAATGCCGGCATTTGCAAGCTCGTTGGTTGCGACCCGACGATGCGGATTCGACGGACCCGCCATGTTACGGCCGACGGTTGACAGATCAAATGTTAAAACCCGCTCATAGTCGGCCTCAACCAGTTCGCTCGCCCACAAGCCGGTTTGGCGAGCATAGGTCTCAACCAACTGAACCTGCTCGGGTGCCCTTGCTGTGAGGGTTAGGTAATCAATGGTTTTTTCATCGATGTAAAACATAGCCGCGGTCGCCCCAAACTCTGGCGTCATATTCGAAATCGTTGCTCTGTCGCCCAAGGTTAGTGCGGCAGCGCCTGCCCCGAAAAACTCCAGGTAGGACGAAACGACGCGTTCTGCCCGCAGGAACTCGGTCAGGGCCAGGACAATGTCGGTGGCTGTAATGCCGGGTTGACGCGTTCCGGTGAGCTCAACGCCGATGATGTCGGGTAGGCGCATGTAGGACGCGCGGCCGAGCATGACGCTTTCTGCTTCTAGCCCGCCGACGCCAATGGCGATGACGCCGAGCGCATCAACATGAGGGGTATGGCTGTCGGTTCCAACGAGGGTATCAGGAAAGGCAATGCCGTCTTGGTTGTGGATGACCGGTGACATTCGCTCCAAATTAATTTGATGCATAATGCCGTTCCCCGGCGGAATGACATCAACATTCTCAAAAGCGGTTTTGGTCCAGTCAATAAAGTGAAAGCGGTCATCGTTGCGTCGATCTTCGATAGCGCGGTTTTTTTCAAAGGCATCGGGGTCGAAGCCAGCATGTTCAACGGCCAGGGAGTGATCAACGATTAATTGCGTTGGTACAACCGGGTTCACTTGCGCCGGATCCCCACCCCTTGCGGCGATGGCATCTCGTAGCCCAGCAAGGTCAACCAAGGCGGTTTGGCCCAGGATGTCATGACAGACCACGCGCGCCGGATACCAGGGGAAATCAAGATCGCGCTTGCGTTCGATCAGCTGCATGAGCGCGGCGTCAAGCAGGCTTGGGTCACATCGTCTGACGAGGTTCTCAGCGAGTACTTTCGAGGTGTAAGGCAGCTTGCGATAGCTGCCCGGGGCTAAGGCCTCAATCGCTTCTTCTGTATCGAAGTAGTCTAAGGTGGTTCCGGGTAACGGCTTTCTATATTGGCTATTGATCATCGTGCTTTATCCGTTGCGATTAGACCAGGTCACGGTTGCTGAGCTGGCGGCTTGAGTTTAGAGATAGGGTGCGGGTTGTTATAGGCCTTGGCGGTTTGACCGCTTGCAAGCTCCCTGTTGCGCGCGCTCATGATACCTTAACTTCATTCGTTCGTCCTGTGCAGCGTGCGCCATCTGGCGCGCGGTGAGCGGCAAAGGATTCGAATGCCAAGCTGTTTTTATTAATGATACAGTGAGGTCTAGTCACTTGGTAAACCTGTAACTGGGCCTAAAAATCCATTGGAGAAGATGATGAATACCGTGTCCCGGTCACATGAGGCCGAACTCATTAACGCGGCGAGCGTCTTGCAAGAGCAGCTTGGTCGCCGCCGGCGAGAAATCGATGAAGCCCGTCAACTCCCCCAGGATCTTGCGGATCAATTGGCGGATCACGGCTTTTATCGGTTGGTTGTGCCAGAGGATTTGGGCGGGCTTGGGGTGTCGCCAGAAACCTTCTGTCGAATTTGCGAAGTGTTAGCCGAAGCCAATGGTTCAACCGCATGGTGCGTGTTTATTGGTGCGACGTCACAATACTTATTTGGGGCGCTGCCTCAGGCGCAGCTTGAGGAGATGTTAAAAGATCCCAATGTCATTACCAGTGGGGTCTTTGCCGATAGTGGCACGGTCTGTTTTGAAAGCCGCAACGGTGCCCCGGGTTATCGAGTCAATGGCCATTGGCGCTGGGGCTCAGGGTGTCGTAATGCGGCGTGGATCTCGGGCGGTGTTCATGAGGTGAATTCGGATGGAGAACGAATCAAAAGCGACGCGCCTTTAACCCGCGTCTTTTTCAAGCCCGATGAAGTTGAGATTCAAGATAACTGGCACGTGTCCGGCTTGCGGGGTTCCGGGTCGAGCGATTACATCGCTCAAAATGTTTGGGTGCCGGCGGCCCGATTGTCTGGCAATGTTGAAGACACGCCGCATGCCTCAAGGCCGATCTATCGGTTCCCCAAATTTGCGCTGCTTGGCTGCCCCATCGGCGCGATTTGTTTGGGGATGGCCACAGCCTGTTTGCAGGAAGTCATAAAAGTGTCCAAGCAAAAGACGCCCCAGGGCAGCCGCCGGCCCTTATCACTGCGCCCGTCTTTGCACATTGAACTCGCGGCATCAGAGACGGCCCTGAGCGCTGCAAAGAGTTTATTTTATCAGCGCATTGCGCAAGCCTGGGATCACGCGCAACTGGGGCCTGCCAGTCTGGACGATCGGCGCGGCCTTCGAACCGCAACCGTTCACCTGGTGAATACCTCGATCAACGTGATCGACAAGATGTATTCCGTGATGGGCGGAACCTCGGTGTATGAAGACTCCTGCCTGCAGCAACATTTTCGAGATGTGCACGTTGCCTCCCAGCATATGATGGTGGGTGAGCCGGTTATGGAGCTGGCGGGTCGGGTGATGTTGGACTTAGACACCCAGGCCTTGGGCCTCTGATGCAACGCGCTATAACGTTCTGGCAAGGTAATGCGATATGGATTTGAAATTTGGACTGGCAACGCCCAGTCAATTGTGGTCGCTGCAATGGGCTGATCGGCAGGCGTTGCTGAACGAGATCGATGACGGTGGCTTTACGCATGTATTCTTAGCCGATCATGTCTCTTTTCGAAATGGTGCAGGGGCTGATGGGTTTGTTGAGGCCGCAGCGCTTGCTCAACTGCACCCCAGTTTGGGTGTCATGATCAGCATTTATTTATTGCCTTTACGACATCCGCTGCCCGTGGCCCGGCAGTTGGCGTCGATGGCGAGAGTTGCGCCCGGACGGTTTACGTTTGGGGTTGGTATTGGCGGTGAAGATCCTCACGAGCTTGCTGTGTGCGGGGTTAACCCTCGGCAGCGTGGTGTTCGCGCCAACGAATCCTTGACGATCATTCAAGGGCTGCTTCGAGGTGAGACGGTGTCTTTCTCGGGGCAAGCCTTTGAAATCGATAGTGCGGTCATTCGGCCGACGCCTGCAATTGCGATTCCAACGCTGGTGGGCGGTCGGTCTGATGCGGCGCTTAAGCGCACTGCGCGGTTTGGCGATGGCTGGATTGGGGTGTGGTGCTCGGTCAAACGCTATGCGCAAGCGGTTGCAATGATCGAAGCGGAAGCCATCGCTCTCGGCCGAAACAACGTGGATTGGTGTCACGGTTACCAGCCTTGGGTTGGGGTGGATTGGAGCAGTACCGAGACGGCCAAGGCCGCGGTCAAATCCGGCATGGAAGCGTTTTATAAAATCCCCTTTGAACAGTTTGAGCGCTATACGCCTGCTGGGACGCCTTTAGAGGTTGCGGCGCAATTAGCGCCCTATGCCCGGGCTGGTTGCAAAATGTTCAACCTAAAAGTCTGCGCCGAGCATCCCGAGGAAGAAGTTGCCCTCGGTGCGGCAGTGATAGAACATTTGACGCAGCTACTGGCAGCGGATTAATGCATGGCGTTTGCGCGAGGACTTCGTCGAGGACTTCGTCGAGGACTTCGTCGAGTACTTTGCGGGGAAAACCCCAGGGTCGCCCATTTTATTAGGCAGGGAATCAATAGGACTAAGGTAAGTCAAGCCAAGCCAAGCGGTCTCACTTGGGGAGCAGGGGGTTGCAGAACACGGTGAGCAGCCGTCAGGCGCCAGCGGTTTTTGTCAGTTCAGTGTGGCAGAGGTGATTGGTTAGCCACTGTATCGCAACAGTTTGCGAGGGTGACGCTGGGCATGGATCCAAAGAAGAACCAAGGAGACACGATGATCGAGGTTTATGTCGCTAAAAATATCGTCACGATGAATCCTTCGTTGCCAGAGGCGACGGCGATTGCGATTCGTGATGGCGAGATCCTTGAAGTGGGGAGTCTTGAGAGCCTTTCACCATGGCTCATCCGCGACGATTATCAAATCATTGAGACCTTTCAGGACTGCGTGATCGTGCCAGGGTTCATTGACCCGCATCTGCACCCTGCAATGGCGGCGGTGATACTCCCGATGCACTTTATAACGGCAATGCCTTGGACGCTGCCCTGGTGTGAGGTCCCAGCATCACTCACGCCGCACGCCTTTGACCAAGAAATGCAGCGCATCAGTGCAACGGTTACCGACGAGATTCTGATCTTCTGGGGTCATCATGATCTCTGGCATGGAACGATGCACCGAGATCGCTTGGACGCAATTGATGCCGATCGGCCGATCGTTGCGTGGAACCGGTCTTTCCATGAGTTGCATATGAATGCCGCGTGCATGGCGCAGCTTGGCATCACCGAGGCGTCGATTTCAGGTCGCGCGCAGATCGATTTTGAGGCGGGTCGTTTTTTCGAAAATGGCTTGGCGTTTGCGATCCAAAAGTTAAACCCTTATATCCTTTCAGACACGCGATTCACGCTCGGTCTTGAACGATTAAAGCAAGTCGTGCACGCCGGTGGTCACACAACCATTGGCGACCTGGCCGTAGGTTTGTTCGACTTTGAGCGAGAGTTGGCCACAACGGTTAAAATTTTCGAACGCGACGACACACCCTTTCGAATCGAGCAAGTCCCGCATGGTGCCGTGATTACCCATAATCGCAGTTTTGAAGAAACCCAGGCGTTGCTGTCGGACTTGTCCGCGAACAGCAGTCATCGACTGAATTTTCGAGCCCGGGTGAAATTGTTTTCCGATGGGGCGTTTTTTTCCCAGCTCGCACAGCTATTGTCGCCAGGTTATCTGAACGGGCATGTGGGTGAGTGGCTCACCGCGCCCGAGGTGCTGCACGAGCATATTCTGAATTTTTGGCGGGCGGGTTACCAGATCCATGTTCATGTGACCGGTGATATGGGGGTTGAAGTTGCCCTAGACGGCCTGGCAAAGGCCCAGGCCGAGCATCCAAGGCTGTTGCATGGCTTTACGCTGGAGCACATGGGGTATGCAACGCCAGAGCAAATCGAGCGCGCGAAAGGACTGGGCGCATCGGTTTCGGCGAATATTTATTATCTGCATGAATTGTCAGGACGTTATGCGGAACTGTCCGTGGGGTATGAGCGGGCCTCGACAATGGGGCGCTTAAAGACCTGTTTCGACGCCGGCATTACCACGGCCCTGCATTCAGATTTTACGATGGCGCCGGCCCAGCCCTTGCTCAATATGTGGGTCGCGGTGAACCGCATCAATGCCCAAGGTGAGCAGATGGGGCCGGCAGAGTGCCTGACGCCGAATCAAGCGCTGGCGGCGGTCACGCTCAATGCGGCCAAAATTCTCGGCATTGAGACCTTCACGGGGAGCCTTCGAGCGGGTAAACGCGCTGATCTAACCGTCTTGTCCGACAGTCCCTTAACGGTTGATCCAATGCGGATCAAAGATATTCGGGTTGTCGCAACCGTGTTTGAAGGAAGCGTGGCGCCCATTGAAACCGCTTAAATCATCTAATGGTCGGCATAACGATCGTCCGCTAACTGTGATTGCCGGTTATCTTGGGGCGGGAAAAACGACCTTGATCAATCGGATGCTTGCCGAGGCAGTGCAACCGTTTGCGGTCATCGTGAATGATTTGGGTGCGCTCGCGGTGGACGAGGCCTTGATTGCTGGCCAGCAAGGCACAACCCTTTCTCTAACTAATGGTTGTGCCTGTTGCCAGATCAGCGCGGACCTTGCCGGCCAGTTGGCCCGATTGCGGCAGGACGATTTTAGCGCGTTGGTGTTCGAGGCCAGTGGGGTTGCGAAAGCCAGCCGTCTTGCGACCTTGACCAGTCAAGCAGAAGGCTACGCACTGGCGAAAGTGGTCACGTTGGTGGATGGGTTCGATGCGCCTCGATTGCTCGCGGATGCTTATTTATCGCCCTTGATTAAAGAGCAGATTGCGGCGGCAGACTGGGTTCTGCAAACCAAACGATCCGAGGGGGTGCATCCATCGCTGACTCGGTTAGCAAAGGATATTGATCAATTGCCGTCATCGGGTTCGCTACCTGCGGCCCTGGCGCCCGGGTATTGCTTTGATCAAAGAGGACGTCTTGAGGCTGGCATCAAGGCGCCTTTATTTCAACATCGCGTTATTTTTCCAAAACCAGACCTTGCCCCGGACGCGCTACAAAAATTCATTGCAGATCATCCCGAAATTGAACGGGTTAAGGGTTGGCTGGTAGGGCCGACAGACGCGGTCTTAGTGCAGGCGACGCGCGCGCATTTTCAGGCGCGAGCAGTCGCCCGCGCCCAGGGCCAGGGTGTGCAGTTTATTTGGCGGGGTGACATTGAGCTTGATTTTTCAGCGCTTACTGAGTGTTTCGATGTGCTCATCAAGTAAAGGGGCGTGAATGTCTGGCATCTAAGGGACCCTTAAGCCAGCAGCTCACTAAGGTGAGGGCTCATGGATCCAACGAGGAGCGCGCCTGAGTGAAATCGGATTGCATCGATTAATAGGCCGCCCGTATAGGGCAAATAGAGCTGCCTTGGCGGCGCCAACGAACGGCTCGACTTTGAGGCGATGATCGATTGCGCGCCTTGAGGGCTCGATCGATAAATGCTCGAATAAGAAAAGCCCGTTTAATCAGGGTTTGACTCAAAAAAGTTCGGGGTAATTCTAGATTGGGTAACGACAGTAGAATCAATTGAGCCTTGTTTAAAGCAAGACTCAGACTCGAGGAGGTCGATATGTTCTATATGGGTTTATGCTTATTTTTTGGTCCTCACGGTTTGATGTTGATTCAACCCGTCCGGCTGCGCATCCAGACCTTTATACCGACAGCGCTCTATCTGGGGTTGTTCAGTTTGATGAGCCTATTCGGACTTGGCTTGATCAGTGCGGGTTACGATCCGAAATTTGCAATCGAGGCGCCGGTTTTGCCTTGGGTGGGCATACTGAGTCCTTGGCTCATGTTTGCGGCCTTTTTCTTTTTAATTGCAGCAAATGTCCCAGGATGGACGCGGTATCGCGTTCAACATCCGATGACCCTTGGGATCAGTCTTTGGGCGCTGACGCATTTGGCGGTTAACCCGGACCTGCATGCTTGGCTGATGTTTGGTTGCTTTTTTGTTTTGGTGGTCGCCTCGGCCCTGACCGCGTCCGGGAGACAAAAAAACAACCCCAAACCCGCGCCCCGTTGGATCTTTGATGGTCTGACCCTGGGATTAGCCAGTGGATTAACCTTTTGTGTTTACACATTTCATGGTGCGTTGTTTGGGGTTGAATTGTCTTGATCAAAACAGTTGATAACGACGCGGGAACGGCGCCGATCAGCGACTTAGATCGAGATGAAGGCTACATGATGCTCGCGCTGGAGCAGGCCGCCTTGGCTGAAGGCCTGGGAGAAGTGCCAGTGGGCGCGGTGGTGGTCTCTGATGGGATCGTCATTGGCCGCGGCCATAACCGAATGATCGCGGATCAAGACCCAACGGCCCATGCTGAGATCGTGGCGCTTCGGCAGGCGGCACAAGTGCTGAAAAACTATCGGGTTGTGCCGGCGACGCTTTATGTCACCTTGGAACCCTGCGCAATGTGCGCGGGCGCGATGGTTCATGCGCGGCTTCAAACCCTGGTGTTTGGCGCCAGTGAACCGAGGGCCGGGGCGGTTTGCTCGCAACAGCGTTTTTTCGAGTCAACCTACTTGAATCATCAGGTCGTCGCGCGAGGCGGCATTCTGGCAGCGGCGAGTTCGGCGCGGCTTAAGGCCTTTTTTAAGGCTAAACGACAGGGCCCGCCGGGGACCTAAAACTTGGTCGATAAGATGCGACTGAGATCCTCCAGTGCGACTCGATCAATGTCGCTAAAATTTTTGGGCTGAATGCTGTCAATATCCAGCACACCGACGACTTGATTCTGCTTAATGATTGGCACCACGATCTCCGACTTCGAGGCGGCTGAGCAAGCGATATGCCCGGGAAAGTCATCAACATCGTCGACAATGATGGTTTTGCGTTGTGCCCAACTCTGCCCGCAAACGCCGTCACCCAGTTTGATTCGAGTGCAGGCAATGGGGCCTTGAAACGGGCCCAGCACCAACCCACCGTGTTTAACCAGATAGAAACCGGCCCAAAGCACGTTTAAGCCTTGAAAAAGACCCGCGGCGGTATTGGCAAGGCTTGCTATCAGATCGTCCTCATCTTGAAGCAGGGCTTGTATTTGAGGAATAAGCGCGTGATAGCGCGTGGCCCGATCCGATGTTTCAGGGAGGACGAGGGTCTCGGTCATAATTTATCCCCTTTTTGAAGCCAGCAACGCAGCAAGTCATGGGACCGCAAGCAAAGCAAGGCTATAATAAGCGTTTGTTCTCAATGGCGATAGCATGCTTTACATCCCTGGTCAGAAGGCGCTTTCCGCATTTCGAATCGAAAAGCTCCAAACAAAAATCCAAGCGGCCGGATTATCCTGCGTCCTCGAGGAGACCCAGTATGAATACTTTTTGGAAACCTCAAGCGATCTGACGAGTGAGATGCAGGCGCAACTTAAGGTTCTGCTGAATGCCGGTGCTGAGCCAAACCCGCGCTTAACCCGATTTGAGTTATTTGTTGTGCCTCGGCTTGGAACCCTGTCGCCCTGGCGATCAAAAGCGACTGAAATTGCGGACATTTGTGGGCTCACAGGGGTCCAGCACTTAGAGCGCGGGATCCGTTATGCGTTCTCGATCGAGGGCGATGCCCCGGTCTCAAGGGCAGATCAAGAAACCCTTGCAGCACTGCTCTTTGATCCCATGACCGAGTCCGTCTTAACCGAACGTTCCGCAGCCCAGCCGTTATTTGAGCGAATTCCGCCGCAGCCGGGTAAGGCGATTGCCCTGTTAGAAACCGGGGTCGGCGCCATTGAGCGCGCCAATGTGGACTTAGGTCTGGCGCTGGCTGAGGATGAGATCGACTACCTAAAAGCCGCCTTTGAAAACCTGGCTCGGAATCCAACCGACGTTGAATTGATGATGTTTGCCCAGGCAAATTCAGAACACTGCCGCCATAAAATCTTTAAAGCCGATTGGACGGTAGAGGGTGTGGCGCGCGCGCACAGTCTGATGGATATGATCCAGAATACCTATGATAAAAGTGCGGGCCGGGGTGTCTTAAGCGCCTACAGTGACAATGCTTCGGTGATTGAGGGGTCGGTTTCCGACCGATTTTATCCGGATCCGGAAACCGGCATTTTTGGGTATTGCACTGAACAAACACCGATTTTGATGAAGGTTGAAACCCACAATCATCCAACGGCGATTGCGCCGTTCCCCGGTGCCGCGACCGGGGCGGGTGGGGAAATTCGGGACGAAGGGGCTGTGGGCCGTGGTTCAAAACCCAAGGCGGGTTTGATTGGCTTTACGGTCTCTAATTTAAGAATCCCCAATGCCCCTGCGCCTTGGGAGACAGACTTTGGCCTGCCTGCGCGAATCGCGTCGCCCTTGTCGATTATGCTGGAGGGCCCAATCGGGGGCGCGGCGTTTAATAACGAGTTTGGACGCCCGAATCTGGCGGGCTATTTTCGATCCTTTGAAATGACCTTGGCGGGCGAGCGGTGGGGCTACCATAAGCCGATTATGATCGCGGGCGGAATGGGTAATATTCGACCGGATCACGTCGATAAGGGTGCCATTGTGCCGGGAGACGCATTGGTGGTTTTGGGTGGCCCGGCGATGTTAATTGGTTTGGGTGGTGGCGCGGCCTCCTCGATTGCAACCGGCACGGGTGATGCGGATCTGGATTTTGCGAGTGTTCAGCGGGGTAATCCTGAAATCGAGCACCGGTGTCAGGAGGTGATTGACCGCTGCTGGCAGCTCGGGCCTAACAATCCGATTCGATTTATTCATGACGTGGGTGCGGGTGGTTTATCGAACGCGCTGCCCGAGCTGGTTAAAGATGGCGGGTGTGGCGGCGCGTTCGATTTGCGCGCGATTCCGAGTGCTGAGTCGAAGTTGTCGCCGCTAGAGCTCTGGTGTAACGAAGCGCAGGAGCGATATGTCCTGGCGATCGGCCCCGAGCAGCTCGAACAGTTCCTGTTTTTGTGCGAGCGGGAACGCTGTCCGGTTGCGGTTGTCGGGCGGGCGATCAAGGCGCCGCATTTGACCGTTAAGGATCCCTTGTTTGAGGATCAACCGGTTGATTTGCCCATGTCGGTGTTGTTTGGCAAGCCGCCAAAGTTGCATAAACAGGCAACAAAAATAAAGCGCGAGGCCCCAAGGCAGCCGCTCACCGCGACGCTCGACGAAGCCGTTCAGCGGGTATTGACCCACCCGAGTGTCGGCAATAAAAGTTTTTTAATCACCATTGGGGATCGCAGTGTTGGCGGTTTGGTCGCTCGGGATCAGATGGTGGGGCCGTGGCAAATACCGGTTTCGGATGTGGCGGTCACGGCGGCGGGCTTTAAGGATTGTGTGGGTGAAGCGATGGCGATCGGTGAGCGAACGCCGCTGGCTGTCTTCAATGGTCCCGCATCGGGTCGGATGGCCGTGGCCGAGGCGTTAACCAATTTGTCATCGGCAAATATCGGCGCTTTGAGTCAAGTGAAGTTGTCGGCTAACTGGATGGCCGCCAGTGGTCATGCCGGCGAGGATGCCAGTCTTTATGAGACCGTTGAGGCGGTGGGAATGCAAATGTGTCCTGCGCTTGGGATCTGCATTCCCGTGGGTAAAGACTCGATGTCGATGCAAACCAAATGGCGTCAAAACGACGAGGACAAACAGGTCACCTCGCCCGTGTCTTTGATTATTTCCGCGTTTGCACCGGTCATAGACATTGCTCACACCTTTACGCCTGAGCTCTCAAAGCGGCCTAGCCGTTTAATCCTTTTAGAATTACCAGGCGGACACCGGCGGCTTGGCGGCGCGATTATCCAGCAATGTTTTTCACAGATGGATGCCGATGTGCCGGATGCAACCGACTTCTCAAGTCTCAAGGCTTTGTGGGCGGTGCTTCAAGATCCAGCCCTGCGTGCCACGATCCTTGCGATGCACGATCGCTCCGATGGTGGGCTATTCACTACATTGGTTGAGATGGCCTTTGCAGGACATTGTGGTTTAACCGTTGATATACCAAAGGACGAGCCCTTACTCCCGTTTCTGTTCAATGAAGAGGTCGGTGTTGTGCTTCAAATTGAATCTGAGAGCCTTAATTTTTGGTCTGAAAACATGCTTGCTCGAGGCCTGTGCATGCTCGACCTGGGGGCGCCGCAACCGGACCAGCAGGTCCAGATTTTCCAAGATTCGCAACCAGTTGCGTGCTATGCGCGGGGCGCGCTCGCTCAGCGGTGGTCGACGGTCAGCTATCAGCTGCAGAGCCTTCGGGATCATCCCGAGTGTGTTGAGGAGGCGTTCTCTGTGCTTGCGGATGACGCAGACCCAGGGCTGAGTATGACGGTGCCAGCCGGCGTGACGGCCGCGTTGTTAGCGCCGATGGTTAACGTGGGCGTAAAACCCAAGGTTGCGATATTGCGCGAGCAGGGCGTTAACAGTCAGGTGGAAATGGCGGCCGCGTTTACGGCAGCGGGCTTTGAAGCTGTTGATGTTCATATGAGTGATCTGATTAGCGCGCGCCGATCTTTGGATGGCTTTCAGGCGCTCGCCGCGTGCGGCGGATTCTCCTATGGCGATGTTTTAGGGGCTGGGTCTGGTTGGGCCAAAAGTATCTTGATGAATGCAGGCATCGCGGATCAATTCGAGGCTTTTTTTCATCGTCCGGATACGTTGGCACTGGGCGTCTGTAATGGGTGTCAAATGCTGTCTCAACTGACGGATCTGATTCCTGGCGCTGAACATTGGCCTCGGTTTGTCAGAAATCGCTCAGAGCAGTTTGAAGCCCGGTTTTCGATGGTTGAAGTGATGCCCAGTCACAGCGTGTTGCTAAAAGCGTTAGAAGGCGCTTATTTACCGATTGTGGTCTCACACGGGGAAGGGCGGGCGGCCCTGTCGGACGCAGCGGCGCAACAGCTCGCTGTCAATCAACAAATTGCGATGCGATTTGTTGGTAATGATGGCGCGCCGACGCAGCGTTATCCGGCGAATCCGAATGGTTCGCCCGGCGGCTTAACGGCGGTTGCGTCCTTGGATGGCCGAGTTACGGCCATGATGCCGCATCCAGAGCGATCCTTCCGCGGCGCTCAATGGTCTTGGCAACCGCAAGGCTTGGGTGATTTGAGTCCTTGGGCGATGATGTTTAAATCAGCTGCGGCCTGGTTGCGCTAAGCCGTGTTTGGCCGTGGGTCGATGGTGGCTTCTCGAGTGATGAAAACGCCTTGACGTTGATCTGAAAAGAAATGCTCAAGGGTTTGCGTGATGGCCGCAAATGAGAGTTCAGACCAGGGGATATCGGCTTCTGCGAAGAGTTTTGTCTCAAGACTTTCGATGCCGGAGAAAAAATCAAGATCCAGGAGCCTTGCTTTATAAAACACATACACCTGAGAAATGTGCGGCAGGCTGAAAATCGTATAGAGCGTATCAATCTCAACGCGGGCGTTGGCCTCTTCCAGGGTTTCTCGCAGGGCGCCCTGTGAGATAGACTCTCCGTTTTCAAGAAACCCGGCGGGTAGCGTCCATTTCCCATAGCGCGGTTCGATCGCGCGTCTGCACAACAGGACCTGATCTTCATACACCGGAATGCATCCCGCGATGATTCTAGGATTTTGATAATGGATAACATCACAATGCCCGCAGACAAAGCGTTGCTGCGTATCGCCGTCGGGAATTCTCTGAGCGACAGTACCGCCGCATTGGCTACAATATTTCATGGGGGAATGATAAAGGTTTGTGCTCGGGCTGCACAGCGATCCGGAGCACTTTGATGAAGGTGTTGCGATCAAGGCTTGCCGCGCTGCGCCTTAGCCCGCGCCCAGACGCGTATCTTGCCCGAGCGGACGCGGCCGTTATGGTCCTGATTCGGTTGGGTTTGACGCCCACGGTCGTTCTGACAGTTCGGGCAAGCGCGCTGTCCTCGCACGCCGGTGAAGTGGCCCTTCCAGGTGGTAAACGGGACTTAAACGATGCGGACCTTGCTGCGACGGCCCGACGAGAAACGGTGGAAGAGTTGGGCGTTGCGATGGATCAGATTGAGTTGATTGGCGAATTGCCTGGACTCATCTCGAAACATGGTCTTTGGGTGACCCCCTTTGTCGGGATGATGCCTGAAACGGTTGTTTTGAAGCCGAATCAAGATGAAGTCAGCGACGTTTTTGAGGTGCCTTTATCCTGGCTGGAAAAAGACGTAAGAGTAGCCACCGAGCGTTTGGCGCGACAAGGTGTGATTCAAATGGCACCGATCTATGAGTTTGATGGTTACCGAATTTGGGGCTTAACGGCGCTGATCTTGTTGGATTTTCTAACCCTTGCATTAAGGCCGGTGGATGGCGCGTAATGTGTGATGACCCCATCGATTATTAAAGGAGTACTGATGATTTATAAATTGGATGATTTGAGTCCCGACGTTCATGCTGACACTTGGGTTGCTGAAAGTGCCGCTGTGATTGGACAGGTTGTTTTGGCCGCTGGGGTGAGCGTTTGGTTTAACGCGGTTTTAAGGGCAGAAAATGCGGCCATTCATATTGGTGAAGACTCGAATATACAAGATGGCTCGGTCTTGCATGTGGACCCAGGGATGCCCTTAACGATCGGCAAACGGGTGACCATTGGCCATAAGGTGATGCTCCACGGCTGTACCATCGGCGATGAGTCGCTGATTGGGATTAACGCGGTGGTTTTGAACGGTGCCAAAATTGGTAAAAATTGTCTGATTGGTGCGAATACGTTGATTCCGGAGGGCAAAGAAATCCCCGATGGCTCGTTGGTCATGGGCTCGCCCGGTAAAATCGTTCGGTCCTTAACGCCGGAGCAGATGCAGGGATTAAAGCTCAGCGCTCAGCATTACGTGGATAATTCTCGGCGGTATAAGCGGGGTTTGATCGCCGTGTAAAATGGCGCTAAGGGTTGGCATCATGCTCGCTCGGGGTTATATTGCTGTTTTAGATTGTCTGTCTTCATAGGTTTACTTGGCACAATGATGCAAAAGCTCGCCATCAACAAAAACCTGCTGCGCGGTCCTGCGCCCCTTCTGCTGTGCGGTTTACTGGGTCTGCTACGACTGCCGTTGTAGGCGGCCAGTACCAATTCCTACATCGTTTGAAATCTATCGGCTGCATCAGCCGACCAATACCAATAGATCGAGATCAAACACTATGAGTTCTAATACCAATCAATTTCCAAAATTGGCGGACCAGAAGGTCATGCCATATCAAAAATACAAACCGTTTAAGGCCATTGGGCTGAAGGACCGCACCTGGCCTGATCAGGTTATCGAGCGTGCCCCGAGATGGTGTAGTGTGGATCTGCGGGATGGCAATCAAGCCCTGATTGAGCCGATGACGCCGACCGAAAAGCAAGCGATGTACGACCTGCTTTTGGGCATCGGCTTTAAGGAGATTGAAGTTGGCTTTCCGGCGGCGTCTCAAACCGATTTCGATTTTGTTCGCAAGATTATTGACGAGGGTTTGATTCCTGATGATGTGACCATTCAGGTTTTGTGTCAGGCGAGAGAAGACTTGATCACGCGCACCATCGAGGCGGTGTCCGGCGCCCGGCGCGTTATCTTTCACTTATACAATTCAACCTCTACGCTCCAAAGACGGGTTGTCTTTGGTATGAGTCAACCTGAAATTATTGGTCTTGCGACGCGTGCGACCGAGCTCGTTAAACGGTACACGCAGCCCCTAGTAGATGCGGGAACCGATGTGGTGCTCGAATATTCTCCTGAAAGTTATACCGCGACCGAAATGGATTTTGCGGTTGAGATTTGTGCGGCGGTCATGGCGGCTTGGGGCCCAACGCCGGATAAAAAGATAATTTTGAATCTGCCAGCGACCGTTGAAATGGCGACGCCTAATATCTACGCGGATCAGCTCGAGTATTTTATGCGCGCCCTGCCGAATCGTGATGCCGCCGTGATTAGCTTACATACCCATAATGATCGGGGAACTGGCGTTGCGGCCTCTGAGCTCGGGTTAATGGCTGGAGCCGACCGAATCGAGGGGACCTTGTTTGGTAATGGTGAGCGGACCGGCAATTGCGACCTTATCACGATGGCCATGAATCTTTTTTCACAGGGGGTTGATCCGGAGTTGTATTTGACTGACATGGCGCGGATCGTCGCGGTCTCTGAAGCCTGTACCAAGATTCCGGTTCATGTTCGCCAACCCTACGCCGGTGAATTAGTGTTTACGGCGTTTTCGGGCTCGCATCAAGATGCGATCCGAAAGGGGATGAACCATGTTGAGTCGGGCTCAGATGAAGCCTGGGAAGTCCCTTATTTGCCGATTGACCCAGCTGATGTTGGTGGCTCTTATCGTGAAACGGTTCGGGTTAATAGTCAGTCAGGAAAGGGCGGTGTTGCCTTCATTTTGGAGAATTACTTCGATGTGCACCTGCCGCGGGAGCTATTGCTTGAGCTCAGCCCGCTGGTTCAGAAGGAGTCTGAGGCCGATGGCGGTGAACTCAAGCCTGCTCGGATTTGGGATGCGTTTATCCGCGAATTGGTCGAGGTTACGGGGCCCTATCAATTACTCGACTATGAGGTGCGATCCGTTGGTGGCGAACGGGAGCATTGTGTGGCGCGCCTGCAGGTTGCCGAGAACGACGTTAAAATTGAAGGCGAAGGCACTGGTCCAATCGATGCTTTTGTGAACGCGCTGGCCTCGACGCTGAACGAGTCCATCAATGTTGTGGACTACCAAGAATATGCGCTTAACGAAGGCAGTCAAGCGAAGGCGATCAGTATTATCAAGATTGCGGATTCGAAAGCCAATAAATGTTTTGGTGTTGGGATTAGTCCGAACACGACAACGGCGGCTTTTAAATCAATTATCGCAGCGTTGAACCGGCTTTGGCGCTAAAGCCGCTTTCTCACTGCGCGCAAAGGCTATGGTTCTGGGCGTCATTACGCGTCACCCAGCGGCGGCTTTTAGCGCTGGTCGCTGGGGCTTCCGCGAATGCTTTGATGGTGCAAAGGCTGTGACCTGCCGCCAATGAGTACACGCTTTGCAGCGGGTTGGTCCAAAGACTCGATCCTCGGATAACGTGATGAACCGGGGTTGCTCTGAAATAATGGATTTCGATAAGAGGTGCGCCAATGGATGCTCAATGGGTCTTAGTGATTTGTGTCATTGCGCTGTTGCTTGGGCTTTACAGAATGAGTCGCCGGATTGATCAGAAAATTGCTCAAGCGTTAGAACAAAAACCGACGAATCAGGTGATACCGGCTGCGTCTAAAGCAGAATTGGGCGACGATAGTTTTTGGAAATGGTTTCAATCAAGCAAAGTTGCTTCAATCGTCGTTCGCCGGCAAGTGATCTTGAGTGTAAATCCGGCAGCGGAACAGTTACTAGGCCGCAGCTTAAGCGATCTAAAAGACCGGCCAGCTTCGGCGTTTATGACGCAGTCAAGTGCCGCCTTCGCGCAAAAGGTGGGTATAGAGCCGGAATTATCTGAACGAGAATACGAAATCGTCAAGCCAGACGGTGAGGTGATTACGATTGTAACGCAACCCTCTATGTTGTCCCTTGGTGGCGAAAATACGCGGGTTTTGATGATCTTTGATGTGACCGAGCAACGCAGACGAGAAGCCATTCTTCGAGATTCGGAGAAGACCCTTGAGTCCGAGTTGAGCCAGAAATCGGCCTCATTGGGTGAGGCCCAGACGTATCTGAACTTGGCCCTAGAGCATTTTTCGGAAGGCTATATTCTGGTCGATCCGTCCCAGATGATTCGCTTTCTAAATCGCAGGGTCAGAGCAATTTTTCCGGAAGTGGCCCAGATGTTGCGCCCTCAGATGAATTGGATCCGAGTGATCGATGCGATGCTCGATCAGGGGCTGATCCTTGCGCCGTCGGATGCGGATAAAGCCATCGTAAAAACTTGGTTTGAGCAGGGCAGCCTTGCGGGGTTTGCGCAGCAGGATCTTGAGTTGAACGGTCACCGCTGGGTTCGAGTCACGATCAAAAGTTTGCCTGCAGGTGATCAGATTATTACCGTGGTTGATATTTCAGAGCTCAAAGCGGCCATTGAAAACGCTGAGATTGCCGCGAGCTCCAAGTCAAATTTCTTGGCCAGCATGAGTCATGAGATTAGAACGCCCATGAACGGCATCCTGGGCATGGTTGATTTGATGAAGCGCAGCCCGCTGAGTGAGGATCAAAAGGAAATGGTGGCGACCATTCAAGATTCCGGTAAAGCCCTTTTGTCATTGATCAATGATATTTTGGATATCTCAAAAATTGAGGCTGGGAGAATAGAGCTGGAGAGTTTGCCTTCAGATCTCGCGGAAGTCTCAGAAAGTGCGCTGGAAGTGATCTCAGCGAATGCGGCAAAGCATCAGCAGTCCCTCATCTTAATCCAAGACCCGGCTCTGCCGAGTAATTTGCTCTTAGATGGCCTGCGTTTGCGACAAATCCTCGTTAACTTGGTGGGTAATGCCATCAAGTTTTCGCCCTTGGCGGCCGAGATCGTTGTCCGCATAGAGAAGCTTGAGCGTCAAGTTGGGGATTATTGCGATGTTTTGATTCGGGTTATTGATCAAGGCATTGGGTTATCCGCTGAGGCGCAAGCAAATATTTTTGCTGATTTTGCACAGGCCGAAAAATCGACCAGTCGAATTTATGGGGGGACCGGTTTGGGCCTCGCAATCTGCCGCCGTCTTGTCGAGGTCATGCAGGGCCGGATTGAAGTGATCAGTCAATTGGGTCAGGGGGCGGAGTTTCAAATACAGCTTCGGTTGCTAGAGTCACCGGATGTGGCCCCTGAGCGCGGCGCCGTGGACCTTTCTGGGGTTGATATTTTCTATGTCAGTGCTTCAGAGCGAAGCTTTGAATCGATCAGCGGTGTCCTAACCCCGCTGGGTGCCAATTGCCATGCGGTTGTGGATCCCATGAATTTGGAAAGATCCTTGGCATTGGATGCGATCTCAACCCGGCCGGTGGTGATTTTGTCCGATCGTTTTAGTCGGCCAGAACAAGAAGCGATCTACCGCCGAGTTGAAGCCAATCCCTTGCCGCAGAAGGTGGGATGGGTCTTTTTTAGCGCAGGTCGTGGGCAGCGGCTGCGTTTGGTCAACGAACGATTGGCGCTGATCAGTAGTAACCCCTTTAGGCGGCGCGAACTAATGTCGGCCGCCGCGCGGGTGGTAGGGCGCGATGGGTTAGTGACCGAAACCGAGATGGCGGAGGTGCTTCAAAATGCTTGGGTACCGATGACGGCGGCAGAAGCTGCGCAAGAGGGGCTCTTAATTTTAGTGGCTGAAGATAATGCGGTGAATCAGCAAGTTATTCGGCGACAACTCAACACCCTCGGCTTGGCCTGCGAGTTGGTGGATGACGGGGTTGCGGCGTTGGACCGCATTCGCTTGGGCGGCATTGGGCTGCTTTTGACGGATTGCGACATGCCCAATATGGATGGATACGAACTAACGCGTCGAATTCGCCAGGAAGAAGTTAGCTTGGATAATCCGTTGCCCATTATTGCGATTACCGCCAATGCCATGGATGGTGCCGCGGCGGCTTGTTTTGAGGCGGGAATGAATGACTACCTCTCTAAACCGCTCGAAATCGGTGCGCTACAAGCGATGTTAAGAACCTATTTGCCAAGCGCTGATCAGGACCAGGATGCGACAACCGATGCCCAACAAGAGACCGATCAATCGATTGCTAATGCGCCTGAGGTGCATGCTGAAACTGATTTAGTTAGCGCCGGCTCGATTATTTTGGATCTGTCAGAACTCAATGCCTTATTTGGTGATGACGTTGAAGTGCTCAATCAACTCTTGGCGGAGTTTGTGTCGTCACTTGATGAAGGCGTTGCGGGAATGCTGTCTGGGTTTGATATCGAAGATTACGACCGAATTCGAGCCGAAGCGCATAAGTTAAAATCGTCTGCACGCACCGTTGGCGCCCATAGGTTGGCAGACCTTTGCTTCGAACTCGAATTGGCGGGTAAAGCGAAGGCGACGCCTGCGTTACAAACCCACCTTGGGTCGTTGCAATCGATTTGTGATCAAACAAAGAACGCCATTGCGCAGGCAATCGTCACCTAGGCTCAAGGGCTGATCGGGTACGCCCCGGGGGTCTATGGGTTGTTCTTCTAAGGTTTAGTGCTCGACGTCTAAACGAGGAAAAAGTTTGGCGGTGACGATCATGTTGCCTTTAAGGCGAATGATTTCGATCTGATAACCCGTAATGGTTAAGCAAACGGGTGCTTCGGGGATCGTTTCGAGGGTTTCAGTAATGAGTCCGTTCAGTGTTTTTGGCCCCTCCGAGGGTAATTGCCAATTCAGCGCACGGTTAATCGCGCGAATGGTGGCGCCGCCATCGACGTAAAATGAGCCATCTTCCTGAGGATGAATGTCGCTGCTTGCGGCAGCAAGATCGGTCGTGAATTCACCAACAATTTCTTCCAGGATATCCTCAAGGGTGACAATGCCTTGAATGTCACCATACTCATCAACAACCATCCCGATCCGTTCTTTTCGCTTTTGAAAATGTCTGATTTGAGTCTGCAGGGAGGTGTTCTCAGGCACGAAATACGCGTCATCAATTTCCTGCATCAAAGCGGCTTTGGTTAGGGTCTCGCTCGATAAAAAGCGAATCGCGCTTCTAACATGCAAGATCCCGACAATGTTTTCGATGCTCTCATGAAAAACAGGCAGCCGCGTATGCTGGGCGTTACGCAGCTGTTGAATGATGGTGTCAAGATCGTCATCGAGATCAATGCCTATGATTTCGCTTTTGGGCACCATGATGTCATCAACCGATACCTCATCGAGATCCAACACGCCTAGCATCATATTCTGAGATTGGGATGCGATTTTTGCACCATCAAAGACAAGGGTTCTCAGTTCTTCTCGGCTGAGATGATCATTTTGTGAGGCCAGGTGATTGATGCCGAATACGCGCAACAAGCCGTTGGAAAGCGCTGAAACCAGCCAGACAAGCGGGTAGAACAAGAACAAGAGCACGCGCAAGAGATGCGAGGAAGGTAATGCAACACGCTCTGGAAACGCTGCTGCAATCGTCTTGGGGGCAACCTCTGCGAAAATCAGAAAAACAAAGGTGCAAATCACGGGCGCCCAGGCGACACCACTTTCTCCGAGTATCTCAATCGCAAGCAGCGTTGCAATCGATGCCGCCGAGAAGTTTACAAAGTTATTGCCTATCAGAATGACGCCGAGCAACCGGTCCGGGCGCTCAAGGAGTTGCGCTGCGCGTTGCGCCCCGCGATGACCTTTCTTCGCTAAGTGCCGCAGCCGATAACGGTTCAGGGCCATCATGGCGGTTTCGGAGGCGGAGAAGTAAGCGGATAAAAAAACCAGGCAAATCACGGCCATGAGCAGCGTGCCTGTTGAGGGGGCGTCCAATATGAGTCGAGCCTTGTAGTATTAAGAAGACCTTGTAGCGGATCGATCCCTTTCGTGTCAAGGCCCGAGTTTTATGAAAGGAGTACTTCGACCACAAACTTGCTGCCAAAATAACCGAGGGCAAGGAAGGCAAAACCCAGCAGCGTCCAACCAGCCGCTAGGCTGCCACGCCATCCGAGCCGATATCGGCCCCAGAGGAGAACCACAAAAACCAGCCACGCCATGGCGGTTAGGATGGTGTGATGAATAAGTCCCGGTACCCCGCGCGAATCTATGAATAAAAAGCCCGTGCCGATAGCGAGGGTTAAGGCAATCAAACCGGTCCAAATTGACTCAAACAAGAGGGTGTCGAGGGTTTGAATGGGTAAAAATAAAGAGGCCCCGGATTGCTTTTTCCGCATTCGTTGATCATGCCAGGTCAAATACAGCGCTTGCAGGGCCCCTAACGCCAACAAACTGTAGGCTAGGATCGAAAGGATAATGTGCAAGGTGAGTGCGGGGGCAACATCGACCCGTACTGGGCCCTGGCCTGGGTAGACGGTTTGTATGAGCAGGGTGAGGCCTGCGACCGGGAAGACCAGTTGAGCGATGTGATTCATTGGGCGTCTGATTTGGTTGAGGGCGATCACAAGGCTCATCGCAAAGGCGGTCACGCTCAGCATGGGCAGCAGGCCAAGACTGATGGCGTCACCTTGAAGCAAACTGGTTTTGAGTAGAAAACCATGACCCAAGCAGGCGATTAACCCGAGGAGGATGCTCAAGATGTCAGCCTGGGTGGCTTGGCTAAGCTTTTGGACTCGACTGCGCGCACGGAGCCCATTCGCGAAATAGAGCAAGCCGGTCAGCAGCGCCAGCAGGATGAAGCTCGGGGAGGTTTGGAAGCTTTCGCTCATCGTAAGCCCTTTGAGGAGTTCTTGGTCTATAATATCAGCTCGTCAGATTAAACTCTGCTGAAAGACGCGATCTTCTTGTAATGCGCTGATAGCGCAAGCTAAAGACGGAAGCGATGTCAGGCCCGGGCAACCATGCGCCTCGGTTTGGTTAACGTTTTGCCATAACGAGGATCGGTTTGTCGCGGCTAACACAAGCATAAGATTCCGCAAGGTTAATCCTTGGAATAATTTTAAAGAAGGTACAACACTATGTTTGATAATTTAACCCGCCGGGTCAGTGCGGCGCTGGGTCAAATTGGCGGTAAAAAAACCTTATCAGAAGACAATATTGCAGAAACCTTACGTGAGGTCCGCCTGGCGTTACTTGACGCCGATGTTGCCTTGGCCGTGGTTCAAGATTTTATGGATCGAATCCGACAGCGGGCGATTGGCGCCGAGGTGGGCGCGAGTTTATCGCCGGCGCAATCTTTCTTAAAGATCGTCAATGAAGAATTGGTGGCGGTGCTGGGCGGCGCCTCAGAAGGCCTTGACCTCAATAGCCAACCGCCTGCGGTGATTCTCCTCGCCGGACTTCAGGGCGCGGGTAAAACCACGACAGCGGCCAAGCTGGGTGTTTGGTTGAAGCAACGCGAGAATAAACAGGTCATGTTGGTCAGCACCGATGTTTATCGTCCGGCGGCCATTCAGCAGCTGCAGACCCTAGCGGAGAGTGCAGGGCTTCATTTTTTTGCGTCATCGATTGATCAGGCGCCTGAGCAAATCGCGAAAGATGCATTGCAGGCGGCCAAGCGACAGTTTGTTGATGTGTTGATCGTTGATACCGCCGGGCGGCTTGCGATTGACGACGACATGATGCAGGAAATCTCAAAGCTGCACGGGCATCTGGACCCGGTTGAAACGCTCTTCGTTGTTGATGCGATGACCGGTCAGGATGCCGCCAATACAGCCAAACAGTTTGGCGAAGTCTTACCCCTGACGGGCGTTGTTTTAACCAAAGCAGATGGCGATGCCCGAGGTGGCGCAGCCTTGTCAGTCCGCCAAGTCACTGGCCGGCCGATCAAATTTATCGGTCAAGGCGAAACAATCGAGGCTTTAGAATTATTTCATCCGGATCGAATTGCGTCCCGGATTCTGGGCATGGGCGACGTAATGTCGCTGATCGAAGAAGCTGAGCAAAAGATTGATAAAGACAAAGCGACCAAGCTTGCTAAAAAGATCCAAAAGGGCCGTAACTTTGATCTCTCGGACTTTCGAGATCAGATCCAACAGATGAACAACATGGGCGGGTTAACGGGGATGCTGGATAAGCTGCCAGGGATGGGCAACATGGCTGAAACGGCAAAGGCGCGAGTTGATCAACAAAATTTTGGTCAGCTTGAAGCGATGATCAATTCAATGACACCGAAAGAGCGTAGTTTTCCAGACCTGATTAGTGGTTCGCGCAAACGCAGGATTGCCCGAGGTTCGGGAACAGAAATTCAAGATGTGAACCGTCTGCTCAAGCAACACAAACAAATGCAAAAAATGATGAAAAAGCTTGGCAAGAAAGGCGGCATGACCAATATGATGCGCGGATTGGGCGGCATGATGAATCAGGGCGGCCGTCCGTTTTAGGTCAATAAGGCAAGGATGCGGTCGCTTTTTTGCCGACGCGCGCATTGCCGACCGGGGGTATTACAAAGGTTTTATTCCGCAGGCGATTGTCTTACAATAGGCGCCCTTCGCGAGCTGGGTTGTTTAAAGGCGCTCGGGTTTGCGATGAACCCTTGGTTTATCGGGGAGAAACGTCCGTACGTAAAGTGCACGACAAAAGGGCCCAGAGATCCCATCGCGGTTCCAAGGAAGAATTGAATCGCTTGCACAGAAAGGCTGTGTAAAAAGGCTTGGATAGAAAGGCCGTGGAGAGAGGCTTGGATAGAAAGGCTGTGGAAAGAGGCTTGGATAGAAAGGCGATGCTCGGAGATTTAAAATGAACGGCTTAGTAGCAAAGGCCGCTCAGAACCTATTGAGCCGGTATAAAGTGAGTATTTAAAAGATGCGCAACGCTTGAGACTCTGGGCGGCGTAGAACAAACGTCTGTAGTAAGCATTTGCTGAGATTGAACAGGTGCAGCACAGAAAATTTCTTAGACATTGAAGTAAGGGTGAAGAGAACATGGTAACAATTCGATTAGCGCGCGGCGGCACCAAAAAGCGGCCTTTTTACTACGTCAGTGTTGCTGACCGTCGCGAAAGCCGCAATGGGCGCTTTATAGAGCGTGTTGGGTTCTTCAATCCGTTAGCAAAGGGCTCCGACGAAAAGATGCGGCTTGATCTTGATCGCATTGATTACTGGACTCGCCAAGGTGCGCAGCCTTCAGATCGCGTAAAGTCACTGATCAAAGCCTATCGCAAGGTCGTTCAAGTTGAGCCTGAAGCCGAAGCTGCGGCTTAACGCGCAAGATTAATCCATTGCTTGCTTCAGAGGATGCCCTGATCCAGATTGGATCAATCGTTGGGGTCCATGGCGTTAAGGGATGGATTAAGCTGTTTTCCGATACCGACCCCGCAGAACAAATTCTAAGCTACCATCCCTGGCACGTCCGTCAACACGGCAAACTCATTGCTGTAGAAGTGGCGGAAGTGCGCCAGCAGGGAAAAAAAATCCAAGTTCGATTCAAAGACGTTGATAACCGAAATCAGGCTGAGGCTTGGGTCGGCGCGACGATCTGGACCAAAAAGACTGATTTCCCGCAACTGCCAGAAGGTGAGTTCTATTGGCATGAGTTGATGGGGCTAACAGTTGATAATACGGAAGGTGAAATCCTTGGCAGGGTCGCGCGGTTGTTTGAAACCGGCGCTAATGATGTTTTGGTGGTTGAACCTTGTGCCGGCAGTGTCGACGGTCTTGAGCGGCTCATTCCCTATGTCGAGCCGCAGTTTATTTTGAAGGTCGATCTTGAAACCGGCTCAATCTTGGTTAATTGGTCCAAGGATTTCTGATGAAGTTTGCCGTCGTGTCGTTAATGCCTGAAATGTTCGATGCGATCCGAAACTTCGGCGTGACAAGCCGGGCCTTTGAACGGAATTTGGTGACCCTAACCGTTGTGAATCCTCGGACCTTTGCAGAAGATCGACATGGTACGGTTGATGATCGGCCTTATGGCGGCGGCCCAGGAATGGTACTCAAAGCGGAGCCCATGTTGGCAGCGGTGAAGGCTGCTAAGGCGGCAGTAGGGGGACGGCCAATCGTTGTCCATTTCTCGCCAAGAGGGAAACCGCTAGATCAGGGATTGCTTGCATCGTGGATCGAGCATTTTGATGAGATGGTGTTTTTGGCCAGCCGGTATGAAGGTTTGGATGAACGGGTTATCGAGTCGGTTGTCGATCTTGAGGTTTGTGTTGGGGATTTTGTCGTCAGCGGGGGCGAATTGCCCGCGATGATGGCGCTTGATGCCTTGATTCGGCTACTTCCTGGGGTTTTGGGCGACGAATCTTCAAAAAATGATGAGTCTTTTATTGACGGATTGCTCGAATACCCGCAGTATACGCGTCCTGAAACAGTCGGTGGGCGAGTCGTGCCAGAGGTGTTGCTCAGCGGCGACCACAAGGCCATCGCGCAGTGGCGGCACCAGCAGTCTTTAATGGTCACGCAATTAAGACGCCCCGATCTGCTAAAGGGCCGCGGTGTAACAGATCAAGAGGCACGCTTTCTTGAGACAAAGAGTCAGAAGCCTGAGTAATGAGGAAACGGTATGAACAACAATAAGATCATTCAGCAAATTGAGGCAGCTCAGCTGAAGACAGACCTTCCGGACTATGCGCCCGGCGATACGTTAGTCGTTCAAGTTCGCGTAGCAGAAGGCAACCGCGAGCGGTTACAAGCATTCGAAGGCGTGGTCATTGGAAAGAAAAATCGAGGGCTGAATTCTGCTTTTATCCTTCGAAAGATTTCCCACGGCGTCGGCGTTGAGCGAACTTTCCAAGCCCACAGCCCATTGATCGAAAGTATTACGGTGAAGCGGCGCGGCGATGTTCGTAAGGCAAAACTGTACTATCTCAGAGAACGAAGCGGTCGTTCGGCTCGAATCAAAGAAAAATTGAAGTAAGTCGAGCACTGCGAGGCGTACTTTTACCGTGCGAGGCTTATACATTAAAGGCTTACGCATTAGAGGCTTTCGCATTAGAGGCTTACTCCCTTAAAGGGAGCCGCTTCCTCCACAACGATTCAGAAAGTGAAACGTGAAATGGGTCCCTCCCTGGGATCCTTTGAGTCTGTCCTTCCGATTGATTAAGCGATTAAGGCTGATCTTTTAAGACGGATCTGTTGTTATCCACAGCTAACGCGCTAATCGCCACGGCCTTCGGTCGCGGTGTGCACTTGCCATTGAGCCGATTTTTTTTGCCAGCATTGGACGTCGGCCGCGGCGCTTGCTCAATGGCCATCCTGGCATCCTTCCTTTCTTCCAACCAAACAATAGTGCTACATTCTCATCAGACGCGCAGCATCCCGCCTGCGCCCCGCAGGCAACTGTTGAGGTGATGCAAAATGGGTCAAACGACACCGGTCGTGACAATGCGAAGTTATGGATTTTTGGGATTTCTGACGATCCTCAACGTGATGAATTTTGTTGACCGCCAGTTGTTGGCCAGTTTCTCCAACTATATTGTGCCGGATCTTGGGCTTTCGAATACCGAGTTTGGCTTGCTCACCGGGCTCATTTTTTTGACCTTTTACTCCGTCGCCGGATTGTTTATGGGCACCTTGGCCGATCGGGTGAACCGGACGCGCTTCATCGCGCTAGGGGTTGGGCTCTGGAGCCTCCTCACGGCTGCGTCAGGCATGGCAAAAGGGTTTTTGTCATTGGCTGCGCCCAGGATGTTAATTGGTGTTGGCGAGTCGATCCTGACACCGACAGCGATGTCCTTGCTGGCGGACCGATTTCCAGCGCATCGCCTGGGTTTTGCATCGGGCTTTTATTACATGGGCGTGCCGATTGGCGTCGGCGTGAGTCTCTTAATTGTTGGGTATGTTGGCCCCGTTATTGGCTGGCGCAATTGTTTTTATTTGTTGGGCGGCATTGGACTGGCGTTGGCCCTCGTGATGTTTTTCTTAAAGGACCCGAAGCGGTCGGGTGATTCGGTGAACGCTTCGCCGGATGCGGTTCAGCCGGGGTTTTTTGATCTTTTAAAAATTTTGTTCGCAGCGCTTAAAGCCTCTCCAGCCTTATCCATGACCATTGGCGGCGGGGTCGCTTTTCATTTCATTTTAGGCGCGGCGACCTTTGATCAGCTGTGGTATGTCCAAGAGCGGGGATTTGATAAGGCCGAGATCGCACAAATTACCGGCTGGATTGGTATTACAGCGGGTATCGCGGGCAATCTCTTTGGCGGACTCGGGGGGGATTACTTTTTGAAAAAGACTGGTGTCGGTCGACCGATGTTCTTGTTTTTGGTCATGCTGGTGCTGGCGCCTGTGAATATCGCGTATCGCTTGGTTGAACCGGATCATTGGGTCTTCTGGCTTGGGGTGGGCGCGGGCTTTTTCCAGCTAGGCTGTTTCTACGGGCCAACCTTCTCAACGGTACAAGAGTTGGTGCCCGAGGAGATTAGAGCAACCGTTGTCGCGTTTTATATCTTACTGTTGAATATGGCGGGGGTGGCGATTGGTGTGAGCCTCGCTGGGATCTACATCGATTATCTGATGGCGATCGGCAATCCTGAGCCCTACACCCAGGCACTGCTTTGGTTCACTGTGATCTCGCTTGCTGCAATTCCGTTGTTTTACTTTGCAGGACGATACTATGAAACCGATAAGGCGCGTCTGAATGCGCTGGTGCATGGGGGTCTCAAAGGATGAAGGTTGCACCGAAGGCCTCGCCAAAGGCCTCGCCAAAGGCCTCGCTGAAGGCCTCGCCGAAGGCGTCGCCCGTTGGCGTAAACGTTTTGACTGTGGCGCACAGTCATCTGCTGGACGGATACCTCGACAGTATTTGGATGGAGCGAGGCCTTAGTCGCAATACTCTGGAATCTTATGGTCGTGATTTGAAATACTTCGTGCACTGGCTCCAGGCCAATAATGAGACCATTCTGGGGGCGAGTCGGCACCAGGTCTTGGCCTATCTGACCCATCGGGTTGAGCAGGGCATCACGGCGCGTTCATCGGCTCGAGCCTTGTCCTCTATTCGATCGCTCTACCGGTTTTTAGTCCGCGAGGAACGAATTTCGGAAGATCCAACGCTTCGAATTGAAAACCCGAAATTGGGTCGAAAACTGCCGGAATCGTTGTCGGAAAAAGCCGTTGATGCGCTACTGTCTGCGCCGAATACCAAAACAGCGGTCGGGTTTCGAGATCGAACCATGCTGGAACTACTGTATGCCACCGGTCTTCGGGTTTCGGAATTGGTAAACCTGAGAATGATTGATGTAAATCTTCGTCAAGGGGTGTTGAGAGTGATTGGGAAGGGCGATAAAGAGCGCTTAGTTCCGATCGGCGCGGAGGCCATTGATTGGCTCGATGCGTTTATTCAAGATCATCGCGCGGCGTTGATGCGCCGAGCAGGGTCCGATGAAGTCTTGTTCCCCAGCAATCGTGGTCGAGCGATGACGCGGCAGGCCTTTTGGTATTTGATCAAACGGCATTCTGCCCAGGCCGGTATTGGTATTTCATTGTCGCCCCATTCTTTAAGACATGCCTTTGCGACCCATCTGCTCAATCACGGCGCGGACCTTCGGGTTGTGCAGCTGTTGTTGGGGCATAGTGACCTGTCCACCACGCAGATTTATACCCATGTTGCGAAGCATCGAATGCAAGCATTGCATGCCGAGCACCACCCCAGGGGTTAATCCGTTTGTGGCAGTCCTTGCAGATGCACTAAACTATGGCTTTAAAACAGGGGTATCCAAATGAACGTGACGAATAGAACCACGCGTTTCACGGCTTCATCACGAGTCGCCACTTGTCTGCAAGCAGCGCTGGGGTTCGTTTGTCTGTGGGGTATGACGAGTCAAGCCGATGCGCTTGAAGACCTGCAAGCCGCGTTAAAAACGAGTAACCTCCCGATCGAATCAATCGCTGATTCCGAAGTGCCCGGACTCTTTAGTTTGAAATTGGCAGACGGCACAACCCTTTTGACTGATGCCACCGGGACTTACTTCATTCATGGTGATATTTATCAGAAGACCAACGGTCGGATGGTTAACCTTTCGGAGCAAGAACGCAGCGATTCAAGAAAGGCGCTGATCGACGGTTTGGACGAGGCGCAAATGGTGGTCTTTGCGCCGCCGCCCGCTAAGCAGAAGACAACGATCACGGTCTTTACCGATATTGATTGCGGTTATTGCCGTAAATTGCATCAGGAGGTCCCAGAATTAAATCGGCTTGGCATTGCGGTCCGATATTTGGCTTATCCTCGCGCGGGCATCGACTCGGCCAGTTACGATAAAATTGTTTCGGCCTGGTGCGCTCCGGATCAAAAGAAGGCATTAACCCAAGCGAAAGCTGGGGACGCTATTCCGGGACGATCCTGCGACAACCCGGTTAAAGCGCATTTTGAATTGGGTGAATTGGTCGGCGTTACTGGAACGCCGTCGATTATCTTTGAAGATGGCCGGTTGCTCCCAGGTTATTTACCGGCAGCGCGACTGGCGGCTCAGCTCGGCTTGTCATCAGATTCTTGAAGAGATTTCTCAAAATAGTGCTGCGGAAAGCGTCATCATAGGTGACGCGTTGAGCGCACTTGATTAAACTGTCGCGCATTTCTTGAAGGCAGCACCCATGTCCGAGTTTCAAAGAATTCAGCGGCTTCCCCCTTACATTTTTGGCATTACCGATGCCTTAAAGCGCGATGCTCGGGCCCGAGGGGAGGATATTATTGATTTTGGGATGGGTAATCCTGATCAGCCAACGCCGCCTCATATTGTTGAAAAATTAGTTGAAACGGTAAATCGGGGCGACACCCATCGCTACTCTCAGTCAAAAGGTATCCCGAGACTTCGCCAGGCCATCTGCAACTGGTACCAAACCCGCTATGGGGTGAGTTTGGATCCTGAGTCCGAAGCCATCGTGACGCTCGGCTCGAAAGAAGGCTTGGCGCACCTTGCAATGGCTATTTTGGGACCGGGCGACTCCGTTTTGGTGCCGAATCCCTCCTACCCAGTGCACCCTTACGGTTTTGTCATTGCCGGCGCAGATGTGCGGCACGTGCCGTTGACCGAAGATTTGGATTTCTTCTCAGAACTTGAGCAAGCCATTTTCAATACCTGGCCGAAACCGAAAGTATTGGTGCTGAATTTTCCGGGCAACCCAACCGGGCATTGCGTTGATCTCGAGTTTTTCGAACGGGTTGTGGCGATCGCCAAGGCCCATAATTTGTGGGTGGTTCAAGACCTCGCCTACGCTGACCTTGTTTTTGACGGCTATAAAGCCCCTTCAATTTTACAAGTTGATGGTGCTAAAGACGTCGCAGTTGAATTTTTTACGCTGTCTAAAAGCTACAACATGCCCGGCTGGCGAGTCGGGTTTTGCGTTGGTAATCAGACCTTGGTAGGCGCGCTGGCCCGCATTAAATCTTATTTAGACTATGGCAGTTTTACCCCAATTCAAGTTGCGGCGATCACAGCGCTTGAAGGGGATCAAAGCTGCGTGGAAGCAACGCGCCTGATCTATAAGCGCCGGCGAGATGTTTTGTGTGAAGGCTTAAATGCAGCAGGATGGGCGGTCACCCCGCCTAAGGCGACGATGTTCGTTTGGGCAAAAATTCCTGAGCGATTCCGGTCTTTAGGCTCATTAGAATTTGCGAAGCGGTTGATTACAGAGGCCAAGGTCGCGGTATCTCCGGGCATTGGCTTTGGTCAATATGGGGATGAATATGTTCGCTTTGCGCTTATCGAAAACGAACACAGAACCCGGCAAGCCTTACGAGGCATCAAGCGGTTACTGGCTAAATGACCAAACGCGAGTTTTTCGCTTAAGGAGTCGACTGTGAAAATTGCTATTTGTGGTGCGGGTACTGTCGGGCGGGGGGTGACCCAGATTCTGCAAGACAATCAGGCTCTGATAACCGCGCGTACAGGCAAGGCGATTGAGATTACGGTCGTTGCGTCTCGATCGGTGCCGACCGATGAGATTTTCAAGGACATTGCGTATACCGCCGATATTGGTTCTGTCTGCGCGCGCCAGGATGTTGATGTGGTGGTTGAGTTAATGGGGGGCACAACCGACGCCAAAGTGCTTATCGAAACAGCGCTAAGCGCCGGTAAATCGGTGGTGACCGCCAATAAAGCATTGATTGCGGAACATGGTGATGCGCTTTTTGCGCTCGCTACGAAGCATGAGGTTGCGTTGCTGTATGAGGCCGCGGTTGCGGGCAGCATTCCTATTATTAAAGTGATTAAAGAAAGCCTTGCGGGTAATCAAGTTGCTTGGCTTGCTGGCATTATTAACGGCACGGCCAATTTCATTCTGACAGAGATGGCCGCATCGGGGCCCACGCGAACCTTCGATGAGGTTTTGCAAGAGGCCCAGACGTTAGGCTATGCCGAAGCCGACCCAACCTTTGATATTGAAGGCATTGATGCGGCGCATAAGTTAACGATTCTGTCGGCGCTCGCTTTCGATCAGCCGCTTATGCTTGCTCACGTTCAGATAGAGGGAATCTCATCCCTCGACTCAGTCGATTTTAAATTTGCGCGGGAACTCGGCTTCAAAATTAAACACCTTGGTATTGCTCGTTGCCAGAATGGACAGCTTGAGATGGCCGTGCATCCTAGTTTCGTGCCGGCGACCGCCATCTTGTCTCAGATCGACGGTGTTCAGAATGCCGTGCTGGTCTGCGGTGATGCAGCAGGTGAGATCTTATGCGCGGGTGCTGGCGCGGGCGCAGGGCCCACGGGCAGTGCGGTGGTTTCAGATTTAATCGATTTGGTCCAAGGCACTTCTTCCAGCGGCAGCCTTGGTGGCCGATCATCGGCGCTCAAGGCGTTACCCGTCAGGCCTGCAGCAGAGGTTGTATCAGGCTACTATTTGCGGATTAGTGTGGAGGATCAACCGGGGGTTATGTCTGCAGTGACCGCCATTTTAGCTCGGCGGACGATTTCGTTAGACAAAATACTTCAAGAAGATATCGCGCCGAACCGATCCTTTATTGTCCTGGTGACGGATCCAATCCAGCACGGCGTGATCTCAGATGCCATCAATGAACTTCAAGAGATGACCTCCGTGATTGCGCCCGTCCAATCGATTCGAGTGTTTCGTTAACCTGTGACGATCGAACTGATTCGGCGACCGGGTCAAACGGCAACGGATTTAGCAAGCCTTGAGACGCTTTTGTCGGTTCGCGGCATAGCGGTCAGTACCCAACCACTCTACGCGTTAGCGGGTTTGGTGCCCCCCGACACGATGAAAGGGTTGGATCCGGCGGCAAGCCTTTTGGTCACGGCAATTCAGCAGCAATCAAGGATCCTGATCATCGGTGATTATGACGCCGATGGCGCGACCAGTGTCGCGTTAATGATAGAGGGCCTGAGGCTGCTTGGGGCCCGTCATGTCGAGTATTTGGTCCCGAATCGGTTTGAGTATGGCTATGGTTTAAGCCCTGAATTGGTGGACCTTGCGCTGACCCAGCGCCCGGATCTGATCATTACGGTCGATCAGGGGATCGTCAGTTTTGAAGGGGTTGCCGCCGCCAAGGCGGCGGGCGTTCGCGTCATTGTGACGGATCACCACTTGCCGGGTCAGGGCTTGCCGGCGGCAGATGCGATTGTGAATCCGAACCAAAATGGTTGTGAATTTCCCAGTAAGGCTCTGGCTGGCGTTGGTGTGGCGTTTTATCTGCTGATCAAGACGCGGGCACTGTTGGTTGCCGCCTTGCCCGAGGGCAGCGATCGAATTAATTTAGCGCAACTCTTGGATTTAGTCGCGCTCGGCACAGTTGCTGATCTCGTCCCACTCGATGAGAACAACCGTCGCCTGGTTCAATCTGGGATCAAGCGTATTCGTGCGGGTCGGGCAAGGCCTGGAATTCAAGCGCTGATTGAAATCTCAGGGTTAGATCATCGTGTTTTGACCACAACCCAGCTGGCCTTTAACGTCGCGCCAAGGTTGAATGCGGCCGGTCGGCTTGAGGATATGTCGCTCGGTGTGGCCTGTTTGCTTGCAACACCCGAGGCCGCTCAGGCATCGGCGGCTCGCCTGGATGAGCTCAATCGGACGCGCCGGGAAATCGAGCAGTCGATGCAGGCCCAGGCAGCTGAATTACTGCTGGCGGTGGGCCGGGCGCCGGATTCGGCACGATTTGGCATCAGTCTCTTTGATTCGAGATGGCATGAGGGCGTTGTTGGTATTTTGGCCTCGCGCGTACGCGCCCAATGTGCCAGGCCGGTATTCGCCTTTGCTGAGGCCTCAAATGGGTTGCTTAAAGGATCTGGCAGGTCGATTGAGGGGTTGCAACTGCGGGATTTATTGGCAGAGATGGATGCAGCCCGGCAGGGTTTGCTGCAAAAATTTGGGGGGCATGCGATGGCGGCTGGTGTCACCATTCGCCAAGAAGATTTTTCTGAGTTTGCAAGGCTATTTGACCTGCACGCTAAAGCGCACTTGTCAGGCCGCGATCTGAACGAGCGCATTGTATCGGAGGGCTTAGTGCCCAGCTTCGATCTTGAAAGGGTAGCAGGCCTGGTTCGAGACCACCCTTGGGGGCAAGGGTTTCCGGAGCCGATCTTTGACGAGGGCCTCGAAATTGTAGAACAGAAGGTACTAAAAGGCGGGCACCTAAAGCTCAAACTCCTCAGCGTTCGATTTCCAGCAGCCCTGGAAGGTATCTTCTTTAACCAGGATCGTGTGATTGATCGTCGAAATGTTCGGTTCGCGTTTAAGTTGGATGTGAATCGGTATCGGGGCGTCGATCGAGTGCAGTTATTGATTGTTCATTATTGGCCATAGCTCGGTTGAACGATGGCTGGGTCGCAAACCATGGTTTACAATAGCGTAGCCCGCAGCGCGTCGTCGGCTGCAAGCGTAACACCGCGCGAGTCTGTTGCGTCGGTAAAGGGACCTTATGTCGACCAGCACCTCATTAGAAGGTTCATTATGATTGAAAGTAACGCGCTCTTTGCGAAGATAAAAGATTGCCAGAATCGAACGCAGGTTCTTCGGGGGTATCTTTGACTACGATGACAAAAAAGAGCGGTTGGCTGAAGTTTCGTTAGAACTCGCGGATTCTAAGATTTGGGACCAACCCGAACGGGCTCAAAAGCTGGGTCAAGAGCGTGCTGCGCTCGAAACGGTTGTGCTCACGATTGAACGATTGGTACAAGGCCTAGATGATTTGACGGAAATTCTAACCCTTGCGGTTGAGGAGCAAGATCAAGACTTGTTCGCTGAGGCGGCATCTGACCTTGACGGTTATCTTGCAGACTTAGCTAAACTGGAGTTCCAACGCATGTTCTCTGGGGCGATGGATCCCAATAGTGCCTACCTTGAGATCCAATCTGGATCCGGCGGGACCGAAGCACAGGACTGGGCCGATATGCTGCTTCGAATGTACCTTCGATGGAGTGAGAGCAAAGGCTTCAAAGCAGAAATTATCGAATTGTCCGACGGTGACGTCGCCGGTATTAAATCAGCGACGGTTCGGGTCGCGGGCGCCTATGCGTATGGTTGGTTGCGTACTGAAACCGGGGTGCATCGACTCGTTCGAAAGTCTCCGTTTGATTCAGGCAGTCGTCGCCATACCTCATTTGCGTCTATCTTTATCTCGCCAGAACTTGATGATGATATTGATATTGCGCTCGATATGTCTGATGTTCGCGTGGACACCTATCGAGCAAGTGGCGCCGGTGGTCAGCATGTTAATAAAACCGACTCTGCGATTCGCTTGACCCATCAACCGAGTGGCATTGTTGTGCAATGTCAAAACCAACGCAGTCAGCATAAAAACAAGGATCAGGCGATCAAGCAATTGAAAGCAAAGCTCTACGAATTAGAAGAGCAGCGTCGTAAATCGGAACTCCAGGAAATCGAAGACAACAAATCCGACATCAGCTGGGGTAGCCAGATTCGCTCCTATGTATTGGATTCAGCCAGAATTAAAGACCTCAGGACAAATATTGAGACCTCCAATACCCAAGCGGTGTTAAATGGCGAGCTCGACTTTTTTATTGAGGCCAGCTTGAAGCAAGGGCTTTAAGAGACCAACAACCCTCAATTAGGAACCCTTTTAGGAACCGCTATGGAATCAATCGATCAAAGCTTGGATGAGAACGAACTATTTGCCTTACGCAAGGCCAAGCTGGATGCCTTGCGAGAGACGGGCCAGGCCTTTCCGAATGATTTTCGCCGAACCCACCTAGCGGATGCGTTACAAGTCGAATTTGAGCGTGCGACCAAGGAAGGTTTGGCCGAAACAAAGCCGCAAGCCAAGATTGCAGGGCGCATCATCTTGAAGCGATTAATGGGGAAAGCCAGTTTTTTAACAGTGCAAGATGGCTCGGGACGAATTCAATTGTATGTCACGCGTCAAGGTCTGGGCGACGCGGCCTACGAGGATTTTAAAAGCGTCGATATTGGCGATATTGTTGGCGCCGAGGGCGTTTTGATGAAAACGATGAAGGGGGAGCTTTCCCTTGCGGTCAGCCAGATTAGGATGCTGACCAAGAGCTTGCGGCCCTTACCTGAAAAACATAAAGGGTTGACCGATACTGAAACTCGATATCGTCAGCGCTACTTGGACTTGATGGTGAATGAAGACAGTCGCTTGGTCTTCGTTCGACGGGCAAAAATAGTGGATCAAATCCGCCGTTTTTTTGTGGATCGGGATTTTATGGAAGTTGAAACCCCGATGATGCAAACCACCCCCGGGGGCGCCACTGCCGCGCCGTTTGTAACGCATTACAATGCGCTCAATACCGAGATGTACTTGCGCGTGGCGCCGGAGCTTAACTTGAAGCGTCTCGTCGTCGGTGGGTTTGAACGGGTGTTTGAGATCAATCGAAATTTCCGCAATGAAGGCGTCTCGACGAAACACAGTCCTGAATTCACCATGCTTGAATTTTATTGGGCCTATGCGGATTACGAGGACATTATGAGCCTCACTGAAACCTTATTTCGAACCGTTGCGGAACAGGTCCTTGGACAATTGACGTTTACCTATCAGGGCTGTGAAGTTGATTTTGGAAAGCCTTTTGCTCGATTGACGATGGCGGACGCGATCACGACCTATGTGGCGGATATCTCAAAAGAAGCCATCGCGACGCGGGAATCCGCCGAAGGCGTTGCGGGCCTGCATGGCATCAACGTGCCCTCGGACTGGGGGTTGGGAAAGATCCACCTCGCATTGTTTGAAGCCTTGGTCGAGGATCAAATTGAGCAACCCGTATTTATTACCCAGCACCCGATCGAGGTCTCACCCTTGGCGCGCCGGAGCGATACCAATCCAGAATTAACCGATCGATTTGAGTTGTTCATCATGGGTAAAGAAATTGCCAATGGGTTCTCAGAGTTGAATGATGCCGAGGATCAGGCAGGTCGATTCAGAGCACAAGTTGCAGCTAGGTCTGCGGGCGATGAAGAGGCGATGCACTACGACGAAGACTATGTCACGGCGCTTGAGTATGGCCTGCCCCCAACCGCAGGCGAAGGCATTGGGATTGATCGCTTGGTTATGCTGCTAACAGATTCCGCTGCGATTCGAGATGTGATTCTCTTCCCGCATATGCGTCCCAAAACCTAAGCTGTGATCCAAGCACGACTGCTTGAGCCCGCTTGGCGCTCGCTGCTGCTCAATGAGGCGATGCTGAAGCATCTTGCCGGGCTCGATGCGTTTTTGGCCGCAACCCGCGCGGCGGGTACCACCGTTTATCCGGCGCCCGAACACTATTTTAATGCATTAAATGCCGTCCCGCCCTCAGGGGTTAAGGTGGTGATCCTCGGACAAGATCCGTACCACAGTGCGGGACTTGCCAATGGTTTCGCGTTTGCGGTGCCGGAATCGGTCAAGCCGCCGCCTTCGTTGCGCAATATACTGACCGAGGTGCAGCGCGATCTTGGGCCGCGTGAAGCGCCTTTGCCCGATCACGATTTAATGCCCTGGGTTAAGCAAGGGGTGTTGTTGCTCAATGCAGTGCTGAGTGTCTCGAAAGGGGTCGCGGGTTCTCATCACAATCGAGGTTGGGAGATCTTTACCGATGCGGTGATTGCACATCTGGGCGCAAGGGCCGAGCCGACTGTTTTCATGTTTTGGGGTAAAGCGGCACAACGTAAGGCGAGTTTCGTCCAGCGGGATCACCATCTTATTTTAACCGCGCCGCACCCATCGCCACTTTCTGTTTATCGCGGGTTTGCGGGCTGTGGCCATTTTTCACAATGCAATCGGTTCTTGATGGCTCAAGCTCAACGGCCCATTGATTGGTGACATGGGTCACGGTCGAAGATCACCAAGGATTGGGCGGCGCCTTTACGAGCGCTGTTGGGTCTGACAAACGGGCTCAAAAAAGGGCTTTGTCCCGAGGATCCCAGTTACCGATTCAGTCACTGATTCTGTCACGGCCTGTGAGGGATGGGTCCTTGGGTGCACGGCGATCTCCTGAGGCCCTTTTGGCGCGGTTGCGGGTTGTTGGCTTGAGCAAAAGCCTCAAGGCCAGAGGGGGTTCGAATGCCCCCACGCCTTTGATCCGTGCGGGAGGCAATGACGTCTTAAGGTTGTAAGACGAAGGGCCTTGAGTGAATGGTCAAGGACTGGGTCAAGACATCGGTTTGAATGATCACGCTACATGCGGTGGTCGCGCCTGCGCCTGCGCTGTTGATGACTTCACCGCAGGGTTTGGCGCCTGCGTAGATCGGGTCACCGGGTCGACAGGCGCCTTCTGCTGAGCCAACCCGAAAAACAGTTTTCGTTTTACCGCGATAGTGAACGCGCGCAATGATTTCTTGGCCAAGGTAACACCCTTTCTGAAAATCGATGCTGGCGTTATCCGCCATGCCCAGCTCGAAGGGTTGATATTTTCCGGCTTGCGGCTGATCTAACCACGCAAGGCCCGCTTGGATCTCCAGGGCCTTCCAAGTTTCAAGGTTAGATGTGGCTTGAATGGCTGTGCGTGACCAGAATTCATAGGCCGTCGGTCTCTGCGGAATTTTGACAACCAGACCCGAGGGTGCGGACACGGCCTCATCGCAGCCAAAGCAGACAATGTCTTGAGAGCGATCGATCAAGGTTACTTTCGAAAATACGGCATATTTGGCAAGGAATTCTTGAATATAGGGCAGGCAAGTACGCGACATTCGTAGCAAGATGCTGGGCTCATCCAACGGCGTGAGCACATGGGCCGTATCAAGGATTGCAACGAAGGTGGTTTCAACCCGCCCTTGGATGTTGGTGATGGCGCCGTAAAGGGCCTGGTTTTCGGTTAACGTCAACAGATCGCAGGTACAATACCCTTGTAAAAATTTGACGGCGTCACGGCCTCTGATTTCAAGAATACCTGGGTCTGTGAGGGCGGTTACAGTCATAAAATGGTCATCAAATTGAGGCATCAAGCGCGGCGAGTGCGTCTACCCGGGTCGCAATATCAACCTGGGTATGAACTGGGCCAGTAAAAGATCGTAGATTAGAGTAAACCGAAGGTTTGTCAAAACTTTTGGTGGGTGGGCGCGCAAAGCACAGCCCTCAAAAGGGGCTCTTATCGCGGGAGTGAAAGCGCCAGCTGAAAGCGCATGAGATCGAAATGCGGGTAGAGGGCCGCTGTGCTGCCAGGCGTCCTGTGATGACGGCAGCATGGCTTTTAGGTTGTAAAGCGATTCCGGCACTGGATTAAACAAGGAGTGGATAAATGTTGCGTACACCAGCAGAGCTGAACAGAATCCGATGGCGGTCCAGGCGGGGGATGGCGGAGCTTGATATTCTATTTATTCCTTTTTTTGATGACGTTTTCCCCTTTTTATCGGAAACCAGACAAAACGCTTTTGTCCGCCTGTTAACGGAAGAGGATCCTGAGCTTTGGGAATGGTTCAGCGAGCGTGCGACGCCTCAAGATCCGGAGTATCTTGATTTGGTCACGGTGATGTTAGGGCGCCTGCAGCCCTGAAAGGCCCCGGTTTTGAAACTGCGTCCCAACGAGACCCGAAAGTGGGTCACGGCTTTGTGTTTGACCTGCAATTCAATCATGACCAATGGCAGTCTTGGGCTTCGGTGAGCGGCTTGCTCGCAACCGTTATGGTGTTGCCTATGATCGATCTATCACAGTCTTGGGTGGTGGGCGTTTGGCTGACCCTTTTTATGGTGCAAGTCGCTGAAATAGGGTGCGCGGGGGGGCGAGGGCCGTCGATTACCGGTGTTTATTTTGGCAGTCAGGGTTACTGCGTTCGATACAAAGATGGCTCTGTGGAAGCGTGTACACTCGAGTGCCCAGTCATGCTCCCAGTTGGGTTTTTAGTGCGGTTAAAGACTGTTTCTGCCAGGCCGTACGCGGCGCCGGTTTTGAAGGCAGTTACCGATCCAAGCGCGTATCGTCGCGCGAGCGTTTGGTTGCGGTTTTATCCGAAGTAATTCGTTGGCATCAGAATGGTCTCAGTGGCGTTACTGCTTTGATTCGGGTGATCAAGGTTGTAATGCAGACCGCGGCTTTCCTTTCGGCTCAAGGCGGAGCGAACAATTAATTCAGCGACCTGGGCGAGATTGCGAAGCTCAAGTAAATCTCGATTGATGGTGTGATGCGCGTAATAGTCGTTGATCTCTTGTTGTAATAATTGGATGCGTCGCTGGGCCCGTAAGAGCCTTCGATCAGATCGAACGATCCCAACATAATCCCACATGAGTCGTCGAAGCTCTTCCCAGTTATGGGCGAGGATGACGTCCTCCCGAGAGCGCGAGACCTGACTGTCATCCCAGCGTGGAATGGGATTGACCGGATGCTTTTGTTTAGGCGTTTTTCGGATAGATTCCGCGGCTGCGCGGCCAAAGACCATGCATTCGAGCAAGGAGTTACTGGCCATTCTATTAGCGCCATGCAACCCGGTATAGCTGACCTCGCCAATGGCATAGAGGTTTTCAATATCGGTTCGCCCGCTGAGATCGGTGACGACGCCCCCGCAGGTGTAGTGCGCTGCGGGCACAATTGGAATCGGTGCTTGGGTTAAATCAAAGCCATGGCTAAGACATCGCTCGTAGATATTCGGAAAGTGCGATCGAATCAAATCATCCTCTTTATGACTGATGTCGAGCAGCACAAAATCACAGCCCAAACGTTTCATTTCAAAATCGATGGCGCGGGCCACAATGTCCCGAGACGCAAGTTCCCCTCGCGGATCAAAGTGCTCCATAAAAGGCGTGCCGTCCGGGAGTAGAAGCCTTGCGCCTTCCCCCCGAAGTGCTTCTGAGATTAAAAACGACTTGGCGGTCGGGTGGTAAAGACAGGTGGGGTGGAATTGATTGAACTCAAGGTTTGCGACTCGGCAGCCCGCGCGCCAAGCCATCGCGATGCCATCTCCGGATGCCGTGTCAGGGTTGCTGGTATACAGATAAACTTTGCTGGCGCCACCGGTTGCCAGGACCAAGTTTTGACAGGACAGGGTCTGCGTCTCGGTGGTCTTTAGGTTCAAGGTGTGAACGCCACAGCAATATTTTGACGATTCGGCCAATTGATCACTGGTAATCAGATCAATCGCAATGTGATCGGTGAAGAATTCAACGCCTTTGCGTTCACTCAGCGCCTCAGCGAGTCGTTCGGTGATCTCTTTGCCGGTGGCATCTGCTGCGTGGATGACTCGGCGGTGGGTGTGTCCACCTTCCTGGGTTAAGTGAAACTCTGAACGACCACTATTGCTAATGCGGGTGTCAAAGTTCACGCCAAGTGTTACGAGCCAATCGATGATGCCTGGACTTTGCTCGACCACGAAGGCCACGGTATCGGGATTACACAGACCGTCTCCTGCAACGAGCGTATCGTCAATGTGTGCGGCAATGCTATCGTACTCATCGAGCACCGCCGCAACACCGCCTTGGGCGTAGTAGCTAGAACCCTCAAGCGGCGCCTCTTTGCAAAGCATTGCGATGCGGTAGTCATCGGGTAAATGCAGCGCTAAGGTCATGCCGGCGGCGCCGCTGCCAATGATGATAACGTCAAAATGTTCTGGTTTAGGCTTGAGCACTGAGAAAGTCCTGTTGATTGAAGGGAAAGTCAGTGGGGCCGCAGCCAGGCCGCGGATGCTAGATATTATCAATTCGCGCAATGGATTGTGTAAAATACGGTAAATCGCGAACCTAGATTGAAACGCGTGGTCAAAAGAGTGACTTAAGCGTCGCGGTAAGGAATAGGGTTTGTTTTGAAATCTGAGCACGAATCTGATCAGCGGCTGGTTGTAAGATCCCAGCAAGGGGACAAACGTGCCTTTGACGTGTTGGTTTTAAAGTACCAGCAACGAATTGCGAGCATTGTCTCACGCTATCTTCGAGATCAGGATGAAGTCGCTGACGTGACGCAAGAGGCTTTTATCAAAGCCTACCGGGCTCTGGCGAATTTCCGAGGGGACGCGCAGTTTTATACTTGGCTCTATCGAATCGCGATCAATACGGCAAAAAACCATCTCGTTGCCAAGTCTCGACGGCCGCCGAATACGGATAAAGACATTAACGACGGGGAATTTTCCGAGAATTCAGTTGTCTTAGAAGCTGAGGATCAGCCCGAAACGTTGCTGGCGCGGGATCAATTGCAGTCTGTCATATTAGCTGCGGTGGATGATCTGCAGGAGGATTTAAGAACGGCCCTGATGCTACGGGAGTTTGATGGGTTAAGTTATGAAGAAATCGCTGAAATAATGGCTTGCCCGGTTGGTACCGTGCGGTCAAGAATCTTCAGAGCCCGGGAAACGATCGAGAAAAAAATGGCTCAGATGGGTTAACGCGTATCTTAAATGCGGCGAAAACGAACGCGGAGACAACGCGTAAGGTTCGGGCCGCTTTCAGAAGAGCGTGGTCAGAAGAGCGTGGTCAGAAAAAAGTGAACAGAAGAGAGCGGTTAGAAAAGAGCAGTTAAAAGAGAGCGGTTAGAAAAGAGCAGTTAGAAGAGAGCGGTTAGAAAAGAGCAGTTAGAAGAGAGCGGTTAGAAAAGAGCAGTTAGAAAAGAGCGGTTAGAAAAGAGCCGCTAAGCGCATTAGTGACAATGAAGGTTTTTTTATGAATGGTGATGAAAAAGCAACCCTTTCGGCCTTGATCGATGGCGAGTCAGAATCACTCGAAGAGCGTCGGTTTCTTCGGGATCATGATCCAGCAATGGCGATCGAAACCGTTCAGCGTTGGCAGTTGATCGGGCGTGTGCTCCGAGGGGGGCAAGCGGTTGACGTGGATCTGTCAGAGCAGCAAGCGCTGTTCCGTCGAATTCAAGCCGAGGTGGCTGCTGAGACGGACGGACTTGCGGTCCCTGAGACGAACACGTTTTCCTTGGGTCGTCCCTGGATCTATGGGCTTGCAGCGTCTGTTCTGATCGTTGCGCTTGCGGCTTTTATCGTGCCAAGCCTGCAAGTGCCGGCGCCAACGCTTGGGCCGAGCCAGGTGGCTGTTCAGGCGCCGGTTGATCCGCGTCAAAGCGTGGCGTTGGCCGCGTTCAATACAACGGATACAAGTGAGGTTGCGTTTGACGAGATGCGCGCCAATCCGGATCTAAAAGCTTTAGATGAAGTTGGGCGCGCGCAGTTACGGGCTTATCTGAAGCAGCATGATGAATTATCGCAATTGGGTTCCAGACAGGTCTTTGTCAATTATCCTTCGTCTACTTCTTCAAATTAACCCGTAAGGTCGTTCGAGATGGTAACGCTTGTTTTCAATCGGTTTTTGTCGAATCTAGGGTTGGGTATTGCGACCACTGTTTTCGTCTGCTCAACACTGGCGGAACCATCAGCGATTGATGTTCAAAAGTCTGAAGAGCAGATTGAAAATAAAAAAACTGACGGTACTCAACATCTGAACGTTGCAAGCCCCGAGTATTGGTTAGAGAAAATGGCCTTGGCGTTTAGTGAGGAAACCTACGCTGGAACGTTTACCTATATTCGAGGCAAAGAATTCAACACAATGCGGATCGTTCATGATGCCTCCGGAGACACGGTTCGAGAGTCAATTCTGAAGCTTAACGGTCAAAAGATTGATATCCGGCGCTGGCAAGATGAGATTATTTGTTATCACGATATCAACGATCCTGGTGATCTTCGGCATCACGTGCTACTCGGGCCCTTTAGCCAATCGTTTACGGCCTTGATCAGTGAGTCCAGCCATTTTTATCATACCGCGCTGCATGGTGAGGACCGTATCGCCGATCGGCGCGCAATCAGGTTGTCTATTCAACCGGTCAATGCAGATCGATTTGGTTACCTGCTTTGGCTTGATTACCAAACTGGATTATTGCTTCAGTCTCATTTAGTCGAGCGGGGTCGCGTTAAAGAGGTCTTTGCGTTCTCTGACATCGATTTTATGCCGGATACGCAATTATTGATGACAGCGATTGATCCCGATCAAACAGTGAGCCATCGCTTAGCAGATGATTTTATTGATCAAAACACCAAGCCCAGTTTCAAAGTGAAGTGGTTGCCTGACGGTTTTAAGGTCGTGCGTCAGTCCGGCAATCGGTTACATTTTAGCGATGGTATCGTGACCTTCTCGGTCTTTCTTGAGGCCCAGCGCGGGCTACCGAATCTTGCTACTGAAGTTGAAGGGCGAACGATCGTGACCCGCGCGTTGGGTCAAAGCAAAGGCCAGGTGACGATTATTGGCGGCTTACCCGTTACGACGGCCCAAAGACTTGCCGAATCTGTGGAACCAATCTTATATTGAAGGTTGACCGTAACAGAGCCCATGGGTTTGAAACCAAGCAACAACCAAGGCATGGGATCTTTATGTCAATGTTGACAGTGCCCGCACATCTGATTATCGATGAAAACAATATCCGGTTTGCCGAGGTCGCAAGTGGGCGAGCTTGCGCCGGTTGTCAAAAAGCAGGCTGCCGAGCGAAAACACATCGCATCCCGGTCGACACCGCCCTCAATGAAGGTCCCATCGGTGTTGACATCAAAGCCTTAGACTTTGGGTTGTTATTGGCAAATTCTCTAGGGTTGCCCTTAATGGGACTGCTCCTCGGTGCTGGGCTCGGACATTTTTGGGGCTTGCATGAAGGGCTGCAATTTGGGCTGGCTATCTTGGGTTTGGGCATCGGACGATTGAGTTGCCGGGCCTATGCGCAATCATTAATCCATATTCGCAGCAGAGAGGAGACGTCGTGTTCGTCATGAAAAGAATTATTTTAGGCAGTCTTTTTGTTCTGCTGGGTACCCTCAGCCTCGATGGTCTCGCGCGAAACAATTTGCCTGATTTCACAAGTCTGGTAACGGATGCGTCGCCCGCTGTTGTGAACATTACGGCAACTCGAAAAGATCCTGCTTTGCTGGAGAACAATCAAGAAGAAGTGCCGGAGATGCTACGGCGCTTTTTTCGGGACTATCAGCAGCGTGGGACGCCTCGGCCTGCAACCGGATCCGGGTTCCTGATCTCATCGGATGGGTACGTGCTGACCAATCACCACGTGGTTCAGGATGCGACCGAAATCATTGTCGCCCTGAGCGATCGCCGGGAGCGAGAAGCTGTTTTGATTGGCGCCGATCCGGTTTCTGACTTAGCGCTATTGAAAATCGATGCAGTGGATTTGCCGGTTGTAACGATCGGATCGTCTCAATCGCTCAAAGTGGGTGAATGGGTCATGGCCATTGGTTCACCCTTTGGTTTCGAGCTGTCGGTGACAGCCGGAATTGTGAGTGCTAAAGGACGGAGTTTGCCAGACGATCTCGGTAACTACGTGCCATTTATTCAGACCGACGTTGCGATTAATCCCGGCAATTCTGGTGGGCCTTTGTTTAATCTAGACGGCAAAGTGGTTGGGATTAATTCCCAGATTTTTACCCGGTCGGGTGGCTTTATGGGATTGTCTTTTGCCATTCCAATTGACGTGGCGATGGAGGTGGTGGCGCAACTCAAAGAGAAAGGCTCGGTGTCGAGGGGTTGGTTGGGCGTCCAAATCCAACGAGTAGATCGTGACTTGGCAGAGTCTTTTGGCTTGGATCGTGCGGCGGGCGCGCTCGTGACCCGGGTGTTCGCCGACAGTCCAGCCGCAGCAGCGGGTGTCCGGGAGGGGGATATTATCATTGAGTTCGGTGGACGGGTGATCGATCTGTCCTCTGATCTGCCGCATGTTGTTGGGCGGTTTAAAGCGGGTTCCGAGACGCACCTGGTCGTTCAACGTGCTGGCGCGTCAGTAAAATTGTCGGTCAAGGTCGGTGAACTCGATGCGCAGGATGCAGGGCTTCCGTCCAGGCAGGCCAGCCCAGAACCCACTCAGAACCGGTTGGGACTTGAGGTTCGTGTGATGACAGCGGAGGAGAAAGTAGCGCTGGATGCGGCGCAAGGGGTATTGGTGGTTGCGGTCGGGCAAGGCCCAGGTGAATCTGGGAACATAAACGTTGGCGATGTGATCACCACGATCAACAGCCAATGGGTAGACTCCATCACGGAATTCAACACCGCGATCGCGACCCTGCCAGTCGGCGTTGCCGTGCCCGTTCGAATCATTCGGGCGAAACAGCCACAGTTCATTGCCATAAAGATCGATTCTTAGCGGCAAGATCCGGGAAGTCTGATGGCGAAATCCAGTGATTTCCATTAGACTCCGCCGCATTTCCTAGGGTTAGTACCGTTTTGATGGATCCTAAATTTATCCGAAATTTTTCGATTATCGCCCATATTGATCATGGGAAGTCGACCCTGGCTGACCGCTTTATCCAGCTCTGCGGCGGTCTGAGCGAACGAGAAATGGCGAGCCAGGTACTGGACTCGATGGATATCGAGCGAGAGCGTGGGATCACGATTAAAGCGCAAAGTGTCTCCTTAAATTACCCTGCAGCCGATGGCCAGGTTTATCAGCTCAACATCATTGATACACCTGGGCATGTTGACTTTAGTTATGAAGTCTCCCGCTCCTTGGCGGCCTGTGAGGGCGCTTTACTGGTGGTTGACGCAGCACAAGGCGTTGAGGCGCAATCGGTTGCAAATTGTTACACAGCGGTAGGTCAGGGGCTTGAGGTCCTGCCGGTCTTGAACAAAATTGATTTACCCCAAGCGGAGCCAGAGCGGGTTTGTCAGGAAATTGAAGAAATTATTGGCATTGACGCCAGTGCTGCGATTTCGGTTAGTGCCAAAACGGGTGTTGGCGTTCGGGACTTGTTGGAAAGTTTGATTGAGCTGATCCCACCACCAAAAGATTATCGAGAAGAGCCGCTCCAAGCACTGATCATCGACTCTTGGTTCGACAATTATTTGGGTGTGGTATCGCTCATTAAAGTGATTAAGGGCCGGATCAAGAAGAAAGATAAGTTCATTATTCATTCAACCGGCAAGACCCACCAAGCCGATGCGGTTGGTATCTTTACGCCCAAGCGGACCGAAACTGACAGCCTTGCGTCAGGGGAAGTGGGGTTTGTTGTGGCCGGGATTAAAGAGGTGCGAGGTGCACCTGTTGGGGATACCATTGTGAGCCCTGGGGCAGGCACCGAGGCCTTGCCTGGCTTTGAACGGGTCAGCCCGCAAGTCTATGCCGGCATGTTTACGGTCAGTGCAGATGACTTTAATAATTTTCGAGATGCCCTAGAAAAACTCACCCTGAACGATGCTTCCTTGATCTATGAGCCAGAAAGCTCCGATGCCTTGGGCAGTGGGTTTCGCTGTGGGTTTCTGGGCATGCTCCATATGGAAATCGTTCAGGAGCGCTTAGAGCGCGAGTATGACCTGGATCTGATTACCTCCGCGCCAACGGTGGTCTATGAGGTGCTCACAAAGGGAAATGAGGTCATTAGCGTTGATAATCCATCGCAGCTACCCGACATGGGTAGTATTCAAGAAATGCGGGAACCGATTGTCTTAGCGAATATCTTGGTGCCCTCGGAGCATTTAGGCAACGTGATTGTTTTGTGCGAGGAGCGGCGTGGCGTTCAAAAAGATATGCAGTTTGTGGGTAAGCAAGTCTCCTTGGCTTATGAGTTGCCAATGAATGAAGTCGTTCTGGATTTCTTTGACAGAATTAAATCTGTATCACGCGGTTATGCGTCACTTGACTATAGCTTTGTGCGCTTTCAAGCGGCGAAACTGGCGCGTTTAGATGTTTTGATCAATGGCGATCGAGTCGATGCGCTGGCGATTATCGTTCATACAGAAGACTCCAGAAGTAAAGGTATGGCCCTTACCAGCAAGATGAAGGAACTGATTCCGAGGCAAATGTTTGATGTGGCGATCCAAGCGGCGATTGGTGGACAGATTATTGCGCGTCAGACGGTTAAAGCGCTTCGAAAAAATGTCACAGCGAAATGCTATGGTGGCGATATCACCCGAAAGAAGAAACTGCTCGAGAAACAAAAAGCGGGTAAACGCAGAATGAAACAGGTGGGTAGTGTTGAAATTCCACAAGAAGCATTTTTAGCGGTGCTGAAAGTCGACCGCTGAGCGTGTTCCGGCCAAGGAGACAAGCCAATGGATTTGAGTATTAACTTCCCCTTGATTTTGGTCCTGTTAACCGGTGGGTGCGGCCTGATCTGGCTGTTTGAAGCCTATTGGCTTGCGCCTCGGCGACCCAAAGCCGAAGGCAGTTCCGATCAAAGCAATCTCGCTCAACCTGCGGTTGTGGAATACGCGATCTCCTTTTTTCCCGTACTGTTGTTTGTTTTGATCTTGCGTTCTTTCCTCGCGGAGCCGTTTCAGATTCCTTCAGGCTCCATGATTCCAACACTTGAGGTCGGTGACTTTATTTTGGTCAATAAGTTTGCCTATGGTATTCGGTTGCCGGTTGTTGGGACCAAAGTCTTTGAGGTCGGCGAACCGGCTCGCGGTGACGCGATGGTGTTTATTCCGCCCCATCAGGAAGACTATTTCATCAAACGCGTGGTGGGGCTCCCAGGCGACCGGGTTCGGTACCAGAATAAGGTGCTCTATATTAATAATGTTGAGCAGGTGCAGACCTACCTTGGGGAAGTGCCGAACACTCGGCCAGAACAATTGCGATTTAGCGAGGTATTTGGGTCGTCACAACACGAGATTCATCGAAACCAATACCAGGATGCGAGAGTCCAGGAATGGTTAGTGCCCAGCGGCCATTATTTTATGATGGGCGACAATCGTGATCAAAGCAGCGATAGTCGGTATTGGGGCTTTGCCTCAGAAGATAAGATTGTCGGTAAGGCCTTCGCGGTCTGGCTGCACAAAGAGCCCGGGTTATCGTTACCCAATTTCTCGCGAAACGGTTGGATAAAATAAAGTGATCGAGATGACTTTTGTCAGAAAGTCCGAAGGATTGGCCTTTAGTGAAATTCTGATTTGGTTGTCGATCTGTATTGCTGTCGGTTCGATTGGCGCTAAATTTGTGCCAGTCTATTGGGATCATCGAACGGCGATTTCGATTGTGGAAGACCTCGCGCAAAGCCCTGAGACGTCTCAATTAGAATCTGATGCGCTGCAAACAATGATTGAACGGCGGTTTAAATTGAACAACCTGCACGATTTTATTAAAGAAAGTCGATTCGAATTAGAATCGGGATCGGACCGGTCGGTTGTGCGCCTGCAATACGAGGTGCGTGGGGATTTGGCAGTGAACATAGACTATGTCATTGCCTTTGATGACTCGATTCGATTAGACGATTGATATTTTGCCGGCCCAAGACAAGATAGAACAACTACAAGCGCAATTAGGTTACGTTTTTACCGACGTTTCCGGTCTCAAACTAGCGCTGACCCATCGCAGTGCCGCAGGGCTTCATAATGAACGTCTAGAATTCCTGGGTGACGCCGTTTTGGAACTTGTGGTGACGCATCGGTTGTATCACCAGTTTCCAGGGGTTGATGAGGGCCGGTTAAGCCGATTTCGAGCGCAGTTGGTTCGGAAAGAGAGCTTGGCCAGCAAGGCGCGCGAGCTTGGGGTCGGGCGGCACCTGATCCTGGGCCCGGGTGAACGGCAGTCCGGCGGTTGGGAGAGAGACTCTATCCTGGCGGATAGCCTTGAGGCGATTCTCGGCGCGATCTATCTGGAGGCGGGATTACAGACTGTGACCGAGCTCATCACAGACTGGTTTGAAGATCAGTTTAACCGTTTGGATGCGCGTCGTGTGATCAAGGATTCCAAAACGGCGTTGCAGGAGTTTTTGCAGGCCGAGGGCATGCCCCTACCGACCTATGCGTTACTTCAAACCACGGGCCTCGGTCATCAGCAGCGATTTACCGTCACGTGCACCTGTCAGTTGCTTGCAACCCCCGCGGTTGCAGAGGGCGACTCAATTAAACAAGCGGAGCAAAAAGCCGCCGAAACTTGCCTTGCACAACTACATCGAGAGAAACCAAATGGATGAAGTTAAGACGCGTTGTGGTTATGTGGCGATAGTAGGCCGCCCGAATGTTGGCAAGTCGACCTTGTTGAATGCCTTGCTCGAGCAAAAGTTAAGTATCACGTCGAGAAAGCCCCAAACCACTCGGCATCAATTGCTTGGGATCAAGACAACCCAGGGTGATCAGATTCTCTATGTCGACACACCAGGGATTCATGTGGCGGGTAAGCGCGCGATCAATCGTTACATGAACCGGAATGCGTTGAGCGTGATTCGGGATGTTGATGTCGTGATCTTTGTCCTGGATCGTAAAAATTGGAATGAAGATGATCAACTTGTCGAAGATGCCATTCAAGGTACGAAGGCGCACTTGATCATCGCGGTCAATAAAGTCGATTTGATGAAAGATAAAGGCAGCTTGCTACCGCTGCTTGCGTCGTTGCAAGCCCGCTCGCCCAAAGCGGTCGTAATGCCCATTTCTGGTGAAAAGCGCGATAACCTAGAGGCGCTAGAGGCAGACGTCTGTGCGCATCTGCCTAAAAGTCCATTTTACTTTCAGAAGGATCAGGTGACCGATCGTAGTGAACGGTTTTTAGCCTCAGAGATTATCCGAGAAAAGTTGATGCGCCAGCTCGGTGACGAGTTGCCCTATGCGTTAACCATTCAGATTGATGCCTTTAAGGAAGAACGGGGTGTTGCCCACATTACAGCGACGATTTTCGTCGAGCGCGAGGGTCAGAAAAGTATTTTGATCGGTAGCCAAGGTAAACGATTGAAGCAAATTGGGATCGAGGCACGAAAGGATCTCGAAGCATTACTGGCGCAAAAGGTGATGCTGAATACTTGGGTTAAGGTGAAATCGGGTTGGTCGGACAGTGATCGAGCCCTCAAGAGCCTAGGCTATGACGATATCTGAAACCGATTGTTTAACGGGTTATGTTCTGCATACCCGTAAGTTTCAAGAAACGAGTCTGCTCGTTGAGTTTTTTTCACGAGATCAAGGACGATGCGCTTTGCTGTTTAAGGGAATTCGCCGTCAGCAAAAAAAACAACTATCAAGCCGGGCAGAGTTGCACTTGTTTCGCAAGTTAGCCGTTCAACGGTTAAGTCGCGGGGAGCTTGCAACGGCGAAGGTAATAGAAAGTCTTGGAGATTACGTGCCGCTTGTGGGACAAGCTGCGATTGTTGGGCTGTATGTCAATGAATTGATTTACCGTTTGGTGGGGCGGTTTGAGGTCCAAAGCGCTTTATTCGATGCCTATGATCGATTGATTCGGACGCTGAGGGTGACGCCGCTCGATTTGAAAGCGCTCCGTATTTTTGAATTAGCGATGTTGGCGGAGCTCGGGTTTGGTATTGATTTTCGGTTCGATGCGAGTCGACAAACCACGATAAAGATTGAGGGGCAGTACGACTTCTTCCCGGAACAAGGGTTTCGCTGGCTAGCCCGGCCCGAGGATTCTGGTTATAGCGGCGCTGACCTGATTGCTTTGGGAGATGGGATTATGAGTGATCAGGGTGCCAAAATTGTTAAGTTAGTGGTTCGGCAAGTTGTTCATCATTTGTTGGGTGGTCGACCGTTAAAGGCGCGAGATTTGTTGGAGTCGCCTCAATTATGATTATTGGTGTTGGCACAGACCTCGTCTGCATTGATCGGATTGCTCGGGTCTTAGCAAGACATCCGGATCGATTTGTTGGTCGAATCTTGAGCCAGGCCGAGCGCGCGCGGTTTGACGCATTCGAAGTTGGGCCTAGCAGGACTGCCTATGTGGCAAAGCAATTTGCGGCAAAGGAGGCTGTGAGTAAAGCGCTGGGTACCGGTATGCGCGAAGGCGTGCAGTTTAATCGAATCGAAGTTCTGCGAAATAGTGCTGGACAACCCAGTGTCAAGTTATTGCGCGAGGCTTTAACGAAAGCGGCCAGTCTGGGTGTTCAGCGCTGGCATCTATCACTCAGTGATGAGGCAGGGTTCGTCGTGAGCGTGGCCATCGCCGAGGGCTTGGCGCCGATTACTTAGGCGGCGCCTCCCACGAAACATGGTTCATCAGGGCCAATAGCGGTTCACCGGCAAGCAAGACCGAGCGCGCCGCTGAGAGATCCTCGCCAGTTTTTAAAGCCTTTTTGGCGCGCTCGACAGCTTGTTCTAGCTGACGAGCACCGGTTAGCGCGAGCGCGCCGGATAATTTATGTAATATGCGTTGCAGCTGACTCAAATCATTGTCGCTAAGCGCCGTCGCGAGATCAGCAAGGTCCTCCTCGAGGCTGACTTTGAGTAGATGATATAGATCCATCGCCAAATTCCGTTGTCCGCGAGCGCGTTCGATGGCGAGCTTTTGATCGAACAGGGATTCCAAGTTCGGGGTCGTCAAGGCTAAGTCCGGCGTCTTATCGTCCACCTCTGCTTCCGTTAAAAGGTTCCTTTCTGGCGATGGGGTTTGATTGTGGTCTAAGACGGTGATCTGCGGGGAGGCAGGGCGGTTAACGGTTGCCGGCAGAGACAGCTGTCGCCGTAATTGTTGATGGGACACAAATCTTTCGGGATTCGTGCTTGGCGTCTGATTACCCTGGTCGCCGACGACGGCGCACGCATCCTGATAGTCAAAGAGAAGTTTGGGGACACGACTCGCGCAACCGGCCTGACTTAAGTGAACCGCATCAATGAGAATCAGATCTGTCTTTGCGATCTTAATGGCGCTTTGGGTAAAGCGTTCGATCGGTAAAAGCATAAATTTTCGATCTAGATCGATGAGCAATCGCGTCAGTATGGCTCGATTTGGATCGAGCGCGTAACTGGTCAATACGAAGATGAGGTTTTGCGATTGGGCGAGCGCTTGGGTCTTGGGCTCGCCTTGGACCATAACGGATTGGCTATCCGCAGCAATATGACTGTTTGACATGAAGACTCCCGTGGCGGCAAAACAACCGAAGACCTTGTGCGAGGTTAGAAACGGGTCAGCCTGCTTGATCGTCGCACTGCCGTCTTGAGGGTTTCAACGTCTGTGCTGTCCGGTGCAAAGCCTTTAATCTTATGATCGAGCCAGTAGGCTGGCCTGTCCCGTTTAGCCTGCTTGATTACCTTTTTATGGTGCGCTTTTCGGTTTTTGATTGCGTCATCGCTTCCTTTGAAATGTCCTTATTCCGAATTGAACTGAGCTTAGAGGCAGTCAATGGTTCAAGGAAAGACTGCATTCGATTAAGCTTTTGTAATCCATAACGGCCAGTGAGGCAAGGAGCCCATTATCCAGTACCCAACGATTGAGGAATGCGTCGGAGAAACCCCTTTGGTTCGCTTACAGCGCTTACCAGGGGTGACCAGCAACACCGTGCTCGCAAAGCTTGAGGGCAATAACCCGGCCGGCTCGGTCAAGGATCGACCCGCCCTGAGCATGATTCAGCGCGCAGAACAGCGCGGCGTGATTCAACCGGGAGATGTGTTGATCGAGGCGACCAGCGGTAATACGGGAATCGCCTTGGCCATGGCGGCTGCGATAAAAGGATATCGTTTGAAATTGATCATGCCCGCGCATATGAGTGCCGAACGCAAAGCGGCAATGCAGGCCTATGGTGCAGAACTCATTTTGGTGACACAGCAAGAAGGCATGGAAGGCGCGCGCGATCTTGCACAGTCGATGATGCAGGCCGGCGACGGTATTGTGCTGGATCAATTTGCAAATCCTGATAACCCACTTGCGCACTATCATGGTACGGGGCCAGAAATCATGCGTCAGACGAATGGCGAGGTCACGCATTTCGTGAGCTCGATGGGAACCACCGGGACCATTATGGGGGTCGGTCGATACTTCGGTGAAGTCAAACCTGAAGTAGAAATTATCGGTTTGCAGCCCGTTGAGGGTCAAGCGATTCCTGGCATTCGGCGCTGGCCCACAGCTTATCTTCCAAAGATTTATCGGCCAGAAGGCGTCGATCGAGTCATGGACATCGATCAGAAGGATGCCGAGGCCATGATGCGCCGGCTGGCCCGTGAGGAGGGGATCTTTGCTGGGGTTTCGTCCGGCGGCTCGGTGGCGGCGGCGCTTAAGATCAGCGCGCTGGTTGAAAATGCAACGATTGTTGCCATTATTTGTGATCGTGGCGATCGCTACTTATCGACGGGTGTATATACTGCCGACTTGGCATAAACTGCCGGTTTGGCCCTGAACGTTAGTCTGGGGTTGTCCACCAAACGCTACCGGCTGCGATTATGCGAAAGAAGAAACTGCCGTTTACCGACGTCGGACATACCTTGACGATTGAGGGGACCTGCGTCAGCGAAGACGCTCGATTTGCAATCCACGGGCTTTTGCCAGGAGAGCAAGCGCTGATTGTCCCTTTGAAGAAAAAAAAGGGTCAGTGGGTGTGTCAAGCTCAAAATATCGAACAGGATCATCCGGCGCGTGTGATCCCTGTGTGCGCGCACGCCGCGCAATGTGGCGGTTGCTCCTTCCAGCATTTTGATCGTTCGGCGCAACTGGCGTTTAAGCGTGATTGGTTGCAGGCTTTGTTCGATGACTGCTCACCCAAGCAGTGGATCCCGACGCTTTCAGGTGATGCAGTTGGCTATCGGAGTAAAGCTCGCCTTGGGGTTAAGCATGTTGTTAAGAAGGGCCGAACCTTGATTGGTTTTCGAGAGGTCGGCTCAGCCTATATTACCGAGATGACGTCCTGTCAGGTGTTGGTCCCTGAACTTGCAAGACTGATTGAGCCGCTGTCTCGCCTGATTGACGGCCTAGACAGTCGCAGCACGATTCCTCAAATAGAAGTGGCGGCCTCGAGTGGCGCTGTAGCCTTGGTCGTTCGGCATCTGGCAGTTTTGTCGCCTGAGGACTTGGCGGCGTTCGCAGCATTTCAGGGCGCGCATAAGGTTATGGTTTTGTTGCAATCCAAAGGTCCTGACTCGGTCAAGCCCCTCGATGACGGTGCCAATCCCTTGTTGCATTACCGCTTAACCGATCAAGGCTTGGTGTTTGAGTTTCATCCAATGGACTTCACCCAAGTCAACCAAGCCGTGAACCAAAACATGGTGAACCTTGCCTTAGATTTGCTTGACTTAAATTCGGAGGATCTGGTCTTAGATGCCTTTTGCGGGATTGGTAATTTCTCCCTGGCGGTCGCACAACGGGCCGCTCGCGTGATTGGTCTTGAAGCATCCAGAGCCAGTGTTGACAGAGCCATTAGCAATGCCCAGCTCAATGGTTTGGGCAATGTCTCCTTTGAGGTCGCGGACCTCTACCAATCTGAAAGCGCATCGCTTGTTTTGCCCCAGATCAATAAAGCGCTTTTGGATCCACCTAGGTCCGGAGCGGAACTGGTTTGCCAGAAGCTCGTTGCCAGCGCGTGCAACAAAATAGTTTACGTGTCCTGTAATCCAAAGACGCTGAGACGGGACGCGGACATCCTGCGTGCAGGCGGATTTCAGTTGGATCATCTTGGGATGATCGATATGTTTCCCCATACCGCGCATATGGAATCGATCGCCTGTTTCAGTCGAGGCTCAAAAAATGGTTAAGGCACGAGAGCAGCGAATTGTTTTTGAAGCGGGTCAGTTTGATCGGGCGCAATGGTTGAATGAGCTGGGCGCAGACCGAGAAGACTTGGATCTAGACAGAATTAGTCGAGCCTGTGATCTGTCGGCGCAAGCCGAGGAAAAAGCAATTCAGTTGGGATCGGGTTGGCCGTCGGGTCGCAGCAGTTATTTTATGGGATTAGAAATTGCCGATCTTTTGCGAGATTTTCGAGTTGATGAAGATGGCTTGATCGCCGCAATTGTTTATCGAGCCGCAAGAGAGAAGCAAATTACGGTTAATCACATCCGTAAGCAATTTGGTGAAAAGGTTTCAAATTTGGTTGAGGGCGTTCTAAAAATGGCCGCCATTAGCAATATCCATATTCTCAAAAATGAAATGGTCTTGGGAGAGACGTCCGATCAGGTTGAGCAGGCCAAGAAAATGCTTGTGGCTTTGGTCGATGACATTCGCGTTGCGCTGATTAAGTTGGCGGAAAGAACCTGCGCCATTAGGGCCGCCGGGCACGCAGATCGAAGCAAGCAATTAAGGCTTGCGCAAGAAATCACTGAAATCTATGCACCGTTGGCCCATCGTCTTGGTATAGGGCACTTGAAGTGGGAGCTAGAAGATCTCGCTTTTCGGTTTACAGAGCCCGATGCGTATCGCCGGATTGCAGCCTTGCTTGATGAAAAGCGGACGATGCGAGATCGCTATATCGGCTCTGTGCTGGAATCCCTTGAGTCCAAACTTGAGCTTGTGAAGCTCAAAGCAAGTCTTGAAGGCCGAGCAAAACATATCTGTAGTATTTGGAAAAAGATGAACCGAAAAGGCATCGCCTTTTCTGAAGTCTATGATGTTCGCGCGATTCGAATCTTGGTTAACTCATCGGATGACTGCTATCGGGCTTTAGGGGTTGTGCATAACCTTTGGCGCAATATCCCCAATGAGTTTGATGATTACATTGCGAATCCAAAAGACAATGGTTATCAGTCCCTTCACACGGCAGTTATTGGCCCGGAGGGCAAAATCTTGGAAGTTCAAATTCGAACGGAAGGGATGCACCATGAAGCCGAGTATGGGGTCTGCGCGCATTGGACCTACAAGGAAAAGTCGCCAACTGGCCGCGTCGAGCGTTATGAACGCCGTTTGTCTTGGTTGCGGCAAGTGATTGAATGGCAAGATGAGGTGAAGAACTTGCCCGAGTCCGCTAGTGAAATGATGGCCAATGTGAGTCTTGACCGAGTTTATTTGTTTACCCCTGACGGTCATGTGATCGACATGCCGCCCGGGGCAACCCCCGTTGATTTTGCCTACAAGGTTCACACTGAGATTGGCCATAAGTGTCGTGGTGCAAAGGTCAATGGCAAGGTGGTTTCGCTCAACCAGGTTTTGATCTCCGGAGATCATGTTGAGGTGATCACAGGTAATGAGGCCTTACCCAGACGCGAGTGGCTCCATGCTCATTTAGGATATGTGACAACCTCCAAAGCGAAAACAAAAATCCAAGCTTGGTTTGGGCTTCGGGAACGCAAAAAAAATCTGGAAGAAGGGCAGCGACTCGTTGAAGGTGAACTCCGTCAATTGGGGATTGATGCGGCACGGAAAGTTTTGATTGGTGCCGCTTTTGGTTTTTCAGATGAGGAGGAATTCTTGGTCGCCCTTGGACGAGGTGACCTTCAGTTGTCAGATGTCGCTGAATGGGTAGCTGTTAATGAATTGGATATCCGGAAGTCTTCTCAGCTTCCCCTTGGCTTTGATACGGATCTCGCGCCCAGATTAATTAAAGGCCTGGGCGGTCGAGCGCATGAAATCGCAAAGTGTTGTAATCCAGTGCTTGGAGATTCTATCGCGGGTATTATCAGTGACACGGGTATTGTTGGCGTGCACGTTCAAGAATGCGTCGAGGTGCTTCAGGGCGATGCTTACGGTCGGTTGATGCGATTGTCTTGGCAAGAGGGTGCACAAGCCGTCTTTTCCGTGGACTTAAAAGTTGAAGCCTATGATCGGTCTGGTCTTCTGTTTGATATAACCGCGTTGTTTGTCAAAGAAGCCATAAACGTGATTAGGTTACATTCTGTTACGGACCAGGTTGCTCAGCGCGTTGATATTGATATGACGATTGAAGTTGAATCTTTGAAAACCTTGATTAAGGTTTTAGAAATGATGCAAAAGATTCCGAATGTTGTGTCGGCACGTCGATTCACAAGTTAAAAATAAAGTTAAAAAGGGTAAGGGAATTTTATGCGATTAATCTTGTTAGGTGCGCCAGGGGTTGGCAAGGGAACGCAGGCGCAGTTCATTACTGAAGCCTATGGCATTCCTCAAATTTCAACCGGCGACATGTTAAGGCAGGCGATTAAGGATCAAACGCCCTTGGGACTTGAAGTGAAGGGGGTGATGGATCGTGGTGAATTAGTGACCGATGACATCATAATCAATTTAGTGAAAGCGCGTTTGCAACAAGACGATTGCCGAGAGGGCTTTTTGTTCGATGGATTTCCTCGAACGATTCCTCAGGCGGAAGCGTTAAAAAATGCCGGTGTAGAAATTGATTATGTGATCGAGATCACGGTGCCGGATGAGGAAATTATAAAGCGTTTGAGTGGGCGCCGCGTTCATCCCGGTTCTGGTCGGACCTATCATGTTTTATATCATCCGCCTAAAACCGCGAACATCGACGATGAAACAGGCGAGGCCCTTGTTCAGCGAGATGACGATCAAGAAGAAACGATTCGGGATCGTCTTCGGGTTTATCTCGATCAAACCGCACCGCTGGTCGCGTTTTATAAATCCCTCACAGCACAAACCGGCGCGCAATACGCGATGATCGATGGACAAGGGACCACCGACGAAATTAAGTCTATGGTTCAAAAAACACTTAAGGCGCTTTAGGGCTCGGCTAAGAACACCGGTGAACAAATTAGGGTCGATTTTTGTTGTGTTTTCTTTTTAAAAAAAAGGTGTGCAAAGTGGAGAGAATTTTCTAAACTTGACCCCAGCGCATCGATGTTACCCCAGCTCTGAATTACGCTATGATTCTGAGTTATGCCGAGGAGATGCTTCATAGCTAAAATGAGTGAGTCTTAAAAGTAAAAGTCACTAAAGGAGTATTAACTGTGGTCGCAAAAAAGAAACCTGCTGCAAAGAAAAAGCCTGCTGCTAAGAAAGCAGTTGCGAAAAAAGTCGTTGCTAAAAAAGTAGTCGCTAAGAAAGCGGCGCCTAAAAAAGCAGCACCAAAGAAAGCGGCTGCTAAGAAAGCTGCTCCGAAGAAAGCGGCTGCTAAGAAAGCTGCGCCTAAGAAAGCGGCTGCTAAGAAAGCTGCGCCTAAGAAAGCGGCTGCTAAGAAAGCTGCTCCTAAGAAAGCGGCTGCTAAGAAAGCTGCTCCTAAGAAAGCGGCTGCTAAGAAAGCTGCGCCTAAGAAAGCGGCTGCTAAGAAAGCTGCTCCAAAGAAGGCGGCTGCTAAGAAAGCTGCGCCTAAGA